>Ga0207646_10000012_pt1 | contig 367049 bp, 329 predicted proteins | sample KBSK5502metaG_FD_184343 | JGI IMG/M metagenome (GOLD analysis project Ga0207646, IMG submission 184343) | Corn, switchgrass and miscanthus rhizosphere microbial communities from Kellogg Biological Station, Michigan, USA - KBS K5-50-2 metaG... | ecosystem: Host-associated > Plants > Roots >... | reverse complement strand
CCGTCATAGCGTGGTTCAAAGACCCCGCCGGCAATATTTTGTCCGTTCTCGAGCAGAAGTGACGCTAGAAAAGCAGGCCCAAGCTCAACGTAGTTGGTTCTAAAAACAATAAAAACAAAAAGGAGAAAACGAACGATGGAAACAAAACCCACGCACGAGCAAGCGCAACTCCACCTGCAGATCTATGATCTGCGCCGCGAGGCCCGGCTGCGCCAGGCACGCGATTGGTTCTTCAAGAACTACGTCGTGGACAATCTCGAGGACGCCATGCGAATCGCGGCCCCCGGAACGGAAACAGCGGCGCTCGCGATGATGGTGCTCAGCTATTGGGAGCAAGCCTGCGCATTGCTCAACTACGGCCTGCTCCACGAAGGCCTCTTCTTCGAGACCAGTGGCGAGTTTTTCGGGGTCTGGGAGCTCGTCAAGCCCATCGTCCCGCAGGCTCGGGAGCGGTTCGTGAATAAGCAGTTCCTCGCGCACTTGGAAAAAGCTGCGCAGCGCTACGAAACCTGGATCGAAAGCCGCTCACCTGGTCATATCGCTGGCATGCGCCAGTTTATGAAACAGATGCGGACTCAGCTTGCATCAGCAGCTAAAGCCTGATCCGGACTCGAGAGTAAAGAGCGAGCGAGCCTGCGACCGCCGGGTGCGCAAGCGTGCCTCTGCGGCGCAGGCTCGTTTCGTTTCTCGCCTTAAGGGTAAGTCTGATAGGTGACCTGTGAGAACCGGCGCGCCTTCGAAGCTTTCAAAGGCCGCCAACCACAGCCAGCCACTTTTCAGGGCCATTCAAATTGAGATGGAAGCCGGGACCGGCGAGTTCCTGGGTGACGGGGCAAATGGGAAACGCCCGATATTAAACTCGAAGTTGCCGTCCGCGGGCGACTGCAGAATGTCACTCAGGTCTGCGGAACCACATCTCCAGCGAAGGGAAACTCTTCCTTAAATCCGAAGCCAGAAATCGCACGCCCGATGCGGCCAGAATGATCATCTGCGGATCCATCAGGTGCCGGTAGCGAATCCCTGGATGCGTAACGTAAAACACCAAGGGGTAGAATATCAGGACCAGCAAATAGGGAACCGCTGCCTCGCGAGCGTTCCGAAGAGCTTGCCAGAGACCAATCAGCATCGCGACGGTCAAGCTGACAACGATGTAAACATTCCCGGGGTCGTGGAACTCTACCCCCAGATTCACCGGGTCAAGATTCCAGAACCCGGTCCACATGTAAACAAATCTTCGCAAGGACGTTACAAGAAATAGTCCGGGACGCCGGGCGAGAAAGCCGAGCGCCTCGCGCCGCTTTTCCTGCATATAGGGAATTTCTCCGAGGCGCACGAATTCGGCCTGTTCTTCCGCATTTGTGGAAGGATGAGCTGCGACATCGAACCAGCTTTGGGTGTGGCCGTCGTTGCCAACCCAAACCTCGAGCCAGAAATTGTCGCGCAGAGGAATGAGCCTGTGGAACGTGCGATAGTTGCGCGCTGCCCAGGGGAGAAGGACGATAACAAGCCCAAACGCCGCGAGCGCGGCGGCCTTGCGCCATCTTTGCCGGTGTCGCCACAAGGGATAAAGCGCCCAGCCGGTGAGGAAAGGAAAAAGGGAGAGGAGCGATGCATTCGTCAGCACTGAGAAGCCCCATAACATGCCGAAACCAAGCCAGGCCCATCCGCCAGGCTGCCCCTTCAGCTTGAGCGTCCAGAGGAAAAGAATCGCGAGCAGCAGGACGCTCAGGCAAGTTTCCCAAACGAAGGCGCTCGCAATATAGATGGAGTAAGGCCACAGGGCCCACGTCCAGCACGCTGCAACAGCCACGCCCCGGCCAAAGCCGCGCCGGGCAATGAGGAACACGGGGATGCAAACCAGCGCTGAACACAGAGAGTTGAAACCCAGGATCACGAACGCCGAGGTCCTGCTGTAAATGCCGAATAGCTTAAAGACTCCCGCGAGCAAGCAGGGATATACGGGCGTCATCCAGGCTGTCGGCCCGGTTTCGACGAACATGGGATTACCATAGCCATGTCCCGCTGCGATGGAGCGCGCAATCCGTCCGCTTTCAAAGCCGAACAACAAGTAGTTTGCGAAGTCGTTCCAGGTGGTCCGATAGAGGAAGCCAATGGCCACAAGCCGCAAGACCAAGGCTACGAATGTAATCGCCGGCAGCGCTTGCCAAACGTGGATTTCTCCGGCATCGCCTTCATGGTTCTCGGAGTCCGCGGGCGACTTCTCATTCATCGTTGATTTCCGGCTGGCGCCGACGCCTGCGTTTTCTGCCGGCCTACCCAATCGTGAATTCGGGACGAAAGCACGTCGAGCGGCAGTGCGCCTCCCGTGAGCACTTCATCGTGGAACGCGCGCAGATCGAACTTGTCTCCCAACTGATCCTTTGCGTACTGCCGCAGCTTCAGGATCTCCAGTTGTCCGATCTTGTAGCCAAGAGCCTGAGCCGGCCACGCCATGTAGCGATCGGTTTCGCTCTGTACTGAGGGTTCGTCAATCGCCGAGTGTTCGTGGAAGAAATCTACCACCTGCTGCCGCGTCCAATGCTTGTAGTGAAAGCCGGTGTCCACCACCAAGCGGATCGCCCGCAGCATGTCGTCCTGCAGGTGCCCGTAATAGCTGTACGGATCCTGAAAGAAACCCGCCTCTTTGCCCAGCCGCTCCGAATACAACGCCCATCCCTCGGTGAAGGCGGTGTAGTACTCGTGCTGGCGGAAGGGCGGCAATTCGGGCAACTCCTGCGCAATTGCGATCTGCATGTGGTGTCCCGGCACGCCTTCATGATAGGCCGTCGTCTCGACGTCAAGCAGGCTTCGCTTGGCGAAATCGCCGGTGTTGACCATGACGTGCCCCGGACGCGAACCGTCAGGCGTGCCGCCTACATACGATGCGCCCGGGGCTTCTTTCTCGCGGTACTGTTCCACGGGCATCACTTCGAGCTTCGCCTTCGGCATCCGCCCGAACATCTGCGGCAGCCGGGCGTACATCTGGCCGATGTATTTGCGGTAGAGATCGAGAATCTCCTCGCGCGAGTGCGCATGCAGCTTGGTATCTTTCTCCATGGCGGCGTTCAAACTCTTCAGATCCTTGTATCCCAGCTGATTTGCGACCTGCAGCATACGAGCTTCAATTTCCTTCACCTGTGCCAGCCCAATCTGGTGAATTTCTTCCGGCGTCAGGCCGGTCGTGGTGCTCTGTTTTACGCGAAACGCGTAGCGCTGGGCACCATCGGGCAGCGCCCAAACGCCCGGTTCAGTGCGGCCTTTCGGCGCATATTCGTCCCGAACGAATCTTGTGAAGGTGACATAGGCCGGGATCACGGAATCCTTGATCGCAGCCAGTCCCGCTTGGCGCAGACGCTTGCGATCGGCCTCCGGAACGGAGTTGGGGAACTTATCAAACGGACGCGCGAACGGTGACTGCTCCGGCGTCGTGGTCGCAATATTATCGGATTGCGTGACAACCTTCTCCAACAGGATGCGCGGCGGCATCAGACCATCCGCCATTCCCTTTCGCATCTGCACAACGGTCTGGTCGAAGAGCCGGGGCAGTTGCTTCAAACGTGCGATGTAATCCTCGTAGTCCTTCACGCTCCCAAACGAGAGGACGCTAACCAGTTGTGGAGCGTCAATGTGAATGCCACTGGATTGGTTGACCGGCATTTCCCACGATTTGAAGCGCGCGCCTTTCAGGCTCATCTTGAGGTCCCGAACCATCAGCAGCTTGTTGAGTGCTTCCTGCTCGGGGAAACCGGTGCTGTCGATCGCTTCGAAGCGAGTCAGGAAGCGCTGTGTCTCCTCCAGATCTTCATCAATGGCTTTTTGGGAGAAGTCGTCCAGTTGATCGTTGTAACGCTTGTCGCCCAAGATGGAAGCATAGATCGGACTGTGTTTCATGGTGTATTGCCACTGCTCGTGCAGCAGGTCATTGAGCGCCTTGCGCCGGGATTCCAGGTCGGCAGGCGAATTGGCAGCCGCCAACCCGGCTGGAAGGAGCATCGCAATCGCAAGCAGGCAGATCAGAAATTGCATGGGAACTCCGCTAAGGGCTTTCGTTGAGCTCGGGCAGACGAACCCGTAGTAACCCGCACCGTCACCGCGCACCCAAGGAGTCATCAGCGGCAGGGTGAGAACAAAGAAATGAATGAGCAGGCTCTGGTCGCTCGAAAGCGAGCGCCGGTGTTCTCGAAGGGTCGCCACAGCTCCGCTCACTCATCCGAACAGGCCAAAGCGCACGATGCACCAGATGCCCCGGACGCCATCTTTCCAACCGATTTTCTTGCCTTCCGCATAGGTGCGCCCGTTGTAGGAAATGGGGATCTCGTAAATGCGCCAACCGCCCCGGGCGACCTTGGCGGTCACCTCCGGTTCGAAGCCGAAGCGGTCCTCGCGCAGCTCGATTTTTTGCAGCACCTCTCTGCGGAAGGCCTTGTAGCAAGTCCAAACATCGGAGAGATTCAGGTTCGTAAACACGTTCGAGAGCGTGGTGAGGAGCTTATTCCCCACGTAGTGCCAGAAGAACAGGACGCGATGCGCTCCTCCGCGGAACCGGGTCCCATAAACCACGTCGGCGAGGTTGCGCTCAATGGGCTCCAACAGTTTGTGATACTCCTGCGGGTCGTATTCCAGATCTGCGTCTTGGACCAGCACGATCTCCCCGCGCGCTTCCTGGAAGCCGCGCCGTAGCGCCGCTCCCTTTCCGCGGTTCTTTTCCGAAAGGATGACCCGGATGCCGTTGAGGGTGGACGGGTCTCCGATTTCGCCCGTAGCATCCCCCGGGGCACTGGTCCGGGCCAGCGTTTCCAGAAACTCGCGCGTGCCGTCGGTCGAGCCGTCGTCCACCAAAATGATTTCTTTCTCGATGGCAATGGCTTGAATTCGCCGGAGGATCTCAGCGATGGTGGCCCGCTCGTTGTAAACGGGTACAACCACGGAGAGCTTGGGATCACGCTGCGGCGCTATCATGGAAGTCGGCGGTTTCACTTCCTTGTGCTCGGTTCACGCACGAATACAGGTGATGCATATCTTCTACACTCTTATCGCCGGATTTCAAATCGGAAATCGGGGCTCAAACCCGAAACACTTGTGTGAGGCTCTTCCAGACGCGTGACGGCGCAGCTACTTCGGGCGCTTCACGATTCTGCCGTCTTTCATCACGAAGTGGACGCGGCGGAGCGTCTTGATGTCCTCGAGCGGGTTCTCCGGAGTGGCGATGATGTCGGCGGCCTGCCCCGAAGCGATGGCGCCGCGAGTGCCCGTGATGCGGAACAGCTCGGCGGCGTTGGTCGTCATGGCCTTCAGAATGCCGGCCGGTGGGATTCCCGCGGCCAGCCACACGTCGAGGTAATCGAGCATCATGTCGGCGCGAGTTCTGCCAGGCATGTCCAGCACCGTATCGCTGCCGAAGGCCATCTTCACGCCGATGCGGTGCGCCCGGCGGAGGCGATCGAGGATCTGCGCGCCCAAGGCTTTTGGATCGGGAATCAGCCCTCCCGGGGTGCCCATGGCGAGCAGATGCTCGAGCGGGAAGTCGGTGCCGACCAGCACGGTGCCTTTTCCTTCATCAGGCGCAGCAGGTCGTCATTGAGCGTGAACCCATGCTCAACGCTATCCGCGCCGCCCAGGATGACGTTGCGCGCCGCCTCGCCGCCGTAGACGTGGACCGCCACGGTCAGCCCGGCGGCGTGCGCTTCACTTACCGCGGCGCGGATCTCTTCCACCGAATAGTGGAACGCGCTGTTATCAGCCACCAGCTTGATGGCGTTCGCGCCGTAGTAGATATTTCGGCGCACGGCCTTGCGCACTTCGTCCGGAGTGTCGGCGTCGAGGTACTCAAACTGCCAGAACGGGCCGATCTCCGGCGGGAGGCCGTGGGATTGCCCGCCGAACGGGGCAATAATCTTGCCCGTATTGAAAATGGTGGGCCCGGGGAACCAGCCTCGCGCAATCGCCTCACGCAGGTCGGTATCGGCGTAGTTGGCGGCGTTGCCGATGTCTTTGATGGTGGTGAAACCGGCCTCCAGCACGATGCGAGCGTTGCGGATGCCGCGGAGCAGTCGCATGCCGGAGGTTTCGCGCAGGTACGCGGCTTCGAGCTGGTCGAGCATCAGTCCACCGAGAGTGAGGTGCGTGTGCGCGTCCATCAGCCCGGGCATCACCCAGGCATTCGAGAGGTCCACAACCTCCGCGCCCGGAGGAACTTGCACGGCGGGGCCCACGTCCACAATCTTCCCGCCGCGGACCAGGATGATCTGGTTCTTTGCGACTGACCCGGTGGCAGGATCCACCAGGTTGCCGGCGCGAATCGCCACCGTTTGGGCGACCGCCGGACCCGAGAACAGCAGAAGCAGCGCCAGAAGTCTCGTGAACACGAATCCTCCTCCCATCAGAGCCTGCGGAGCATATCCTGGTTAGATCACCAGCTGGGAAATAGGTCACAGCGTCGGACGCAAAAGTTCGGGGGAGCAGCATCTGCTTCCCCGCCAATGTGTCGCGATAATCAGTAGATTATTGGGTCTGTTTCTTTTTGAGGGCCGCGCACATCGTGACAGCGCTCGTGGGATCTACGGCGGACTTGCCTTCCTCGATGTATTGGATGACGCCCCGCTTGTCGACCACGAAAGTGGTGCGGTTCGCAAATTGGTTCTGGTCGTTGAGAACACCGTAGTCCTTGGTGACCTTGCGCGTCATGTCACTCAGCAGCGGGAACTGCACGCCGAGTTGCTTGGCGAACTCAGCATTGGCATACGGGCTGTCGATGCTGATACCAAGGACCGCTGTATCATTCAGGTCGATTTTGCCGCTGGCGATATCAGCCTGATACGCCTTCAGTTCGTTGATTCAATTCGGACTGAAGGCCATCACGTAGAACGCAAGGATCAAGTTCTTCTTGCCGCGAAAGTCGCTCAAGTTTACAGGCTTGCGGTTTTGGTCGGGCAGGGTGAACTCCGGTGCCGCATCGCCCACCTTCAAGTGGGTCTTTGCGACTGCCGGCTGCTGGGCCCTCCCGGGGTCCTGCAGGACCGTAGCGGCCAGGAGAAAACAACCGAGGAGCAGTGCAACGCGTTTCATTGTTTTCCTCCTAATCATGCAGTTGTTTGTCAAGATTGTAAGTGAAGCAAGTTCGCAAGGCAATGCTGCGGTTTTAGAAAAATCAGAAGCCTCGGCGCAGAGCATCTGCGCGAAGCTCGCCGTGATTTATTGCCTCTGCCGTCCGTGGCCCCCCGCTTATCCGCCCAGCGTTTGGGCGCGCCCGCACGAAAGATGACAAAGCAGTTCAGCGAGTCTCTATTTCGCTGAGCAGATCTCCTCCTTCAGCCGCGAGCCGTTTGCCGCCAGCTCAGCGCGGCGATCGAGTGGCACCATGGCCGAACCCTTCAACCCCGCCGGTACCAGCTCCACAATGAGTATCTTCGCCGGCTCCTTGCCGCGGTTGACAGCATTGATGTTCACGTCGCCCGGCTCGTAAAAGTATTCGCCTGCGTGAACAATTTGCTCTTTCTTGGTGTCCGCGAAGATCAGGGCTACTTCGCCGGCGAGCATCCGACGAATCCCCGGCCCAAAGTGGTAGTGGTCTTTGATCGAGCCGCCTGGCTCGATCTCCACCTCGCTGGCTCGCAAGTCCAGCTTGCCATTAAGCGGCGTGAAGAAGCCTTCCACGGGAGTCTGCATCTTCAGGGCTGGCTTCACCCCGGTCATCTCGACCGGATGGCTGGCGGGCGTCTGGCTATCGAGCCGGGCCCACGTTGCGGCCAGACAGACCAGTGCCGCCAGAACGATAGACCGGACTTTCATGAGTCCTCCTTGTTGAGAGAGATCTCCGTTTGAGGGAATCTTGGCGCACGATACTCCGCGTTCTCTGCCGTGTCAAGGTCAGTCCCTCGAACGAGAAAGGCTTTCCATTCGGACAACCTCAGACGATTCGCGGAAGGTGATGTAATTCCTTGGCTGCGAGCTTGCCAATTGGGTTTGAAGAACGATTCGGGCGCGGCGTTGAATGCGCGAGTAGGATTAGAAGTTGCGAAGCCCCAGCCTATCCGCCCGCCGGGAACAGTATTCCTCCGAATCTGCGTTTATCCGCGCTCATCTGCGGCTCGAGACGCTTGTGCTAGACTCGCTTGCTGATGCCTTCGACGCTGACGCATCTGGAATGCTCGCGCTGCAAGAAGACACACGCGCACGACCGCCTGCAAAACCTGTGCAACGCCTGCGGCAAGCCGCTGCTGGCGCGGTATGACCTCGAGAGCGCCGCCAAAACCCTGACGCGGCATGCCCTGGCCGTTCGCCCGGCGACCATGTGGCGCTACGCCGAGGTCTTGCCCGGCAGCGCGCAGGTCTCTCTCGGCGAGGGTATGACGCCGGTGGTGCACGCGTGCCGGCTGGGCGAGCGGCTCGGCCTCCGCAAGCTCTATATCAAAGACGAAGGACTGAATCCCACTGGCTCGTTCAAGGCCCGCGGGCTTTCCGCGGCGGTTACCCAGGCGAAAGCGCTTGGCGCGAGGACGCTTGCCATCCCCACCGCGGGTAATGCCGGCGGGGCACTGGCGGCGTATGCGGCGCGCGCCGGGCTCCGGAGCGTCATCGTGATGCCGGCCGACACGCCGGCGGCGAATGTGATGGAGTGCCGGGCGTTTGGCGCGGACGTGCGCAAGATTGACGGGCTGATTTCCGACTGCGGCCGCTACGTCGCCGAACACAAGGACCGCGAGGGCTGGTTCGACGTCTCCACGCTCAAGGAGCCTTACCGCATCGAGGGCAAGAAGACGATGGCCTACGAGCTGTGGGAGCAGCTCGCGGGCCCCGGAGGACCGGGGCTGCCGGACGTGATCATCTATCCCACCGGGGGCGGCGTCGGCTTGATCGGGATGTGGAAGGGTTTCGACGAGATGGAGGCCATGGGCTGGATCGGGCTCGAGCGTCCGCGCATGGTCGCGGTGCAAGCGGCGGGCTGCGCGCCCATCGTCGAGGCGTTTGAGAAGGGCGGCGAAAGCGCTGAATTCTGGGACCATGCCGCGACCATCGCCTCAGGCCTGCGCGTTCCGAAAGCATTCGGCGATTTTCTGATCCTCTCCGACCTACGCGCCAGCCTGGGCACGGCCGTTGCCGCCACCGACGCGGAGATGCTCGCGGCCGGCAGGGAGCTGGCCGCGCTCGAAGGCGTTTTCGCGGCGCCCGAGGGTGCTGCGAGCATTGTCGCGGCGCGCAAGCTGATCGCCGAGAAGTGGATCGAGCCCGACCAGAGCGTCGTGCTGTTCAATACCGGCAGCGGCTATAAATATGGCGAGGCGTGGGAGCAGGCATTAAAACAATGAGGCAGAGGAAACAGAGCATGCAAAGGAGCTAGAGGAAGTAGGGGAGGTAGAGGAAATAGACTCGACTCCACCCGTTCAGGGCTCGCGAAGGGCAGTTGACGGCCCGCTTGGACCCTCCTGGAGAGGAAAACTGCACTGGAAGGGCTCGGCTGAAGACAAAAGGGTGTATACTCTCAGGCCCCGCAAGGGCAGAATGGAGATTCCGGGTGGGACTGATGGCCGCCAGTACTGTGATCGAGCGAATTGCCGTGAAGCAGCCAGCCGCGACGAAAGCTGCGTTATGGGTGGTTGCACGGGGTTACATGATGTTCCCGCGCAAGCGACACTGGCTGTTCGACAAGCTGGCGGCTGATCTCGATTACCTCGTGCCGGTTACCGCCCGGCTGGGCAATGGGATGAAGATGCGGGTGCCGTGGAACGACGAGGTCGGGCGGGCCATTTACGAAACCGGCTGGTACGAGCCTTCCACTGTCCGGACCGTGGCCTCACTCCTGCGACCCGGCATGGTGTTTATCGACGCAGGCGCCAACATCGGGCAGTACACATTGCTGGCTTCCAAAATCGTCGGACCTACGGGGGCAGTTCACAGCTTCGAGCCGTCTCCCACGACGTTTTCCTGGCTCTCGAGAAACGTGCGGAAGAACAGCGGGCGCAACGTTCATCTCAACCGTCTGGCCTTGGGCGATCGCGAGAAGACCACCACTCTCTATATGTCCACTCCGGAAAACACGGGCTCCACGTCGATGAGTCAGCAGTACAACTTCTCGGGTAAAACGGCGGATGTTCACTGCATTACGTTGGATAGCTACCTTGCCCAGCATGGCATTATGAGTGTGAATGTCATGAAGGTCGATGTGGAAGGGGCGGAGTTGGAAGTGCTGAAGGGCGCTGAAAAATTGCTGACGGGGCCCAATGGCCCCCACTTAGTGGTCGAGTTTCAGGAAAGCAGCCAAGCGCGATTCGGTTCATCCTGCGCCAAGCTGGCAGCTTTTCTCACCGACCGAGGCTACAAGCTGATGACGATCCAACCGCCGGAGCCCCATGATGTCGACCGTTTCGGGGCGTACACGTTGAATGTGCTCGCAATTCCCGTTATTTCAGATAACCTTCGGGCATCCTCCTAGCTTGTTTGAATCTCTCTTGTGCGAAAAGCCAATGCAAAGAGGGATTCTTCGTCGCCCGCCACGGCGGGCTCCTCAGAATGACCCTCTAGAGAGTTCTTCGACAGACTGCTAAAGCTCAGACAAGCGCTCCATTTCCTCCGCCTGCGGCGGACTCAGAATGGCTGCACCACGGCGAATCACGACCACTTGGCTGCCAAACTCCTGCGGTCCAGCTCAAGAGCAGCAAGAGCTTCAAGGCGCGCGGCATGAGACGCTTTCAGCACCGATTCTTGCAATGTGCCCCTCAAGCCGGCATCGGCGCCACTTATGACAGACTACTTGTTTGCGGACGGCTGAGGGGGACCATCTACCCAGTTGATATCCCACGCACCGTCGACGGTGATGAAAACCAACCCGTCGTCAGGCAGCCATGCTTGATGAATCATCTTCTTCGGAATGTAATTGAAAGAGCCGGGGCCTAACTCTTCACGTCTTCCGTCGCACTCGAAGACCATGCTCCCTCGGAGAATCGTGTGCGTTTCATTCGCACTGTGCCAATGTTTAGTGACAAGGATCTTCTTGGGGTTGCGGATCAGCAACTGTGTTGCTTGAGTCTTCGGGTCCACCCGCAGGATAGCGATCTCAGGTGAGTCGTCGCCAATCGCCGGAATGATTTTTTCCCATTTCAAGCCCTCAAATTTCGCCGACATGTAGCGCGCAGCAGAATCGCCCGCGGCAATTTGCGCTAAGCTCCCTGCGCTCGCGGGCTTCACCCGATTCGATGTTCCCAGCAAAATCAGCGCCACCAATGCGAAAACTGCCACGAAACGTCTCTTCATCTCTGCTCCTCCGGTTCGCAGATATCAGCAGAATCGCGAGATCATACACCCGGTAGCGGTCACGCCTCAAATTGTCAGTAAGTTCAAGTGGAGAGCGATTTTGGCCGCTGCCCGTTACGAAATGAATTGACCATTCAGGATGGAGCGAGTTAAAGAACCAGGGACGACCACCCGGCCGCGAGTATCATACGGCAAAGACGATGACGGAAAGGCTGTACTACGAGGATTCATTTCTGCGGGAGTTTGAGGCTGAGGTGCTTTCCTGCGAAGCGGTGCGCCCCGAGGGGATCCGCGGAGCGGAAAACGCTCGCTGGCAGGTGGTGCTCGACCGCACGGCGTTCTATCCAACATCGGGCGGCCAGCCGCATGATACCGGCACACTTGGGGGCGCCGCCGTTGTGGAGGTGCTGGAGCGCGACGATAAGACAGTCGCACACCTCACCGACAAGCAAGTCCCCACAGGCCCGGTCCGCGGCGCCGTTGACTGGGAGCGTCGCTTCGACCACATGCAGCAGCACACCGGCCAGCACCTGCTTTCCGCGGCGTTTCTCGAGCTGTTCAATTTTCCGACCGTGTCGTTCCACCTGGGTCGCGAGGTCTCCACGATAGACCTCGCCGCACCGGGGCTTGACGCGCGCCTGATGGAACAGGCCGAGCGGCGCGCCAACGGGATTATCTTTGAAGACCGGGCGGTGCGGGTGAGCTTCGGGACGGCAGAACAACTTGCCGAGGCGGGAGTGCGCAAGGCGGTCGAGCGCGAGGGGATCCTGCGCGCCATCGAGGTCGAAGGCTTTGACCGGCAGCCCTGCGGCGGCACACACGTTGCGCGGACAGGGTAGATCGGCCTGGTGTTGCTGCGGAAGTGCGAGAAGGTGAAGCAGAACTGGCGCGTCGAATTCGTTTGCGGCAACCGGGCCGCTCGTGCGGCCCGGAGCGACCTGGAGACGCTGGGCGAAGCGGCGCGACAACTGAGCTGCGGCCTGGCGGAGGTGCCGGCCATGGTCCGCCGGGCGCTCGAGGAGCGCCAGGCAGGCCACCGGGCCCGCCAGGTGCTCGAGGAGCAGCTTGCCGAGGTCGAGGCGCTGATGTTGCTCGCGACAGAGATGCGCGCCGGCAAGGCGGGCGCCCCGCGGGTGGTGCGCCGCGTCTTCGAGGAGGCCGACGCGGACTACCTGCGCCTGCTGGCCGCCAAGCTGGCCGCCGAGCCGGGTGTCCAGGCGCTGCTCGGGTCGCGCGCCGGCGGACACGTGGTCTTTGCGCAAACCGCCGGGCTGGGCGCGGACATGAACGCCCTGCTGCGGGAAGGCCTCCAGGCGGTGGGCGGCAAGGGCGGCGGCACGAAGGATTTTGCGCAGGGGAGTGTGCCCGATGGCAGCGCGCTCGAAGGGCTGCTCAACCGAGCCCAGGCGCGCTTGCGATCTTGATGGGGAACCAATTGCGCCGGAAGCTCCTGCCCTTTGTTGGATGCCTCTTGTTCGCCGCGACGCTGCGGGCGCAGAACCCCTCCCCGGCACGGGAGGAACCCGAAGAGCCCGATTTTGCGTTCGTCTCGGGCAGCGCATACTTGCAGGGGAAAAAGTCGATGCAGTTCATCCACCAGACCGCGTACGGCACGCGGCGTTTCGTTGAGCCAGGCGGTCGGCGGCGAAACGAGGACGAGTTCCTGTTCTTCCAGCGCGTTGAATACGGGCTGACCGACAGATGGGAGCTGGATTTCGTCCTGCCGGTGGCGGGCAGCCGCACGCGCCTCGACGGCCGCATCGTCACGAGCCAATATGCGCTGGCCGATGGTCTGGTTGGCGCACGCTATCAGTTTCTCAGCGAGGGCCGTGCGCCCATTGCGCTGGCGATGGGGCCGCAGGTGATTTTTCCCTCGGGCAGCGTGCGCCGGGGCACGGGCAACGGCTCGGTGGGATTTGCCTGGGACTTTGCTGCATCGAAAGACTGGCGCGGGCCGCTGTTTCTCTACACAACACTCAATTACCACGCGTTTCCTTCCGCCTTCGACCCCACGCCGGGCTCAAAGCGGGGCTTTCTACTCCACGGTGCCACCTGGGCGACCGCGCTGGGCGTACAGGCGGTCGAACATCGCCTGCGCGGCAGAAAGCACGACCTCCACATCTTGCTTGAAGCGGCCGGCGGGTGGAACCAGGAGGTCGAGCCCGGAGCGACTGTGGGTGACCGTCGAGGAAAACTATCGTGGGTGGTCTCACCCGGCCTTCGCTACGGTTTTCTAACCTCGCGCCGCACGCTGGTGGAAATTGGCGTCGCTGCCCCCGTCGGGCTCGGCCCCAACGGCCCCAAGCACGGCATCGTCATCCAATTTCAGTACGAGGTATATTTCACCCCGCAGTGAGATTAGCGATGCGCGCCTCAGGCGCGCGGACGGCCCCTCGCGGAAGTCAGTTTCAAGATTAGAACGCGGGACAGTTGCGCAGGCGCGCGGGACGGAGTAGCATTCTGGTGGTCGTTCTCGAGCCTGGGCAATTTGATGGAACTCCTGCTCAATCTATTCTGGTTTCTGGTCGCGCTGGCCAGCGCGGGTCTGTGGTGGATGCGGTGGTCGCGCACGGGCAGGGGTCGCGGGCGAGCGCGGGAGTCCATTCGCAGTGCGGTCGGCTTGGGCTGTGTGCTCGTCCTGTTATTCTTCGTCATTTCCCTCACCGACGACTTGCAACAGATCCCCGCCGTTGCCGAGGACCTCAATTCACCGCGCCGGCCACTGCAGATTTGGAAAGGCAGCCCGACCATCGCGGAACCTGGCAAACACGCCGCCCCGTTTGCCATCGTGGATGTCTCGAAAGCCTGTTGCCGTGCCGCGGAAGTCGTCAGCCGAGTGGTTCAGGCTGACGCTCCGTCCCCGCTGACTGCTCTCAACCGGCCTTTCCAGGGCCGGGCGCCGCCTTCTCTCTCCGCCCTGACGCTCTAGCCGTCACCAGCCCCGGATCAAAGCCCTGTTTGCTTGGGCTCATGCGAGGTTTTATGAGGCGAGCACTCTTCTATCTGGCGCTGTTTCTGTTTGGATTGTTACCCGTGAGGGCCAGCGAGCTTCCCGACCATCCGCTCACGCTGCGCGAGGCCCTGGAGCTGCTTCGGGCGCGAAATCCCGTTCTTGCGTCCAACCGGGCGCACGCCGAGGCCGTACAAGCCGGCGAAATCACCGCGAACTTGCGCCCCAACCCGGTGCTCACCTCGGCGAACGAGGACTTCAACGTCTTCAAGCCGAGCGAGTTCGACATCCGCCGAAAGCAGGAGTTCACCGACAACGTCCTGCAACTGATCGAGCGCGGCCACAAGCGCAGATTCCGAGTGGAAAGCGCGCGCTGGGCCACAACCCTGACCCTGGAAGGCTACAGGGACATCCAGCGGCAATTGGAATTCGCCGTGAAGGCAGGCTTTGTGGCCATGGTGCTGGCGAAATCCAACCTGCAACTGGCCCGCGACAACTTGCGCGACTACGGGGAAACCGTTCGATTGAACGGTATCCGGCTCCAGGCTGGCGATATCAGTCCCACCGACTTCGACCGCATCCGCGGCGAACAGGCACGCTTTGAAAACGACTTCCTGAACGCTCAGCTCGCCCTCGACCAGGCCCGCGTGCAACTGGAAACCCTGCTGGGCCTCCCGGACCTTCCGGAGAAGTTCGACATCGAAAGCGAATTGGCCGCTCCCGAGCTGAACTTTTCTCGCGAGGAGTTGTTCCAGAGAGCCCTGGCCAACCGGCCGGACTACCTGGCGGCGCGCGACGGTGTGAGCAAAGGCGAGGCCGACGTGCGCCTGGCCGATGCCAATGGCGCCACCGACATTGCCGTGGGCAGCGAGTACAAGCGCAACGGCCCTGACAACACGATCGGCTTCACCGTGCAGATCCCGCTGCGCATTTTCGACCGCAATCAGGGCGAAAAACTGCGCACGCGAAAAGAGCTGGAGGCCGGCCGGGCCAATGAGCTGGCCGCGCGCATCGCCGTTCGCGCCGACGTGGCGCAGGCCCAGCAGGCTTACCGCACTGCGCTGGCGCGCGCGCAGCTTTACTCCAAGGATTATCTCGAGCGGGCGCGGCGCGTGCGCGACCGCGTCGAATTCAGCTTCCGCAACGGGGGCGCCAGCTTGCTCGAATATCTTGACGCGCTGCGGAGCTACCGCGATACAGAGCTGGCTTGGCGCGCCGCTTATGCGCAGGCGGCGACCGCGGTGCACCAGCTCAGTCTGGTCACTGCGACGGAGCTCTGGCCATGAGGCGGCACTGGTACATCGTCTGGCTTGGCTGCGCCGCTGGACTGGCGGCCTGCGGAAAGTCTCCCGCGTCGCCAGCGGCTTCGCCCGCAGCGCCGGGTGCGGCGGTGGACATCGTGATTCCCGCGGATTCCCGCGGGGTGCGCACGGAGACGGTCGAGAGGAAAGAGATCCCCGACTATCTGGAGGCCCAAGGCCGCATCCAGGCTGACCCGACGCGAGTGGTGCGCGTGTTCCCGCCGGTGGGAGGGCGCGTGCTCGCCGTTGAAGTCCGCCCAGGCGACCGCGTCCGGAAGGGGCAAACGCTGGCACTGCTGGAGAGCAGCGACGTTTCCGGCGCGCGTTCCGACTACCAGAAAGCGCGCGCCGACGCCGAGGTCAAAGACAAGGCTCGCGAACGCGCGTCCCTGCTTTACGAGAACCAGGTATTTTCGGAGAAAGACTATCGCCAGGCGGTCGCGGACGCGCGACCGCTTGCGTGTTCTGGGTGTCTCGCCGGAGGGCTCTTCGAATCGGTTCATCGTGACCGCGCCGCGGGCCGGCGTCGTGCTCGACATCGGCGGTGCGCCCGGGGAGTTCTCGAAGTCGCTCGACGCTCCTGCGCCGCTGTGCACGCTGGCGGACCTGAGCACGGTCTGGGCCGTCGGCGAGGTCTATGAAAAAGACATCGCCGGGTTGAAGCGAGGCGCCTCGACGCAGGTTTCCGTGAGCGCCTACCCGGAACAGAAGTTGAGCGCGCGCGTCGTGGCGCTCTCCGACGCGCTTGACCCCGTCACGCGCACGCTGAAGCTGCGCGTCGTGCTCGACAACCCCGGCGAGAGGCTGAAGCCGGAAATGTTTGCCTCGATCCGTCTGCTGCGTTCGAGCGTGTTGGGGATCGTGATTCCGTCTTCGGCGATTCTGCGCGAGGGCTCGAGCGCCTACGTTTTCGTCCAAAAATCGCCGGGGCACTTTGAACGCCGCGGGGTGACCCTGGGACGCGCGCTCGACGGAGCGGTCGAGGTGACCTCCGGCTTGAACGGCGGCGAGGTCATCGTCGCCGAGGGCGCGCCTCTGCTTCGGGTCGCTGCGCCCTAGAAGCCCATGCGAAATCTGGTCGGCTATCTCCTGAGGTTTCGCCCGCTCGTGCTGTTGGCGCTGGTCGCCTGGCTGGCGGGGGGCGTTTACATCTTCCTGCGTCTGGATATTGAGGCCTACCCCGATCCTTCGCCGCCGCTGGTTGAAGTGATCACCCAGAATCCTTCCTGGTCGGCCGAGGAGATGGAGCGACAGATCACCGTGCCGATTGAAACCACGCTGTTCGGTATTCCTCGCATCCAGTACATCCGCTCCATCAGCCTGTTCGGGCTGAGCGACGTCAAGCTCTATTTCGATTACGGCAGCGATTACTTTCACGACCGGCAAGAAGTGATCAACCGGCTCCAATTTGTGACGCTGCCGCAAAACGTTTTGCCGCAGCTCTCGCCCTGGTCGCCGGTGGGCGAGATCTACCGCTACCGGCTGGAAGGCGCAGGCGCCTCGCTGAATGACCTGAAGGCGACCCAGGACTGGCTGGTGCGGCGCGAAATCAAGCAGGTTCCCGGCATCATTGACATTACCACTTTCGGAGGAACAACCAAGCAGTACCAGGCCGATGTGGACCCTCGTAAGCTGCTCCAATACAACGTCACCCTGCCGCAACTGCTCAATGCCCTGGCGGCCAGCAACGCCAATGCCGGCGGGAACTACTTGACGCTCGGCAGCCAGAGCGTAAACGTGCGCGGCCTGGGGCTGCTGCGGAATCTCGACGACATGCGCAACGTGGTGATCTCGGAGCGCAACGGTGTTCCCGTCTTCCTGCGGGATCTCGCCGAGGTGCACGAGGGGTTTCAGCCGCGGCTGGGATCGGTGGGCGCCGATCGGGACGACGAGATCGTCGAGGGGATCGTGCTGCTCCAGCGCGACGAAAAATCGCTTCCGGCGCTGGCCGAGCTCCGCGAGAAGATCGCGCGCTTGAATGGCGGCCTGCTCCCCCGGGGCATGCGCGTCAACACGATCTACGATCGGACTGACCTGATCCGCATCACCACCACGACCGTGCGGCACGTGGTGCTGATGGGCCTGCTTCTGGTAACCGCGCTCCTGCTGGTTTTCCTGGGCGATGTGCGCATTTCGTTGGTGGCCGCGCTGACGATTCCGTGCTCGATTCTGTTCGCCTTTGCCATGATGGTGTTCACCGGACAATCGGCCAACCTGATCTCCATCGGGGCGATTGATTTCGGAATCCTGGTGGACGCTTCGGTGATCGTGCTGGAGAGGGTGTACCGCCGGCTGCACGCTCGCGAGGCCGGGCAACCTGTCTTCGAGGTGATTGCCGAGGCCACCGCTGAGGCGGCGCGCCCCGTGCTGTTCTCGGTTCTAGTGATTATCGTCGCTCTGATTCCGCTGTTCACCATGCGCGGCGTGCCGGGGAAGATCTTCGCGCCGATGTCCGCCACGTACGGCTTTGCGCTGACCGGGGCGCTGCTATTTGCGCTGGTGTTCGCGCCGGTTCTGGCGTCGTTTGGCGGCAGGCCAGCCGAGGCTAAAAAGGGTGAAACGCGCGTGGTCCACTGGCTCGCGGGCCACTACTGGCGCATGCTGCCCTGGGTGCTCGAGCACCGCCGGGCGGTGCTGATCGCCGCCGCCGGGGTTCTGGTGGGTTCCGCGCTGCTGCTTTCGTTCCTCGGCGGAGAATTCATGCCCAAGCTCGAAGAGGGCAACCTCTGGGTCCGCGCCACCCTTCCCCAGGATGTTTCCTTCGAGTCCGCCAAACAGCTTGCCAACCAAATTCGCCAAATCCTGCGCAGCTATCCGGTGGTCACGCATGTCGTGTCGCAATTGGGCCGGCCGGATGACGGCACCGACGTCACCACGTTCAATAACCTCGAGTTTTTCGTGCAGCTCCAGCCCATGGACCGCTGGAGGCGATTAACCAAGCTGGAGCTTATCCAGCAGATGGCAGCGCAGCTTGAGAAATTTCCGGGTGTCAGCTTCAATTTTTCGCAAAACATTCAGGATAACGTTGAAGAGGCCATGTCAGGCGTCAAGGGGGAAAACTCGCTGAAGCTTTTCGGGGACGACATTGACGTGCTGGTTGCCAAAGCCAACGAGATCCGCGACCTGATGGCGAGTGTGCCTGGCGTGACCGACCTGGCGGTGTTCCAGGAAACCGGTCAACCGCAATTGCTCGTCTCGGTGGACCGGGCCGCGAGCGCCCGGTACGGCCTGATGGCCGCGGACGTGAATGCCGCCGTGCAAGCCGCGATCGGTGGCCAGGGCGTCACGCAAATTCTCGAAGGCGACCGGCGGTTTGATTTTGTGGTGCGATATCGGCCCGAGTTCCGCCAGAACCCCGAGGCCATTCGCAATATCCTGCTCCCCACGCCGGAAGGGGGGCGCGTGCCGCTGGGGCAGGTAGCCAAGGTGGAGCTGCGCGAGGGCGCGTTCATGATCTATCGGGAAAACGGCCGCCGTTATATTCCGGTCAAGTTCAGCGTGCGGGGGCGCGACCTGGCCGGCACGGTGAAGGACGTGCAACAGCGCCTCTCACGAAGTGTGCGCCTGCCCGAGGGGTATAACTACGAATGGGCGGGCGAATATGACAGCTTGAAAAAGGAGCAGCACCGGCTGGCCGTGGTCCTGCCGATCAGCTTGCTGATCATTCTGGCGTTGCTGTACATGGCCTTTCAATCCTTCCGCGACGCACTGCTGGTCCTGGGCATGCTGCCGTTCGGAGCGGTGGGCGGTGCCATGGCGCTGCTGGTGACGGGCACGCCGTTCAGCATATCCGCGGCGGTCGGCTTTGCCTCGGTGGTCGGCGTGGCGACACTTGGCGGCGTGGTCTTTCTCTCCGGCATCCGCCACGCCATGAAGCGCGGCGGCCGCGATGTCGGGATCGAGCACGGCGCGCTGGCCGAGATGCGGCCGATTATGCTGGCCTGTCTGGCGGCGGGGCTGGGCCTGCTGCCGGCGGCCATTTCCACCGGCATCGGCGCGCAGGCGCAGCAGCCGCTGGCGCGCGTTGTGGTCGGTGGCATGATCACTTCGACGCTCGCCATCCTCTTCCTGATTCCGGTGTTCGCGAGCTTCGGCCACGGCGCCAGTCCCGAGCCCAAAAAAGACTGATACAAAGCAGGCTGTAATAGGCATCCAGGCCGCTGCGTAGTAATCTGCAGCGGCGGGGCCGCGACGCGGGTCCCAGGCTGGGCCGGTCCGCTCCGCGCCATATCGCAGATCGCCTGCCGAAAGCGGCGAAGACGAACACGAAAAGGAGCGACCCATGAAGCCAATCGTTTATTCCGTTATCCTCAGCGTGGTTCTGAGCATCGCAGCGGCGGGCCAGGCACCGCAGCAGCCCGCAGAAAAGCCCGCCGCGGTCCTGCCCACCGTGAACCAGATCCTCGACCGATACGTCGAGGCGCTGGGCGGCAAGGCGGCCATGGAGAAACTGAACACCCGCGTCTCCAAGGGCAGCTTCGAGGCGGCCGGGGGAGGGAGCGGCTCGGTGGAGATCTACGCCAAGGCTCCCAACAAGAACGCGTTGATTGTGGATGTGGAGGGCATGGGGCAATTTCGCCAGGGCTTTGACGGCACGGTGGCCTGGGCCGATAATCCGCAGGCCGGCGTGCGGGAGATGGACGGTCAGGAGTTGTCCGTCACCCGGCGCAGCGCGGTGTTCCACGGGCCGCTGAAGCTGCGCGAACTGTATCCGCAGATGACACTCAAGGGCACTCAAAAGGTGGGCGAGCGCGACACCTACTTGATCGAGGCCGATCCCGGCGACGCCAGCCTCCGGCGGATGTACTTCGATGCGCGCACGGGGCTGCTGCTGCGCAATGAGATCGAACGCGATACGCCCCAGGGGCGCGCAACCTTTCAGACCGACCTCGAAGACTATAAGGAAGTGGACGGGGTCAAGATTCCCTTCACCGTGCGCCAGGCGAACCCAAACCTGACCCTGGTGGTCAAGCTCAGCGAGGTGCGGCATAACGTGCCGGTTGACGACACCAAATTTGCCAAGCCCGCCGCTCAATAGAACGCCGCGAGCAGTGCAGGGGTCGAAGCGGCTGCGTTGGCACTGCCAGCGCGCTCTGCTAAAATAAGTGCACTCGGTGGGCGGCTAGCTCAGCTGGGAGAGCGCCTCGTTCGCAACGAGGAGGCCGTGGGTTCGAATCCCATGCCGTCCACCAAACATCCTACTGGATCAGCACGGATTGTGAACACGGAGCTTCCTTTTGCTCCCCCCACTTGGCAGCAATTGGCAGCAAAACTCGCGCCACCTTGTCCGCCACGCGCCGCCGCGCCCCCGGCATCGGCTGCGACAACAACCACGATATACTTGAGTAAGTCAGAGCACACTACGTTCGTGCACGACGACCTCATTATCGTCCACACCTTCAATTACCGCCATGAGGCTGAGGCGGCGAGGAGTGTGCTTGACTCCAACGGAGTCTTCGCCGTCGTTTTCTCGGACGACGCTGGCGGTCAAGAGATCGGTCTACAGTTTGTGCAAGGGGCGAGACTGATTGTGAAACAGAAGGATGAGCGTCTCGCGAAGACCACCCTCAAACTCGGCTGAAACTGACACCTAGCGGTGAGGCGGCGATCGCAAGTAAGCATCCCATCCGCGGCGGGAAACCACCAATCCGGGGACCGAAGTAAAGTTTCCGCTGGGAAAGCAAAATTACCCTGACTCGCGTCCCTCAAAACCCAGCGGTGGTACCGGGCACACATTTCCCGGCATGTGTAGCGCCTTACCTTCGATTGATCTGGGAGGCGGCCGGCGCGCTAGCGCAGCGTGTTCTGGCTGGCCGTGCGCTGCGCGATCACTTTACGGACGTTTTCGTAGAGCGCACGGGCCTGCGGCAACGACTCGATGGCCTTCTGCACCTGCAAGTCCTCTTCGAGGTCCACCTTGGAGCCTTCGGCCATGCCAAACACGGAAGTGAAGATCTCGTGCTTGATCTTGCGCTTGATCCAGGCGAGATTTTCCGCGATGTCGGGCTCGGTGTAGCGGATGTCCTGCTTGTCGAGGTAGCGGCGGAGCTTAGTCATCACGGCATCGTCCACGACGAAGGACTTGGTGATCTCGGGCTTCAAGCCGAGGTAATACCGCGTGAAGCCGCCGACGCCGGCTTCAAAGGGAAAGAAAACATCCCGGCGCATGAGCAATTCCTGGAAGTGGTTGAGCTTGGGCGCCGCCATGATAACGTCAGGTGTGATCCCGCCGCCGCCGTACACCTGGCGGCCGCTGTCGGTCAGCTTGACCTCGGTGGGCTGCTGCGGCTTGCGGCTATAGTGGTAGTCGTAGAGCGAAACAGCCTTGTAGTCGCGCTGGATTAGGCGCCCGCTGGGCGTGTAGTACTTCGCCGTGGTGAGGGCCAAACCGGTGTTCTCGCTCAACTGCGACACCGTCTGCACCAGGCCCTTGCCGAAGCTGTTTTCGCCGACCACCAGCCCGCGATCGTGGTCCTGGATGGCGCCGACGACGATCTCGGACGCCGACGCCGTATACCCGTTGATAAGCACCACCAGCGGCACCCCGACGCCCTGATTGCCGCGCACGGCGTAGTAGCGCCGCTCCTGCGATGACCGCCCGCGGTGCGACACGATCAATTGGTTCTTGTCTAAAAACATGTCCGCCACCGCCACACCCTCGTTGAGCAGCCCGCCGGGGTTCCCGCGGAGGTCGAGGATCAGTCCGTTCAGGGAGGAGACATTCAACTGCTTGAGCGCGTCGGCCAGCTCGCGGTCTGTGGTCTCGTTGAATCCGGAAAGCTTCACGTAGCCGATACCCGGGCGCAGCAGGAAGGCGATGTCCACGGCGTGCCGCGGGATCTCATCGCGCGTCACGGTGAAGACGATGACCTCGCCGTAGCCCTCGCGGGATACAGTGATGTGCACAACAGTCCCCTTGGGGCCTTTCAGCATGTCAGCCACTTCAGCCGTAGTAAGCCCTTCGGCGGACTTGTCGTCCACCTTGACGATGAGGTCGCCGGGGCGGATGCCGGCGCGGTAGGCAGGGGAACCGACAAATGGCGCCAAGACGACGGTGTGGCCCTCGCGGGGCGCCACGGTCATGCCCACGCCGTAGTACTTGCCGCGCTGTTCTTCGCGCAGCAGGGAGAATTGCCGGGAATCGAAGAAATTCGAGTGCGGATCGAGCACTCGGAGCATCCCCGGGATGGCGCCCTGGTAGATGGCGTGGTCGGTGTCAACCGGCTCGGCGTAATTCTGCTGGACAATGGAGAGAACGCGGGTGAATGCTCGAACCGATTCCTGCAAATCATTGGCGCCGGAAGCGGTGGCGCGAACCGAGGGACCGTAGATCCCTCCCAGGACCGCTGAAGCAATCAAGACACCGAATACCAGTAGCGCGCCGCGCCTCTCTCCCTGCATCGAATCCTCACTTTCTCTACTCAATCGCCAGTATAGCATACCACGGAGCGGCATTTGACACACCTCGAACCCTCTTCTATGATTCCCGTGAGGCAACCCTCAGGATGGGAAACATCGGTGTGCCGGAGCTGATCGTTATCTTCATCATTGCGCTGCTGGTGTTCGGGCCGCGCAAGCTACCCGAGCTCGGCCGCACGTTGGGCAAGGCCCTGGCCGAGTTCCGCCGGGCCTCGGCCGACCTGCGCGGGGCCATGGAACAGGAGATGCGCGAGCTCGAGCGGCACGCGCAAGAGATCGAGGCCAAGGCCCGCGAAGCCGTGGAACCTGGGCCGGAGGCCCTGCTGCCCGACGGCCCTGTGGGCGCCGGGTCCATCGACCCGCAACAGGCTGGGCCGCCCCCGCCCCCCGCCCCGCCGGTCGAGGAGCGGCCTGCTGAGAATCCTGCCGATGGCAAACCCAAGCCAGCCTGATCCCCAAGGTTCCTCCAGCGAGCACGAAGACCCCACTTCGAAGATGTCGTTCTTTGACCATCTGACCGAGTTGCGCCGCCGCCTGATCTATTCGCTCGCGGCCATCGGCGTCGGGCTGTGCTTCGGCCTCTACTTTTCGCAAGAGGTGTACCAGTTCCTCGCGCGTCCCATGCTCAAGGCCCTGCGCGAGGCCAAGATGGAAGACAAGCTGGTGTACACCAGCCCGCTGGGCCCGCTCCACCTGTTCATCACCGTGGGGCTCTACGTTGGGGTGGTCATTGCGCTGCCGTACGTGCTCTACCAGGTCTGGTTATTCATCGCGCCGGGCCTCTATCGCCACGAGCGCCGTGCCGTGGCCACGTTTATCGTGACCTCCGTCTTTCTGTTCCTGGCGGGCATGGCGTTCGGCTACTTCGTGATGATGCCGATGACGCTCGGGTTTCTGCTCAGCGTCGGCGCCGGCGGCCAGTTCAAGCCGATGATCAGCATGAACGACTACTTCGATATGACGCTGGTGATCGAGCTGGGGCTCGGTCTGGTCTTCCAGCTTCCGATTTTGATTTTCTTCCTCTCGCTGTTCCGGATCGTGACGCCGAAGTTCCTGTGGGGTAATTTCCGCTACGCAATATTGATCATCTCGATCATCGCCGCGGTCGTAACGCCCACCACCGACGCCCTGACGATGACAATCTTCATGGCGCCGATGATCCTGCTCTACCTGATGGGCATCGGTGTTTCCGCGCTAGTCGTGCGGCGGAAGCGCCGCGCCGAAGCCATCGCCCGCGCCGGTGCGCCGTAACGTGACGCCGGCCAGCGCGAAATCAGGGATCCGCTACCTATCTGCCCGCCTGCTGCTTGGGATCTTGCTGGCTCCCTGCGTGCTGGCGGGCGGATGTCGCGCCGAACCGAGCAAGCCTGCGTCACAAGCCGCGCCGCAATCCCCGCCAAGCGCTCTTGCCGCGCCGGTGGAGACGGCTCCGCCAGCAGACGCGACCGGAGGATTTGACGGCAATAAAGCCTTTGCGCACGTTGCGCGCCTGGTGGCCATCGGGCCGCGAACACCCGGCTCGGACGGCATCCGCCGCGCCCAGGAATACCTCCGCACTGAGCTACAGGGCTTCGGATGCCAGGTCGAAGAAGACGACTTTCACGCCTCGACGCCCATCGGTCCGGTGGCGATGAAAAACATCCTGGTCAAGATCCCGGGCACGAGCCCGAATGTTGTCCTGCTGACCACGCACTACGATACGAAACGCCTGGAGAATTTCGTTGGCGCAAATGACGGCGGCTCCTCCACCGGGGTGATGCTCGAATTGGCGCGGCTGCTCTGCGGCCGCAAGAGCGCGCTGACGGTTTGGATCGCGTTCTTCGACGGGGAGGAGGCCTTCGCCGAGTGGAGCGCGGTTGACGGCACCTACGGCAGCCGGCAAATGGCCGCGAAGCTCGCCGGTTCGGGCGAGATCAAGCGCATCAAGGCCATGCTGCTGGCCGACCTGATCGGCGACCGGAACCTCAGAATCAAGCGCGAGTCAAATTCGACGCGCTGGCTCACCGACCTGGTGTGGTCCACTGCGGCGCGGCTGGGCTACCAGAAGATTTTTGTGTCAGAAGAAACTCCCATCGAGGACGACCACCTGGCTTTCCTCCACCGCAACGTTGCGGCGGCCGACGTAATCGACCTCGAAGCCCCCTACTGGCACACCGCGGGCGATACGCTGGACAAAGTCAGCCCGCGGAGCCTCGCTATCGTGGGTCATGTTTTCCTGGAATCCCTTGCCGAACTAGAAAAGAAACTCCGCTAGCGCACGTCGAAACGACTTGCCCCGCCTGCGGGGGCACAGCATGCGGTACCCCTACGACGTCTGATTGGCCAGGGTGCTTCCGAACAGCAGCGGCGGGGCAGCTACTCGAAACAGATCTTCTTCCCGCTGGCGATGTGCGAATGCTTGCGAAAATCCTCGTCGCTGCGGTAGGGGAAATCGGAGCGGTAATGACTGCCGCGGCTTTCCTCGCGGGCGAGCGCCGAGCGCGTGATGAGCTGCGCCAGGGTCCAGACATTGTGCAGCTCGCAGGCCGGCCGCGAAGGCATCTCCGGCCGCGGCACGTCGAGCGTGCCCAGTTGCTCGACGGCCAGCGCCAGGTCGCGTCCGCTGCGAATGATGCCGGCGTCTTTCCACAGGATGGTGCGGATCTGCTCGAGGACGGGTGAAGGAGCATCGGCGCGCCCATAGTGAGCGGCATTGTCTGCGGCCCGCTTGCCGGAATGACACGGGTTGTTGTGCGCCGCTTTGCCCTCGCCGCCGGGGTTCCCGGCGACCGCTGCGCTGGCTTTCGAGGGCCGGGCGTAATCGGCCATGGCGGCGCCGGCGCGGGCGCCGAAGACGAGCCCTTCGAGCAGGGAGTTGCTCGGCAGGCGGTTGGCGCCGTGGACGCCGGTGGCGGCGGTCTCGCCGGCGGCGTAAAGGCCGGGGAGCGATGTGCGACCCCGCAGGTCGGTTTGCACCCCGCCAATCGCGTAGTGCGCCGCAGGAATCACCGGCACGAGGTCGGCAGCGATGTCCAACCCATAGCTCTGGCAGGTGGAATAGATCCGCGGGAAGCGCTTGCGGACAAAATCGTCTTTGAGTGCGGTCAGGTCGAGATAAACGTGCTCGGAGTTGGTACGTTGCATCTCCGCGGCGATAGCCCGGGCGACCACGTCGCGAGGCGCCCGCTCCTGCGCCTCGTGGTAGCGCTTCATGAAGCGTTCAAGGTCCACGTTGCGCAGGACGCCGCCTTCGCTGCGCAGCGCTTCCGAAAGCAGAAAGCGCGGCGCGCCCTTCACCGCCAGCACTGTGGGGTGAAACTGCACGAATTCCAGGTCGGAGAGCACCGCACCGGCGTCATAGGCGATGGCCATGCCGTCGCCGGTGGCCACGGCCAGGTTGGTGGTCTCGCGATAGGCTTGGCCGAGTCCGCCCGTGGCGAGCAATACCGCCCCGGCGCGGACTTCGTGGACGGCCTCGCCGGCCTCGCGCAGGAAACGCACCCCGGCGACGCGGCCGTCTTCCAGCAGAAGCCCGGTGGTGAACGCGTGCGGGCGGATGCAGATGCGCTCGAGGGCGCGCGCCCTGGCGAAAAGAGCCCGGCTGATTTCGCGCCCGGTGGAATCGCCCTGAGCATGGAGGACACGCGCGCGGGTGTGGGCGCCCTCGGGAGTGAAAGCAAGCTTGCTGCTGGCCCGCTCAAACTGCGCGCCCCAGTCGATCAACTGGAGGATGTAATTCGGGCCTTCCTCCACCAGCACCTTGACGGCTTCAGCGTTGCACAGGCCATCTCCGGCTTCCAGGGTGTCGTGCTCGTGGAGGCTGATCTCGTCTTCGTCGCTCAACGCCGCGGCAATTCCGCCGTGAGCCCAGGCGGTGGCCGATTCGCTGAGCTCCGTCTTGGCCAGCACGAGCACGCTGCCCGCCTGCCCCAGCTCGATTGCGGCGCGCAGACCGGCAATGCCGCAACCTACGACGACAAAATCCACGTGATGGGGGTCGGCCGACTTCATGCCCGCACTTCGCGCAACCGGGAGCGTCGGCGCCTATGGTAGCACGAAGAAGAATCGCCCGAGCCGGCCGCCTGCGCGGTCGGGCGGAATTCCGCGGCGGGAAGTGTGCTACATTCTTCGCGCCGGCGAGGATTAACCGGGGAATGAGCGCGATCCAGCGCGTCGTTGTCCGCACGCCTTCGGGGACTTACCGAGTCCTGAGCGGCCGCGGCACGCTCGCGCGCGCCGGCGTTCGCGTCGCAGGACTTGGTGAGAGTACAGGAATCTTCCTGCTTTCCTCGCCCCAGGTGTGGAAGCACTGGGGCCGGCGGGTGGCCGCGAGCTTCCGCCGAACGGGAAGCGTCAAGATAATTCTGTTCGATGATCGCGAGACCTCGAAGACGGTGCGCACGGTCGAGCGGCTGTGTCGCCGGCTCGTGGCTGCAGGCGCCGACCGCCGCGCCGTGATTGTGGCGCTGGGCGGCGGAGTGGTCGGTGATGTCGCCGGATTTGTGGCCGCGAGCTTCCTGCGCGGCATCGGACTGGTGCACATCCCCACGACGCTGATCGCTCAGGTAGATAGTGCCATCGGGGGAAAGACCGGCGTAAACCTCCCGGAAGGCAAGAATCTGGTTGGCGCGTTTTACCAGCCGAAGCTCGTGCTTGCCGATGCAGCCACACTAGAGACACTGCCGCGCCGGCAGTACCGCTCGGGACTCTACGAGGTAATCAAGTACGGCTTGATCGCCGACCCGGAGCTCTTCCGATTCGTCGAACGGCGCCTGGATTCTCTCTTGCAGCGCGACGCGAAGGCTCTTGACTGGGTTGTGCCCCGGTGCATCCGCGCCAAAGCCAGGGTGGTGAGTCGCGATGAGCGGGAATCCGGCTGGCGCGAGATTCTGAATCTCGGGCACACATTCGGGCACGCGCTCGAGACGCTCACCGGCTACCGCCTATTTCTTCACGGTGAAGCCGTTGGCTGGGGCATGGTGGTGGCCACAATGTTGAGTGTGGCCTTAGACCAGCTCGACGCTGATTCGGCGGCCCGCGTACTGGGACTGCTGGCTCGCGTGGGGCCGCTGCCGGGTTTGCCCCGGCTGCCCTCCGCGCGCCTGCTCCAGGCGTTGCGCGCTGACAAGAAGGCGCGAGGCGGCCGGCTGCGGTTCGTCCTGCTGCGGAGGATCGGGCGCGCCGAGGTCGCCTCCGCTGTGCCGGAAAGTCTGGTGACGAAGACGGTTGCTCTGCTGCCCGAGCTGATGAGGAAAGCAAGGTGAACCCGGGGACTCCTGCACGCGCGCCGCTCCCCGGGGCGCGCCCCGCCGGCGCCCGCGACGAAGCGGAGGTCGCCCGGCAGGTGCGCGAGATGTTCAGCCGCATCGCCCCGCGGTACGATTTCCTGAATCATCTGCTCTCGCTCGAGCTCGACCGCGTGTGGCGACGCCGCGTGGCGCGCCGCTTCCGCCACATCCTTGATCGCGGCGATGCACGCGTGCTCGACCTCTGCTGCGGCACGGGCGACCTGATGCTTGCGCTCGAGCGTGCGGGGCAGGCGGCGATCTTCGGCAGTGACTTCGCTCACTCCATGCTGGTGCGCGCCGCCGAGAAGCTCCGACGATCGAACCGCGGAGTTGCCGCGACCCCTTGCGCCGAGGCGGATGCGCTCCGGCTGCCGTTCGCCGACCAGAGCTTTGACCTGGTCACCGTGGCGTTTGGCTTCCGCAACGTCGCCAATTATGACCGCGGGCTCGGCGAGATGCGCCGCGTTCTGCGTCGCGGGGGAGAAGTGGGCATCCTGGAATTCTCAGAGCCCCGCCGGGGCTGGGTGGGCGCGCTTTACCGCCTCTACTTCACGAAGGTGGTTCCGTGGGTGGGCGGTGCGATCTCCGGCAGCGCCGCGGCGTATTCTTATTTGCCAAGTTCGGTGGCGCGGTTTCCACTTCCGGAAGAGCTTTCGGCGATGATATCGCGGGCGGGCTTCGAGGATATCCGGTTCGAGCTTTGGACGCTCGGCAGCGTGGCGCTGCACACCGCCCGCCGCAGTTGACTTCGCGGTCGAAACCGAAGGCTGGCAGCGGAGGGCTTAGTTCTCGAGGCCGAGCGAGCGGATCTTGTTGAGGAGCGTCTTGTAGGAGACGCCGAGTTTTTCTGCGGCCCGGGTCTTATTCCATTTACATTCGCGCAGCGCGGCCTCGATCTTGAAACGCTCGACGTGGGCCACCGCGCGCTCGCTCACTTCCTGCAACGGGCCATCCCAGAGAAAACTCTCGTCGAGCATCCCGCCGGGCATCTGGCCGGCGGAGGGCCGGGGTCCGGGGAGCTGGAGCGCGGCGGCGTCAATGGCCTCTCCGTCGGAGAGGATGGCGGCGCGCTCGATGGCGTTCTGCAATTCGCGCACATTGCCCGGCCACGGATAAGTGCCCAGGCGGGTGCGGGCGCCCTGGGTCAGTTGCAGCGCCGGTTTGTGGAACTCCCGGCGGAAGCGCTCCAGAAAATGGTCGGCGAGCAGCAGCACGTCGTCGCCGCGGTCGCGCAACGGGGGAATGGTGATGGGGACGGCCGAGATGCGGAAGTAGAGGTCCTGGCGGAAGGATTTCTCAGCGACGGCGGCGCGCAGATCCTTGTTGGTCGCCGCCAGGATGCGCACGTCCACCTCAACCGGCTGCGTACCGCCGATGCGGTCGAAGCGGCGTTCCTCGAGCACGCGCAGCAACTTGGCCTGGGTCGCCTGGGGCAGCTCGCCGATCTCATCGAGGAAGATCGTGCCGCGGTGCGCCAGCTCGACCTTGCCGATCTTGCGCGCGCCGGCACCGGTGTAAGCGCCGCGCTCGTGCCCGAACAGCTCGTTTTCCACCAAGCCCTCGGGGATGGCGGCGCAGTTCAGGGCGATGAAGGCAAGTTCGCGCCGCGGTGAGAGGTGATGGATGGCGCGGGCGAAGAGTTCCTTGCCTGTGCCGCTCTCGCCCAGCAGCAGAACGGTGGAATCGGTCGCCGCGACGCGTTGGATCTGGTGGCTGGTCTCCTTGATGGACGGGTGATCGCCGACAATCCGCGGGAAGCCGTAGCGCGCCGTGTACTCTTCGCGGAGCAGCAGGTTCTCCCGCAGCAGCTCCTGCTGCTGGGCAGCGCGCCCGACCAGAAGTTTCAGGTGGTCCAGGTCCACCGGCTTCTGGATGAAGTCGAACGCGCCCTCCTTCATGGCCATTACGGCCTCTTCCACCGAGCCGAACGCTGTGATCAGGATGACGGGGATGGTCGGGTCGGCCTGCTTGGTTTCCCGCAGGACCTCGAGGCCGGAGCAGCCGGGCAACTTGAGATCTGTGAGCACCACCGTATAGCGCCGGGAGCGGATCTTGCTGACCGCTGAGGTGCCGTCCGGCGCGTCGTCCACCGTATAGTCGGCGCGCTCGAGCGCTTTGCGCAGCATGGCGCGCAGTTCCGTTTTGTCTTCGACCAGAAGCAACGGCTCCAAGCGGCGCTCCGGATTGAGAAATAGCGGATTCGACCTACTTTATTTTTTTACCATACTTGCAGCGGGAATATGCCGCGGATGCCGCGGGGCGTGGCCAAAGGATACCGGGCGGGGCTCAGCGCTCGCGCGCCCAGCCGGAGTCGCCGCCCTCTCGGCGCAGCTCGTCTTCCAGGTCAGACAGGCTCTGTTTGAGCTGATCGACTTCCTTCTTCTTGTCGTCGATGGCCTTGCGGAGGTCGTTGATATCCTTGCGATCGTATTGCTGGCGGAGCGCCTTATTGGGGTCGCTGTAGTACTGCTGCTGCTGCAGGTTGAGCTCGCGCTGGAGGATATCGAGCTCTTTTTCTGCGGTGCGAAGCTTTCCGCGGGCGTCGGCAAAGCGCTTGCGCCAGTAGTTCTCGTCTTTGACTTCCTTGGCTTCCTTCGCTTCCTTCGGTTTGGCGGCTTGATCGCCTGTGGCGACAGGCGCAGCGCCAGGGGTATCGGCAGGAGCCTCCGCCGGGGGCGCTTCGGGGTTGCCCACGACCGAGATCGTGCCGCGGACGGCTCCCAGCTCGTCGTTGGTGATCACGCGGGCCGCCTTGGGCTGGCTCTTCTTCTGCTCGCGGGCCTTTCGCGCCGCTTCAGCCACCGAAGGCTGCTGGGGGGCGGCGTAGCACAGCGGCAGCACGGCCAGAATCATCGTCGCGGCTCCGAGGATTGTTTTGCGCATGCTCATCGCCTTTCGGGAGGCCCGGCTGGTGAAACCCTCCCACCCAGTTTAGATGCCTCCAACGGCGGATTCAACTGCCTGGGCAACCTCCCGGCTCACGGGTAGCCAAAGGATAAACTCGGCGCCACCCTCTGGCCGGTTGCGCGCCTCGACCGTGCCGCCGTGCTGCAACACGATCTTTTGCACCACCGCCAGACCGAGGCCTGTGCCATTTGCCTTGGTGGTATAAAACGGCAAGAAAATCTTGGGCAAGTCCTCGGGCGGAATGCCCGGGCCATTATCGGCGATGGAGATGCGCTGTCCGCCGCCTGCGCCGCCACGCTCCACCGCGCCGCGCAGCACCACTCGCCCGCCGAAAGGTTGTTCGGACACAGCTTCGGCGGCGTTGCGAGCGAGGTTGAGCAGCGCCTGGCGCAGCAGCCCTTCGTCGCCGGAGACATCAGCGAACTCGCCTTCGTAGCTGACCTCAACCTGCGGCAAGGCATCCTGTACCTCTGCGACCACGCGCTCGAGCAGCGGCCTGATGTTGACCTGCTCGTCGGCAAGCTCGAGCGGGCGAGCGAATTTCAGGAACTCGGTGACCACGTGGGCCAGCGCCCGTGTCTGCTCGAGAATGTGGTCGGCATGCTCGGCCAGCTCGCCCCCGGCTGCTTCGCTCCGGATCATCTGGGCGTAGCCGGAGATGGTGGCGAGGGCGTTTTTGAACTCATGCGCAATCCCGGCGGAAAGCTCACCGAGCGCAGCCAGGTGCTCTTTCAGGTGGATCTGCTTTTGCAGCGCCGTGAGCTCGGTGAGGTCGCTCAGCAGGCAGAGCGCGCCGGAAACCTTTTGCGGGCCGTGCAGGATGGGAGAAATGGTCACGCCGAGTTGGCGCAACTCGCCGTCCGGCGTGGTGTACTCGATCTCTTTTCGGCGGAACGTCTGCGCCTGTCCCAGGCAAGCGGTCAGCAGGCGCGCCAGCGCGGAGTCAGGCCCCAGCGCTTCGGTGTAACGCCGGTAGGCCAGCGCGCGCAACCCGAGCGCGATTTCCGCGGCGGGGTTGGCGCTGGTGATCAGCCCGGCGGCGTTCACCAGCAGCAGCCCTGCGGGCATGTGGCGGGTCACCGCTTCGCTCAGGCGCTCGGTTTGTTGGGCGCGCTCCTTCTGCAGCCTGTGCAGTCCTTCGAGCTCCTTTTCCTGCTCGCGAAGTCTCTGAATTACCGCCTGCATGGACGCCGCCATGAACGCGGTGGGGTTATCGCCGCTGGGCTTGAGCGTGGCCAGCTCGTCATTCGGCTTCACTTCGCCGCGGAGGTACCGCCGCAGCGCAAACGAGATCAGAAAGGCGACGCCCACGATGACCGCTACGAACAATACGGCGCCGCCCAGCCAGAGCGGCCACGAATCCGGCAACGTGGAAGTCGTTGTCATGCGTTGTTCGCTCTCTTCCTACCGCACCGAAAGCAGCGACTGGTACCAGGCAAGCGCGGGCGTGCCGAAAAACACAACCAGCAGCGCGCCCGCGCCCAGGAAAGTGCCGAAAGGCAACTCGTAGTCCCGGCCCTTGCTCCACAGCAGCATGAACAGCAAACCCAGCACGCTGCCGAGAAGCGACCCAACCAGGACTGTCAGCAGCGTGCGCTTCAGGCCCAGGAACGCGCCGACCATGGCCATCATCTTGACGTCGCCCAGGCCCATACCTTCGCGGCCACGCAAACGGAAATAGCCCTCGGCCACCATCCAGAGAAGGCCGCTGCCGACGGCTGCGCCCAGCAACGCATCGGTAAACGAAAGAGCGGGGCTGGGGGGAGGGAAATCAAAAAGACGGTTGGCCAGCCAGGCCGCTGTGCCATCCACCGGGCGCGTAAAGAAACTCAGAACGAAACCGATGCTGAGGCCGGCGAAGTTCAATTTGTCCGGCAGGATCCGCTCGCGCAGGTCGGTGATTGTCAGCGTAACCAGCAGGGCGGAGAAAACCGCCCACTTCAAACCCTCCACGCTCAGCCCAAACGCCAGAAAGCAGCCGAGGAACAGCAACCCCGTCAACATTTCGACGGCCGGATAGAGAGGCGAGATCTTCGCCTTGCAGTTGCGGCAACGCGCGCCGAGCAGCAGCCAGCTCATCACGGGGATGTTGTCGTAGGGCTTGATCGGCGCCTGACAGGCAGGACATCGCGACCCCGGCCAGACAATGGACTGCCCGGCAGGGATGCGGCGGATGCAAACGTTGAGGAAGCTGCCGACCATCAGTCCCAGCACAAACACTGCGGCTGCAGTCACAACGGCACTGTGCCACATGCGTGGCAGAGCCTCAAGAAGCCCGCCGCGGGCCGTGCCCGATGAGGCAGGGGTCAAGTTCATGCCCGCCAAATACCTCAAGTAGCGGACAGCGATTGCGCGTTTTGCGCGTTTTCTTGACGGTCCAAGTCTTGCGGTGGAGGAAAAGGTGAGGGAGAAAGTAGAAGCGGCAGAGACGCGGCCGCGCCCCTGCGGCAGCATTCGATTGCAATCGCACAATTCTGCGTGTACCATCCGCACGAATTACAACTCAGACCAATTCTCAGTCACACAACCATCGGAGAGTTGACCTCCCAGGCCAGGGGGAGAACATCTGTTTCCGGGGCAGCCCATGGGTGAGAGTGTTCGATCACTGCCCGCCGGGGAGCGCATCGGCAACTATCAGATCCTCGGCAAGGTAGGCGCCGGCGGTATGGGCGTGGTCTATAAAGCCCTGGACCTGAAGTTGGAACGCACGGTCGCGCTCAAGTTCCTGCCTCATGATCTGGGGGTGGGTGAACTCGAGAAGGAACGGTTCCTGAGGGAAGCCAAGGCGGCCTCCGCTTTCGATCACACCAACATCGGCATCATTCACGGCCTCGAAGAGAGCAGCGACGGCCAACTCTTCATCGTGATGGCGTACTACGAAGGAGAAACGCTCGCGCAGAAAATCCGCCGCGGGCCGCTCCCTGCCAGCGAAGCCGTGGACATCGCCATCCAGATGGCCCGCGGCCTCAGCGAAGCGCACGCCCGGAATATCATCCATCGCGACATCAAGCCATCGAACGTCATCCTCACGAGCCAAAGGGTGGCCAAGATCGTGGATTTCGGGCTCGCGCGCGTGTTGAGCACTCCGAGCGCGACGCAAAGCTTGGGGATCGCGGGCACGGTCGCTTACATGTCTCCCGAGCAGGCCCTCGGCAAAGAGCTCGACCAGCGCTCTGACATCTGGTCTCTGGGTGTCGTGGTCGCGGAAATGCTCACGGGGAAGCATCCGTTCAAGCGGGACACTCTCCCCTCCGTCATGGTCGCCATCATGAACCAGCCCCCGGAGCAGATGGACGGAGTGCCGCCCGAACTCCAACGGATTATCTATCGTGCGCTCGCAAAGGATCCCGCGAATCGGTACCAGAGCTGCAAGGAATTTCTTGCGGACCTGGAAAAAACCCGCGCCCAGCTTCGAGTGGATGATACAGCACCCACGCAATCGATCCGCTCAAGAGATTTTCAGAAGTACGTCGAGCACGCCTCCGGCTCGCTTCTGGCTGCTCCGCCGCAACGAAGATGGCGTTGGTGGCTCGCCACAGCTTCGATTCTTGCGGTTCTGATTGGGGGTCCGCTCTCCGTGCCGTCTCTCCGCGAGCGGATTGAGGGGGCTGTCTTCGGGAGCAGCGAAAAACACATCGCGGTTCTCCCCTTCGACAATGTCGGCAACAACCCTGCGAATGAGGCGGTTGCCGAAGGGCTGATGGACAGCCTTACGAGCAGGCTCTCCAATCTCGAAGTGGGCCAGCAGTCGTTGTGGGTCGTGCCTGCGAGCGTGGTGCGCCGGCGGAAGATCGATGATCCAGCCCTGGCCCTGCGGGGACTTGGGGCCACGCTCGTCGTGAAAGGAAGCATTCAGCGCGAAGGCCAGGACGTGCGCCTGACACTCAACCTCATCAACACGAAGACCCTGCGGCAGATTGGTTCGGTCGCGCTCGAAGACCGCGCCGGCGATCTGGCCACACTCCAGGACGAAGCCGTCGCGCGCCTCGCGCGCATGATGAACATCAACGTCACCGCCGCCATGCTCCGCACGACTGGCGGCAGCGTCGCCCCCGCCGCTTTCGAGTCCTACCTGAAGGCTCTCGGTTACATCCAGCGCTACGACAAGCCGGACAACCTCGATCTCGCCATCAGCGCCCTCGAAAGCGCCGTGAAAACGGATCCGCGGTTTGCCCTGGGATATGCGGAATTGGGTGAAGCCTATCGGCTCAAATATCGGCTCGATCAGAATCCCAAGTGGATCGACGAAGCCTCGGCCAATTGCCAGCGGGCCGAGCAGCTAAACGATCGCCTGCCGGCGGTCTATGTCACGCTCGGGCGCATCCACGACGACATGGGGAAGCATGACCTGGCCTTGCAGGAATACCAGCATGCTCTCCAGCTTAACCCGCGGGACGCGGACGCGCTGAATGGCATGGCCCACGCCTATGAAAGCGCCGGCCGCTTCGCCGACGCAGAGTCCGCCTTCAAGAAGGTTGCGGCGCTGCGACCCGACTATTGGGACGGATACAACACTCTGGCCCTTTTCTATGACCGCCGAGGGCGGTATCAGGATGCCCTGGCCCAGTTTCGCCACGCGGCTGAGCTGACTCCGGATAATTCCCAAATCTACTTCAACATGGGAGCTGCGTACCTCAATATGGGGGATCCGAAGGTGCTCCCCGACGCCGAGAATGCGTTGAAAAAGTCCATCGAGCTGAGTCCCAGCTATCCCGCGTACGCCAATCTGGGCTACCTCTACCTTGCGGAAAAGCGATACGCGGAATCGGCGGCCACCACCGAAAAGGCGCTTCAACTCAATGATAAGAATTTCCAGGTTTGGGCCAACCTGGCCCTTGCCTACGGCTGGCTCAAGCAGAATGACAAGGCTGCGGCCGCTCGTGAACGAGAGCTGAAGCTGGTGGAAGAAACCGCTAAGGTTCAGGCGCAAAACCCCAAGATACAGTCTGCTCTCGCGATTCTCTATGCACAGAAGATGCTGCGCGATAAAGCCTTGAGCCGGATCGAAGCCGCCCTGGCTCTCGCGCCCGATAATCCCAGCGTCCTGGCCGACGTCGGGCAGGCTTACGAGAACCTTGGCGATCGCCGCCAGGCCCTGCATTACGTCAGAGCAGCTCTACAAAAAGGCTATTCGCTCGAACACTTGAAGCTTGTTCCTGACCTCCAGGACTTGCTTGCGGACCCGAATTTCCGGCCCAAAGGCACGTAGTCAAATTTTGAAAAGGAGAAACGCAAATGGCACAACCAGCAAAGGCACCAACCCCGGGCTTTTCAAATGAGGTCACCATCGACGAGAATGGAAATGTGACTGGCAAGGTTCTTATCAACAACTCAGGGAACGTCAAATTTGATGTGAGCAAGTATAAGACAGGTAAGAACCAGTGTATCGTCACCATCACGAGTGCCAACGTGACCTGGGGCACTACACCGGACGCAAACGGGGGCACCGTCGTAGTCGGCTCCTAGCGAATGAACCGCCAGCAGCCCGCGCCGGAGCGGCCGTTGGTTCACGCATGCGCTTGCATCCGGAATCGTGCGGTAGTCCGTCAAAGGATGCGGCGGGGGTGTGCCTGTAATAGCTTCTGCTGAGTCGTCCTTTGCGGCCCGGTTCACAGGGGCGGGCGATTCGAAGGCCGCACCGAACTGCTTCGGAGTGTCCGCCTGAAGCCGCCGGGTTTGGTGCGTTCGTTCTTATGAGCTGGCTTGAGCATAGGATTCGCCGCTACGAGCACCGGCGCTGGTCGACCGACGACAACCGGCGGGTGCTGCCGTTTGAGTGGGGGCTCGAACACATCGGCGGGCGTGCCGATGAGCACGACCCCCGGGGCTATCTCGATCGCTGGGTCGAACGGACCATCGCCGCGAGCGACGCGTGGTTTGCTGCGACGCCGGCGGACGACTACCGGCTTGCCGACGGCGTGCTTACGTTTTCGAGCCAGATCGCTTCGCCGTGGCCGGCAAACAACCTGGTGCACGCACGGTTTTTCCAGGCGAAAAAGTCCGGCCCGGCGGTGCTGGTTCTGCCCAACTGGAACGCGAAGTGGGACGGCCAGTTGAACCTGTGCCGCTGGCTGAACTTCCTGGGCATCACTGCGCTGCGGCTCAGCCTGCCTTACCACGACCGCAGAAGCATCCCCGACCATGAGCGAGCCGATTATCTGGTGGGCCCGAACATCGGACTCACGCTCCAGGCCAACCGTCAGGCGGTCACCGATGGACGCCGCTGCTTGCGCTGGCTCGAAAGCCAGGGCTATACGCGGCTGGGCATCCTGGGCACCAGCATCGGCTCCTCGATCGGGTATATCACTCTGGCGCACGAGCCCGCCTTGCGCGCCGGCGCCTTCTTGCACGTCTCGACCTACTTCGGCGACGTGGTGCGTACCGGGATGACGACGATGCACGTCTGGGAGAGTCTGCGGACGAAGGTGAGCCCGGAAGAATTGCGGCGCTTCTGGTCGCCGATCAGCCCGTTCCCCTACGTCGAGCGGGGCATGGGCAAGGGCAAGCGCTGCCTGATGGTCTCGGCGCGCTACGACCCCACTTTCTGGCCCGAGTTTTCGCAGGTCATGCTCGAGACGCTGCGAGGCAGCGGCGTCGAGCACGAGGCCCTGGTGCTTCCCTGCGGGCATTATTCACTGGAGATCCCCCCGTTTAGCTACGCCGCGGGCCTGCGGCTGGGCACGTTCCTGTTTCAATCCCTCGCGTAGAGCACTCACCCGAGCGGAGAGATCCTTCATCCTCCGTATCGGACTCAGGATGACAGCAGGGTGGCTACCGGTTGACACCAGCGAAAGGCCGCGACCGCGACACCGGGCGCCCGTACGATCTGTTCGGTCTAGCGCAGGAGCTTCTGGAAGGCGGCGTCGGCGATCAGCCCGGCGACGGCGTGGATGTCGGGCGCGAGCGAGCGGTCGGCGTCCACTCTGGGCGAGACCGAGCGCACCAGCTCGCAGGCATTTTGCGCCTCGGCTCCGGTGCGCAGCGGGGCCAGCAGGTCAATCCCCTGGCAGGCCGCGAGCAGCTCGATGGCCAGGATGTGGCGGAGGTTGTCGAGCATCGGCCGCAGCCGCCGCGCCGCGCTCATCCCCATCGAGACGTAGTCTTCCTGGCCGCCCGAGGTGGGAATCGAATCCACCGAGTGCGGAGTGGCGAGCGCCTTGTTTTCGCTCGCCAAGGCCGCGGCGGTAACCTGAGCAAGCATGAAACCGGAATTGAGCCCCGGTTCGGCGGTGAGAAACGCCGGTAGCAGGCTGGTATGCGGGTTGGTCATGTGCTCGATGCGGCGCTCGGAGACGCCGCCGAGGGTGGCCACGGCAATCGCCAACTGATCGGCGGCCATCGCCAGCGGCTGGCCGTGGAAGTTGCCGCCGCTGACGACTTCTTCGCGGCCTGCGCCGGCGCCCGCGGCGACGAAGACCAGCGGATTGTCGGTGGCGCTGTTGAGCTCGATTGCGGCGGCGGCGCGCACTTGAACGATGGCGTCGCGGGCGGCGCCGTGCACCTGGGGGGCGCAGCGCAGGCTGTAGGCGTCCTGGACCCGCGGGTCGCGCTCGGCCGAGCGGTGCGATTCGCGGATCTGGCTGCCGCGGTTCAGCCGAAGCAGGTTTTGCGCAGACGCAGCCTGGCCCGGGTAGGGGCGCGCCCGGGCAATGCGCTCGTCAAATGCTGCGGGGCTGCCGCGGAGCGCGTCGAGCGCCAGCGCCGCGGCAACGTCGGCGGTATCAGCCAGCACGTCCGCCTCGCGCAGCGCCAGGGCAAGCAGCGCCAGCATGCCCTGCGTGCCGTTCAGGAGCGAAAGCCCCTCCTTGGCCTCGAGCGCAAGCGGCGCAATCCCGGCGCGGCGCAGCGCTTCGCCGCCGGGAAGCCGCTCGGAGCCGGCGAGGGACTCACCTTCGCCGATCACGACGAGCGCCAAGTGCGCCAGCGGCGCCAGATCGCCTGACGCTCCCACCGAGCCCTGCGAGGGGATTAGCGGATGGATGCGGCGGTTAAGCATCGCGCAGAGGATCTCGACGAGGACGGGTCGCACGCCGCTCAGCCCTTTTGCCAGGGCGTTGGCGCGCAGCAACATCACGGCGCGCGTTTCGGCCTCGGTGAGTGGAGCGCCGACGCCGCAGGCGTGGCTGCGCACCAGGTTGAGCTGCAGGTGGCGGATCTGGTCTGCGGAGATGCGCACTTCGGCGAGCTCGCCGAAGCCGGTGTTGACGCCGTAGGCGGTCTCATTCGAGGCGACCAGGCGCTCGATCACCGTTCGCGAAGCCTCCATGCGCGTCCGGGCAGCGGGGTCGAGCGCCGCTTCGGCGCCGCCGAAAACTACCTCGTACAGTTGGTCGAATGTCAGATCGTTGCCGTTGATTCGGACGCTCATGGATGGGCGTGCGCGGGGGAGGTCGCGGCGTGGGGCGTCGCGAAAAGTTTGCGGTATTTCGCGGGCAGCGATTTTGGACGGCCGTTGCGGCCGCAAACGACATGCGTGGTCTCGCCGATCGCCAGGCGCTCACCGGTCGCCTCGTTGAGGATTTCATAAGCGAACCGCAACGTGCGGCTGCGTGCCTCGGCGATGCGCGTGCGGATGCGCAGCAGATCGTCGTAGCGGGCGGGCCGCAGGTAGCGGCACTCCGCTCCGGCCACAACGATGTACCGGTCGTCTTCTCGCTCCATTTCCTTATAGGCGCAGCCCATCTGGCGAAGCAGCTCAACGCGCCCAATTTCGAACCAGACGAAAAAATTGGCGTAGTAGACGACGCCCATCTGGTCGGTTTCGGCGTAGCGCACGCGCACGGTGGTTTCGTAGAAGTCTGTCATCGGCAGGGAAGTGTAATGGAACCGGAGCGAAGAGGCAAAGAGCGAGCAGGACGACTGTCCAACGTGTTCGGGCGACGGCGCGACGACTACCGGCCCGACCATTTGGGAGTGCGCTTGGCTAGAAATGCGGCGAGCCCCTCGCGGAAGTCCTCAGTGGAGCGGATGCGCGCATTCTCCTTGATGGCCCGCTTGAGTTCGCGGTCGATTTCTTCCGCCGCGGATTCGCACAGCAGGCGTTTGGTGTGGAGAAGGCTTGTCGGGCTGGCAGCCGCGAGCGCAACCGCAAGCTCGCCTGCCGAATCCATGAGCTTTCCGTCGGGAACGATTTCGGTGACGAGCCCCATTTGGTGGGCCTCCTCAGCGTCAACGATACGTCCGGTAAGCAGCAGGTCGCGCGCGCGCTTCTCGCCTATCTGGCGGACCAGGAAGACCGAGACAATGGCGGGAATGAAGCCGATGCGGACCTCGGTGTAGCCGAACTTGGCTTCCGGCACGGCAAGAGTAAAATCGCACAGCGTCGCGATGCCGCAGCCGCCGGCGATGGCAGCCCCGTTCACGGCGGCGATGAGCGGCTTGGGAAGGCTCCACAGCCGGCGGAACATCCGCGCCATGCGGTGGGAGTCTTCCAGGTGTTGCTCGGGCGACTGCCGGGCGATTTTGGCCAGAGCGTCCAAGTCCATGCCCGAGCAGAAGGCTTTGCCGGCGCCGGTCAGAATGAGGGCGCGGGCAGGGCTCGCCTCCGCCTCGTCGAGCGCGCCGAGCAGCTCCTCGATCATCTGCGTGGAGATGGCGTTGCGCTTCTCGGGGCGGTTGAGAGTGATGATAGCGCGCTCTCCGTCGAACTGAAGCGTCAGGGTGTGGTAGGGCATGGCTGAAGCATAGAGGCAGGGAAGCAGGGAAGCAAGAAGGGAGGAGAGAAATGGCAAGAGGCAAATGGAAAAGGGGAAAGCGAAAAGCGGCAAATGGAGACTCGAGTGCTCTCCGTGTTCCTCTGTGTCCCCTGTATTCAGTTCGTCGACGCTTGTTCGGCGTGGGCGTACTTGCTGCGGATCTGGTTGGTGAGCTCGAGTACCGGGCCGAGAGTTGCCGGCTCGATTCCTGTCACTGTGCCACGTTTCGCCAAAGTCTCCACAACAATTTCCGTGGCGATGTTGCCGACCAATTCATCGCCCGCAAATGGGCACCCGCCCAGGCCGGTCAGCACGCTGTCGAATCGCCGGCAGCCGGCTTCGTACGCCGCCAGGACCTTCTCCGCGGTGCCTTCGGGGCGGCTGTGAAGGTGCACTCCGAGTTCAATCCCGGCGACGCATTCCTTTGCCGCCCGATAGAGCGAGCCAACTTGCTCTGGCGTTGCCGTGCCGACCGTGTCGGCGAGCGAGACGCTGCGCACGCCGACCTCTTTGAGCCATTCGAGCGTCTCTTCGACGATCTCCGGCCCCCAGGGCTCCTCGTAAGGGTTGCCGAACGCCATGGAAATGTACACCACCAGGCCGCGCCCGGCGGCCCGCGTCTCTTTCTCCAGTTTTTCCACCAGGGCCCGCGATTCAGCGCGCGTCATATTGGCGTTGGCCCGGCGGAAATAGGCGGAGATGGAGTACGGATAGCCGAGCGTGTTCACGCCTGGTGTGGCCAGCGCGCGCTCCATTCCCTTTTCATTGACGACGATGCCGATGATCTCTGGCGGCTCGACGCCGGGCGGCATCGAGGCCACGAAAGTCTTCATCACCTCTTCGCTATCCGCCATTTGCCTGACGTGCTTCGGCGAAACAAAGCTGACCGCATCAATGTGGCCGAACCCCGCCGCAACTAGGCGGCACAGATACTCCGCCTTCACCCGGGTGGGAATCAGTTGTGGCAGGCCCTGCCAGGCGTCTCGCGGGCATTCGATTAGTTTGACATGCTCCATGGATTTTGTATGGCCAGCCCGGGGGGCGCCCCTACTCTCGATCCTGAACTGTCAACTGTCGACTGACTTCACGTCTGCAGCACGCCGGTCTTGAACTCGCGGACCTCGGGGTTGAGCGCGGCGGCCTCGAGCGCCCAGATGAGCGCTTCGCGGGTCTGCGCCGGGTCAATGATGGCGTCGACCCACAGCCGCGCCGCAGCGTAGCGCGGGTCGGTCTGGTGCTCGTATGTCGAGCGGATGGACTCGTGCAGTTCTTTTTTTTCCTTTTCGGAGAGCTTTTTGCCTTCGCGCTCGAGCTGCTTGATCTTGATTTCGACCAGCGTGCCCGCGGCCGAATCGCCGCTCATCACCGCGTAGCGCGCCGTCGGCCAGGCAAAGATGAATCGCGGGTCGTAGGCCTTGCCGCACATGGCGTAGTGGCCGGCGCCGAAGCTTCCCCCGCAGATGACGGCAATCTTCGGCACCACGCTGTTGGAGACGGCGTTGACCATCTTCGCGCCGGCGCGAATGATTCCGCTCCATTCGGCCTCCTTGCCGACCATGAAGCCGTTGACATCGTGCAGGAAGACCAGCGGCACCAGGTTCTGGTTGCAGTCGAGGATGAAGCGCGCCGCTTTTTCGGCCGATTCGGTGTAGATCACGCCGCCAAACTCGATCCGCCGCTCGCCGGTGCCCGGCGCAGTTGTCTGGACGTGCTTTTTCTGATTGGCGACGATGCCCACCGCCCAGCCGCCGATGCGCGCGTAGCCGCACAACAGGGTTTCGCCGTACTCGGCGCGATATTCTTCCCAGCCGCTGCGGTCCACAATGCGGGCAATGACGTCGCGCATGTCGTACTGCCGGGCCGGGTCGCCGGAGAAGATGCCGTAGATTTCGTCGGCAGGGAAGGCGGGTGCGGCGGGCTCCTTGTAGTCAAAGCGAGCGCCCGCCGGGTGACCGGACTTGTCCACCAGCTCGCGGATGCGGCCCAGGCAGGAGTCGTCGTCGGGCTCGCGGAAATCAATCGTGCCGCTGATGCGCGCATGCACCTTCGCACCGCCCAGCTCTTCGGCGGAAACCTTCTGGCCGATGGCCGCCTGCACCAGCGCGGGGCCGGCGAGGAACAACCCCGAACCTTCGGTCATTAGGATGTGGTCACACATCACCGGCAAGTAGGCGCCGCCGGCAACGCACATCCCCATGATCGCAGTGATCTGCGGGATGCCCATCGCGCTCATTACGGCGTTGTTGCGGAAGACCCGGCCGAAATCGTCGGTATCGGGGAAGACGTCTTCCTGCAGCGGCAGGAAAACCCCGGCGGAGTCCACCAGGTAAATCGTGGGGATGTGGTTTTCCATGGCGATGTTCTGGGCGCGGATGACTTTCTTCGCGGTCATGGGAAAAAACGCGCCCGCTTTTACCGTGGCGTCATTGGCGATGATCATCACCAGGCGCCCGCAGACGCGCGCCAGGCCCGTCAAGGTGCCTGCGGCGGGCGCGCCGCCCCATTCCTGGTACATCTCGTGCGCCGTGTAGATCCCCAGTTCGAAAAAGGCTGTGCCGGCGTCGATCAGCTTGGCGATGCGCTCGCGGGCGGTCAGCCGGCCCTTCTTGTGCTGGGCTTCGATGGCTTTTGCGCCGCCGCCCTGCCGAATGCGCTCTTCTTCGTTCTTGATTTCAGTGAGCAGATCCACCATCCGGCGGGTATTTTTCTCGAAATCAGGCGACTTGCGGTTGACGCGCGATTGAAGGATGGAGCTCGACAATGGGGGGCGACCTCTCGCGCCAGCCCGTCCGCAGGATAGGCGTCGGGATTTGGCCGGTCAAAGAGTATACGTTGTTTGCCCCGGCTTAGGCGAGCGAGGACGCCCGGCGGTCATGGGGTCTTATCTGAGGGCCATCTGTCCGATTGGCCGACTTATCGGGCGCTAGCCAATTTTCGCCCGTACCGACCAATGGTGGTAAGCGGATTCATGGGCCTACATCCACTCACGGTTTGCAGACGCAATCGAATTGTCGCAGGTAAAAGGTTCGACAGTCCTTTGGAAGCAGCCATTCTTCTGTGTATCGGTCAGAGTTTGCACGAAGCCTCAGAACAAACATTCGCATCCCGATAAAAATACTTCCGTACGATGTAATAGCCATCGAATTTGTAAACTGGTGTCGGCTCCAAGGGGGAAATCCGAGTAATCTCTGCAACTCGCCTGATTTCGTGATTCTGCAAAGTCCGTAGGTTGTAACAAACAAGACCGACCCATTGGGTTCCTTGGCGTAGGCGCTCGGTTGACCATCCAGATGGACAGCGTGTTGGAGCGAGATGTTCATCCCATCAGGATTTGAAAAAATGAATGCATTGCCAAAATCTATCGTCATATGAGCGAGGCCTGACAAAACTAGGACACCGTCGTCTAAAGGAACCATTTCGCGAACGTTGTCGCTGAGAATTCGCTCCGTTTTGCTTCCGTCATCATTCGTTAGCCAAAGACCGCGGCCCCATTCGCCGCCATCGTAGGCTAAAAGCCAATCATTCCTGAAATGCAACACCCTTCTTAAACCAGCCCTCACGGTTCGACCGGGCATCCCTTGTTCATGCTTCAACAGTGGCGGCAACGGCAGTTCGTCACTCTTATATGGAAATTTTGAAGTTTTGTCGTGGAGCTGTTTGGTAATTCTTACGACATCACCTTCACTAGTAATCTGCCACTCATTTGGTTAATAGTTGAAACAGCGGCGGGAGTTTTCATCCAAACGTTTCAACTTTTCCTTGGGGTACACGTACCATCCTTCTGGGATAGGCCCAGGCCCCGCGGAAGCCCCGGACTGTTGCCCCAAGAGTGAAGACGTTAACACGACGGCAGCCACAATGATGGCGAGTCGGAGCATATATTTCTGACGAGTTGGCATCTCCGGGTGTTCTCTAAAGCACGACTGAACACTAAATTTTACACCCGCCTCGGATGGACGCGATAGCCATAGAAGAAAACTCTTGAGAGTAGTGCTTCCCAGTCGCTAAGAGGCCCAACGCCTGATTAGCGCCCTGGCCGTAGAAATGTAACCCATGACTCCACCGAAGTCCCACGACCCGCCCGGCTCGTCCGCGCCGCTTGGCACGGACACGCACGTTAGCTTCTCGGCGAGGCGCTGGACAGGACGGCGTGGAACAGGCATCCTGACTCGCTCTTGCGTGGTTCAGAAGGGGAGGCTTCGCAAAATGCTGTTTGTTGATCTGGCGCTTGCCCGGCGGCTGGAAGCCGCTGAGGCACAGGCGGGAGTCGAATGCGCTGCGACGCTTTCGAGGTTGCGGCCGGAGAGCGCGGCAGCGGCCGAGCGGATCGCCGGAGGAGCCGCTGTCTTCGCGGGTGTCAGCTCGCCGCTGACCCAGGCCATGGGGCTTGGCCTCGATGGGCCGGTTGTGGAGGCCGAGGTCGAGCGCCTGGAGGGGTTTTTCCGCAGCCGCGGCGATGCGGCGCGCGTCGAAGTGTGTCCCTTCGCCCATGCGACGCTGGTCGAGCTGTTTGGCCGGCATGGTTATCGCGTTGCGGAGTTTTCGAACGTACTGGTCCGGCCACTCAGCCGCAGCGAATCGTGGCCGGCGGCGCCGGCAGACATCCAGATCGAGCCCGTGGGGCCGCCGGATTCGGACCTCTGGGCGCGCACTGTCGCTCAAGGGTTTGCCGAGCATTTTCCGGCGACGCCGGAGCTGGTGGAGATCATGACGATTTTCTGCCACCGACCCACAACCAAGTGTTTTCTTGCCCGGATCAAGGGAGAGCCTGTGGGCGGAGCGTCGCTCTCGCTCCACGAAGGCGTTGCCGGCGTTTATGGCGCCAGCACCCTGCCGGCGTTTCGCAACCGCGGCGTACAGACTGCGCTGCTTCACGCGCGAATGGCCGCCGCAGCAGCGGCGGGATACGATCTCGCCATGACCAGCGCTCTGCCGGGCAGCGCCTCCCAGCGCAACATCGAGCGCCAGGATTTCCGGGTCGTCTATACCCGTTCGAAATTCATCCGCGAATGGGCTTAGAAGTTTGCCGGGTGCATCAGCTCAACTGTAAGACCGCGGCCCGCCCATCGCGGTGAACAGCGACGGATGCCCCTACGTCCTGCCGGCGAGGTCCAGAGAAGATTGCCGGACGATCGCCATCGCCGCCTCGATAACCCTGTCCGGCGCCACGACCCGATTCACCAGGCCCCAGGCGTACGCCTCACCGGCGGTAATGCTTCGGCCGGTCGCCAACATCTCCATCGCCTGCGAACAGGCCCCGGGACTCAGCAGGCGCGGCAGGCGCTGCGTGCCGCCCCAGCCGGTGATGATTCCCAGGCCGGTGCCTGGATGGCCGAAGACGGCGTCGCTCGACGCTACGCGGAGCCGACACGCCAGCGCGAGGTCCAGTCCGCCGCCCAGGCAGTGGCCGCGAATCGCCGCGATGCAGGGCATTGGGTGGCCCTCAATCCGCCGCATGAGCTCCTGACCCAGCGCTGAGAAGCGCAGCGCCTCGAGAGCGCTGAGCGCCGCGACTTCGCCGATCTCAGCGCCCGCGGCAAAGCATTTCCGCGTGCCGGTGATCACGATGGCGCGCGCAGCCGGAATCTGCTTCGCCTCATCCAGCAGCCGGTGAAATTCTTCCAGAACGGCGCGAGTGAGACGCGGGAAGCCCGAGGGATCGTCCAGTTCAATGAGGATGAAGGCGTCGCGATGGCTGGCGCGGAGCGTGGTGGCTGCGAGCGGCGCTTCAGAGGGCACAGCGCCGTCAGGCCTTCTGACCGCCCCGCTGGCGGACGAATTCGACGATCTCCTGCGTGGAGGTACCGGGGAGAAAGACCGCCGCGATGCCGACCTTCTTGAGGGCTGGGATATCGGCCTCAGGGATGATGCCGCCGACCAGCACGGTGACCTCGTGCATCCCTTTTTTTCGCAGGAGGTCCATGAGCTGCGGGCAGATGGTATTGTGCGCGCCGGAGAGAATCGAGAGCCCCACGACGTCCACATCCTCCTGCGCGGCGGCCGAGGCGATCATCTCCGGTGTTTGGCGCAGACCGGTGTAGATCACTTCCATCCCCGCGTCCCGCAGCGCCCGGGCGATAATCTTCGCGCCGCGGTCGTGGCCATCCAAGCCCGGCTTCGCAATCAGCACCCGTATCTTCTTCTCCGCCATTTGTTCTCTGCGTTCTCTGCGTCTCTGTGCGCTCTGTGTTGAGATCCGCGGCTTTAGCCGTGCCCATCAAGGATGAAACGCTTTATTCCATCCTTCAAGACAGCCACGTTGAAGTTAATGAGCAGGCCAATACGCACACCCGACAGTCGAAGATACGTTAGCACGATCGCCTCGTGAACAGGAGCGAGCGCCCGGCGGACTTCAGTTCAACGATGACTCGGCCTTCCACCAGGAGATCCACTCGATAGCCACACTCGAGCTTCACGTCCTTGTAGACAATTGGGAGTGGTTTTTGGCGTTCGAAGGACAAACGGCGAAGTGTCAGTTCCCGAGCTGTGCATTCCTCGTAAACGGATTCGAGCAACCCGGGACCAAGAGTTCGGTGTACCTCGATTGCAGCCCCGATGATCTCATGCGTGAGCTCGTTGTCTCTCATGGGGTTCTAAAAGCTTAACACAGAGGGCACAGAGGCAAAGAGAACACAGAGAATGCTGGCAGAGAACCCGGACACAGTGCGCGCAGTGAATGTAGGAAGAAACGCCAGCAAACGGATGAGTGGCCGATGAGGAGGCTCGCAATCAACGCAGGCCTTTGACGAAGTCCTCAAGAAGAGAATTGAAGCGGTCGGCGTCGTCCACGAAGAGCGCATGGCCGACGTTTTCCAGAACCTCGATCCGCGACCCCGGAATGCGCTTCTGCATATCCTGGAAGGTCGGCAGCCAGGGGCTCTGCGCGACCACAAGCAGCGTGGGCTTATCGATTTTCGCGAGCGCCGGGCGGTAGTCGCTGGTGAATGCGCCGACAAACAAAGCGACGGCCGAGTTCGTCGGTGTGCGCAGGGAGGCTTGCGTGACGCGTTTCAGATACTCCTCGCTCTGCGGCTTCTTGTACATCGAGCGGACGAAGGCCTCTGTTTGCGCTTGCCGGTCTTTCTGAAATCCGGCCGCCCATTGCCACATCTGCGGCGTCATCTTGGGGTCGTAGTCAGCGCCCGCCCAACCATCCACAAGAACGAGCCCTGCGAGCGTATCGGTGCCAAACTGGTCCACGTAGGCCGCGGCTTCGGTTACTCCCATGGACCAGCCGACGAGAACCACCGGCGCTAGTTTCAATTGGTCCACAACCGCCTTGATGTCGCGGGCTCGGGCGGCGGGGTAGTGGCCTTCGCTGGTTTGCGACGATTCGCCCTGCGACCGCGGGTCCATCGCCACGACTCGGTGCGTTTTAGCGAAGTATGCAATCTGCTGCTCCCAAATCCAGCCCGGCATCGTCCAACCCGGGACAAAAAGGATGTTTGCGGCTGGCGCCGGGTCGAGCTGATGCTTGCCGGGTAAGGTCGGTGGAGTGTAAATGGGAATGCGGTCCGGCGCGAAACCCGTATCCAAGTAATGAATCTTCAGTCCATCAGGGGTCTTGACGAAGTCACTCTTCGGCTTGGGCGCCTGCGCCGCAGCGCCAAGCACAAGGTTGAGGCATACGCTGAGCAATAAGCATCGAAGCTGCCAGAGTTTCATCTCGTGGTCACCCTAGGAAAAAATTCACCACAAAGGCGCAAAGCGCGCGGAGACAAAGCTGCAAGCCCTCATCTGTGTGACTCCGCGCGCATCCGTGGTTCTAAGCAGGCCTAAGTGACAGCGACTTCTTCGTAAGTACCAAAGACTCCGCGCATGGCGTCGCAGATCTCGCCGAGGGTAGCGTAGGCCTTGACGGCCTCAAAGATGTACGGCATCAGGTTCTCGCTGCCTTCGGCGGCCTGGCGCAACGCGGCCAGGCGGCGAGTGACTTCGTCCTTGGATCGCTCGGCCCGCAGCCTTCGCAGGCGCACGGCCTGGCGTTCGGCCACCGTTTCGTCAATGGTGAGGGTATCGATGGGCTTCTCCTCGGCGAGGAAGTCGTTCACACCGACAATGATCTTCTCCTTGCGGTCCATTGCAAGCTGGTAGCGGTAGGAGGCCTCGGCGATCTCGCGCTGCGGGTAGGAGCGCTCGATGGCGGCGATCATCCCGCCCAAAGCGTCAATCTTTTCGATGTAGTCCCAGGCGCCGCGCTCCACTTCGTTGGTGAGCGTCTCGAGAAAATACGAGCCGCCGAGCGGGTCCACGGTGTTGGCGACGCCGCTTTCGTGAGCGATGATCTGCTGCGTGCGCAGCGCCAAGGTGGCGGCAAACTCGGTAGGCAGCGCCCAAGCCTCGTCGAGCGAGTTGGTGTGCAGCGACTGCGTGCCGCCCAGCACCGCGGCCAGCGCCTGGATGGCCGTGCGCACCACATTGTTATAGGGCTGCTGGGCGGTCAGCGAGCAGCCCGCGGTCTGCGAATGGAACCGCAGGGCCCAGGCGCGAGCTGTCTTCGCGCCAAAGCGCTCGCGCATGGTCTTGTACCAGATGCGGCGGGCGGCGCGATACTTGGCGATCTCTTCGAAGAAATCGTTGTGCGCGTTGAAAAAGAATGAGAGTCGGGGCACAAACTCATCCACGTCCATGCCGCGACGTATGCCCCAGTCCACGTACTCGATGGCGTCGCGCAGCGTAAAGGCCAGCTCCTGGATGGCGGTCGACCCGGCCTCGCGGATGTGGTAGCCGCTGATGGAAATGACGTTGAACTTGGGCGTGTGCCGGGTGCCGAATTCAAACGTGTCGATCACCAGCCGCATCGAAGGCTCGGGCGGGTAGATATATTCCTTCTGCGCGATATATTCCTTGAGAATGTCGTTCTGTAGCGTGCCGGAAATCTTCTTCCAGTCGGCGCTCTGTTTCTCGGCCACGGCCAGGTACATCGCCCAAATCACCGCCGCGGGCGAGTTGATAGTCATCGAGACGGTCACCTCGGCCAGCGGGATCTGGTCGAACAACACTTCCATGTCGGCCAGCGAGCTGATGGCCACCCCGCACTTACCCACTTCGCCCTCGGAGAGCGCGTGGTCGGAGTCGTAGCCCATTAGCGTTGGCAGGTCGAACGCGACCGACAATCCGGTCTGGCCCTGCGCCAGCAGGTAGCGGAAGCGCTGATTGGTATCCTCGGCGGTACCGAAGCCGGCGAACTGCCGCATGGTCCACAGCCGCCCTCGGTACATCGTGGAGTGGATGCCTCGGGTGTAGGGCGGCTCGCCGGGATAGCCCAGGTCGCGTTCCGCGTCCCAGCCGGCCAGATCCGCGGGGGTGTAGAGCCGGCGAACGGGGTAACCGGAGACGGTGGTGAAGCGCGGCTCGCGCTCGGGCGACTTCTCGAGCGCGGGGCGGAGCGTTTTCTCTTCCCACTCCCGCTCGCGAGGAGATGGAGACCTGTTCTCTGTCAGGTCTTCGGACGGGGGCGCGACGCGTGGGACGGGCTTGCCTTTCTCGCTCATCGGGCCGGCTCCCGGCGCGCTCTGCTGTTCGCGGGCACGCGCCACACCTGCGGGGATGCTGACCTCATCTTATGCCAAGCCCCAGAAGCGGGCAAGGCCGTGCGAGCAGTGTGCTATGCACCACACGGCCCATGCGATGAGCGCTTCGGCGGGCGGGATACTCAGAACGTCTGGCGTTGCCCGATGAGCGGGCCGTTCACCGTGCCGGGGATCCGCGTCTCGCGGTGCACCTGGCCGCTCTTGGCGTCGGCGATGGCGATATGGTTGACATCGAGCGTGCGGCCCAGCGCGCGCTCGAAATCAATCTTGGCCTTGGCCAGGTCCACCAGGGCGCGCACCTCGACGCTTTGCGCCGCGGAGAGGTCGCGCTGGGCCTGGATGACAAAGAAGATCGTGGAGGCGCCGAGTTGGAGTTTCTTCTGCTCGGCGTCGAGGGTCTGCTCCTGGAGGACGCGGGATTTTTGCGCCGCTTCCACCCGGGCGCGGTTTTGTTCGAGCGCAATCTGAGCGTTGCGCACTTCGACGACGACGCCGTTTTCGGTCTGCTTCAGGCGCGTTTCGGCCTGCCGCTCCTCGAGCATGGCGCGGGCGCTATCGGCCTGTGCCGAGCGGTTGCGGATGGGGATGCTGAGGTTGAACTGCACGGTGTAAGTGGGGAAGTCGTTGCCGAAGATGCTGCTGAGCGCGCTCCCCAGGCCCGACTGGGCCAGCGTCGCCGGGCCAAACACCGGGATGGAAGTAAAGGTGCCGGTGGTGCTGCCGTCCGCCCTCACTACAGGGCTATTCAGGTTGGCTAGCACGCCAGTCTGCGCGCCGGCAGTTTTCGCATTGCCGGCGAGGCCGGTCCAGCCATATTGGCCGAACAGCGACAGCACGGGCAGAAGGGCATTGCGGGTAGCGCGAACGTTGATGTCACGGTTCTTCAGGTCCACGTGCGCCTGAAGCACGTCCGGCCGCTTTGTGAGGGCTTCCTTCACCGCATCCTGAATCGGCACGATTTCCATCTGCGGGGGCGGCTGTGAAACCACATCGGTGGGAATGATCTCGGCGGCCAGCAAGGCGCCGTCCAGCGGGCTCTTGCTGATGGCGTTTTTCAGCAAGGTCTGCTGCTGCAACTCGAGGGTCCTTGCGACGATCAGGTCCTGCGTGGAGCTCGCCACCTGGGCCTCGGCGCGCACCACCTCGATCGGTGCCAGCGTCCCGATCTCCACCTGGCGCTTGTTGTCATTGTAGAGCTTCTGCGCCAGATCCACTGAGCGCTGCTTCACCTTGAGGTCTTCGCGGGCGAACACCAGCTCCCAATAGAGGTTCTCGACCTGCACGACCGTCGTGATCACTTGCTGCTGAAAAGCAAGGTCGGCAATTTTTTTATTGTTCTTGGCGATGCGGATAAAGCGGGTGTTGGGAAGCAGGCCGAAGCCATTGAGCAGTTGCTGTGTGAAGGAGACGAACAATGTGGACTGCACGGCGGGGTTGAACCGCGTCGCGCCGGACGACGTACTGGTCCGGGCGTTGTTGGAGGTGACCGCAAAGGCCGTCCCGGTGTGGAAAGCCTGCGAGTAGGAGAGGTTGCCCTGGACGGTGTGATTGACGACGTTGGGAAGCAGAGTGCCGGTCCCTGAAATGAACGGATTGTTGACCGGGATATTCCGGTGGTCCACGCTACCAGTCAAGGTCAGCAGCGGGTCAAAGGTCTCCGCCGGAATCGTTCCCAGCACTGACGCGGTGCCAGTGCCCGCCAGGCCGCGGGCGGCGCCGCCAGCCATGGTGCGCAGGATGTCGGTCTCGGCGATCCAAGGGTTGAAGCGCTGCAAGGCGATGTCCAGGTTGTTTTCCAGTGCCAGCGCAATGGCGTCTTGCAGGCTCAGCCGCAGCTTGCCGTCCTGGATAAGCTGTTCGAGCCGCGGTGTATTGGTTAATTCCGGGGGTCCCACATGGATCGGGGAGTACGGCCTGAAGATATTCGGGAAAAACGACGGGCCTCGCGAAAAATCAGGCGTCGAGAGTATCAGCTTGTACGATGGGGCCGCCGGCGCCTGCTCGGCGGCCGGCGGTGTCTGTTGCTGTCCTGCGCCGGACTGTCCATAAGCCGGCGCCACAGGCGCCGCAACAATCACCGCCGCCAGCATCAGCGCGATGGCCGAACGAAAGAGCCTTCCGATCATGGTTTTTTCCTCTCCTAGCAGAATCATTAAAGTGAAAATCACCCCAGGTTAGCACTAAGTGGTTGAAACGTCCCCGGGCACAGATTTGTTTCAAGTTTTCCTGCCTGCGGAGTCCCCAAAACGTGTCATCTCCTGCTTAGACGCGCTGGGCCCGACGCGGTCACTACGAAAATCGGCAGAACAGGGCTCTCGTCCGCCCCCTGGCCAGCGAAGAGCCGCATTTCCAGCGGCCGAAACGCTCCATCGCCGGCCCGAACCCTCGAAACGAAGCGCGTCAGTTTAGCAGCGGCGCCATTCCTTGACAACGCCGAGCGCCGCAGTTACCCTACGCCGCGCGACCGAGGTTCGGCCGGAATGTCCGTAAAATGTCCGTAAGCGGAACGGGGCGAAAGAATGCGACCCGAAGACGTGGTGAGGCTGCTGGAATCGGCCGGGGCCATCCGCCAGGGCCACTTTGAGCTTTCTTCCGGCCTGCATAGCGCCACCTACGTCCAGTGCGCGCTGATCCTGCAGCATCCGCAGCACGCTGAGCAGCTCGGGCGCGCCCTCGCGGCGGAGTTCCACGATCTTCGCGTTGATTGCGTGGCCTCGCCGGCCATCGGGGGCCTCATCCTGGGCCACGAGGTCGCCCGCGCCATCCCCGCATATCCGGGCCGCCCGGCAGCGCGCGCCGTTTTTGTCGAGCGCGATGCCCGGGGCTCGCTGGCCCTGCGCCGGGGGTTCGAGGTCGAGCCGGGCGAGCACGTGCTGGTGGTCGAAGACGTGTGGACCACCGGTGGCTCGACCTACGAGACCATCCGGGTCATCGAAGAGGCCGGCGGGCGCGTTGTGGCTGCCGGCGCGCTGATCGATCGCAGCAGCGGCCGCCTGGAGTTGCCGGTGCGCGCCGAAGCGCTGGTTGAAATCAAAGTGGAAAGCTACGACTCCTCCGACTGCCCGCTGTGCCGCTCGGGCATGGTCGCCGTGCGCCCCGGCAGCCGCTACCTTCGCGTCAACCCCTAGCAGCTTGATGCCTTTGCTCGTCATTCTGAGCGAGGCGAAGAATCTCTCTTGTGGGAAAAGCCAATACAAAGTGGGATTCTTCGTCGCCCGCCTGCGGCGGGCTCCGCAGCCATCCGGTGCCCGGTTTTTTCTTGGCTGCCCGTACACCGTGTTTTGTCCCGGGGAACGTGCGATAATTTAATTGCCTAATAAATTGAGACACGCGCTATGCCGAAGCCGCCGCACAATCGCCGCTCCAGGGAATCGCCCGATGCCGGCATCTTTGACGGGCTGGCCGCTGGGCTTGCGGAGGCGGGGCGCGCGTTCTACAGCCGCGGATGGACGCTAGGCACGAGCGGAAATTTCAGTGCTGTCGTGGAGCGCGAGCCGCTGCGCCTGGCGATCACTGCTTCCGGCGTCGATAAAGGGTCTCTTACCGCTGGCCAATTCCTCCAGATCAACCACGAAGGGAAGCCGCTTGGCGGTCAGGGCAAGCCGTCCGCAGAAGCCCTGCTCCACATCAGCATCGCGCGAGCCCGCCGGGCGGGCGCAGTCCTGCATACACATTCGGTGTGGAGCACGCTTCTGTCACAAACCTTCGCTGCCGAAGGCGGCATCGAGCTTACAGGCTATGAGATGCTGAAGGGACTCGAGGGCGTCTCAACCCACCAGCACCGCGAATGGCTTCCCATTTTGGAGAACTCGCAGGACATGCGCCAGCTCGGCGGCCGGGTGGAAGTCGTCCTGGACCGGCATCCGCACTCCCACGGCTTCCTTTTGCGTGGCCACGGGCTTTATACTTGGGGGCGGGACCTCGCCGAGGCCCGGCGGCACGTGGAGATTCTGGAGTTCCTGCTGGAAGTGCTGGGCCGAACGCACACCGCAGACGCGAGGCCGTTCGGGCGGCGGCGCGGCCGGCCCGACTCGGAGGCAGCAAGACCATGGCCACGGTAAGAATTCCCGACCAGAATCGGACGTTGACCGAGCCCGCGGCGGTGCGGAAGTACCTGGCGGGCATCGGCATTGACTACGAGCACTGGGAGCCGTCGCATGCGGTCGCCGCAGACGCCCCCGCGGAAGAGGTCCTCGCCGCCTATTCGTCTGAAATCGAACGGCTCAAGGCGCAGGGCGGCTACGTCACCGCCGACGTGATTGACGTCCACGCGCAGACGCCGGGTCTCGAGGCCATGCTCAATAAGTTCAATTCCGAGCACTGGCACGACGAGGACGAGGTGCGCTTCATCATCGAGGGCCGTGGACTCTTCCACATCCACCCACGAAACGCGCCGGTGATTGCCATCGAGGTCGAGGCCGGCGACCTGCTTCGCGTCCCGCGGGGCACCTGGCACTGGTTTGACCTCTGCCCCGACCGCCGCATCCGCGCCATTCGCCTGTTCCAGAACCCGGCCGGCTGGACGCCGCATTACACCCAGAGCGGAGTGGACAAGAACTACCAGCCGGTGTGTCTCGGGCCGGCCTATATTCCGCGCCAGACGACGCTGAGCTGATCTTGGCCGCAGCAGATTTCCCGGAACCAGTTCGCGCCATCCTGCTCGACATCGAAGGCACCACCACGCCCATTGATTTCGTCTACGGCACACTGTTTCCGTTTGCGCGAGCACGAATCGGCGACTTCGTCCAGCGCCACCGCGACCGGGCAGACGTCCGCGAAGACATCCAGGCTCTGCGGGTCGAATACGCACTGGAGGATTCGCAGTCGCCGGGCTTGCCGGCCTGGCGGGGTGGTTCCGCGAACGCTGAGGTCGAATCCGCCGTGAACTACGCCCTCTGGCTAATGGAGCGCGATCGGAAATCTACCCCGCTGAAATCGCTCCAGGGCAAGATTTGGGAAGGGGGGTATCTGAGTGCGGAACTCCGCGGGCAGTTGTACCCGGATGTGGCGCCTGCGTTCCGGCGGTGGCGCGCGCAAGGACGAATAATTGCCATCTTTTCGTCCGGGAGCGTGCTGGCGCAGAAGCTGCTGTTCGCCCATTCCGCTGCGGGCGACCTGGCGTCTTTCATCAGCGCTTATTTCGATACGACGACTGGGCCGAAGCAGGAAGCGCAGAGCTACGGGCGGATTGCCGCGGCGCTGGGCTTTCCGCCAGCCGAAATGCTGTTCCTATCCGACGTGGTCGCTGAGCTCGACGCCGCCCGCCGCGCCGGCCTCCACACCGCTCTTTGCCTCCGCTCCGGCGCCGGCGCGCCCACCAACGTTCCGCATTCGGTCATCCGCACCTTCAACGAGGTCTTTCCTTAAACTCTTAAGTGCTCGTGGTTCTGTGCGTACTCGCGGAGAAATTTGAGCTGCGCGGGTACGGAGTAGCCTTCCCCCTCCTGATCTTTGCTCGAAGCTGTCGCCTAGGAGTTCTATATTACTTCTGTACGAACCTTGTCTGCTATCATGACGGCCATGTGGTACGTGACCAAACAGGAGTCGCAGGCCTGGTGCGAAGGTCATGGGCTTGGCTTGGACGCGGCGGCTCACCCGATCATCAACGAGCGAGCGCATTCTGTCACCACATCTCTTTCAGAAACGAACTGGTCAAGGCTGACCTGGCTAAGCAAGTTCATTGCAACGTATCTTGAGCCATTCGATGAATGCCTGCTGTGGGTGACACAGTGGGGCGTGTGGGGTTCCAGCGAGAATCCGCATCTGTATTATCGCTTGCGTGAGACCTACGGAGAACGCCGCCAATTGGCCGCTGCGCCCGGGCATCTCTTCTTGAAGCATGAGGGCTCTGACCTGGCGACATTCATCCAGCTAGCACTAATATTCGGTTGGGACTTCTACCTGTTGACGTCTCCCGCATATCACACAGCTTTCGTCAGCCATGACGAATTCATACAATTCTGCACGGATGACGGTGACGCTGCAGAGAAGGCGCAGCATTGTCTTGATGTAGATCGCGGCACGCCGGCTGCGAAACGAAAGTAATACAGCTTTGAAGTGATCCACGATCCTGACTCTCAGCATTCCTGTCCCACACGTCGGGCAGAAGAAACATCAGGCGCAAAGCAAGGAATGCATCAGGAGCGAAGCTCTTGCCTCCTGCGGTCTTCCTGCTCTGTTTGGAGATGGGACCTTAACTCTCGACCTCGGATTCCCTAGGATCGTGGCTGCGGCGCGGCGGACGAGCGCTAAAACCCTTTCGTCTTGTCCGAAGCGCTATCCGACAATGCGAGAAAGGCTCCAAGCGGACAGAGGAAGCGGCCTGAAGCGGACATCCGGGCCGAAACAGGCCATTCGCTCCGGCCCGGACTCCGAACAGCGGAGGTCCCGCTTACCGCTTGCGAACCTTGTCCGCAATCAGGATGGGCGGGCCCGGCGCGTTCCTGAACAGCAGACCGCGCACCGAAACCGTGTTCCCATCGGCCAAGCCGCTGACGCCGGTGATCCCTCCTTCAAAGTGGGTCTGGGACGAAGTCTGCACCTGAATCAGTGTGATGCCGGCAGAGGTGAACAGACTTGGCAGAGTGCCCACGTTGAAGTTGTTGCCGACTGGGGAGCCAGCAACCTTCCCCGTGAAGCGCGAGAGGCGCAGGCGGACCCGGTCGGTCGACACGCTGATGGGCGGCCCGAGAGTCACCGAGCGCACACGCACCTCGACGCGCTGGCCCACCAGCAACTGCGAAGTGTCTGTCGCGCCCTCAAACGCCGATTGCAGTCCGGACGGCACCGGCAGCCCGTTGTTGTCCACGCGGAAGCTGGCGCCTGAGGCCAATGTTACGGTGATGGGAAACCCGATATCCAGGCCCGTGACCGCGCGCAGCTCTTCCCCGATTGCCATTTTGAACTGCGTGGGGCTGTCAATCGAGAAGATGATGCCTTCCACTTCGTCGTCTGCGAGTGCGTCCTCGAGCTCGATCTTTTTCGCCAGGAACACGCCCGCTGGCAGTGTGGTCATCAGGCGCAGATCCACCTCGACGACCTGGCCGTTCTGGACGCAGGTGAAATTATTGGCGGCACATCCCTGGAAATCCTCAAACTCGGTGGTAGTGTCCACCTTGACGGTGAGAGTACCGCGCGCCGTGACCAGGCTGAACTGAGTATTGGTCGCGTCCTTGTTGGATACCACGCCGAGCACGTCCTCGATCTCTTCCAGTTCCCCGGTGCCCTGCGGGGCGGGAATTTGCGTGACGGTAACGCCGCCAGCGGCCAGAAAATTGACGCCGAGCGCGTTATCCAGCAGGTTATTCAGATTCACGTCCACCAGCAGCCCGGTCGGCGAGTTTCCAGTCAGCATCAGCGGGAACGGCGGGTTCGAGGAAATCGTGACGGTTCCGGCAGCGTTGGGCTTGATCTCGCACACCGCGCCATTGGGGCACCCCGCTAGCGTCGCGCCGGTATCGTTCTTGAAGGTCAACTCGGGATTCGCGAATGTGATGGCGATGTCTTTGTACGTGTCGGCCGGCACATTGACGGTGCTGAGGAACGCAGCTTCAGTCTCTAGGCGCTTGACTTCAATCTGGACGGGAGCAGAGACAAGCGAAACATCCGGCTGGCCTGTATTCGAGTGCAGCACTGCTCCGGTGATCGTGACCTCAAACGTGAGCACAGTCACATTCGCCGGAGGCGTATCGGTCATCGAGAGACTCAGGGGAGCAGTCCCAGCGCCGCCACCGGAAGTTATTCTTGTGCTGCCGCCGCTGCAGCCCGCAAGTACAGCGACAACCAGCAGAGAAACAAATGCGAAAGCACGGAACACTTTCATGACACACCCTCCCACAGGACAAAACTGGCTTGGCGTTCAGTCGGATGCAAGCCGCGAGAAAAAAGTTGCAAGCCTTTGTTGATCGAGAGTTGAAAGGGCTGATTTGGGCTCGCAGGGACTCGGTGACCACTTCCAAATGGCTTCCCTGGGCTTGGCGAACGCAGGTTCTCGAGACTCTTGTCGCCGAGTTTCAAACTGGGAATCGGGGTTTGAATCTTTGCATCCTTGCTCCTCTGTGGTGAAGTTGATTTCCCGTGCGATAATTCTGCGGCTCCCATGCACAACATCAAGCTCACTCTGGCCTACGATGGCACCGATTTCCACGGGTGGCAGATTCAGCGGGGCCAGTCAACCATCCAGGGCGCGCTGACCGACGTCGTGCGCAAGCTCACGGGAGAAAAACTGACCCTGCACGGCGCCGGGCGCACCGACGCGGGCGTCCATGCCGCGGGGCAGGTGGCGCACTTCAAGACACATTCGGAGCTGACCCCGGCCGAACTCGAGCGGGCGTTCAACGCGTTGCTGCCGCCGGCCATCCGCGTGCTCGCCGCCGAAGAGGTCGGACCCGAATTCCACGCCCGCTGGCAGGCGCAGGCCAAGACCTACCAGTACCGGATTTATCGTGGGCGCGTCGTGCCGCCGTTCGAGTGGCGCTATGTCCTGCACTATCCCTATCCGCTGGACCTGCCGGCGATGGCCGCAGCCGCTGGGGAGTTTGAGGGCGAACACGATTTCGCCTCGTTTGCGGCTTCGAGCGGTTCCGAAGACGACGACCGTGAGCCCGCCACATCCAGGGTCATCTATCGCTCCGAGGTAGAGGTCACCGACGACGGCCACGTCATCATGTACGCCGTCCGGGGCCGCTCCTTCCTTCGCTACATGGTGCGCAAGATCGTAGGGACGCTGCTCGAAGTCGGCCGCGGCAAGCTGTCGCCCGCCGACATTGCGCGTTTGTTTGAGATGCGCGACCGCTCGCGTTCCGGCCCCACGGTGCCGCCACAGGGACTGTGTCTGATTTCAGTGGAGTATCCCGACCCCGCGGCGTCGCTCACTCGAAGCGTGGGCCCCGCCGGACCGCGATAGGCCATCGGCGAGGAAGCGGGCGTCCCACCTCTCGAGCGAATTCAGGTAGAATCGGCAGCGATGGCCACGTCAGCAACACTTTCGTCGCAAGTCGAGTCGGTCAACCCCGCAACCGGAGAGGTGATTGCCCGGTTTGAGGCCACTTTGCGGGCTGAGGTGCCGCGCATCATGGCCCAGGCGCGCCGGGCGCAGGTGGGATGGGCCGCGGAGCCGCTAAGGGCGCGTTGCGCGATGGTGCGGCGGCTGCGCGAAACGATTTACGTGCGGCGCCAGGAGATCGCCGGCTTGGTGACCCGCGAATCAGGCAAGCCGCGTGTCGAAGCGCTGTTTGCCGATCTGCTGGTGTCGCTCGATTCAGCCGACTATTACGCGAATCAGGCAGCCGCGCTGCTCCAGTCCGAGCGCGTGCCCCACCACAACCCCGCGGTGAAGGCCAAGTCCGGCTGGCTGCACTATGAGCCTTATGGCGTAATCGGCGTGATTTCGCCGTGGAACTATCCGCTGGCCATCCCCATGGGCCAAATCATCCCGGCGGTGGTGGCGGGCAATGCGGTGGTGCTGAAACCCTCGGAACTGACTCCGTCGTGCGGCGCGCTGGTCGAAGAGCTTTTCACACAGGCGGGTTTCCCGGCCGGAGTGGTGCAGGTCATTCAGGGGCGCGGCGACTTGGGCGCGGCGTTGGTGGAGGCCGGTCCCGACAAGGTGATTTTCACCGGCAGCGTGGCTACCGGAAAGCGCGTCGCGGAGGCCTGCGCGCGCCGGCTCATCCCGTGCGTGCTGGAGCTCGGCGGCAAGGACGCGATGATCGTCCTCGCCGACGCTGATTTGGAAGTCGCCTCGAGCGCCGCCGTCTGGGGCAGCTTCACCAATTGCGGCCAGGCCTGCCTCTCGGTCGAGCGCATCTACGTAGAGCAGGCCATCGCCGAACGCTTCAGCGAGCGCTGCGCCGCGAAAACCCAGCTCTTGAAACTCGGGCCGGGCGAGGACCCGCACACCGAAGTGGGCCCGATGATTCGTCCGGCCCAGGTGGATCGCGTTGAAGACCAGTTGCGGGAAGCCGTGGCCCGCGGGGCGCGGATCCTGGCCGGCGGCCGGCGGCGCCCCGATCTCGGTCTGTGTTTCTTCGAGCCCACGGTGGTGGCCGACGTAGCCAACTCCATGCGGTTGATGCAAGAGGAGACATTCGGCCCGGTGCTGGCGCTGCGCAGCGTGGCCGGCGCCGACGAGGCAGTCTCGATGGCCAACGACTCGCCGTTCGGCCTGGCCGCGAGCATCTGGACCGGCGACAGCCGGCGCGGTCGCCGCCTGGCCGCCCGAATACGCGCCGGCGCAGTGATGGTCAACGACGTGGCCAGCTATTTCGGCATCTCCGAAGCGCCGCACGGCGGGCGCGGCGCGAGCGGCTGGGGCCGCACGCACTCGCGGCTCGGTCTGCTGGAGATGGTCCAAGTGAAATACGTGGATGTGGACAAGCTCTCGCGCTGGCCCAAGTCCTGGTGGTACGGCTACGACGAGGAGCTGGGCGTCGCAGCGGATCGCTTCCTGGAGTTCTTGTTCGCCCCCGAGTGGCGCCATCGCTGGCGCAGCGCCCGCGGCGCCCTGCGGGCAGTGTTCCGGGGGCACCGGATTTAGAGGTAGAGGAAAAGAAACGGATGGCCTCGGTGCTCTGGGTGCCTCAGCGTCCTCTGTGTTAGTGTTTTCTTTCTGCGAGGGAGGTCTCAACTAGAATGTCGGAAACCACTCCGCCAGTTGCCGCAGAGCAGGAGGCCGAGCCGAAGATCAAGACGCGCAAGCCCAGGCAGCGCGCCTGCGATGAAAAACCCAAGGGCAAGCTCTGCAACGGCCACCTGAAGCGCTGGTACGACTACCCGAAGGAGATCGAAGCGCTGATTGGCCCCAAAGCGGAGATCTACCGCTGCGAGTTCTGCAAGACACTCTATAAGCCCGACCTCTCTGAGATGCCGCACAGCTATACGCTGAGGTACTAGGGACTTGAAACCCCCAGGAGTGAACGACGATTTGATTTACGACTGGAACACGGTCGCGGGATTTCAGATTCCTCGCGGCCGCAGGGTCATGCTGGACGACGAAACGCTGCGCGACGGCCTGCAAAATCCTTCGGTCCACGACCCCGCCATCGGCGAAAAGATCGAGATCCTCCACTTGATGGAGGCGCTGGGAATTGACTCCGTGAACATCGGCCTGCCGGGCGCCGGGCCACGGGCGCTGGCGGATACCGAAGCCCTGGCGCGGGAGATCGTGCGGGCGAACATGAAAATTCGCCCGAACTGCGCGGCGCGGACGCACGAGAACGACATCCGGCCCATCGCCGAAGTGTCGCAGCGCACGGGGCTCGCCATCGAAGCGGCCACGTTCCTGGGCTCGAGTCCCATCCGCCGGCTGGTGGAAGATTGGACCGTGGACCACCTCCAACGCACAACCGAAAAAGCAGTGCGCTTCGCCGCGGCGCAGGGCTTGCCGGTGATGTACGTCACCGAGGACACCATCCGCACCGATCCCGATACTGTCCGCAAGCTCTATTCAACGGCCATCGGCTGCGGCGCACGCGCCATCGTGCTGTGCGACACGGTCGGCCACGCTACCCCGATGGGCGCCTACAACCTGGTGAAGTTTGCCCTCGAGGAAGTGGTCAAGCCGTCGGGGGAGAAGATCCGCGTGGACTGGCACGGCCACTGCGATCGGGGGCTGGCCATCGCCAACTCGCTGGCGGCCATCGCCGCAGGCGCGGACCAGGTGCATGCGGCCGCCAATTCGCTCGGCGAGCGGGTGGGCAACACACCGATGGAGCTGATGCTGGTGAACCTGCGCCTGCTGGGGTTGATCGAGCGCGACCTCTCTCGCCTGAAGGAGTACTGCGAGAAGGTGGCGCGCGCCACGCACACCACCATTCCGCCCAACTATCCGGTGATCGGCCGCGATGCCTTCCGCACGGCCACCGGTGTCCACGCCGCGGCGATCATCAAGGCTTTCCGCAAAGACGACCCCATGCTGGCGAACTCGGTCTATAGCGGCGTGCCGTCGCACCTATTCGGCCTCGAACAGATCATCGAAATCGGCCCGATGAGCGGCCGCTCGAACGTCATTTACTGGCTCGAGAAGCGCGGCATCCCCGCCACCGACGAGCTGGTCGCTCGCATCTTCGATGCGGCGAAGAAGGCCACCCGTGTCCTCACCGAGGAGGAAATCCTCGCACTCTGCGGCCAATCAGCACGGACGTGAAGCCGCAGCTCTGATTGATTTTTGGGTTGACGCCTGCCAGCGATTGTTGGACACTGGCGCGCCCGCGGTGAACCGGACAACCAGGCGGACAAAATCCTGCAGCGCACGATCTGAATCGGTGAGATTCCTTCTTGTCTGTTGTTGTATCCTGATGGCCATGGCGACCGCCTTGACCCAGACTCCAGCGCCCGCGGCCGGCGCGAGTGTCACGGAGCTCGCCCGCGACGCCCGCGTCGCTCACGCCCTCGATTGGCTGACAAGAAACGTTGCCTGGGCCACCGACGAACAGATCCGCATCACCGAAATCCCCGCGCCGTCGTCCCGCGAGGCACAGCGCGCCGCTTACGTGCGCAAACTGCTGGCTGCCTGCGGCTTGCGTGTGCATGGCGATGATGTGGGCAACGTGATCGGCGAGCGGGCCGGCGCGAGGTCCGCCGACATCGTGATCCTCGCCGCGCACCTGGACACTGTTTTTTCCGCAGGGACCAGTATGCAGGTGCGCCGCGAGAACGGCCGGCTGTATGCCCCGGGTATTTCGGATAACGGCGCGGGGCTGGCGGCGCTGGCGGCGGTAGCGCGCGCTCTGCAAGAGGGCAAGCTCAAGACGCGGATGACGGTTCTGTTTGTTGCCGACGTGGGTGAAGAGGGCGAAGGCAACCTGCGAGGCATGCGGAAGCTGGTGGAGAGCTATCGCAGCCGGCTGCGCTACGTCATCGCTCTCGACGGCGCGAGCACCGACCACGTCACCACTTCGGCGCTGGCTTCGCGGCGCATCGAGGTCAGCGTACTGGGTCCCGGCGGCCATAGCTGGTCCGATTTCGGTATGCCAAACCCCATTCATGCGCTCGCCCGCGGCGTTGCACGCTTCGTCCGCGTGCGCGTGCCTGCAGAGCCCCGCACGACTTTTAACGTTGGCGCGATTGAAGGTGGCACGTCGGTGAACTCGATTCCGTACCGCGCCGCCATCAAGGTGGACTTGCGCTCGGAGTCCGAACCGGAACTCGACCGCCTCGAAACGGCCCTGCGCGAAGCCATCCGGGAAGGCGTGGACGAGGAGATGGAAGCTTCCCGGGAGGGCGGGAAGGGCGGCCGGCCTGACAGCGGCAAACTCGAGATCAAGGTCCGCGTCCTGGGCATCCGCCCGGGCGGCCAGTTGCCGGATGGCTCGCCGCTGCTTGCCGCCTTGCGCGCTGCCGACAGCTATCTTGGCAACCGCTCGCGTGCAGAGCGCTCCTCAACCGATGCGAATATCCCGCTTTCTCTCGGTATCCAGGCCATTTCCATCGGCGCCGGCGGGCAGGCCGGAGGGGCGCATTCGCTCGGGGAGTGGTATGACCCTGCCGGCCGCGAGTTGGGGCTCCAGCGCGTGCTGCTCACTCTGCTCGGTGTGGCCGGCGTGGAATCTCCGGCGGGGAAATGACCGGTGTCCGCCGCCATGCGGCATCCGCAATCGCGCCGCGATGGGTGCCGTTTGTCCTCTTCGTGCTGACGCTCGGTGCGTTAGCGGCGGGGCGCCCCGGTTCCGGCGCGGGCCGGGCCTCGGTTCCTGAACCTCCCACCTTGATTCTCCTGAACGGGGTAATTTACACCGGCGACGCGTCGCGGCCCCGCGTCCAGGCGGTGGCCATCCGCGGCGAGATCATTGTCGCGGCGGGCGCGACTTCCGAGATGCGTCGCCTGGCCGGGCCGGGCACGCGCATCGTCGATCTCCAGGGCCGGTTCGCCATGCCCGGCTTCAATGACGCTCACATACATCTCGCTAACGGGGGCCAAGCCAAACTCGTGGTGGACCTTGAAGGCGCGAAGTCGCTCGTCGAGTTCCAAAATCGCATCCGAGCGAGGCTCGGCGAATTCAAGGCAGGCGAGTGGGTCGCGGGTCGCGGGTGGGACCATACGTTGTGGCCGGAAAAGAGGTTTCCGACGCGTGCCGACCTGGACGCCATTTCAAGCGAGCATCCGATGATGTTTACGCGGGTGGATGGACATGTCGCCGTCGCCAATTCGCTGGCTTTGCAGTTGGCCGGCGTCTCCAAACACACAAAGGACCCGCCCGGCGGCAGCATCGAGCGCGACGCGGCGGGCGAGCCAACCGGCATGCTGAAGGAAAACGCCATGGAACTGGTGAGCCGGAAGGTTCCGGCGCTCAGTCCGGCGCAACGGCGTCGCGGCATTGAACTTGCCCTGGCTGAGGCTGCTCGGTTCGGCGTCACCTCGCTACAAGACAATTCCGCCTGGGAGGACTTTCTAGTCTACGAGCAGGTCAAGAAAGATGGCCTGCTCACCGCGCGCATAACCGAATGGCTGCCGTTTCTCGAGTCCCTGCCGCGGCTCGAGCAGATGCGCCGCCAGGGCGGCACATCAGATCCATGGCTCAAGACCGGCGCGCTCAAGGCGATTCTCGATGGCTCGCTCGGGTCACGTACGGCGGCAACGCTGGCTCCGTACAGTGATGATGCCACGACGACCGGCATCCTGCGGATCGAGCCGGAGCAACTGAAGCAGATGGCCATCGAGCGTGACAAGGCCGGCTTCCAACTGGCCTTCCACGCTATCGGCGATCGCGCCAATCGCGTCTCGCTGGACGTTTTCACCGCCGTCCGCGCCGCGAACGGCGTCCGCGACCGTCGCGACCGCATCGAGCACGCTCAAGTGGTCGCGGCCGAGGATTTCCCCCGCTTCGCCGAGCTGGGCGTGATTGCATCTATGCAGCCCGTTCATCAGTCCACCGACATGCGCTGGGCCGAAGCGCGGCTGGGCGCGGCGCGTTCCCGCGGCGCCTACGCCTGGCGGACGATGCTTCGGCATGGCGTGCCGCTGGCGTTCGGCACCGACTACCCTGTCGAGCCGGTCAACCCCCTGCGGGGGCTTTACGCCTGCGTCACTCGCGAGCTGCCCTCGGGCGGCCCGCCGGGCGGCTGGCAGCCGCAGGAGAAAATCTCGCTCGAGGAATGCATCCGGGCTTACACCGCCGGCTCCGCCTACGCTCAGTTTGAGGAAGGGAAGAAGGGTCAGATCGTTCCGGGCCAGTACGCCGACATCGTCGTTCTTTCCGCCGACCTCACACGCATCCCTGCTCCCGAGCTGCTGAGGGCAGAGGTCGTGCAAACCTTCGTTGGCGGCCGCCTGGTCTACGAAAAGAAGTAATTTCAGCCGCGGGCGTCCGGTTCAGAATGGCCTCGAAGATTACTCCTGAACTTTCACCGCAAAAGGGCGATATCGCTTCGGCTCTGCGTGTAAGCCGCCACGTCGGGCGAGATCACTGCAACTTCGCGTACTCCGCCTTGGCCTGCTTCAGGATGGGGATGTCGGGGTTGGCATCTTTCCAGAGAGTGAGGAAGTCCTGATACGCAGAGCGGGCCTTGGCGGTGTCACCTTGAAGCACATAAGCCCGTGCGAGGCCAAGCCGCGCCAGCGCGCCCAGCGGGAAATTGAGCACGATCCCGCGGTGATCGATCATCTTCTGGAACTCTGCCGCCGCTTCCTTGCCTTGGCGCGCCACAAGGTAACCCTGCCCGCGAAGATAAACCGGATACATCATGCCGAACGGAAATGGCTCGCATGTACCCAGCTCGTAGGGCGCTGCGGTTTTCAGGAGCTCCACCGCCTTGGTGGTATTCTTCGCATTGAGCTCGATGGCAGCCCGGATCGCCGGCAGCCAGTAACCCTGCACGATCGTGTTCTGAGGAAACTCCTTGTTCAGACTGTCGGCGAGTTTCTGCGCCTGCGCCGCATCGCCGGCTCGCGCCAGCGCCAGCGCCGCCACGCTCCTTACCTCTCTTCCGGGCACCAGTGCCAGCGCAACCATCGCGTCCTGGCGAGCGGAACTCGTGTTGCCGAACTCCGCCTCCCGCAGGGCGGCATTGACCTGCCACAGCGCGGCGGTTTCTTTGGCATCAGCGCGGCGCGCGGAGTCTACTGCACGTTGGGAAAACTCCCGCGCTTTGGCCAGCCGTCCGAAGTAGGCTTCCGTGTCTGACTGCGCCGAGAGCAGCCCGTCTTCTTCCCCGGACCGTCCCGCCGCCCAGGCCAACTGCTGCTGCATCGTCTCCCGGTCTCCCCGAAGAAATGCCGTCTCGTACATGCCGAGGCGAAGGAAATATGCGTCCAGCTTGCGCGCCAGCGCCTGCTCGAGCGTTGTCCTGGCTTCCTCTGTCCGATTCAGTGCGAGTTCGACCTGTACCAGGTTACCATTTGTGGTCACAACGTTCGGCTCCAGGCGCAAGCTGTCCTCGGTTTCCTGCAGCGCCTTCTCCCACTGCCCCAGCCTCATATAGGTGTCTCCCAGGAGGATGTGGGGAGCATAATCCCGTGGATAGCTTCGCTTCCACAGTTCGCATATCTCGTTGGCCTTGTCCAGTTCTCCGGCAACAGATAGGTAATAGAATATGCTGATGTGGTATCTCTCGCGCTCGCTCACCCGCTCGCGCAAGTCATAGGCCTTCTTCGCGTTTTCGAGCGACCGCCCGGTCTGCCCAAGGTTGCTGTAATTAACCGCCAGGTAGTCGTAAGCAATAGCGAAGTTGGGGTCGAGTTCAACGGCTCGATGGAAGTAGGGAAGGGCCGCCACATCGCCTTTTGTACGAAAGACCCTTCGGCCCATGCTGTAGGCTTTCAGTGCTTCCAGCGACGACGTGGTAGCCTCCTCAATCGGCGTGTCGAATTTCTGAATCGAACTGAGCGATTCACCAAGCTTGCCCCGCAGGCTCGATGCGGCCTTGCCTAGGACCTTAACCACCTCTTCCCTGCTCGCCGCCTGCACCTGCTCCCGCGCCAGGGTATCCCCGGTGACGCAGTTGACCGCACTCAGGCCGATGAGATATTGGCTGCCCAAACTAGCAATCGAGCCACCTAACCACGCCTTGCTCCTGGCCCGCTGGCACAACTCTCGCGCCACGTCCTGCGTCAGCCGCTCGCCCGGTGAGCGGCCCATCAGCCGCAGTGTCTCCCCCACCTTCTGCTCGGAGAGGATATTCAGGAAGGGAGACTGTTCCAGTTGCACGGCGAGCGCCTGCTTGAGGGTGTCGTCAAAGACAGCCTCGCCGGTGGTATTCGTGAAGTCGGCCAGTACGACGGAATCCTTCTCGGTCAAAGGTTGCGCCCGGCGGAAATAGAAGACCGCGCCCAGCCCTAGCGCCGCTAATATCACTGCGGCGGGAACAAGCAATTTCCAGCGCCTCGCCCCTAGGCGCAGGCTGCCCGGAGGGGCGGCCGCGGGAACCTGGCCGACCGCTGCTCTCACCCGTGCTGAGTCTGTATCGCGCTTTAGGAGCTGTAAATCTGTGTGGATGTCGGAAGCGTTCTGGTAGCGCAGCTGGCGGTCTTTCTCCAGCGCCTTGTTGATGATGTGCTCCAACTCTGACGGCAAACCAGGGTTTAGCCGAACTGGAGCAGTCGGCGCACGGTTGAGAATCTCATTGAAGATGGCGGCCGAAGTATTTCCTTGGAACGGCAGCCTCCCGGTTGCCATCTCGTAGAGAACCGCGCCAAACGAAAACAGGTCTGTGCGTGCATCGAGTTCTTTGCCGAGGGCCTGCTCAGGCGACATATAGGCGACCGTGCCCAGCGCTGCGCCAGGGCTGGTCAGATGCTCCTCGGCAGTTGCAGTCGGTAGACTCGAAATCCCAATCGCTTCCGCTAACCGCTGGGGTTCAGGAGCGAGCTTCGCCAGACCAAAGTCCAACAACTTCGCCTGCCCTCGTCTTGTTACGAGGACGTTGGCTGGCTTGATGTCTCGATGGATGATTCCCGCCGAATGGGCCGCGTCTAGCGCATCGACAATCTGGATGCCCAAATCCAAGAGTTCGTCGGCATCCAGCGGCTTGCCTGCTATCCGGTGCTTGAGCGTTTGCCCTTCTAGGAACTGCATGACGATGAAGGGTTGCCCCTCATGCTCCCCAATGTCATGGATGGTGCAGATATTGGGGTGGTCGAGTGCGGAAGCAGCGCGGGCCTCGCGCTGGAAGCGTTCGAGCGTCGAGCGGTCGCCGGCGAGTTCTGGGGGAAGAAACTTTAATGCGACATGACGGCCCAGGTTCACGTCCTCGGCCTTGTACACGACGCCCCTTTCCAGCTGGTGGTCAGGTAGTCGACCTTAAAAAAGTTTATCGCGTGCAGTCGCATGACCAGACTGCCAAGGCTGAGGGTCAGGTTCATTGCCGGCGGGGATGCACAACTGACCTCGGTGATCTTGCCAAAAGCGGAATAACGCCTCGCTCTGGTCTCGGCAACCGAGGCGGGCATCTGGATAGACTCGGCCGGCCGATTGTGTTTTGCCGGAGGACTGACCTGCGATTCGGTGCTCACCTGCTCCGGTAGTTGCTCGCGGGCGGCGCGTGCCTCCTCTTCGTATCGCTTCCGCTGGGCCAAGAATTCTTCGTGCTGGCTCACCTGGTGAAGAAACGCCTCCCCGGCGGACTGCATCTCGGGCGACCGCGCCGCTGCCAGAACGCCGCGGCCGACGGCGCGTGCCTCTTCGACGCGATCCAGCAGGAGCAGGACACGACCGACGTTCAAGAAATGTTGGGGCTGCCCGGGCTCGAGTTGCGCAGCGCGATTGGCTGCGGCCAGCGCTTTATCGTAGGTCTCCCTTCTCGCCGAGTAGAGGAACGAGAGCGCGGAGTAAGCGGGCGCGAACTCCGGGTTCAGCTCCGTCGCGCGGCGCAGACTGGCCTCTACTTCCGGAAATGTCTGCGTCGCAACCCGACCGGTCAGCATCAGTATGGCGTAGTAGTAATGGGCCAAATGGCTGCGCGAGTCGAGCTCCACTGCTCGGGCCAGATACTTCCTGGCTTCGTCGGGTTTTCGCTGCTGGTAGAAGAGGAACCCCATACTCTCGTTGGCCAGCGCCAGGTTCGGATCCAGACGAAGCGCTTCTTCGAGCAGGGCGCCGGCCTCGCCGAGGCGTCCCCGGTGCACTTGGAAATCGCCGCGGAGCGCGGCCGATTCCGCTGGCGCGAGAGCACGCGCCTCAATACTTTTCTCGGTCACCTCGGCCGAGGCTTTCAGGTAGTAGAAGTGGAAATTGGCCTGGCGCACGTAGGAGCCCATCTTCTTCTCGAGCTCCTTCAAGTCTCCGAAGGCCTGCCGGGCCGCTTCGACGTCGTCTGTGCCGCTGGCAATCAACCGGCCGAACTTGGCGAGCCGTTGCTCTTTAAGCATCTGTTCGTCCAGCATCAGGTAGTGCACCAGAGCCCAGGATTGAGCGTAGAAGATGGAGCTCTTGTTGGCTTCGTTGTAGTACGGCGAACGATGGTCCACTTTCAGCAGGACCTCCAGCGGGAGTAGCGGGGTCTCGCGCAAGCGGAGGATGTGCTCCCGGCTGGGCTCGCCGATGGCCATGTCTTTTTCGCTGATCCTTGAATTGGCGAAGAACTCTGCGTAGCCTTCGTCCAGCCAGAGCGGGATCTCTCGGAAATTCAGCCGGATGAGCAGGTGGACGTACTCGTGATAGAGCACCTGGTAGGGGTTATCGCCCTCGGCGTCCAGCCGCAGGGCGACATAGTTTTTCTCCTCGCGCGGCACGAAGAGTCCGGCGGGATGCGTGTGCCCCTTCTGTTCCCAGTACTCTGGCAAGAGCGCCCTTAGCGTGGCCTCGTTCTTGGCGGCCAGAATGATGATGGGCTTCCCGGAATCCACGCGGATGTTGTTGAGCGCCTTTTGGAAGGCAGCGCGGACTTGCTCAAAATGCTCAGCCACGCGGCGCGCTTGCTTTTCGCCGCCGTTGCTGACCACGGTGAAGTGCGAGCTGCGCACCTGGACCCAGGTGTCGCCTTTCTCGGCGGCCCTCGCGCTCGAACCGGGGCGCGGCGCGGCCACAGCGGCGGCCAGAAAGAGAGCGCCGATAGGGATAGCTAACCGGGAGATAACCATTGAAGTATATATACTCGAAATCCACCGCGGCTTCAACCGCAATCGCGGCGGGCGAACCTGAGCAGCTTCGCGTTGCCTTGAGATTGCGCACCCGGCGCACTACACTGCGGCGATGAACCAGCGCCTCAAGGCCGACGCGGCGCTGACGCTGTGCACGGTGCTCTGGGGCGCCACGTTCGTGGTGGTGAAGGGCGCGCTCGAGTCCGCTTCAGTTTTCGCCTTCATGGCGGTGCGGTTCACCCTTGCGGCGCTGCTGATGGCAGTGATCTACCGCTCCGCCTTGCGCAAGCTCACTCGAGCCCAGATCTGGGCCGGAGCGCAGATTGGATTTTTCATGTTTACCGGATACGCTTTTCAGACCCGCGGGCTGCTGCTGACCACGCCATCGAAAGCGGCGTTCATTACCGGCTCGGGCGTGGTGCTGGTGCCCGTGCTGATGGCGCTTTTCCGGGGGCGCCGCATCAATCGCTGGGTCTGGGTGGGAGCGCTGGCGGCGCTGGTCGGGCTTTATTACCTCACGGTTCCCCCGGCGGGCCTGACGCAACTCAATTCCGGCGACCTGCTGGTATTTGTCTGCGCGGTGATGTTTGCCCTGCACATCATCTTTGTCGGCCGCTATAGCCCGCATCACTCGGTCGGGGCGCTGAGCTTCCTTCAGGTAGCCACGACCGCCGCGCTGACCCTCGCGGCCCTGCCGGTGCTTGCAGCGACACGCTGGGAAACACCGCGGCTCGATTGGAATGCGGGGCTCGTGTTTGCCGTCCTGGTCACCGCGGTGCTGGCGACCGCGGTCGCCTTCTCGGTGCAGGTGTGGTCGCAGAAATACACCACGCCCACGCACACGGCGATCCTGTTCAGCCTGGAGCCGGTCTTCGCCGCGATCACTTCTTATCTGGTTCTGCGGGAGCGGCTGGGTGGCCGGGCGCTGGCTGGCGCCGGACTCATCCTTGCCGGCATCCTGCTGGCGGAGCTAAAGGGTCCGACGCAGGCTGCCGCGGAATCACCCGGCCCGATCGGCGAATCTCCTGAAGCGGATTCCTAGCAGGGAATCGGCCGTCGCGGAACGAACACTTCACCAGGTGCGCATCGCTGCGATGGAAATTGAGCTTTAGATAGGAATTATTGGAGAAAGCTCGAGGAGCCGTCCCAAATAGAAACAGGCTGGCGGCGTCGGGTGACATCTCAAGAACACATTGCGATCGCCACGCTGCTATTGCGGCGACCGCCGTGCTTTTGGACATGCAGTGTTTCCTTCCCCCCAGACCGACCGCCGACTTGCAGCCGCCCTAACGACAGCGAGCGCCTTTGGGTTAAGCTCTGGCGCTGAAACGGGAGAAGAAATGTCGACAGGCCCTATTGCAACGAAGGTCGGCGCTCCACGATTCGACATCGGTTCGCCAACGCTCCCGCGCTCTGCGTTCGAGTCGCGCGCCGCTCTTGCAATCATCGCGCTTGCGCTGCTGGCGTGGCTTCCGTTCCTCAATCAAGCGTTCACGGTGGACGATACCAACTTTCTGGCACTCGCGGCCCATGCGCGGCCACACCTCCTGGGTCTGTACGATTCCCACATAAATTGGCTGGGGGAAGAGCAGCGTGCCTTTGACATCCTGGCCAATCCCCCACTGGTGCCATGGTATTTGGCGTTGGTGTCGACCGTCGCGCGCGGACGCGAATGGGTGTTTCATCTCAGCTTCTGGCCGTTCATGATTCTGATGCTTGCAGGCGCGTACCGTCTGGGCAGACGCTTTGCGCCAGAGCAGGGTCCATTGTGGACCATGGTGTGGACGGCGGTTGCGCCCGGGCTGATGGTTGCAGCTCACAATGTCATGCCAGACCTGCCCCTTCTCAGTTGCTATGTATTGGGAACCGCGTTGACGATCGATGCATTCGACCGGGATAAGGTGGGACTTGCCATTGGTGGCGGTTTCTTCGCCGGACTTTCAGCCCTGTGCCGCTACAGCGGGATGACGGTGATTCCACTGCTTGTGCTGTACGCCTGGCTAAACCGCGTCCGGCTGCATACCGCCGCGCTGGCTATCGTAGCGGCGGCGGCGCCGATCACTTCCTGGACTGTCGCCAGCTATCAGATCTACGGCCGCGTGCACTGGATGGCCATGGCCGGGTTCGAATACCAGAGGCAAACTCAGGCAATCCGAGTGGGGAGAATGATTTATCAGCTTACCCGTCTTGGGTTGGTGATTGGGTTGGCGCCGTTGCTTGCGTTAATGTTCAGCCGGGAACCACGCAAGAGCTTGTGGGTGGGCGCGGTAGTGGGGGTTGCCGGGGCGCCAGCCTTGGGACTGTGGCCACATTGGCATCGTGTGCTGCCGGTCAAGGCCGGCCCGTGGTTGGCTCTTGGGTTGGCCGGCGCCGTCCCGAAGCCGACACCTTTTTCCTCGTTTGCTGGATTGTAGGGATACTGGCCTTTAATCACTCGCTGAGGTTCGTTTCTGTCCGCTACGTCTTGCTGGCTCTCGTGCCCACTGTGTTGCTGTCACAGCGCGCGTTCCCCAGCCATCCGCGCACGCAGAACGGCTGGTGGTTTGCTACTGTAATTTCACTGGTGATAGCGATTCTGCTTTCCGTGTCCGATCAGCAGTTCGCCGGTCTGTATCGAGATTATGCCGCAACATTGCCTGCTGCCACTCAACAACGCTGGTTCACCGGCCACTGGGGGCTGCAGTATTACTTCGAGAAAACGGGCGCACGACCGCTGTCCGGCTCTAGCCCCGTCCAATCCGGAGACGAGATCGTTACCTCTAACACGCCGTGGCCGCAGCCGGTGCCGATGGGGATAACTTTGGAACAAGTTGCGGTCACGGAATTCCACGGCACCCCAGGACTTCGAACGGTTACCTTCGATGGCGGAGGATGTTTCTACGCGAACTGGGTCGCGAATGGGCCGTCGCAAGCCCGATCAGCGAGGGTGTGGCTGCCCTTCGGGATCTCGAGCGAGCCGATCGATGTGCTCACGCGCTGGAAAGTGGTTTCTGTCACTCGATAGGAGGCGCCAACGGTGCTGGCAAGTCCACCCGGCTGGGCATCCTGGTTAATTTGCCGTCTTCGGGACCTTCACGTCCACCGGCTCGTACATCGTCACGCTGGGTTTGCGGCGGGCCTCGTAAGCGGCAATCTCGGCTTCATGCTGCAGGCTCAGCCCGATGTCGTCGAGGCCCTCGAGCAGGACCTTCTTACGGAACGGATCGATCTCAAAGGAAAGGTTGAGCTCGATTTCGTCGGTGAGGGATTGGTTGGGCAGGTCCGCGGTCAAGCGGTAGCCCTCGCGCTGTTCGGCGCGCTCGAAAAGGTCATCCACTTGCGCGTCGCTGAGGGTGACAGGCAGGATGCCGTTCTTGAAGCAATTGTTATAGAAAATGTCGCCGAAGCTGGGAGCGATTACAACGCGAAACCCATAGTCCAGCACGCCCCAGGGCGCATGCTCGCGGCTCGAGCCGCAGCCGAAGTTGGTCCGGGCCAGCAGAATTGAAGCGCCCCGGTAGCGCGGCCAATTGAGCACAAAGTCGGGGTTGGGCTTCTCGCCGTCCAGGTACCGCCAGTCGTAGAATAGCAGCCGGCCGTAGCCCTCGCGCGTGAGCAGTTTGCAGAACTGCTTGGGGATCATCTGGTCGGTATCCACGTGGACGCGATCCAGCGGCGCGACAAGTCCCGTATGCTTGGAGAAGGGCTGCACGGGGTTATTCGGTCGCCTCCACACCCCAGTCGCGAATATCCACGAAGTGGCCTGCGATGGCCGCGGCGGCAGCCATGATCGGGCTGACCAGATGCGTGCGGCCGCCTTTGCCCTGGCGGCCCTCGAAGTTGCGGTTTGAGGTGCTGGCGCAGCGCTCGCCCGAGGGCAGCACGTCGGGGTTCATGCCGATGCACATGCTGCACCCGGCGTCGCGCCAGTCGAAGCCGGCAGCGGTGAAAATCTTGTCCAGACCTTCTTTTTCCGCCTGGGCTTTGACCACCCGTGAGCCGGGGACCACCATCGCCTGCTTGATCGTCCGGGCCACTCGCTTGCCGTCGGCAATCTGCGCTGCGGCGCGTAAATCTTCGATACGTGAGTTTGTGCAGGACCCGATGAAGACGCGGTCCAGTGGAATCTCCACGATGCGCGTACCCGGCCGCAGGCCCATGTACTCCAGCGCGCGAATCACGGCCTTATGCTCGTCGGGATCGGAGATTTGACTTGGATCCGGGACGCGGCCGGTGACGTCGGTAACCATCCCCGGGTTTGTACCCCAGGTGACCTGCGGGGCGATCTTCCCGGCATCGAATTCGACTGTCTTGTCGTACACCGCCCCCGGATCGCTGGCGATGGATTTCCACTGCTGGACGGCCTGCTGAAAGTCTTTACCCCGCGGCACGAACGGACGGCCCTCCATGTAGGCGAAAGTGGTGTCGTCTGGCGCAATCATTCCTGCCCGGGCGCCGCCCTCGATGGACATATTGCAGACGGTCATGCGGCCTTCCATGGAAAGGGCGCGGATGGCCTGGCCACCGTATTCAAAGACGTAACCCGATCCGGCATCCACGCCCAGCTCGCCGATGATGTGCAGGATGATATCTTTGGCAGTGACGCCGGACTTGCGCTCGCCGTGGATCAGGATGTGCATCGTCTTTGAGCGGAACTGCGAGAGGCATTGCGTGGCCAGGACGTGCTCGATTTCGCTGGTGCCGATGCCGAAGGCGAGCGTGCCGAAGGCGCCGTGGGTGGACGTGTGGCTGTCGCCGCAGACGATGGTTTGTCCGGGCTGCGTGATGCCCAGTTCGGGCCCGATGATGTGTACGATGCCCTGGTTGCCGCTGTGCATATCGAACAGCCGCACGCCGGTTTCGCGGCAATTGCGTGCCAGCGCCTCGAATTGGCCGGCAGCGTCCTTATCCAGGATGGGCAAGTGGCGATCTTTGGTGGGGACCGAGTGATCCATCACTGCGAAAGTCAGCTCGGGCCGGCGCACCTTGCGCCCCGCCGTCTTCAGGCCGGCAAACGCCTGCGGAGATGTGCCTTCGTGGATCAAATGGCGATCAACGTAGATGAGCGCAGGCTGGCCGGGCGCCTCGTGGACGACATGGGCGTCCCAGATTTTTTCGTACATTGTGCGGGGGCGCATTTCTACGCCTTTCCATTCTAACAGGCCGGGCGCGTCCCGCCAAACCCTCCGGCGGTGGCGGTGCAACGCTCTGCGCCAGGACCGCGTCTTATTTCAACGGGGGGTCTGACGCGGCGTTGCGAGCCTGTTCGAGAGCGCGCCAAGCGGTTGCCGCTCCCCCCAGCGAGTTGCTCACAGGAACCAGAGGTGACCGTCTATTCAGTAGGGCCAGCTACGGTGGTATAATAACCCGAGCAGGCTGGCAATCTTAGGCATTACCGGAGCAAGGGGAAAATGGGCATTCAAATTCGGGAATTGTTGCATTGGGCCAGGCAGCGGAAAATCCTGGCTGCGTTGGTGGTGGCGCTGACCCTGGGTATCGGCATCCTGATGGGTACAGTCATCTCCGGGCGCGTCGTGGCCACAAGGGGCCTGGTCTCGAGCGGCGCCACGCCGCTCGCCATCCCTGATCCGGTGCAGATGTCGAGCACGTTCGCCTCAATCGTCAACAAGGTCGAACCGGCGGTGGTGAATATCTCCACCACCCAGGTCATCGAGCGGAAGCGCGGACCGCGCCGCCCGCGCAGCCAGGAAGACCCCTTCCAGGATTTCTTCGACCGTTTTTTTGATTCTCCCGACCAGGGTCCCACCGCGGAGCGCAGCCTGGGTTCCGGCGTGATCGTGGATAAAAAGGGCTACATCCTGACCAACAACCACGTGGTCGAGCAAGCCACCAAGATCCAGGTGCAGTTCAACGGCGAGTCTGCGCGCTACACCGCCAAGGTGATCGGCACCGACGAGGAGACCGATCTGGCCGTGATCAAGATTGAGACCAGCCGCGAACTGCCCACCGCCAAATTGGGGAACTCCGACGGCGTGCAGGTCGGCGATTGGGTGCTGGCCATCGGTAGCCCGTTCGGTTTGCAGGCCACCGTCACCGCCGGCATCGTCAGCGCGAAGGATCGCTCCGGCATCGGGCACCAGTTCCAGCGCTTCCTGCAGACCGACGCGGCCATCAACCCGGGGAATTCGGGCGGGCCGCTTGTGGACATGGCCGGACAAGTGATCGGCATCAACACTGCGATCATCACCGGCAGCCGCGGATACGAGGGTGTGGGGTTTGCGCTGCCGTCGAACACAGCCATCAACGTCTATAACCAGCTCATCTCCACCGGTAAGGTGACCCGCGGTTCGATTGGCGTGCGCTTCACCGAAGAGAACGGCACGAACGCGATTGTGTTGAAGGAACTGGGCGCGCCGTACGGCGTCGTCCTTGAGGACGTCGAGCCGGGCAGCCCGGCGGCGAAGGCCGGCCTGCAGCCGGGCGACGTGATCACCTCGGTGAACGGCAACCCCGTGCATAAGGGCACTGACCTGGTCAATCCGATTGCGCAAACCCGCGTCGGCGACAGGGTCCGCGTCACTTACGTGCGGGATCACAAGGAACGCGAAGCCACCCTCACCGTCGAGGATCGAGTCAAGGTCTTCCCGGACCGCGTCGGGCGCAACGAAGAACAGCCCGGCGAAGCCACTCCGGTTGAGTTCGGCCTGCGTGTCGAGGACCTTTCAGGCGATCGCGCCCGCCGGCTGGGCATGGAGGGGCAGCGGGGCGTGTTGGTCACGGAAGTCCTGCCCGCCGGCTTCGGCGATGACATCGGCCTGGCTCGCGGGGACATCATCGTGGAAGCAAACCACGAGGCCATCTCCTCGGTGGGCGATTACCGCCGCGTTCTGGCCAAGCTCAAGGCCGGAGAAAACGTCGTGTTCAAGGTGATGCGGCGCGCGGATACCGATCGGATGCTGACCGTGTTCTTGGCCGGAGTGGTGCCCGGGGAGAGGCAATAGTCCGCGGCCGGAGTCGCCGCGCAAACCGTGAAGGAAGCAGCCCAGCCATGAGCCTGAAGCCCTATCTCGCATTCCTCGGGGCGGTGCTCCTGCTCAGCGCCGCCCCGGTCTCATCTTCTCCCGGGAAGAAGCAGCCGGTACAGTCTTCTCGCAAGAGCGCTGATTCCTCTGCAAAGACCACTGCCAAGCCGGGCTCGAGAAAGATCTCCACGAAGCGCAGCAAGGGGCGCCGCCGCGACCGCGGCCCGAAGGCTCCCACCCCCGACCGGATCCGGGAGATTCAGTCGGCGCTTGCCCGCGAAGGCGCTTATTCGGGCGAGCCGAACGGCAAGTGGGACCCGGCGAGTGTGGAAGCCATGAAGCGCTTTCAGGCTTCCCACGGGCTGAGTCCGACCGGCAAGCTCGATGCCCATAGCTTGCAGAAGCTGGGCCTCGGTTCGGGCGTTGCAGGGCTCGCGGCGCCGTCCGCTCCTGCGCCGCCGGTGCCGGCCACCATAATGCGCCCGCGGTAATCGCCTCCGGCCGAACGCGCCATCACTCTTCTTTCACCCCCAGCAGCGGCTTCGTTGACGCCTGCTGGGCCGTCTGCTAGATTGATCGTGCCGCGCAGTGATCGCACTTCGGTTGGCTCGAACACTTCAGGCCAGATTGCAGAGGCAAATGAGGAGACCGCATGGCCACCGCTACCATGCCCAGGGTTTATAAGAACTACATCAATGGCGAGTGGGTGGAATCCCACAGCAACCGGGCGTTTGAGAACCGCAACCCCGCCAGCACCGATGAATTGGTCGGCATGTTCCCGTCCTCAACCGAAGAGGACGTCCGTGCCGCCGTGGATGCCGCCCGGGAAGCCTACAAGACCTGGCGGCTGGTGCCGGCGCCCAAGCGGGCCGAGATCCTGTTTCGCGCCGCCGAAATCCTGGTGAAGCGAAAGGAGGATCTGGCCCGCGACATGACCCGCGAAATGGGCAAAGTGCTGACCGAAACCCGCGGCGACGTCCAGGAAGCCATTGACATGACCTATTACATGGCCGGCGAAGGCCGGCGCCAGTTCGGGCACACCACGCCCTCGGAGCTGCCGAACAAATTCGCCATGTGCGTCCGGCAACCCATCGGGGTCTCGGCGATGATCACGCCGTGGAATTTCCCGATGGCCATTCCGTCGTGGAAGATCATGCCGGCGCTGGTCTGCGGCAACACCGTCGTTTTCAAGCCGGCGTCGGATACACCGCTTTCCGCTTACAATCTGGTGCAGATCCTCACCGAGGCGGGCGTGCCCCGGGGCGTGGTGAACATCGTTACCGGCTCGGGCCGCGGCGTGGGCGCGCCGCTGATGAAGCACCCGGACGTTTCGCTGGTGAGCTTCACCGGCTCGACCGAAGTGGGCCGCACAGTGAGCGAGGCGTGCGCCCCGGGGTTCAAGCACTGCCAGCTTGAGATGGGCGGGAAGAACATCATCATTGTCATGGACGACGCCAATCTCGACCTCGCCGTGGATGGCGCCATCTGGGGCGGCTTCGGCACCACCGGCCAGCGTTGCACCGCGGCCAGCCGCGTCACCGTTCACAAGAAGCTGTACAAGGAGTTCCTCGAGCGCTTTGCGGGCCGCGCCAAATCGCTGAAGGTCGGCGACGGCCTCGAGCCCAGCACCGAGATGGGGCCCTGCGTCAACGAGTCGCAGCTCCACACGGTGATGCAATATGTCGAGATCGGCGCGAACGAAGGAGCTGAGCTGGTCGCCGGCGGGCACCGCCTGGGGAGCGGCGCGTACGCCCGCGGCTGGTTTCACGAGCCCACTGTGTTTGCGGATTGCGACCCGAAGATGCGCGTCGCGCAGGAAGAAATCTTTGGCCCGGTGGTCTCCGTGATCCCTTCGGACAACCTCGAACAGGCGCTTGAAATCGCGAACAGCGTGGCCTATGGCCTTTCGGCCTCCATCTACACCCGCGATGTGAACCGGGCCTTCCAGGCCATGCGCGACCTCCACACGGGCATCGTTTACGTCAACGCGCCCACCATCGGCGCCGAGACCCACCTGCCCTTTGGCGGCACCAAGCAGACCGGCAACGGTCACCGCGAGGCCGGGATAGCGGCGATTGATTTCTACTCGGAGTGGAAGACGCTCTACGTGGACTTCTCCGACCGGCTGCAACGCGCGCAGATTGACACCTCGGGCTTCGCCCGCCTCGGCGAATAGGCGGTCCGGCATTGTTGCCGCTCCTGCTCGATAGAGGCGCCCTGCCATCTATTTGCATTCTGCGTCGCACGAGTTGACGCTCTGGTGCGCCACGGCTACAATAAATTTGCGGGCGTTTTCGCCCCAGCAAACAATGCGTAATCCGGCGTTAAACGAAAAACGCAACCAGCAGATCCTGGCAGACGTGGTCCGCGCCTACATCGAGACGGGCGAGCCGGTCTCTTCCCGCGTCATCGCCCGGCGTCACCCCGAGGAGCTGAGCTCCGCGACAATCCGCAGCGTGATGGCCCAGCTCGAGGAGGACGGCTATCTCTATCAGCCGCACACCTCGGCCGGGCGCGTCCCTACCGCCGCAGCCTATCGCTTCTTTGCCCAGCAGATTGCCTCCCGGGCCACGCTCGACCCTGAGGACCGGGAATGGATCCGGGGGGAGCTGGCCTCGGCCGCCACGCCGGAAGAGGTCACCGAGCGCGCCGGGCACGTGCTCGCGGCAGTCTCGCGGGGCCTGGGGATCATCGTCTCGCCGCCGCTGGCCAGGACCGTGCTCGAGCACCTGCGCTTTCTGCTTCTGCCCGATGACCGGGTTGTTGTGGTGCTGGTCTCCTCAGGCGGCAACGCTCGCGACAAGGTCTTGCGTACGGAGCGGCGCTTCACTCAGGCCGAACTCGACCGCACGGCAGAGTATCTTAACCACCACTACGTCGGCTGGACGCTCGAGGCCATCCGCATCGACCTGCTGGCGCGCCTGGCGACGGAACGCGAGCGGTACGACCGCCTGGCCTCGAACGCGCTGATGCTTTGCGACCCCAGCCTGCTGGCCGACGCGCCGGGCCGCCAGATTTACGTCGAGGGCGCAGCGCAGTTCGCCACGGCGCCGGAATTCGCCGATCAGGCACACTTGCGCGAGCTGCTGGCCGCCATCGAGGAGAAGCACAAGCTGTTGGCGCTGCTGACCGGCTGCATCGAAGCCCCTGAGCCGGTGCACGTGCAGATCGGCATCAAGGAGATGAGCGCTGCCGGCGACCATTTGGCGCTGATCACGGCGCCTTACTCCCTCCACGACCAATTGCAAGGCTCGCTCGGCGTGCTGGGGCCGATGCGCATGCAGTACGAGCGCGCCATCACCGCCGTGGCCTACGTGGCCCGGCTGTTCAGCGAAACTCTCAGCAGGAGTTAGCCATCCGTGGCCGATCGCAAACACCCTGAAAAAACGCCGCCGAGCCCGGACTCGGAAGCCGCAGCAGAGGCGCGACGCGACACATTGTTGGATTTAGACGCCGCCGCGCTGGCCGACCAGCTCGCCGCGGCCCAGGCCGAAAAGGAAGAGCTCCGGCACACGCTCGTCCGCCGGCAAGCGGATTTCGAGAACTATCGCAAGCGGATCGAGCGGGAGCGGCTCGAGGAGGCGCAGCGCTCCGTTGCCCGGCTGATCGAGGCCCTGCTGCCTGTTCTGGACGCGTTCGAGCGGGCGCTTGCGGCGCACGATGACCCGGCCTACGAGGACTATCGCAAGGGATTCGAGTTGATCTACCGGCAGCTCTGGGACGCGTTCGAGCGCCAGGGACTGAACCGCATCGAAGCCGAAGGAAAAACTTTCGACCCGCATCTCCACCACGCGGTTGAGCGCGTAGAGTCTGAAGATCACGAAGACGGCGAAGTGCTCGAGGTGCTCCAGCCGGGTTACCGGCTTCGCGACAAAGTGCTGCGGCCGGCAGCGGTGCGTGTCGCCGTCCATCCGGCCGAGCCGGCGTCCGAGGCGTCCGAGCAAGTAAACTGAGAGGTCCATGGCCGCGGCACAAAAACGCGATTACTATGAGATGCTGGGCGTGCCCCGGACGGCGGCTGCCGAAGAAATCAAGTCCGCTTACCGCAAGGCGGCGCTCAAGTGGCACCCCGACCGCAACCCCAAGGACAAGCACCAGGCTGAAGAACGCTTCCGCGAAGCCACCGAGGCCTACAGCGTGCTCTCCGACCCGCAGAAGCGCGCCGCTTACGACCGATTTGGCCACGCCGGCATCTCGGGCGTAGGCTTCGATGCGGGCTTCAACCGCACCATCTTCGAGGAGTTCCAGGACATCTTCGGCGACTTCTTCGGCTTCGAGGACATTTTGGGCGGCGGGCGCCGCGGCCGAAGCCGCGTGCAGCGCGGCGCGGACCTGCGCTACGACATGAGCTTGAGCTTCGAGGAAGCGGCGAACGGCGTAACGACCAAGGTCAAACTGCCGCGCCTGGAGTTTTGCGAGGCCTGCAACGGCACCGGCGCCAAGGCGGGGACCGGAGTTACCGCCTGCCAATCGTGCGCTGGCCGGGGCCAGTTACACTACCAGCAGGGCTTCTTCACCGTCACGCGCACCTGCCCCGCCTGCCAGGGCGCCGGCCAGGTGGTGCGCGAGCATTGTGTGGAGTGCCGCGGCCAGGGGCGTATCGAGAAGGAACGCACCATCGAACTCCGCATCCCGCCGGGCGTGGATTCGCAAACGCGCTTGCGCGTGCCGGGGGAAGGAGAGAAAGGCGCCAACGGCGGCCCGCCCGGCGATCTCTACGTGGTCCTCGAAGTGAAGGAGCACCCGTTTTTCGAGCGGCGCAACGCCGACCTGTATTGCACCATCCCCATCAGCTTCGCTCAGGCCGCGCTGGGCACCGAAATCTTCGTGCCCGGACTCAACGGCGACGAAAAGCTCAAAATCCCCGAGGGCACGCAGACCGGCTCCATCTTCCGCCTGAAGGGGAAAGGCCTGCCGGATCCGCATGGCGGCGGCAAGGGCGACCTCTACGTCAACGTGCGGGTCGTGACCCCGGGTAAGATGAGCCGCGAGCAGCGGCGCCTGCTCGAGCAGCTTGGTGCGACCCTGCAGGTCGAAAACCGCCCCGCCGAGCGCAACTCCTCCCTCTTCGAAAAAGTCAAAGATATTTTCGGCTAGACCAACTGCCCCGCGCACCGAAACAGATTCAGACAAACACATTTTTTTGGCGGGGGGGTCTGAAGTGGTGGAGCGCTTCCGGTCCGTCCGAACAAAATCAGACACACTTCCTCCTTCGCAGGAGGAAGGGCATTTTCGCGAGCCTAATGGCGTGTTGGGTGAGGGCTGCTGGCTGCTTCGTGCCGGTCAGCTTCGACAATTCCGCGATGGTTGCCTTGTCGTCGTAGAACCCGGCGGCCACCACGTACGAGGTTCCTTTGGCACTCAAGCTATAAGTCAGCTTGCGGGAGCCTTCCTTCTCGCCGGGCTTCGGCCACCAATACTCGATCCAGACGCCGGACGGCTTCTTCGCTGCATCGCACCAGCCTTCCGGGATAACGTTCTTCCCCCTGGTGTCCTTGATCGACATGAAGTCGTGGCCTACTTGCTCCGGCCTGAAGGGGTTAGCCGCGACAACCTTCTTGTCGCAGTCGTCGACGAAGATATAGGTGTCTTTCCACACCCACGGTCCCTGCTTCTGATTAAACGGTGCCACGTCACCCGTCTTCGACAGGGTGCTGGCCGCTTCCCTTACCTTGGCGACGACCTCCTGAGCGGTTGCCTTGTCCGGCCCCACGGCGACACTGGGCAGGACAACGATGAGGAGCGCCACCGCCAGAAGAACGAGGATCTTGCTATCTTTCATACGCATTCCCCTTCCCACATTTGGCGCATTGGACGCCAGTTCTTTGTCAAGGGCTCTTATTCGGCAAAAACGCCGTCCTGACCGAAGGCGGAGGCGCTCCAGTCGCGCGAAACGGCTGGAGGGACCGAAGCTCACTGGAGTTGTTGATGCAGAAATTCGCTTGTCCGCCCGTTGGCGAGCGCTGCCGCCGCGGCATTGTAGTGCGCCCCGTTGTGCCGAGCGAAGGCGTGATGCTGACCCGGATAGCTGTGGACTGTCGTGTTCGGTTTTTTGGCAAGTGCCGCTTTGATCTCAGCTTGCGCAGCCTTGGAAATGAACTCGTCTTCCTCGGCCAGATGCATAAGCATGGGCGCATGAAGCCCATCGATCTCTCCCAGATATTTCTCAGTGTCACCGCCGTGATAAGCGACCGCAGCGTCGACGCCGTAGCGCACGGCTGTCAGAAAGACCATCAGCGCGCCGAGGCAATAGCCGAGGACGGCAACCCTGCCGGTGCACGCCGGCAGCTTAGCCACGGCGTTGACGGTGTCCTTAACGTCTCTGGCGTCGGCGTCTCGGTCATACGCCTGATAAAGGCGAAGGCCGTGTTGCCAGTCGGGTTCGGATGTGACGCTCAGGTCGACACCCGGCTCCTGACGCCAGAACAGATCGGGTGCGACCGCAATCAGGCCTTGTTCTGCCAGTTCGTCGCAGGTCTTGCGGATGTCGGCGTTCACCCCGAACAGCTCCTGCAGAACGACGACGGCGGGAGCCGGCAAGGTCTTCGGTCGCGAGATATAGGCGCCAAACGCGCCGTCTCGACCTTCTATGGTGATGCGATCGTTCATTGTGTTCTCCTCAGACGACGTTGACCTGGGCCTCCGCCGATGTCGTCAGGATCGGCGGAGGCCCTACTCTCGGCGAGCCGGTTTCAGCATGACGGCCACGCGCTTGGCTGAAGAGCCCTTGGTCAAGACTGCAGGCTCAGGCTATTGATGAACGGGCGCTTTGATGGACGGGCGCAGAGGTGGCAGCCTCTTCGATGAGCTTGGCTGTTTCCTTCGGATGAGACATGTAGGCCACATGGCTGGCATTCACTTCGACCGTCTTGGCATTGGCGCGCTTCGCCATCATGCGCTCCTGGTCCGGATTGATCGACCGGTCTGCGGTGGCCACCATGTACCAAGTGGGCTTGGTCTTCCAAGCGGGCGACGTGACCTCGTGGGTGAACGAGTCGGTGGAGATCGGCACCTGCGACACAGCCATGAACGCCGCCTTATCCTTCGGAACGTCCGCCGCGAAGTCGGCCGCGAAATGCTCCTGTTCTATCCACCAGTTGCCGTTGCTGTCTGGTTTGAACGCCTTGGAGGCTTGCGGTAAGGCTTTCTCGATTGTGGCGCAGCTTTCCCCAGTGTCCAGCGCGAATGCGGCAATATAGACAAGCGCCGCAACCTTTGGATGATTGCCGGCCTCGGTGATGATGGATCCGCCATAACTGTGGCCCACCAGAACCACTGGCCCGTCCATGGCGTCGATTGCGGCCTTCGTGTACTTTTGGTCCTCGGCGTAGGAGGTCTCGGGGGGCTGCGGCACCGATACCTTGTACCCGTCCTGCTTGAGGATGTTGGCAACCGCTTCCCACCCGGAGCCATCGGCGAATGCACCGTGCACCAAAACCACGTTCTTGATCGTCATTGTTGTTCTCCTTTTTTCCTTTCAGTTCTTTTCACATGCATCAGCTCTCGCAAGCCGACGTCCTTCGTGCGACATAAAAGCCGGTTACAACGGTTCCGGATGGTCTTTCGATCGGCTTCTCTCCCGCAGCATCCATTCCCTGATGTAATCGCGCTTTGTACGGATTTGTCGATAAACTGCGCACCGCGCAGTATTCCGACGGATTGATATAACATTAGCCCAGCGAAGGAGGCAAGACTCTGCGGCGGCGCTTCTTTGTCGAGCAGTTTGAAGGCGCCTCAGCCGTGCTCCGGGGAGACGCAGCGCACCACCTCGGGCGCGTGCTGCGCGCCGAGCCCGGCCAGCTCTACGAATTAAGCGACGGCCAGGCCGTGTGGCTGGCGCGCACCGAGCGCGTGCGCCGCGATGCCGTTGATTTTTCGCTCGTCGAACCGCTGCCCGTCCGCCCGCCCCGGCTGCAGGCGACGCTGCTGCTGGCGATTGTCAAGTTTGACCGGTTCGAATGGAGCCTCGAAAAAGCCACTGAACTAGGCGTCACCGAAATCGTGCCACTGGCCGCGGCCCGGAGCGAAAAGGCTCTGGTGGCAGCAGCGGCCAAGCGCGCGGGGCGCTGGCAGAAAATCTTGCTCGAGTCGGCGCAGCAGGCCAGGCGCGTGAGGCGGCCGGTGCTGCGCCCGGCAACTCGCCCGGCGATGGCGTTTCGCATGGCAGGGGCGCAAGGTGCTGCCCTCCTGCTTCTTTCCGAATGTGCGGACGCGATGCTTCTGCGCAAACACTTAGAAGGGAAGGAGTCCACCTCGGCGGCACTGGCGATCGGCCCCGAGGGCGGCTGGACCGGCGACGAGTTCGCCGCAGCGCGCGCCGCGGGATTCGCCGAAGTCTCTCTGGGCGGAAATATCCTGCGTACCGAGACCGCGGTGGTTGCGGCCCTGGCGATGCTGAATTATGCGCTTGGAGATTGAGCGAGGTTGTTCTAGGATGGGCGCCGCCTGCGGGCGCGCAGCAGGAAGTCGAATAAACAGAAATACAGTTGAGCCAGGAATTGCGCCGAGGTCGCGGACGGGCGATGGACTTCTTTCCAGTCATCGTTGGCCATCCTGTTAGGAACTCCAGCCGTCTTATTCCTGCCCTGATTCTCTGCCTCCTTGCTTCCTGGCCTCTGGGTGCCCAGAATCGCCCGCTGCGCACCACCGACGCGGAGATTCTTCCACCGGGCACGCTGCGCGTCCAGGTGGGCTTTGATTTTTTGCAGGACGTTGAGTTCCCGCTCACCGGCCTTTCCGGCGATCTCACCTCGGTCGGCGTAATCGGGATGCGAATGGGCGTCGGAAAGATGGTCGAGGTGCAACTCGAGGGCGCGGTCCAGAATTTTCTCAGCGTCAAGAAACAAGGAACGTCGTTTGTGCCCGTGTCACTGGCAAGCACAAATTCGGCGCGTGATGTGGGCGACTTTTCACTGCTTACGAAGATCCGCATCTTCGGCGAGACCGATCACCGGCCTGCCCTCGCCATGCGGTTCGGTTTCAAGATGCCCAATTCGAAGCAAGACCGCGGCATCGGCACGAATTCCACCGACGTCTTTGCCGTCTTTATCCCCCAAAAGCATTTCGGAAAGCTGAATGTATTTGGCAACGCCGGAGTGGCGATCCTGCAGGCGACGAACTCGCGGTTCCACCAAAACGACGTCTTACTCTATGGGGGGGCGTTTGTCTATCCGCTGCACCGGCGGGTGAATCTGGTGGGTGAGGTGGCTGGGCGACACTCCACGCGCAAGATCACTGTGGATCTGATTGGCACCGAGAGCCGCTCCCAGGCGCGTCTCGGCTTCCAGGTCTTCGCCGGGGGCTTCCAGTGGGACCTGGCCGGCATCGCCGGCCTGAACAAGGCCGACGCGCACAGCGGCTTCACCTTCGGCGTCACCAAAGACATCCACGTCTTCGACTACGCCAAAATCAAGTAGCCCCCTACCCACCCCAGGAAGAAGGGTGCCGCTTGCTCCCTTTTTCACTCTGTGATTTCGGTACTCCGTACTTGTCTGTTGAGGTCGAGGTTCGGGGCCTGCGCAGCGGTGCTTACACGGAGACCCGGTAGCGCAGGATCGTCCAGATTATCTTCAGCCCGGCCAGCAGGCTTCCCGGCAAGCTTCCGGAGATCTTCGATTCCCCGCCGCGCCGCCGGCGATGCCGCACCGGGACTTCCAGCACCCGGAGACCCAGCTGGTGAGCCTTGATTTGCATCTCGATGGTCCAGCCGAAATTGGTGTCGCGCATCGCGAGGCGCAGAAGCGCCTCGCGGCGGATGGCCCGGAAGGGGCCCAGGTCGGTATAGCGCGCGTTATAGAGCACGCGCAGGAGCCAGGTAGCCAGCCGGTTGCCAAACCGCTGCTGCAGGCTCAGGGAGTCCTGCTGGCGCTCGCCCAGCATCCGCGAGCCGATCACAAGGTCGGCCTCGCCGCTCGCGATCGGCGTGAGCAGGTGCGTCAGATCAGCAGGCACGTCGCTGCCGTCGGCGTCCATGAAGGCGATGAAGCTTGCGTCGGATCCCGCCGCATCGATCCCTGCCAGGCACGCCCGCCCATACCCCCGCCGCGGCTCGCTCACCACCTGCGCGCCCAGCGCCCGCGCCACTTCAGCGGTGCGATCGGTCGAGCCGTTATCCACAACAATCACCTGCATCGGCCCCGCCGAGCCGCCGAGCAGGGCCGTGTGCGCGATCTCAGCGAGCACACCCGGTAGGCTCTGCTCCTCGTTGAGCGCAGGGATGATCAATGCAACTCGTTCTGCCATGAACAGGCATCCTAAGATGTGGGGCAGCCGGCGGCCGGTTCCATCACCCGGCCCGCGGTAGCGAATTCACCGTTGGCGCAATCCCCGGCGGCGTGGTATAAATACCTGCTTCCAATCTGCGATGCAAGAACCGACGAACGCAACACCAGCGCCGACAACTGAGGGCCCGGCTTCCTCTTCTCTGCGCCACGAGCTGCGCGGCTGGACCCGCGACCTTTTGCTGGCAGTTGGGCTGGCGATGGTTATCATTATTTTCCTCTACCAGCCGGTCAAGGTCGAAGGCACGAGCATGGCTCCGCTGCTCACTGACCAGGAGCGCATCTTCATTAACAAATTTGTGTATCGCTTCGAGCCCATCGGGCGGGGCGATGTGGTCGTGTTTTGGTATCCCCTCGATCGATCGAAATCCTTCATCAAGCGCGTGGTGGGTTTGCCGGGCGAGACCGTGGAGATCCGCCAGGGGCGCGTGTACGTCAATGGCAAGCGCCTCAGTGAGCCTTATGTGCCGCCGCAGTTCACTGATGTGAGCACGTTTGGCCCGGTTCGTGTCCCGCCCGACGAGTATTTCGTGATGGGTGATCATCGCGCCAGCTCCAACGACTCGCGTGTCTTCGGCCCCGTACCGAACCGATACATCTACGGCAAGGCGGTTTTCGCTTACTGGCCGATGGAACGCTTCGGCTCGATCCCGCCTTCTGCCGAGCATGTGAAATGAACGCGCCGGGAGGACCCGCTGACCGAAAACTTCGCACGGCCCGCGATTCTCGCGCTCGAGGACGGGCGCGTATTTAACGGGCGCGCGGCGGGCGCTCGCACCCGCCGTGGCGGCGAAGTCGTTTTCAATACGAGCCTTACCGGCTACCAGGAAGTTTTCACCGACCCCAGCTACGCCGGCCAAATCGTCTGCCTCACTTATCCCCATATCGGAAACGTCGGCGCCAATCTCGACGACGAGGAATCGCCCCGGCCCTGCATTGAGGCCCTGATTGTGCGCGAGTTCTCGCCGGTGGCCTCGAATTGGCGCTCGACCGAAAGCGCGCAGATTTATCTGAACCGTCATGAGATCCCGGTGATCTGGGACCTCGACACGCGGGCGCTGGTGCTGCACATCCGCAAGGTCGGCGCGCTCCGCGGCGTCGTGGCCACCGACGGCACGCCCGCCGAGATGCTCATCCACGAGGCTCGCGCTGTGCCGCCGATGGCGGGGCTGGAACTCGCCAGCCGCGTCACCTGCGCGAAGCCCTACGAGTGGCGGAAGGGCTCGATTGACCTGACCGCGTCGCCCTGGCGCGAAGAGATGGGCGAAGCGGCTGGTGGAGCTGAGACGCAGCGCTTCCGCGTGGTGGCCTACGATTTCGGCATCAAGCAGAACATCCTGCGGTTGCTGGTGGACCACGATTGCGAGGTCACCGTTGTCCCGGCGAAGACCTCGGCCGAAGACGTGCTCGCGCTCAAGCCCGATGGCGTGTTTCTCTCGAACGGCCCCGGTGACCCCGAGCCGGTCACCTACGCCGTCGCAAACGTCCGTAAGCTCCTGGGGCGGGTCCCGATCTTCGGAATCTGTCTGGGCCACCAGATCTGCGGGCTGGCCCTGGGCGGGCGCACGTTCAAGCTGAAGTTCGGCCACCACGGCGCCAACCACCCAGTGAAGAACCTGGCCGCCAATCGGGTCGAAATCACGGCGCAAAACCACGGCTTTGCCGTCGATCCGGACTCGCTGCCGGCCAGCGACGTCGAGATTACGCACGTCAACCTGAACGACCATACCAACGAGGGCATGCGCCACCGGTCGTTGCCGCTCTTCTGCGTGCAGTATCACCCGGAGGCCTCGCCCGGGCCGCACGACTCGCATTACTTGTTCCGGCAGTTCTGCGATTTGATGAGAGAGACTAGGCTATCGAGTGCGCTCCGCCGTGGCCAGCCGAGCCCGCGATGATCGTTCGACCCTGAATTGGGCGCCGATGGTGCCGGCCTCGATGCTGGCACGCCAAGCGTAAGCCGGGAACACATGCCAAAGCGGACTGACATCCACAAGATCCTGATCATCGGCTCCGGGCCGATCGTCATCGGCCAGGCGTGCGAGTTCGACTACTCGGGCACGCAGGCGTGCCAGGCGCTGCGGGCCGAGGGTTATCAAGTCGTGCTGGTCAACTCCAACCCGGCTACGATCATGACCGACCCGGAAGTGGCCGACCGCACCTATATCGAGCCGCTGACCCGGCCTTACGTCGAACAGATCATCGCGCTGGAGCGGCCCGATGCGCTGCTGCCAACTGTCGGCGGCCAGACAGCCCTGAACCTGGCGGTTGAGCTCGCCGAGAGCGGCGTGCTGGAGAAGTACGGGGTCACTCTGATCGGCGCATCGCTGCGCGCCATCAAGGTCGCTGAGGACCGCCTGTGGTTCAAGGATGCCTGCCGCAAGGTCGGTCTGGATGTGCCCGCCTCGGCGCTGGTCAACAACGTCCAGGACGCTTTGGGCCTGGCCGACCAGTTGGGCTATCCGGTGGTGATCCGCCCGTCGTTCACGCTCGGAGGCACGGGCGGCTCGATCGCGTACAACCGCGAGGAGTTTGCCGAGGCCATCGCGCACGCGCTGGACTCGAGTCCGGTGCGCGAGGCGCTGGTGGAAGAATCGCTGCTGGGCTGGAAGGAGTTCGAGCTCGAAGTGATGCGCGACTTCCGCGACAATTTCGTCGTGGTCTGCTCGATCGAGAATTTCGATCCCATGGGCGTGCACACCGGCGACTCCATCACCGTCGCCCCGGCGCAAACTCTGACCGACAAGGAATATCAGCGCATGCGCGACGCCGCCGCGGCCGTCATCCGCGAAGTGGGCGTCGAGACGGGAGGGTCGAATATCCAGTTCGCCGTGCATCCCCGGACCGGCCGCATGGTCGTGATCGAGATGAACCCGCGGGTCTCGCGCAGCTCGGCTCTGGCGAGCAAGGCTACGGGTTTCCCCATCGCCAAGATTGCCGCGCGCCTCGCCATCGGAATGACGCTCGACGAAATCCCGAACGATATCACCCGGCAGACGCCCTCGTGCTTCGAGCCCACAATTGATTACGTCGTGGTGAAGATTCCCAAGTGGCAGTTTGAGAAGTTTTCGGGAGCCGATAGCGCGCTGGGCACGCAGATGAAGTCGGTCGGAGAGGTGATGGCCATCGGCCGCACTTTCAAGGAAGCTTTGCAGAAAGGCATCCGTTCGCTCGAGCCGCATGCACCCTGGCGCGCGCCCGCCGATACGCCCGTATCGCTGCTGCGCGAGAAGCTCGCCACGCCGCGGCCGGACCGCATCCACTGGCTGCTGGTGGCGCTCGAGCGGGGCCTGCCGCTGGTCGAGGTCTGCGAGCTGACCAGGATCGACCCCTGGTTTATCCGGCAACTGGAAGAGATCGCCGGGGTCAATCGACGCCTGGCCGGGGTCACCGTGGATACAGTTTCGCGGGAACTGCTGCGGGAGGCCAAGCGCCACGGCTCGAGCGATGAACTGCTCGCCCAGCTCTGGAATACCACGCCCGCGGCCGTGCGCCACCAGCGTGCCAAATGGCACGTCGCGCCCGTCTTCAAGCGCGTGGACACTTGCGCCGCGGAGTTTGAATCCTACACGCCCTACCTCTATTCGACCTACGAGGACGAGGACGAGGCCGACGCCGTGGCGCGCCCGAAAATCGCCATCCTTGGCAGCGGGCCCAACCGCATCGGGCAGGGCATCGAATTCGACTACTGCTGCTGCCACGCTTCGTTCGCGCTGCGCGAAGAGGGCTACGAGACGATCATGATCAACTGCAACCCCGAGACCGTCTCGACCGATTACGACACCTCCGACCGGCTCTACTTCGAGCCGCTCACCCTGGAGGACGTGCTGGCGGTGATCGAGCGGGAAAAGCCCCAGGGCGTGATCGTCCAGTTCGGCGGGCAGACTCCGCTGAACCTGGCGCTCGAACTGAAGCGCAATGGCGTGCCTATCATTGGCACGGCGCCGGAGTCTATTGACCTTGCCGAGGACCGCCGGCGCTTTGGCCGGCTGCTCGAGGAGTTGGGTATCCCGCAGCCGCGGAACGGCACAGCGCTGGTGCCGGAGGAGGCCGCTCGCGTCGCGCGCGAAGTCGGCCTGCCGGTGCTGGTGCGGCCCAGCTATGTGCTGGGCGGCCGGGCGATGGTGATTGCGTACGACCTCCACACCGTGCAGGAATATGTTGCGCAGGCGGCGCTGATGGGCCCGGCGCGGCCTGTGTTGATCGACCAGTTCCTCGAAGACGCCACCGAAGTGGACGTAGACGCGCTCGCCGACGGCGATGACGTGGTCATTGGCGGCATCATGGAGCATATCGAGGAGGCGGGCGTGCACTCGGGCGACTCGTCCTGCGTGCTGCCCCCGGTAAGCCTCTCGCCCGGGGTGCTCGAGCGCATCCGCGACTACACCCGGCGCCTGGCCCAGTCGCTCCACGTGGTCGGCCTGATGAACGTGCAGTATGGCATCCAGCGAGATTCCGTCTATGTTCTCGAGGTGAACCCCCGAGCCTCGCGCACGGTGCCGTACGTCAGCAAGGCGACCGGCGTGCCGCTGGCCAAAGTCGCGGCGCGCCTGATGACGGGCGCCAAACTCGCCGGCATGCATCTTCCGGTGGTGCGAATTGGCGGGGTGGCCGAGCTCGTGGTGCGCGATTACCACGCTGTCAAATCGCCCGTTTTCCCGTTCAATAAGTTTCGCGGCGTAGACACCATCCTCGGGCCGGAGATGCGCTCGACCGGCGAAGTGATGGGCATCTCCAAAGACTTCGGACAGGCCTTTGCGAAGGCGCAACTCGCCGCCGGGCAGCGCTTGCCGCAAAAGGGCACGCTGTTCATCAGCGTCAACGACCGGGACAAGCGCCACGTCGTGCCGTTGGGAAGTGAGTTGGCGGCGCTCGGGTTCAAGCTGGTGGCCACCCGGGGCACCGCTGCGGCGCTGCAAGCCGCCGGGCTCGACGCGGAAGCGGTGTACAAAGTCAATGAGGGCCGGCCGAACATCGTGGACCTGGTCAAGACCGGGAAGGTGGACATGATCATCAATACGCCCCTCGGCCGGGAGTCGTTCTACGACGAGAAGTCCATCCGGCGGGCCGCCATCCGCTACAACGTCCCCTGCATCACCACGCTCTCAGCGGCCAACGCCGCCGCCCGCGGCATCCGCGCCCTGCACGAGCATGCAGTCGAAGTTGCTGCGCTCCAGGATCTCCACGGCTCGAAGGCTGCCGTGCAGCGCCAGTCCTCTCCGGCCGATTGAGGGCGTTTATCCGCGTTTGGTTTCGTGAGTTAGAATGGTTCGATGAAACTCCACGGCATCTACCCGCCGCTCACGACGCCGTTTGCCGGCGACGGCGCGCTCGCGCTCGACCGTCTCCAAGAAAATATCGCGCGCTATAACCGCACGCGCCTACCGGGATACGTCCTCACCGGCTCGACCGGCGAAGCGGTCCTGCTGAACCGGGATGAGGTCGAGCGTGTCTGGGCGGCGGCGCGCGAAGCTGCTGGAGCGGACAAGCTGCTGGTCGCTGGCACGGGCGTGGAATCCACCGCGGAGACCATCGAGCGCACCAACCGTGCCGCCGCGCTGGGCTACCACGCCGCGCTGGTGAAGACGCCGCATTATTACAAGCCGCAGATGACTTCGGCCGCCGAGGTCGAACATTTTCTGCGGGTCGCCGACGCCGCCCGCATCCCTATCCTGCTCTATTCGGTGCCCCAGTTCACCGGACTGGCCCTGGAGGCTGCAGTGGTGGCTCGTTTGGCCGGGCACGCCAACATCCTTGGGATTAAGGAAAGCTCGGGCAACGTTCAGCGGGTCACGGAAATCATCCAGGCGACCCCGCCGGGGTTCCAAACGCTGGTGGGATCGGCCACGACGCTCTATCCCTCGCTGGCGGTGGGAGCGGTGGGCGGCGTCCTGGCGCTTGCGTGTGCGCTGCCCGAGCTGTGCGCCGAGCTGTACGAGGCCTCGCGCGCCGGCGATGCCGATCGCGCCCGGACGCTCCAGCACCGCGTCGTGCCGCCTACGCTGAAGTTCGTTGCTGAGCTCGGAATCCCAGGGGTGAAGTACGCGATGGATTGCCTGGGCTACTACGGCGGGGCGTCGCGGCGGCCGCTGCTGCCGCTCACCGAGGCGCAAAAGCGCGAGGTGGAGGCGGTTCTGGCCGCTGTGACCCCGGTCTCTGCAACCGGGCGCTAAGCTGCGAACTTCCTGTTCAGACGATTTAACTGCCGGCCTTGGAGAAGAGTTTGTCGAGCGGGATGGTCACCGAGCCAAGCGCGCCCGAGGTGGCGTCGCGCGTCACCACGCGGACTTGCGCCGCGCCGTCGGCCAGGGGAAGAGTGCGGGTCAGCACCAATCCATCCTTCAGAATTGAGTCATAGGTCTGGCGCAGCAGCCGCATGTTGAAGGTCTTGGCCTCGCCACTGATCTGCCTGCCGTCGGCGGCGATCTGAACAAAAAGTAGGTCCACCGCTCCGACCCAGCGATCGCCCTCGGGCTGGAGGCTAATGTCGCGGGGATCAAGCTGCAGATCCATCTTCAAGTTCCGGGCTCCGGGCACGTCCACCGGCTTGACACGGATATTGAGGCCGAGGCCTGTGGCCTGGAGCGGGCTGGCGACTGCCTCGCGGAGCAGGGTCTCGCGCTGCTTAAACTCGAGTGGCACGTCGGGCAGCGCGAAGTAGCCTCGGCGGTATCGCAGATGCAGCCCGGGGCGATTCATCTGCACTTTGATTTCGCGGAACTTGCCGTCCCAGGCGCCGTGGGAGGGGTAATATCCCAGCACATAAGTCAGGCGCGAATCCTCAATCGCCCGCCGGATGGAGGCCTGGATGTCGTTGGTGTTGTAGAACGCCCGGCCGCCGGTGCGGTCGGCGAGGATATTCATCGTGTCGAAATTGGCGCGGGAAGGTGAAATCGTCCGGACCGGTGGAAAGCCACCGCGGCGCGGGCCGCCGTGGCTGGTGGCACTAAAGGCCGGATTCGCAGCCGCCGGGCCGATCAGGCCACGCGCATCCACCGGATAGATGGCCAGGTTGGCGTTGTTGAGGGCGCGCGCGGCGCGCTCCACGTAGTCGCTGAACGTGCGCGTCTCCTGCGTGGGGCTGGGGGGTGCGTCGCCGTCGAAGCCGATGTAAAAGGGGAAACCGCCCGAAACCCAGATGAGATTCTTGCGGCCGGGCAGGCGAGCGACGTGGTTGGCAATGGCTTCGATGGCGCTGGCGGTTTGCCGGGCGCGGTTAGTGGTGAAGAAGTCCGCCTCGCGCTGGAAGGCCCCGCTGAGAAACGCATCGAGCTGCGCAATGCCGGTTTCGGCGGGTCCAGAGTCCGGGTCGGGCTCGGATGCGGCAAGCGTCGCCGAAGAGTGGCCCTTGAATCGGTCGAGCGCCTGGAGCAACCGCGTTGCATCGCTGGTGAAATCGTGTAGCACAGTAAGGTGTGTAGTCAGGGAGTAGAGCGCGACGCGATCTTGCGGCTGCAGATGCCCCAGGAACTTGATGATCTGCTGCCGCGCATAGGCCATGTCTTCGAACTTGGTGTTCAGCGCGTCGAGCAGGATTACCGTGACGCTCGCGGGCGCGCCTCCCTTCTGTTCGAAGCGGTTTGAGAACAGGTTTGGCGGCGGCGGTTCGGCCGGCGGAGGCAGCGGGTGAATCGATTCCACCGAGAACGTGCTGATCGTCTGCGGCTGCCCCCGGTCGAGGATGGAAAAATCGTCTTTGGTCAGGCCGGCGACCGGCTCGCCCTTCTTGTCCTGGACGATGACGCTCACCTGCACCAGGTGGGTCGTGACGCGGAGGACCGGTGGCTCCTGCTTGGCCGGCGGCGGGGCCTGCGCGGGTGCCTGGGCAGAGGCCGGCGCAGCCAGGAGCAGAGCGCAGAGCCAAGCGGCCAGCTTCCGCAAGACCCTCACTCGGAAGGGAGAGGATGCACTCATCTAATGTCCTATCTTCTTTGTTTCCTTTGAGAAGTCAAGCCCGCCAAGGTGTACTCGAAGCGTGATACACGCCTACGACTCAGAGTTATTTGAATCTCTCCCAGACCAACGTGCGCACTGTCTTCTTGCCGGTGGCCGGGTCATTCGAGGGTTGGGTAGTAAGCGTAAGGTGGTCGCCATCCAACTTGTAAGTTCGTACATGGGATTCGCCCGTGCGAGACTGGTCCCATGAAACATCTATGTGGTGGGTAACGGTCTTGGCTTGGCTCTCGATCGTATACGCTCCGGCATACGCGAGCATGCTCCTGATCAGGGCTTCTGCCTCCTCAGGTGTGGGGACGGGACCGACAGGTTTCTTGCGGTCACTGCCAACGATTATCACGATCATGCGCCCGTCACGGCCATAACTGATGTACCCGGATGGATGGGCTCCCATAACGTCGGACTTGGCGCCGGATGGAATCTCCTCGCGGACATAGGAGACCAGCTTCCATGTCCCCAGAATTTGCTGTCGGATGGAGCTTGCTTGGTCCGTCTGCGCCGACGGTGGACAAGGAAGGGCGAGGACCGTCACAACAATAACAAGAATAGCTCGCTTCACAGCAGTGTCTCCTCTCCAGTACGCTTATACTAATTAAGGCCGTTGTTTCATCAGCGCGCCCTGGGCCGCCGCGGTCAGAGGTGCAGTGAGATTCCATAAAGCAAACCAGACAGCGAGCAGCGCTGCAGATGTATTTTTCATGATTGTTTAGATGTACTCCCGAATTAACCTAGCGTCAACCGAATCGTTGAAGGCCGCGGGTCCGATACGCGTGGCGTGCGCGCGCTGATTTGCTCGCGTTGTGCGCGCCATGTATCATTGCGATTCACATGGAATGCCACTGTCTCCGGCCGGGCGAGGTTCCACGCACCAGCCGCCTTTTCACCGCTTTCCTGGAAGACTTCGGCAAGCTCAGCAAGTTTTATGCCCATCCCCCGACGAAAGAAGGCATCGTGCGCGCCGCGGGCCAGATCAGGCTCGATGACGCGACGCGGCGCTCCGTCGTTGAAGTGCTGCGAGAGCAGAACCGGCGCTTAGGCAGCGACGGTGCAACGACCCGCAGCCTGGATCGGCTGGCCGCCGGCGCCGCAGCCATCGTTACGGGGCAGCAAGTAGGCCTCTTCACCGGACCCAGCTACAGCATCTATAAAGCGTTGACTGCCATCCGCGTCGCGGCGGAGATCGCACAGAGCGGCATCGAAGCGGTGCCCGTCTTCTGGCTGGCAACCGAAGATCATGACCTCGACGAAGTCAACCACTGCTTTTGGCCCAGCCGAGGCGGGCTGCTGCGCCTGGAGAATCCTGCTGGAGACGCTGCCGGGCGGAGCGTCGGCGAGGTGGCGCTTGGCGAGGGAATCCGCGAGATCGTGCGCACCGCATCGGAAACGCTCGAAGGCCCTTCGAGCGAGGAGGTGCGCCAGGCACTCGAAGATTCCTACCGGCCCGAGGAGAACCTTGGCTCCGCGTTCGGGAGGCTGATGGCGCGACTTTTTGCGGGCCAGGGAATCATCCTGCTCGACCCGCTCGATGCCCGGCTCCATCGGCTCGCCGCGCCGGTCTACCGCCGTGCCATCGAGGAGGGCGCCGAACTCACCCGCGAGCTGCTGGCGCGGAGCAAGGCACTGGAGCGCGCCGGTTACCACGCCCAGGTGAAAGTGACCGAGCGCGGGACCCTCCTGTTCATGGACCTCGACGGCGCGCGCCTGCCGGTGCGTCACCGCGGCGCAGGTTTTGTCGTCGGGCGGGCGGGTTTTTCGGCCGCCGAATTGCTCGAACTCATCGAGCGCACCCCGGAGGCATTTTCCGCGAACGTGTTGTTGCGGCCGGTGGTGCAGGACACACTACTCCCCACCGCCGCCTACCTGGGCGGCCCAGCCGAGATCGCCTATTTCGCCCAGGCCGAGGTGATTTATCGCCGACTGCTCGGGCGAATGCCGGCGGTGCTGCCGCGGGCAAGCTTTACGATCGTGGAGCCGCACGTGGCGCGCCTGCTGAAGCAATACGGCCTCGAGCTCCGCGATGTCTTGCGAGGCCGTCAGCACCTTCGGGCTCGGCTCGAGCGGAAGTTTCTCTCGAAAGCCCTGGCTGGGCGGTTTGACGTCGGCGAAAAATCCATCCGGCGGCTTCTCGGAGGGCTGCGGGGGCCCCTGGGGAGGCTCGACAAGACCCTGCTGGGTGCGCTCGATACTGCTGAGCGGAAGATGCTTTACCAATTCGTTCGCATGCGTCGCAAGGCTAGCCGCGCCAAGAATTTCCGCAGCGGCCTCCTCGACGCGCACGACCGGCAGCTCACCGATGCGCTCTACCCTCACCACGGCCTGCAGGAGCGTACCCTGTGTTTTCTGCCCTTGCTGGCTCGCCATGGCGCGCCGTTACTTGCGGCGCTCTCCGAGCGCGCCACACTGGGCGCGACTCAGCACCAAGTCCTATTCCTCTAGCAGCGTATGGCCATTCGTCCATGCGGCCCCACCAATCTTCGTGGTAAGATTTCTCGAATCGCGGCCCGCGGTTAGAAAATCATGCGGAGGATGCACGATGAAAATCAGTCCGGGTAAGCAAAAAGGCCTGCAAGCCGTCGCCGATAACCGCGGCGTAATCGGTGCTGCGGCGATGGATCAGCGCGGCTCGCTCAAGAGCGCCATCGCCAAGGAAAAAGGGATCGACAAGAAGGCGGTCACGCACCAGATGATGGCCGAATTCAAGGAAGCGGTTGTGCGCATCCTCACGCCTCATGCCAGCGCCATCCTGCTTGATCCGGAGTACGGGCTTTCCGCCGCCCCGCTGCGCGCCAAGAACGCGGGCTTGCTGTTGGCCTACGAGAAAAGCGGCTACGACAATACGCAGCCCGGCCGCCTCCCCGACCTGCTCGATCATTATTCGGTCCGCCGGCTGGTGGCCGCCGGGGCCGACTGCATAAAGATCCTGCTCTATTACACGCCCTCTGATCCACCGGCCATCAACGAAACCAAACACGCCTGGGTCGAGCGCATCGGCGCCGAATGCGCCGCCGCCGACGTGCCGTTCTTCCTCGAATTCGTGGGCTATGAGGGCGAGCTGGACGAAAAGGGCATCGAGTTTGCCCGCAAAAAGCCTGCCTGCGTCATCGGCAGCATGGAAGAGTTCTCGAAACCCCAGTACGGCGTGGACGTGATGAAGGTCGAAGTGCCCGTCACGATGGCGTTTGTCAAAGGAACGCGTTCCTGCAAGGGCGAATCGGTCTACACCCGCGAGGAAGCCAAGGAGTATTTTCGCAAGGCCGCCGCAGTGGCGAAGAAGCCGTTCATCTATCTTTCGGCCGGGGTGAGCAACGAGACCTTCAGCGAGACCCTGGAGCTCGCGGGCGAGTCGGGAGTGAACTTTTCGGGCGTGCTCTGTGGCCGCGCTACCTGGAAAGAGGGCATTCCGGTCTATGGGAAGCACGGCATCAAAGCGCTGGAGGAGTGGCTGGCCGACCAGGGCGTCAAGAACATCAAGAATGTCAACGGCCGGTTGAGCGCAGCCAAGCCGTGGTTTGCCTTTTACGGCGCCGCCTCAGCCGCCGCCCTGAGTTAGCCCGGGCTCTCCTGCTGTGGGGGCTGTTGTAGGGGCACCCGCCCCGGGCGGGCCGTACCATTGAGAGTTGTCGGCGATTTGAGGCGCATGCGAGGAATGGACCCCGCTGTTAGATCCGCGAAGCCATCCGCTGCCGTGCACACCCACGTCCTCGATATCAAGACCGAGCGCCGCACCGAACTGGTGGATATCACCGCCGAAGTGCAGAAACGCGTCGCTGCCTCGGGCGTCGGGCACGGAATTTGCCAGCTCTATGTGCCGCATACCACCGCCGGGCTTACCATCAACGAAAACGACGATGCCGATGTCGCCCGCGATATCGAGGCGGCGCTCGACCGCCTGGTGCCCCGGGACGCCCACCATCGCCACCGGGAGGGCAACGCCGACGCGCACATCAAGTCCACGCTCACCGGTGTCTCGCAGGCCGTGCCCATTGAAGACGGGCGGCTCGCGCTGGGCCGCTGGCAGGCCATTTTCTTTTGCGAATTCGATGGCCCGCGCCAGCGCCGTGTCCACGTCAAGATCCTCTCCGACGCGGCCGAATAATCTCTGCGCTCGCCGTGCCTCTGCGGTATTCTTTTTGTGTCCATGAACGTCGGCATCTACATCCAGGTCCCGTTCTGCCAGACCAAGTGCACCTACTGCAATTTCCATACGGGAGTGTTCGCGCAAAGCCTCTACGATCCCTACGCGGGTGCCGTCTGCCGCGAACTGGCTGAGCACGCGGCGCTCTACGGCGATGCAGACGCGGTTCTGGAAGCCAACTTTACAGTGGACACCGTATACATCGGTGGCGGTACGCCGAGCTTCCTCGCCTCTGCAACCTTGGCGCGCATCCTCGACGCGGTGCGAGCCAGCTTCCGCTGCCAGTTCGAAGAGGTTACGCTCGAAGCCGACCCGGAAACGGTGACGCCTGAGAAAGCTGCCGCCTGGCGCGCAACGGGGATCAACCGCGTCAGCCTCGGCGCGCAGTCATTCAGTGATGCCGAGCTGGTTGCCGTCGGCCGGATGCATCGCAGCGCCGATATCCCTGCGGCAACGCGCGCTCTGGGCGATGCGGGCATCGCCAACGTCTGCTTCGACTTGATTGCAGGCCTGCCGCATCAGACGGCCGAAAGCTGGGAGGATTCGCTTGGGCAACTCCTCGCCCTGCGGCCCGCGCATGCATCCATCTACCTGCTCGAGATTGACGAGGGCAGCCGGCTGGGCAGGGAAGCTCTGGCCGGCGGATTCCGCTATAGCGCGGACCGCATTCCGAGCGATGACGCTATGGCTTCGTTCTACGAGCGCGCCTGCACGCTCCTGGCGCAGCATGCCTATGAGCATTACGAGATCTCGAACTGGGCGCTGCCGGGCTTCCGCTCACGACACAACGTGAAATACTGGCGGCGCGAGCCCTACCTCGGCTTTGGCGCCGGGGCGCACTCGTTTGACGGTCGCGAGCGCTGGGCGAATATGCACGATCCCGCCGCCTATGTCGCTGCAATCGATACGGGCCGCTCGCCGGTGGAGCAGCGCCAGCGGGTCACGCCAGCACAGGCGCTCGAAGAGGAGCTCTTCCTCGGCCTGAGGCAACTGCAAGGAATCGAACTGGATCGCATCGAGAAGCAGTACAATGCCACCCTGCGGCCGCGATTTGAGCGGCTGCGCGAGACAGGCCTTGTGGAGTTCGAGGGCACCCGATTGCGGCTGGCGGCGTCGCGGTTGACGGTCGCCAACGAAGTGTTTGTCGAGTTGCTCGGTTAGTGGCGCGGAATTGTTCGCCGGGGCGCGCGCCGCGGCAGTCCGTGCCCTTTGGTGGAGGAAGCGCATAGATGCCCTGAGGGGGAGCGGATCGTGCTGGGAAGCTCAGCAACGAAAGGTATGCCCGAGGAGTACGCAACGCCCAAGGCCGACGTGGTCGTGGACTTGCGCAGCGACACGGTAACCAAGCCGACACGCCAGATGCGTCGCGCCATGGCGGAAGCCGAGGTGGGTGACGACGTTTACGGCGAAGACCCGACGGTCAACCGCCTGCAAGCTCGCGCCGCGGAGATCTTCGGGCGCGAGGCGGCGCTGTTCGTTCCCACCGGTTCGATGGGCAACCTGATCTCCATCAAGGTGTGGACGCACCACGGGAACGAAGTGATCTGCGAGGAGCGCGGGCACATCAACCAGTACGAACTCGCTTCAATGTCGGCCATTGCCGGGTGCATGCCGCGGACAACGCCGGCACCCGACGGTATCCTTTCCTGGGAACTTATCGAGGCGCTGATCCGCCCAAAGATTTACTACCGCGCCCAGACGGCCCTGATTTCACTCGAAAATACACACAACATGGCCGGCGGCTCGGTCTATCCGCCTGAAACCGTCGCAGACATCTGTGATCGCGCCCATGCCGGCGGGCTACCGGTGCATCTGGACGGCGCGCGCATCTTTAACGCTGCGGTCGCGCTCGGCCGGAGCGTGGCCGAACTAACCCACAAGTGTGATTCGGTGATGTTCTGCCTCTCGAAGGGGCTGGGAGCGCCGGTGGGCTCGATGCTGGTGGGGTCGCGGGAGTTTATCGAGAAGGCCCACGTCTACCGGAAACTGTTCGGCGGTGGCATGCGCCAGGTGGGCGTGCTGGCCGCCGCGGGCCTGGTGGCGTTGGAAGAATCACCGCAGCGGCTGCACGAAGACCACGCCAACGCGCGTTATCTGGCCGAAGGCCTCGCCCAAATCCCCGGGATCTCGGTGGACCCGAAGAAGGTGCAGACCAACATCGTCATTTTCGATGTCCGCGGCACCGGCCGCACCGCTGGCGAGATCTGCGCCGAGCTGGCCAAGCGAAAGGTGCTGGCCGGACCCACCGATAAGTTCGCCATCCGCATGGTCACCCACTGTGACGTGGACCGCGCCGCGATCGCCTGCGCCCTAGCCGCCCTCCGCGAGATTTCTCGGGCCTGAGGCGCTGCGCCCGGGAAAAATCGGGGGCGAACTCCGTTCCCGGCAGCGTAGTTGTGGGGAGGCTTCCTATGTATACTTGTCGGCCTGCTGCGGGGGACATCATGGGAAGGAAACCAATATCTGGGGGTCCTACGATTCTTCACTCATCTCGACGCTGTTGGATTGCTATAGCCAGATTAGCTCTGCTTTTATTCTCCGCGGTCGCTGCCACGGCACAGACGCCACGCGCGGCGAAGAAAACGAGCGGCGCTGTCGCGGCAGCGACTGTTGGCGAGGCGCGGGCCTTCGTGGATGCTGCGGAAAAGCGCTTGCTCGGCCTATGGATCGCGTCCACGCGTGCCTCCTGGGTGCAGCAAAACTTCATTACCGACGACACCGAGCGTATGGCCGCTGATGCCGACCAAGCGGTGAACGATGCCACAACCAGGTTCGCCGCCGAAGCGGTTCGCTTTGCCAGCTTGAAGCTGCCCGAACAGCTCGCCAGGAAACTGCGCCTCCTCAGGCTTTCGCTCGATCTCCCCGCGCCACGAGACCCCGCCGAGCAGGCCGAGCTCTCCCAAATCAGCGCTTCGCTTCAGAGTGATTACGGCAAAGGGCGCTATTGCCCGGAGGGCGAGAATGCCAAATGCCTCGACCTGGGTGAGATGGAAAATATTCTGGCTGCCAGCCGCGACCCGGCCGAGCTGCTGCGGGTGTGGCGCGGCTGGCATGCGATCGCTCCACCCATGCGCAAGCGGTATGCACGTCTGGTCGAACTCGGCGACAAAGGGGCACGAGAGCTGGGCTTCCGGGATCTGGGCGCGATGTGGCGCTCGAAGTACGACATGTCGCCCGAGGCGTTCCGCGCCGACCTCGAGCGGCTCTGGCAACAGGTCCGGCCGCTCTACGAGGCGCTCCACGCGCATGTGCGCGCGCAACTGGCGAAGAAATATGGCAAGGATCTGGTGCCAAAGGACGGTCCCATTCCCGCGCATCTGCTCGGGAATATGTGGAGCCAGGAATGGAACAACATCTACCCCCTTGTCGCGCCGCCGGAAGGCGACCCGGGCTTCAATCTCACCGAACTGCTGAAAGCAAGAAAGGTGGACGAACGCGAAATGGTGCGCTACGGCGAGCGGTTCTTTCTTTCGCTGGGCTTTGCGCCGCTGCCGGAGACGTTTTGGCAACGTTCGCTCTTCACCAAGCCGCGGGACCGCGAGGTCGTGTGTCACGCCAGCGCCTGGAGCATGGATTACAAAGTAGACCTGCGCATCAAAATGTGCATCAGGGTCAACGATGAGGATTTCACCACCATCCACCACGAGCTCGGCCACAACTTCTACCAGCGCGCCTACAACCGCCGGCCACCGCTTTTCCAGAACAGCGCCAACGACGGCTTCCATGAGGCCGTCGGCGACACCATCGCGCTTTCAGTCACGCCGGAGTATCTTCGACAGATCGGCATCCTTGATAAAGTGCCACCGCCGGCCGGCGACCTCGGCCTGCTGATGAAGCGGGCGCTGGATAAGATTGCCTTCCTCCCCTTCGGCCTGCTCGTGGACCAGTGGCGCTGGGAGGTGTTCTCAGGCAAAATCGCTCCGTCGGAATACAACAAGGCCTGGTGGGAACTCCGGCGGAAGTACCAGGGCGTCGCGCCACCGGTCGAGCGAAGCGAAGCGGACTTCGATCCCGGCGCCAAGTATCACGTCGCTGCCAGCGTTCCCTATGCGCGCTATTTTCTCGCTACGATCCTCCAGTTCCAGTTCCATCGCGCGCTGTGCCGCGAGGCGGGTTACACCGGGCCGCTGCACCGCTGTTCGATCTATAACAACAAGGCTGCGGGCGAAAAACTCGGCAAGATGCTGGAGATGGGACAGAGCCGTCCCTGGCCGGAAGCCCTGGAGGCACTGAGCGGAGAAAAGCAGCTCGACGCCACCGCCATCCTGGAGTACTTCGCCCCGCTGAAGCAATGGCTCGACGAGCAGAACAAAGGCCGCAAGATCGGCTGGTAGCTGCCCGCCTCGATACAGGAACCCGCCTCTGCCGTAACCACCTCGCTGCCGGTTGGCTTCCGCGGTTGTTCGAGACGCTTGGCGGTGTGATATAAATTAGTGTTTGCCTGAAGACGTTTTTTCTGGACCGGGCGAGGTCTTGTGGATTTTTCCCTCACCGACGAACAGCAGCAACTGCGTCGCACAGTCCGCCAGTTCGCCGAGTCAGAGATTGCCACGCATGTCATGGAGTGGGATGAGGCCTCACAGTTTCCTTCCGAGATCATACCGAAGCTTGCCGAATTGGGTGTGCTCGGCGTGATTTTCCCCGAAAAATATGGCGGCGCGGGACTGGGCTACATCGAATACGCCATCGCCATCGAGGAGCTTTCGCGGGTGGATGGCTCGATCGGCTTGATCGTCGCCGCGCACACATCGCTCTGCACCAACCACATTTACAAATTCGGCGGCGAAGAGCAGCGCAAGAAGTATGTGGTGCCGCTGGCGCAGGGGAAAAAGCTTGGCTGCTGGTCGCTGACCGAGCCGGAGGCGGGATCCGATGCCGGCGGGACGCGCACCGTCGCCGAAAAGTGGACCGACTGCTGGGTGCTCAACGGGGCGAAGACGTTCACCACCAACGGCCACTACGCCGATGTCTGCGTGGCCATGGCCCTCACGGACCGGTCGAAGGGCTCGCACGGCATCTCCGCGTTCATCTTGGAGAAGGGCACGCCCGGCTTCCGCCCCGGCAAGAAGGAAAACAAGCTCGGGATGCGCGCCAGCGCCACCTCGGAGGTGGTCTTCAGCGACTGTCGCGTCAAAGCCGAGCAGCTCCTGGGGCAAGAAGGCGAAGGCTTCATCAACAGCCTCCAGATCCTCGACGGCGGGCGCATCTCCATCGCTGCGCTGGCGCTGGGCATGGCCCAGGGCGCGTACGAGGCCGCGGTGAAGTACGCCAAGCAGCGCAAGCAGTTCGGCAAGGCCATCAGCGAGTTCCAGGCCATCCAGTTCAAGCTGGCCGACATGGCCACCCAGATCGAAGCGGCGCGCCTGCTGGTCTATCAGGCTGCCTGGCTCGCGGACCGCCCGGGGGCGCGCTTCACCAAGGAGTCGAGCATGGCCAAGCTCTATGCCAGCGAGGTGGCTGTGCGCGTGGCCAACGAGGCGGTGCAGGTCTTCGGCGGCTACGGCTTCGTCAAGGACTACCCGGCCGAAAAGTATTATCGCGACGTTAAGCTCTGCACCATCGGCGAAGGCACCAGCGAAATCCAGCGAATGGTCATCGCCCGGCAAATCCTGGGCAAGAAATAGCGAACCGGTCTTAGTGTTCAGGTACCCGGGTCATGGCCGGGGAGCTTCTTTTCCCAATTTTTGCTTGCATCTCGGTTGATCTGTGTTTATCTGTGGCTTCCCGTCTTGCGCCTATGGCGATTGCCGTGGACAACTGGGCTGAACAGGTTCGCGCTGGTGACGTGCGCGCCATATCCCGCGCCATCACTGCCATCGAAAACCACGACCCCCAGGCCGAGCAGATCCTGCGGCAGTTGTTTCCCTCGACCGGGCTGGCTTATCTGCTCGGGGTCACCGGGGCTCCCGGTACAGGCAAGAGTACTCTGGTCGATCGCCTGGCAGCCTTTTACCGGCGCGAGCAGCAGACCGTCGGCATCATCGCCGTGGACCCCACCAGCCCGTTCACCGGCGGCGCGATCCTGGGCGACCGCATCCGCATGCAGGGCCACGCCACCGACGCCGGCATTTACATCCGCTCGATGGCCACGCGAGGCTTCCTCGGCGGCCTGGCTCGGGCTACCGGCGATGTCGCGCTGCTGCTCGATGCCGCGGGTAAACAAGTTGTGCTGATCGAAACCGTGGGGGTCGGCCAGGACGAAATCGATATCGTACGCCTAGCGGACTGCACTCTGGTGGTACTCGTGCCGGGCTTCGGCGATGACGTGCAGAACATGAAGGCGGGACTCATGGAGATCGGCGATATTTTCGTGATCAACAAGGCCGACCGCGAAGGCGCCGAAAGGCTCGAGCAGCAACTCCACGCCATGCTGCACCTCGTGCCCGCGCGCGGGGGTTGGCAACCTGTGGTGGTCCGCACCGTCGCCACCGAGAATAAGGGCATCGACGCGCTGGCCGGTGCGGTCGCCGATTTTCGTCGGCACTTTCAGGCCGGCAGTGAGCGCGAGGCAAAAAAGATCGCCCATTGGAAGGAACGCCTGGTGGACTTGCTCGAAGCCCGCCTGCTCGAGCGCGTCCTGGGCGATGTCCGCGGCGAGCGAGCGTTAGCAGAGCTCGCAGCAGAAGTGGCCGCTCGAAAAAAGGATCCCTATGCGGCGGTGAGCGAGGTCTTGGCTCGAGCGGGAATCAAGTAGCCGGCCAGCCGCGCCCGGCGGGGCGAAATTCGGAGGGACAATGAAGCTTGGCGACCTGGAGTTCCACCTGCTCACCGACGGCACCTTTCGCCTGGACGGCGGCGCCATGTTCGGTGTCATTCCCCGGCCACTCTGGGAGCGCAAGTTGCCGCCCGACGAGCGCAATCGCGTCACCCTGGCGATGAATTCGCTCCTGGTCCGTTCGGCAGGGAAGTGGATTCTGATCGAAACCGGTGCCGGCGACAAATGGGACGCCAAGGGCCGCGACATTTTCGCCTTCGAGGGCGGCCGGCTGCCCGACAAGCTGCTGGCTCGCGGCATCCACCTGGAGGATATCGAGCTGGTCATCAACACGCATCTGCATTTCGATCATTGCGGGTGGAATACGCGGATGCTGGACGGCAAGCTTGTGCCCACATTCCCGAAGGCACGCTACATCGTCCACGCCGGCGAGCTCGAGCATGCAAAGCGCCCCACCGAGCGCGACCGCGCCAGCTACATCCCCGACAATTTCCTGCCCATTGAAGCTGCCGGCAAGTGGTGGCTGCTCGAAGGCGACCGCGAAGTGGCTCCGGGCGTAGAACTGATCTGCGTGCCCGGTCACACCCGCGAGATGCTGTGCGTGCGGCTCTCGGGCGGCGGCAAGACGGCCTTCTTCTTTGTGGACCTTGTGCCCACCGCGGCGCACCTCCCCTTCCCGTGGATCATGGGATTTGACCTCTACCCGCTCACCACGCTCGAGAATAAGAAAAAATGGATTCCAGAGGCGGCGCGGGAGGGCTGGCTCGTTATTTTCGCCCACGATGCTAAGATGCCCGCGGCATACCTGCGCGAGCGAGACGGCCGCTATGAGGCCGAGCCGGTTGTGATCGACTGACATGCGCTTGGCTCGATAGCAGATCGTGATCAACATGATCAGAAGGATGGCATCATGAAAGGTATCCTGGTTTTTCTGCTTGCGATTGCAGCGACCTGGTCGGTTGCTCAAACCATAGAGAAGACGCCTGAGAAGGAAGTCCTGCGGGTGGAGAACGAGCGGATCCAGGCCGTTTTGCATCGCGATACGGCGGCGCTCGAGCAACTCCTTGCCGACGAGTTGGTCTATACGCATTCGACCGGGCGGGTAGATAGCAAGGCCCAGTTCATTCACAGTATTCAGTCGGGAGACTTGAACTATCTGGCGATGAAGCACAGCAATTTGGATGCCCGCGTCTATGGGGATGTTGCGGTGCTGACTGGCCGAAGTGCAGTCAAAGTAAAATCGCCGCACACCGAGAACCAAATCGTGGACCTGGACCTCCGTTTTCTGAATGTTTACGCGAAGCGGAATGGGCAATGGCAGCAACTTGCCTGGCAATCGACTCGCATCGCCCCGCAATGATTGTCGACGTCGTGATTGTTGTGCGGGTATAGCATGCTGTGCCCGCCAGCCCTGCTCGCTAGGGGCTCAAGTCTGATAACGGAGTACTCCGGAACCGGTGAAGATGGCCAGGAAGAAACAGCCAAGAGGCGCGGGGAGAGAGGCAGCAGCTCGCATTGGCATCATCGGCGGCAGCGGGCTCTACTCGATGCCTGGAATCACCGATGCCCGCGAACGGCGCATCCGCACGCCGTTTGGCGACCCGTCGGACGCATTCGTAATCGGCACGCTCGAAGGGAAGCGCGTGGCGTTTCTGGCGCGCCATGGGCGGGGCCACCGCGTGCTGCCGTCGGAGATCAACTATCGCGCCAACATCTATGCGCTGAAGCTGCTGGGGGTCGAGCGCATCGTCTCGGTCAGCGCCGTGGGCTCGCTCAAAGAAGAGCTGCAGCCGATGGATTTCCTCATACCCGACCAGTTCTACGACCGCACCCGCCTCCGGGCCAGCACGTTTTTCGGCCGGGGTTTGGTGGCGCACGTAACCTTTGACAAGCCCACCTGCGCGCAGCTTTCCGAGGTGCTTGCCGGGGCTTGCGATCGCGCCCGTGTAAAGGTGCACCGCGGCGGCACCTATATTTGCATGGAAGGGCCGCAGTTCTCGACGCTCGCTGAAGCGCACGTCCACCGGCAATTGCGCTTCGATGTGATCGGCATGACCAACGCGACCGAAGCGAAGCTCGCCCGGGAAGCGGAGATCTGCTACGCCACCATCGCGATGATCTCGGACTACGACTGCTGGCACCCGCAGCACGACGCGGTAACCGTCGCCCAAATCATCGACAATCTGAACCGCAATGCCGAAAACGCGCAGAACGTCATCCGCGAAGCCGTGCGCACCATGCCGCCCGGGCGCTCCTGCAAGTGCGGCTCAGCGCTGGCCCACGCCATTGTCACGGAGCGCGCCTGCATCCCCGCGGCAACGCGCCGCCGCCTGGCGCCTCTGGTTGGTAAATACCTCTCTTAGGGAGACCCGCCGGAATGTCCTTGCTCGTGGTCGGTTCGGTGGCCTTTGACGCGCTGGAGACTCCCTTCGGCAAAGTGGAGCGCACAGTCGGTGGCGCCGCCACGTATTTTTCCGTCGCGGCGAGCTTTTTCACCCATGTCAATCTGGTCGGAGTGGTCGGCGATGACTTCACCGCCCGCGAGGCTGCCATCTTCCGCAACCGCCGGATTGACATTTCAGGTCTGGAGCGCGCGCCGGGCAAGACCTTCTTCTGGGCCGGGCGTTACACCGACAATCTAAATGACCGCGTTACGCTCGCCACCGAGCTCAATGTCTTCGCCGATTTCGCCCCCAAGCTGCCGCCCTCCTACCGCGACTCCTCCTACATCTTCCTGGCCAACATTGACCCGACGCTCCAGCGCTCGGTGCTCTCGCAGGTGCGCCGCCGGCCGCGGCTGGTGGCGCTCGACACGATGAACTACTGGATCGAACGCACGCCGGCCGAGCTGCGGAAGACGCTCCGGCACGTTCAGGTATTGATGATCAATGACTCCGAGACGCGCCAGCTGTCGAGCGAGCACAACCTGTTGCGTGCCGCCCGCCACATCTTCCGGCTCGGACCGCGGACGCTGGTGATCAAGCGCGGCGAGCACGGCGCGATGATGGTGCACGCCCGCTCGGTCTTCAGCGTTCCTGCCTTCCCGCTTGACGAGGTGCATGACCCGACGGGCGCCGGCGACAGCTTTGCCGGCGGCTTCATGGGCTATTTGGCCAGCGAGGGCAGCACCAGCGATGCGGCGCTGCGCCGGGCGATGGTCTATGGTTCGGTGATGGGCAGCTTCGCCGTCGAACGCTTCGGCTTGGACCGCCTGCGCCGGTTGACTCGCGCCGAAATCCGCGCCCGCGCACGGCATCTCTGGCGCATCACTCGCTTCCGGCTCTAGGGAGCACGATCTAATCCGACGGGGGGCTCGATGCATACCGACCTGACAAGATTCTTCATCTATCGTTTGCTGCTGGCGGCGGCGCTCGGCGGGGTTATCGGGCTGGAACGCCAAATCCGCCGCAAGCCCGCCGGCCTCCGCACGAACATGTTCATCTGCCTGGGTTCGGCGCTGTTCACTCTGCTCTCCGAGCAGATCGCGTTGCGCTTCGGCGACACCGGCTCGACGCGCATCGTCTCCAACCTGATTCCCGGGATCGGCTTTATCGGCGCCGGCGCCATTATTCGCGAGCGCGGCACCGTCGTCGGCCTTACCACCGCTGCGACCATTTTTGTGGTGGCAAGTGTCGGGATGGCCGTCGGTGCGGGCCTCTGGATGACCGCGATTTTCACCACGCTGGTGATCCTGCTGGTCCTGGTCGCACTGGGCTGGGTGGAAGAGCGCTTCAGCCTGAAAGCCCACGAGATGACCTTTCGCCTGACCACGGACAACCTCGACAAGGTGATGGCCGGCGCCCATCAGATTCTCGAGCAGATGAAGGTGGCCATGCAGCATTTCCAGGTTCTCCGTGTTGGGTCTGATTTCGTCATCGAGTTTGATGCCGAGGTCAGCCACACGCAGCAGCGCCTGATTTTCGGTAAGTTGTGCGCGCTCGAGGCGCGCTGCGAGGTTGTTCCAGCCGGCCTGCAGCGCGAGTAGCAGTTCGCTGTTGCCTGGAACTCCGTGCTTCGCATTGATTGCTCGGCGACGCGAGGGGACGGAGTTCGAGGGCAGACGCCGTCTCCATTGTATACTTTTGGCTTCCTGCGATGCGCACACTTGTCAGACCGCCCGCGCTGCATCCCGGCGCGCAGATTTACATTGCCTCTCCCGCCAGCGCTCCCGAACCGGAGCGGCTCGACCGGGGACTGAAGGAGCTAGCGCGGCTCGGCTACCTTACGGCGCGCCACACCGGCCCCACTGCGGCGGAGGGCTACTTCTCGAGGCCGCTCGATGACCGCATGGACGAGCTCCAAACGGCGCTCGGCCGGCCGGAGTGGCGCGCCATCTTCTGCTCTCGCGGCGGGTACGGCTCCAACTACCTGTTGGATCGTCTGGACTCCCAGCGATCCACGCCTCCCAAGATCCTGCTCGGTTACAGCGACATCACTTCGCTCGAAATCTTCCTTTGGCAGAAGCACGGGTGGGTGACATTCTATGGTCCGATGGTCGCCGCGGGGTTTGAGGCCGGCGCTGGGGTGGGCTACGACGCCGATTCGTTCGCCCGTGCGGTGGCTGAGACGCGCAGCGGCTGGTCCGTGCATCTGCAGGCGGAGGCGCTCGTGGCCGGCGAGGCGGAGGGAGTGTTGCTGGGCGGTTGTCTGACACTCGTCGAGGCCACGTTGGGCACCCCCTGGGAGCTCGACACCGACGGCGCCATCCTCGTGCTCGAGGACCGCGCTGTGAAGGCTTATCAGCTCGACCGCATGCTCATGCACTTGAGGCAAGCGGGCAAATTTGCTGGTTTGCGCGGGATCGTCCTTGGCGAGTTTCCCGATTCGCCGCCGGTCCCGGGCGCCCCTGGCCTGCGCGATGTGTCGCGGCGCATTCTCGGGGAGCTCGGCGTGCCCGTCGTCTGGGGCGCGCCCGTCGGTCACACCCCGCGTCCGATGCTGACTCTGCCGCTGGGAGTCCGCGCCCGGCTCCGCGCTGCGCCTGCCGAGCTCGATATCCTGGAGCCCGCCGTCACCGCATGATTCACGCTTCGCCCATCGAACACATCCACCTGATCGGCATCGGCGGTTCGGCCATGACCCCGCTTGCCGGAATGCTCAAGGAACGAGGTTATCGCGTCACGGGTTCGGATGCCGGCGTCTATCCGCCCGCCTCGGTGCTGCTCGAGTCGCTCGGCATTCCCTGGAAGAGTGAATTCAGCGAAGACAACTTGAAGCCCGAGCCGGACTTGGTGGTCATCGGGAACGCGCTTTCGCGGGGCAATCCCGAAGTGGAATATGTTCTCGACCGCAAGATTCCGTACCGCTCGCTGCCTGAGGTGCTGAAGGAGTTCTTCCTTCCCGGCCACACCTCGATCGTCGTTTCCGGCACGCACGGCAAGACCACCACCACCTCAATGCTCGCCTGGATTTTTCATGTCGCGGGGCGGCGTCCGAATTTTCTTGTTGGTGGCGTTGCGGAGAATTTCGGCCGCAGCTATGGCCTCGGCGGCGGGGAAGAATTCATTCTCGAGGGCGACGAATACGACTCCGCCTTTTTCGACAAAGGGCCGAAGTTCCTCCACTATCGCCCCGACGAATTGATCATCACCTCGCTCGAATTCGATCACGCCGATATCTATCCCGATCTGGCCGCCATCGAGCTGCAGTTCCACCGGCTGGTCAACCTGGTGCCTCGCCGCGGGCGCGTGGTGGCCTGGGGCGAAGCGGGCAGCGTGATGCAGAGCGTCGCCGGCGCTTTCTGCGCGGTCGAAACCTACGGCCTGGGCGGCGGCACGGACTGGTTGGCCGGCGACCTGGAGCTGATCGAAGGCGTAACCCAGTTCCGCGTCGCCCGGCGAGGCGAAGAGGTGGCGCGGGTGCGCCTGCCGCTGGTGGGTCGCCACAACGTGCTCAATGCCCTGGCGGCGATTGCTATCGCCCGCGGCCGCGGCATCGAGCGCGAGGCCCTCGAGCAGGCTCTGGCCAGCTTCCGCAGCGTGCGGCGTCGCCTGGAGATTAAAGGGGAAGTGGGGGGCGTGACCGTCGTGGATGACTTCGCCCACCATCCCACGGCGATTCGCGGGACGCTCGAGGCCGCCCGGGCGCGCTGGCCGGGACGCCGGCTGTGGGCCGCTTTCGAGCCGCGCTCGAACACGCTGCGGCGCAAGGTGTTCGAGTCGGCGCTGCCGGAAGCGCTCGGCCGCGCTGACGCTGTGGTGATCGGCCCGGTCAATCGCCCCCACTTGCTGGCAGAGTCTGAGCGGCTTTCACCTGAGCGCGTCGCCGCCGGGCTGCGCGCCCTGGGACACCCGGCGCAGGCCTTGGCCTCGGTGGCGGAGATTGCCGGGTATCTCGCCGGCGAGCTCGAGCCGGGCGACGTTCTAGTGGTGATGTCGAACGGAAGCTTTGACGGTTTGTGTGAAAAACTCCTCGAGCTTCTGGCGCAGGCCGGTCACACGCGCCCGCGGGCCGAGTCGCCCGAGCTCAAGCGATGACGCTTCGCCGCGGTGTGATCGCTGCGCGCTGCTGTGCGCTGCTGCTCGTCGGATTTTTCGCCGCGGCACCCGCGCAGGCCACCATTCGTTACGCCATCTCGGTGGCGCGGCCCGAGCAGCATTTCTTCCACGTAACGATGACGATCCCGGAGGTTCAGAACGAAGTCGTCGTACAACTGCCAGCCTGGAACGCGCTCTACCAGGTGCGCGATTTCGCCTACCATCTGACCGGCCTGAACGCGAGCGATGATTCCTCCCGGCCGCTCGCCGTCCTGAAGCTCAACAAGCAGACCTGGCACGTTAGCGGCAGCGGCACAATCACCGTGCGCTATGCGAGCTATTGGGACGAGCCCGGCGCGTTCAACGCGCAGCTCAACGCCAGCCACGCTTTCCTCAATCTGGCCCTGGTGCTGCTCTACGTGCCCGACCGCCGCGGCGAAGATGTGCGCGTCGTCTTCGATGACCTGCCTGCCTCCTGGCGCGTTGCCGTGGCCCTCCATCAGGAGAAAACGGCCGGGGGCCAGCGGGCGGGGCCATACGTCGCCGCCAACTATGACGCCCTTGTGGACGCCCCCGTCGAAATGGGCGTGTTCGAGGAATTTCTCCTGGAGACAGGCGGGCCGCCGGTTCGTGTCGTGGTCCACGGCGACGCCTGGAAGCGCGAGCAGATTGAGGAGATCTTGCGCCGGATCGTCAGTTACGAAATCCAACTGATGCGCGGCGCTCCGTTTGATGAGTACCTTTTCCTCTATCACATCGGCTCGACTGCCGGAGGGAGCGGCGGCGGGATGGAGCACGCCCGTTCCACGGCAATCTTTATCGATACCATGGGCTATCTCGAAAACGTGACGGCGCACGAGTTCTTCCACCTGTGGAACGTCAAGCGCATCCGTCCGCAGTCGCTCGAGCCGGTGAACTACACCGGCGAGCAGTGGACGCGCTCGCTGTGGTTTGCCGAGGGTGTCACGAGCAGCTACGCCGCTTACACGCTTGTCCGCACGGCCCTGTGGAGCCGCAGGCAGTTCTACGACGACCTCGCCGGGCAGCTAACCGACCTCGAGTCGCGGCCGGCGCGCCTTTGGCAGAGTGTCGAGCAGGCCAGCCTCGACGCCTGGTTCGAGAAATACGCGCTCTATCGCCGGCCGGACTTCAGCATCTCCTATTACAACAAGGGCCAGATCCTCGGCGTGCTGCTCGATATCCTTATCCGCGACGCGACGGACAACCGTTCGAGCCTCGACGATGTCCTGCGTGACCTCAACGATCGCTTCGCCCGCCAGGGGCGCTTCTACCGGGATTCTGCCGACATTCGCGCCTCCGCCGAGCGGATTGCAGGGCGCAGCTTTGAGGAGTTCTTTACCCGCTATGTTGCCGGCACCGACGAGCTTCCTTGTGCTGAGCTCCTGGCTCGCGCCGGACTGGTGCTGAAGGGCACCGGGAGCGCGCGAGCGGAATTTGGCTTCCTGGCGGTGCGCGGCGCAGGGGCGGCGACCGTCGCCGTCGAGATCCAACCGGGTAGCACGGCCGAGCAAGCGGGCGTGCGCGAGGGCGACGTCCTGCTCACCCTGAACGGTGCTGCGTTTCCTCGCAACCCGATACGCTGGCTGCACGAACACCGCCTCGGTGAAACCGTTCGCCTTGGTTTCCGGCATGAGAACAACCTGAAGGAAGTGAGTTTCGCGCTCTCCGAGCGCCGGGAGCGCGTCTACTCCTTGGAGGAGGCCGGCAATCCCACTGAAAAGCAGCGCCGCATTCTCGACGGCCTGCTTCACGGCACCACCGACGGGCCGCGGCCCTGACATGCTCCGCACGGCCATCGTCGCCGTCTTCCTCACGCTTTATATTCTGTTGCTGGGCCCGCCGCTCATCCTTCACGCATTGCTGACCGGCTCGGTGGATTTGCTCTATCGCGCCGGCGTGGGCGGCGTGCTGTTCATCGTGCGGTTGGTGGGCGTGCGCGTGCGGGTCGAGGGAGTCGAAAATATCCCGCCGGGGGTATGCATCTTCGTCGCCAACCACACCAGCAATGCCGATCCGCCGGCCGTCGTGGGTGCCATCCCGCGGCGCATTTCTATCCTGGTTAAGGACTCGCTCTTCCGCATTCCGATTGTCTCGCGGGCGTTCCGGCTGGCGCAGTTTGTCCCCGTGGATCGCAGCGATCGCGAAGCCGCTCACGCCAGCGTCGACCGCGCCGTCGAGTTCTTGAAACAAGGCAGATCGTTCCTGATCTACCCGGAGGGCACGCGCAGCCCGGGTGGGCGCCTGCTACCCTTCAAGAAAGGCGCCTTTGTAATGGCCATCAAAGCGGGCGTGCCGGTTGTGCCCGTTGCGGTGGCAGGAGCGCACCGCGTTATGCGGAAGAAGGAGCTCGCGATCCATCCCGGTGAGATTGTGGTGCGGTTCCAGCCGCCAATTGACGCCTTAACTTACGAAGTCAACCAAAGGGACAACCTTGCCGCCCGCGTACACGCCGCGCTCGCCGCCGGCTTGCCCCCTGACCAGCAGCCGGAAAGCTGAATTCAGTTTCATCTAATGATCGCCCCCATCTCCTTGAGCCAGCATAATTGCGCGTGCCATAGACCTTCTCTCGGCCGCTGGAATTACCTCCGCCTCGATCGTTTCAGCCGCCCAACCTCCACCTCGAGCTCGCGCACCGTCTTCAGCAGTTCCGGCAGGCGGTTGAGCGCGGCCACGTTTTTCATCCACTGCTTGTGTTCGACGGTTGGAGAGCCGGACCAAAAGGCCCCGGCAGGCACATCGTTTGGCACGCCACTCTGTGGGGTGATAACGGCGCCGTCGCCAATTTTCAGATGCCCTGAGACCCCTACCTGGCCCGTGAGGATGCACCGATTGCCCACTGTCGTCGAGCCCGCCAGCCCCACCTGACCGCAAAGCAGCGTGTCCTCGCCGACTTCTGAGGCGTGGCCGACCAGCACCAGGTCGTCAAGCTTGGCGCCGCGCCGAATGCGTGTCTCGCCCACCGTGGCGCGGTCTACGCAAGAGTTGGCCTGAATTTCGACGTCGTCTTCGATCACCGCGGGGCCGGCTTGCTGCATCTTGTACCAGCGGCCGTCGGCTTGCTTGGCGAAGCCTAAGCCATCGCCGCCCACGATGACCCCGTTTTGAAGAATGATGCGATGCCCCAATTGGCAGCCCTCGCGCACCACGGCGTGAGCGTGGGCAAAGAAGTCGTCGCCGATGCGCGCGTCCCGGTAGATCGCGACAAAACTGTGCAACACCGCGTTGCGGCCGATCTCCACGCTATCGTCCACGAAGCAGTACGGCCCGATGTGCGCGCCCGGACCGATTCGCGTCGAGGCCGCAACCACCGCCGTCGGATGAATTCCCGGGGCATAGCGGGGCGGCTGGTGGAACAGCTCGATGGCGCGCGCAAAATCGAGGTAGGGATTCTGCGAACGCAGCGCCGTAAGCGCGGGCATCCCTGTGCGAGGAGCCAGCGCGACCTCCGCTCCGATCAGCACGGCCGAAGCGCGAGTCGTCCCGAGCGCCCGGCGATAGCGCGGGTTCGAGAAAAACGTCAACTGCCCCGCCTCCGCGGATTCGACGCCCGCAACGCCGGTGATTTCGGTGGAAGCGTCGCCTTCGAGCCGGCAATCCAGTCGCTGTGCAATCTCCCCAAGTTTCATGGCGGTCACTCCTTCCGCCGGAAGTATAGCCACACAGGTGCCGGGACACAGAGAAAAACGCAAATGGAGCAGGGCAACGGGGAAAAGGGAGGAAAGCCTGAATGGGAAGGAGGGGGCGAGTAAGGGTCGGCGGATTTTGGACTCTCCTACCGCCGTGTACTTGTCGCCCCGCTCAGCTTACTCGGCGAAAAGTTTTGGCTGGGCGGCCACCACGACCGGTGCCGGCTTCCGGCGCGCGATTCCCACCACCCCGAGTACCTTCATCTCGGCCAGCGCCGTGCGCGGGATGAAGATGCGCAGGGTCGACCCGTGCAGGTCCGGCGGGGTGATCTGCACGCCCTGGTCGAGCAGCCCGAGCAAGTCGTTGGGCACCACGCCTTCGATGGTCTCTTCGTCGAGAAACTTCAGCCGCACCCAGAGCCCGTCGAGCTTTGGCCGGCTCAGGAACGCCTTGCGCTCGGGTTCAAAATCGCCCGTGAAATCGCGCACGAAATAGACACTGCGCACGTCCTTGAGCGGGATGGCCTGGTGCTCGCCGTCCGGAGTGAGCAGGTCCAGGGTGTCGGCGTTTCGCAACTTGCCGGGGTTCAAGTAGCCGGGGAGGGAAGTTCGGTCGTGCAGCCGTACAATGACTTTCTTATGAGTCGATGCTGGGGCACGGCTTTTCACAGGTCGTTTTTCGAGAAAACGAAGGTGCATCCCCCGGGTATTGCCAAGCTCCGAAAACTATGTTATGTTAAGCTCAAGATAGCTGTCAAGTGTTTATTTATCAGAGGCTTAGGCTGGGGGCGCCGACGCTTGACCGAAAAAAAGCAGATCCTCAAATCCGCCTCGATCATCACCCTGGTCACGATCGCGAGCCGCATCCTGGGGTACATCCGCGACCAGCGCCTGACTCTGCTGCTCGGCACCACGCTGATGGCCGACTCCTTTGTGCTGGCTTACCGCATCCCCAACCTTTTGCGTCGGCTGGTAGGCGAAGGCTCGATGACTGCTTCGTTCATTCCTGTCTTCACCAGCTACTTGAGGGAAAAATCGCGCGACGACCTCTGGGAGTTCGCCAATCGGCTGTTCTGGACTCTGGCAGTGCTGCTGGCTGTCCTCACGGTGCTCGGCATGGTGTTTTCCTCGAGCGTTGTACATCTTTTCACCTTGTCCGGCAAGAGCCCCGCGCACTGGGACGAAGCGGTGTACCTGAATCGAATTATCTTCCCCTATATTTTCTTCATCGGCTTGGCGGCGCTGGCCATGGCCATCTTGAACTGCTTCCATGTATTTGGCCTGCCCGCGGCCACTCCGGTTCTGTTGAACATCTCGATTATCGTCTTTTCCATCGGTGCGGTGTGGAAGCGCCTTCCGGGCGCGGCGACGAATCCTCTGACGCCCGCGATTGCGCTGGCGCTGGGTGTATTGGTGGGCGGCGCGCTGCAGTTCCTGATGCAGGTGCCGCTGCTGGTGCGGCACGGCATGCGCTTTTCCTTCGGCCTTTCCCTCACCCATCCCGGGGTGCGGGCGGTGGGACGCTTGATGGTGCCGGGGTTCTTCGGAATCGGCATCTCCCAGGTGAATTTCTACGTGGACACGGTATTCGCAACGGCGAGCAAAATGCCCGAGGGCAGCGTGATTGCGCTCTACGTGGCAGACCGCATCATGGAGCTGGTGCTGGGCGGCTACGCGATCGCCGTGGCCACGGCCATCCTGCCGATGATGTCCCATCAGGCCGCAGCGCGGGACTTCGAAGCCATGAAGAAGACGTTGGCCTTCTCCCTGCGCATCGTTTCGTTCATCACCGTGCCGGCGGCTGTCGGGCTGCTCGTCCTCCGCGAACCGATTATTCGCGTTCTGTTCCAGCACGGTAGGTTCGTCGCCGAATCTACCCACTTGACGGCCCGCGCCCTGTTCTACTACGCCATGGGCCTGCCGGCCTTCGCGGCGGTGAAATTGATCGTCCCGGCGTTCTATTCCACGCAGGATACGCACACCCCGGTGCGCGTCGCCGCCTATTCCCTGGCGCTGAACATAGGCCTCAACACGCTGTTTCTGGTGCTTTTTTTCAAGACGTTTCAGAACGGCGGCCCGGCGTTTGCCACCTCGTTGACCGGCTATTTCAATTTCCTGATGCTGTTCATCATCTTCCGGCTGCGGTTCGGCCGGCTCGGCACCCTCGAAATCCTCGGCTCGATGGCCAAGGTCGCCGTGTGCTCCGCCATCATGGGCGTGGTGTGCTGGGTGATGTTGCGGTTCTCGCATTTTGCCAGTTACGCCCGCTTCCTGCCGCAGCTCGGGCTCTTCTGCGCGATGATCCTGAGCGCGACGGCGGTCTATCTCGGCCTGGCCTGGGCGTTCCGTTGTCCTGAGGTTGAAGAAGTCTACGGCATCGCTGTGCGCGGCGAGCGCCCCGAGGCGGGCCCGCCGGCGATGATGGAGTAACGACCATGGAAAACACAATCCATACGTATCTCAACTATCTCAAGGTCGAAAAAGGGTTGGCGCTGAACACCGTGGATGCCTACAGCCGCGACCTCGCCAAGTTTGCCGCCTTCGCGGCTAAACGCAGCCGGCGTCTCACCGCCATCCGCCGCGACGACATCGTGGATTTCCTCGCCAGCCTGTACCGGCAGAAGCTCGACAGCAGTTCGGTGGCGCGGCACCTGGTCGCGCTGCGTAACTTTTTCCGTTTTGCCTTGCGCGAGGGTGTGATTCCGGCCGACCCCACGATCAATCTCGAGTCGCCGAAGCTACGCAAGAGCCTGCCGGGGTTCCTCAGGCTCGAAGAAGTGGAGCGCCTGCTCGAGCAGCCCGACATGCGCACCCCGCTCGGCGTGCGTGATAAAGCCCTGCTCGAGCTGCTCTACTCCACGGGTCTGCGCGTGTCCGAAATGGTCGGGCTGCGCGTGGGCGACCTGGAGATGCGCATGGGCTGCCTGCGCTGCATCGGCAAAGGCAACAAGGAGCGAATCGTGCCCGTCGGCCGCAAGGCGCTGGCGGCGGTCGAGCAGTACCTGACCGAATCACGGCCGGTGCTGTTGCGCATGCGGCGGAATGCGCCGGCGGTGCCGAATTTGTTTGTCAACCGGCTAGGCGGCAAGCTGACCCGCGTCGGGGTCTGGAAGATTCTCGGCGGCTACGGCCGGCGGGCCGGCCTGCGCACCAAGCTGACGCCGCACAAGATCCGCCACAGCTTTGCCACGCACCTGCTGGAAGGCGGTGCCGACCTGCGTTCGGTGCAGTTGATGCTGGGCCACGCCGATATTTCCACGACGCAGATCTATACGCACGTGGTCGAGGAGCGTCTGAAACACATTTACAAAGCGCACCATCCGCGGGCATGACACGCGCGGCATGCGATTATCCAGGAACACCCGGGCCGCGCAGTTCCGGTTGCAGAAAAAAACCAGAGGGGCTTTTGCAGCAGCGACGGTCGCGACGCTGTGGATCGGAAGGCGTTGCCGTCGCCGGGCCGCAAAGCCCCTGAGGAGCGGATAAGCGAATGCCTGATTATATGTACTTGCTCGAAAGCCGACTCTCGCCCGAGCAGCGCGCCGCGCTGATGCGCGTGCAGGAGCTCGCCGCCGCTGCGACGGCCAACGTCTATTTGGCCGGCGGCGCCGTGCGCGACCTTCTGTCCGGGATGCCCATCCGCGACCTCGATTTCAGCGTCGAGGGGAATCCTTTCCGCATCGCGCGCGAGCTCGAGAAGGGCGGCGCGCGCATTCTCACCGAGGACGAGCGCCTGCGCCACGTCGAGCTGATCTTTGCCGGCGACGCCGATGGCAGCATCGCCGCGACCCGCGAAGACGTTTATCACCGCCCCGGCACCAAGCCGGAGATTCGCTGGTCCACCGTGATGGAAGACCTGCGGCGCCGCGACTTCTCGCTGAACGCCATCGCCATTTCGCTCAACCCCGCTTCCCGCGGCCTGCTGCTCGACCCCACCAATGGCCTGGCCGACCTCGAGAAGCGCGAGGTGCGTGCGCTCTCCATTCACAGCTTCACCAACCAGCCGGTGCGCCTGCTGCGGCTGCTGCGCTATTGCGCGCGCATGGGCTTCCGGATGGAGTCGCGCACCTCGGAATGGTTTGCGCTCGCCATCGAGCGCGGGCTGCACCAGTCCATTCCGCCCGAGGACGTCGGCAGGGAAGTGCGCCAGCTCGGCAGGGAGGAGAAGCCCGCGGCAATCCTGAAGTCCTGGGAATCACGCGGCCTGATCGCCGCCATCCACCCGCAACTTGTTCGCCGCCACCCAAACTACGACGCGCTGCAGCGGTTGATCCGCGCCCGCGACGACATGGTCGGCGGCGGCTACCGCCCGCGGCTGTTCGCTCCGGTCGCCTCCGCCGTGCTCGGGCGGCTGAAGTCCCGCGAGCGCAGCGCCGCACTCGCTCGCATGGGTTTCCGCTCGGCCGAAGTGGACGCAGTTCTCCATCTGGAAGTAGAAGCCAAGAAGGCGGTCAAGACTCTCAGCAGCCGCAAGACCGCGGCCCCCCGCGATGCCTTCACTTTCTTGGAACAGGCGCCGCTCGACCTGTTGGCCTACATCGTGGCGGAAATCAGCAACGCCAAGGCCCTCGGCAAGATCCGCAACTTCCTGCACAAGTGGAAGCCGCTGCACCAGGCCCTGCCCTCTGCCGCTGCCGAGCTGGAGGCTCTGGGCCTGCCGCGAGGGCCGAAGTTCGACAAGGTAATCGAAGATTTGTTTCAACTGCAGCTTCTGGGGAAAGGGCGTAAGCCTGAAGACCGCACCAGGCTGCTGCGCAAACTCGCTGGCATCAAGGAGCCCCCAAAGAAAAAGCCCAAAGAAGAAAAGAAGAAGGCCGCTCCGAGCGCGGCGGAAAAAGCCGGCAAGAAGAAGCCGGTCAAGCAGGGAACCCAGCCCGCTGCGACGCCGCCGGCACAAGCTGCTGCTGGCGTGGCACAGGCTGCACGAGCTGCCGCGGGGTCGCAAACTGCTGCTGCACCCCCGCCTGGCTCAAAGGCCGCAGCGTTTGCGCAGGCAAAGCCGGCTGCGTCGCACGCGAAGCCGAAGCCCGCAACGCCGGCCAAGCACCCGGGATCCATGCCGCGACCCAAGCTTACGCCGAGCGGGAGTAGTCGCAGGCCGCGTCCGAAGCCCCGCACGAAGCAGCGCTAGCGCGTGTTGCAGGCTCCCTCGGGTGCGGGGTGATCGTTTCTCGGCGCACGAGCAGCTTGCTGAAAAAATTGACCTTGCTTGTCATTCTGAGCGAAGCGAAGAATCTCTCTTGAGGGGAAACCCTAAGAGAAGAGGGATTCATCCTCCCCCACCCGCGGCGGGCCCCTCAGAATGAATTAGCAGGGAATTTTCCAACAAACTCTTAGTCCGGGATTTGAAACGACCGGCAACGTTCTACAAAATGGACGTCAAGCAAACCCTCGCGGAGATCAACCGCATCCTCAAATCATCGGACGCGATTCCCGGCGCGCGCTTGGTCGAATGGCTGGCGTCTGACGATCTGGATATACTCGGCGCCTGCCATGAGATCCTTACCGAGCGCTTCGACCGCCTGGACACAAAAGGCAAGACACGTTTTGAGGTGCCTTCCGAGCTGGTCTGCAGCCGTATGCTCCATTTCTTTCGCCGGTCACTGCGGGAGAACCGGCCCGGAGAATTCGCCCCGAACCGTTTCCAGGCTGCCCGCAGCCTGTACCACTGGTTCCTCGCTCTTTCGTCGAACGATGCGGTGGATCTGAGGGCGCTCGACGCCGTCAAACAAATGCTTGCGGAGCTCTACCGCTCCGGCGACGCGGAGCTGCGCAACTGTATTGTGGCTTCGTGCCTCGAGCATCTGTTTGAGAGCCGGCGGCTCGCGGAATTTTTCGCCGATTGGCAGGACGACCCGGTGCTCGCGGCGGGCTATTCCGAAGCGCTGGAATGGGGCCGGGACTTCTGGCCCGGCCAGCGCGGCTACTAACAGCGATGAGACTTCGACCTCAGTAGAACGCTCGACACCATAACTATTGGCAAACCGAACCACGCAGCGCTGCACGCGACTAATTGGGAGTTCACCCGGGAACGCCCCTGTGGACAAGACTCGTAGTTAGCTCCACAATTGGCCGATGAAAAATTGGCTAAAGGCCCTTCTGTCAGAGACAGCTTTCAGCGCGTGGTGGATTCTGTCCACACTCAGCACGCTCTCCACATTTTTCATTCCTGTTTTGTCCGGGAAGTGGCGTTTAGTATCGGCGATCTCCGCAGCTCTTGGCTTTGGGTGGGCTAACTACAGAGTGTTCCAGAACCAGGAAGGTCAAATCTCTGCGCTCAGAACAACCGTCGCGTCACCTGAAGCAAGAGTCTCTCAACTGCGAATCACCACAGACAATGGCTCGCGGTACATCCTGGTGCCCGCGGGGAATCAGCCGCACGCTCATTTCAACGGCGCCTTCCTGGAATTTCACCTCATGATCGAAAACACGGGGCGGAGGAACTCAACCGTGAACAGTTATCGGGTTGAGATCATTCAACTACGGGAGACCTTTCCGAATCTGCAACCGCAAGAAGGTCGTAACGGCATACATGGCAGGCATTGCCAGCACGGTTTGCAACCAGGCCGGATTCTGAGCAGAACCGGGTCGTCAGAATAGATGCCGAGAGCGCCACGGATCACGGCACTCTTCTTTTCTTTATCCCTGGCATTACATTAGACCATTTCGCGAATGCTGGCCTAGGAATGCATGGCGAGCAAAGAAGATTCGGCCCCTTGCGATGCCGCCTTACCCTCACCGACACGACCAACTCCTCGGCCACGGCAGAGTTTGAATTGCATGAGGATTAGATTGCCACATGGGCAGTCGAAGACCGAAAACCAAGCCCCCCCCGGATGCCCGCCGCGATTTCTACGTCATGGTTCCAAGGCTGGGTGCGCGATAGAATCGTCCCTATAACCCAAGAATCTTTGATGCCTCGCCCAATCCCGCCGCAACGTCCAGCCCCGTGCGAGCTTTTATCAGTTCAGCATGGTGCTTGAATTTGTAAAAGACTGCTTGCCTTTGCTCGGCAGTCGACTCCGGATATTCGGAAACAAGTGCGCGAGCCACATCCGGATAGATCCTCGCATACCCCGCATCATTTCTGCTGTGGGCTACGCGCCGACCTTCAGCTTCCAGTTTCGAATCCACAAATTGTCCCACCGGAATTTTCTCGATATCCTCAGAGCTGTTCTGTTCGGTTCCCATGTTGCTCTTTCCTCGCTAGTGGGCAACGTCACCCCGTTTAGTATGCTCCCCTTGCCGCCCGCGCGCAAGGATACGCTGCGCAAGTAATTGGGGTCAAATTCTCGGATTGCAGACGGTGGATTCTACCACGCGCCCGCGCAACAAAAGGAACGGTACAACCGGCTGGAACGAAATTCACCGGTCACGACCCTCGAGATCCTGAGGTGAAGCGGGGTAGACGCTACACCCAGACGCGGGGTAGTGGTGCAGTTTGAGGATTCAGGCCGGGAGAATGGCAGGGAATTACCTATTTTTTCGGCTTGGACTTCTTCTGCTCCAGATAACGGGCATGCTCGTAGAAATCCACGTCGGCGGGACGATCACGTTTGGGCGGAGCAGGCGGCAATCCGAGTATCGCACGGATTTTGGGCGGCAGGTCATCGAGCTCAATGAATCTCACAGACACGGCTCCCTCCGGGTCAGCATTCTTGTGCCTACGGCAAGTCGAGTGTACTTGAACGGCGACTCTCGGCCAACCCCAGCCAGCGACGGGCACCGGGTATGCGTCCCGGTCCGGTTTCGGGCTCCGATGACCGCCGCGGCCGTCGACTCCGCCTCGTGGCGTTCAGGGAGAATGAAGAACGGAGAGTCGGAAAGAGCGGCTTAGGTCCAAGTAGCCTAATCATCACTGGGGTTAAAGGGCTGTCCGCTGGTAGCGTCCTCGTAACCCTTTTGCCAGTCTTCGCTTGCGCTCAGATAGTCTATTGCCTCCAATGGAGCAAACAACGCAGACGCGTCCTTGCCCGCTTCATATCCTCTTCGATATTCATCGATGTCCCTACCCATATATGCCCCCTTCTAGCGAAGTATTCATAAATCTAAGACAGGCGATTGTGAATTCTATGTACGTTCTTCAGATTGTCTGATAACAATCTAGGCACGGCGTCTCAGGTGGATTATCTCCCAAAGTAGTCCACTACACTACTCCAAATTCCCATTGACATACGCTTACTGCGGAGGTAACATGTGCCGCAAAGATCGTGCTGTGAATCCCGGTTGCGGTTGCGGGACCTGCCAGCAGCTTTGCAATTCTGATTCAACCTGGACTGTGGCCTGTGCCCTCTGAGTTCTGCACTTTCGTCGCTGAACTCTCAACTGTCAACTCCCAACAAGGGCTATGTGCCCGGTCCTTGCACGCAGGTTCTTTGGAAATGCAAACCCATCAGGAATGTCCGCCGGGGCAGGCAACCCCTTTAGAATGCGCAGTTCCGAAAAATCCGCCGGCAAGTCTCTTGCAATCCGCACTTACAAAAACACAGGAGTTAAACCTTCTTGGAATCAACACTTACAAAAAACACCCGGGGGAGGGGGGCCCCTCCTTTTTTCCCTTTCCCCTTTGCCCTTTTCCCCTTTGCCTCCCTGCTTCCTTGCCTCCGACTTCCTTGCTTCATCTGGTCTCTTATTCTCAACTTCGAGGTGCCCAATGTCCGCAGAACTCAAGATAGATGATCGCTGCCACTACACTTACGCCGATGGCCGCCGCTGCCGCATGCTTCGGACCAATCACGACCCATCGCTCTGTTCCCAACATCTGCGGCAGCAGCTCCAGCCGCAGCCGGATCCCGGTGCTGTCGCCGCCGAGCTTCTCGGCTTGATCGAAGATTTCTCGACCGCCACCGCCATCAACAAGGCTCTCGGCAGGCTCTTTGCCATGGTGGCCGGCGACCGCATTCCGCCCCGCAACGCCGCTCTGCTCGTCTACATCTGTCAACTGCTTCTCAACACCCTTCCTGCCATGGAGAATGAAGTCACCACCGCGAAGGGCTACCCCGGCTGGGAACACGTGCTGCGCCGGGCTCTGCATAACTTGCGCAGTGCCAAGTCCCCCGGCCTGGGTGATGAAGCTCTCAAGCGCGTCATCGAAGCTCATGACGACGCCGAGCGCACCGCGGGCTGAACCCATGACCGGGCAAGCTGCCATTCCTGCTTGCAAGCGCCCCGTGTCGCTCGCGCGCTCGGCTTCGCCGGGTGTTAGGGTCGCGGCGCGTGCATGCGCCTTCTTGTTACTCTTGCCGGCGGGTAGCAAAATGTAAGCCCGCGGTTTAGAATACGCTGGCATGGGGCAGCCGCGGTTCATTCACCTTCATCTGCACACCGACTACAGCCTTCTTGACGGCGCCTGCGAAATCTCTGAGCTCGTAAATGAAGCGGCGCGACGCGGCATGCCCGCTGTGGCCGTCACCGACCACGGTAATTTGTTTGCCGCGGCGAATTTTTATCACGAGGCCACCACCCGCGGCGTCAAGCCGCTGATTGGCTGCGAAGTGTACGTCGCCCGCGGCAGCCGGCACGACCGCGGCGCGGCCAGCCCCGGCTCGGAGGCGGCGTCGCCGGGCCGCGCCGGCGCCGACCCGGGCTTACGGACAACCTCTCCCGAGCCGGTCCGCGGCACAAACCACCTCCTGCTGCTCTGCGAGAATAACGAAGGCTACCGCAACCTCATCCAACTGGTTTCCGCGGGCTTCCTCGAAGGCTTCTACTACAAGCCGCGCATTGACCACGATCTGCTGGCCAAGCACAGCCGCGGCCTGATTGGACTCTCGGCCTGCCTGCGCGGCGCCGTCTCCGACGCGCTGCTGGAAGACCGCTACGACGAAGCCCGCGAATCGGCCTATCGCCTCCGCGACATCTTCGGCAAGAACAACTTCTTCCTCGAGGTGCAGGACCAGGGCCTGGAGATCGAAAAGCGCGTCAACCAGGAGCTGGTGCGGATGTCGCGAGAGACGGGAATCCCCCTGGTGGCCACCAACGACTGCCACTATCTGACCCAGGCGGACGCCCGCGCCCAGGAAGTGCTCTTGTGCATCCAGACCGGCAAGACGATGAGCGACCCGCAGCGGATGAAGTTTGCCACCGACCAGTTTTACTTCAAGACCGCCGCGGAGATGGCGCAAGTCTTTCGCGAGCTGCCCGAAGCCGTAGACCGCACCGCGATGATTGCAGAGCGCTGCAACGTCAAGATCGAGCGCGTGGGCAATCCCTTTCCGGAGTTTCAGGTGCCCGCCGGGCACACGCTCGATAGTTACTTCGAGGCGGTGGTCCGCGAAGGGTTTGCCGCGCGCGTGCCGCGGCTGGAGGCGTTGGCCAAAGACGGCTTTCTGCGGCGTCCGGTGGCCGATTACGAGCGGCGGCTCTCCGAAGAGATCCGCATGATCCAGAAGATGCGCTTCGCCAGCTATTTCCTGATCGTCTGGGACTTCATCCGCTACGCCCGCGCCCAGGGCGTGCCGGTGGGGCCGGGGCGGGGCTCGGCCGCAGGCAGCCTGGCCAGCTACGCCTTGAAGATCACCGACGTGGATCCGCTGCAATACGGCCTGCTTTTTGAGCGCTTCCTGAACCCCGAGCGCGTCTCGCTGCCCGACATTGATATTGACTTCTGCGTGCGGCGCCGCGGCGAGGTGATCGAGTACGTCACCAGCAAGTACGGCCGCGAAAACGTGGCGCAGATCATCACCTTCGGCACGATGGCCGCCAAGGCCGCGATCAAGGACGTGGGCCGGGCCATGGACATGCCCTATGGGGAAGTGGACCGCCTGGCGAAGCTCGTGCCCAACCAGCTCAATATCACCCTGGACGATGCCCTGAAGCAGTCGCCGCAGCTTCGCTCGCAGGTCGAACACGACGAGCGCGTCGCCGACCTGTTCGAGGTGGCGCGGCGGCTGGAGGGCCTGGCGCGGCACGCCTCGACGCACGCCGCTGGCGTGGTCATCTCGCCGCAGCGGTTGAATGAAATCGTCCCGGTGTACAAGACCAACCGCGACGAAATCACAACCCAGTTCGACATGAATGCGCTCGAGCGCATCGGCTTGCTCAAGATGGACTTCCTCGGGCTGACCACGCTCACCGTGCTCGACGACGCGGTCAAGCTCATCCAGCAGAACCGCGGCATGGAAATCGAATTGAGCGAGCTGCCGCTCGACGATGCCGAGACCTATAAGCTCTTCGCCCGGGGCGAGACCACCGCCATCTTCCAGTTTGAATCCCACGGCATGCGCGACATCCTGCGCCGCTATGAGCCCTCGCGGCTCGAAGACCTCACCGCGCTCAATGCGCTCTACCGCCCCGGGCCCATCCAGGGCGGGATGATCGACGACTTCATCAGCCGCAAGCAGGGCCGCAAGCGCGTCAGCTACGAGCTGCCCGAGCTGCAGGAGATTCTGGAGGAGACCTACGGCGTCATCCTCTACCAGGAGCAGGTGATGCAGATCGCGAACCGCTTGGCGGGCTTCTCGTTGGGCGAAGCCGACCTCCTGCGCCGCGCCATGGGCAAGAAAAAGCGCGAAGAGATGGCGGGGCAGCGCGAAAAGTTCCAGGCGGGCTGCCGGGCCAACAAGATACCGGGCAAGAAGGCCGAGCGGATCTTCGACCTGATGGCCGAGTTCGCCGGCTACGGTTTCAACAAATCGCACTCGTGCGCCTACGCGCTGCTGGCCTACCAGACCGCTTATCTGAAAACGCACTACCCGGTGGAATTCATGGCCGCGCTGCTGACCTCGGAGACGGGCAACGCGGAAAAAGTGGTCAAGTACATAAATGAGGCTCGCGGCATGGGCATCACAGTGATGCCGCCCGACGTCAATACCAGCGACCTCGACTTCACCCCGCTCGGCGAAGCCATCCGCTTCGGCCTGCGCGCCATCAAAAACGTCGGCGAGAACACGGTAAAGGGCATCTTGCAGGCGCGCTCCGCCCTCGGCGGGTTCCGCTCGATCTTCCGGTTCTGCGATGCGGTGGATAGCCGCGTGCTCAACCGCCGCGTGCTGGAAAGTTTGATCCGCTCAGGCGCGATGGATTCCCTGGGCGCGCGCCGCGCCCAGCTTTACCAGGTGATTGACCGGGCGATGGAGCGCGCACAGCGGCGCCAGCGCGAGGTTTCGAGCGGCCAGCACGGCCTGTTCGCCGCCTCCGCGGGCCAGGCCGCCGCCTCAGCGCCGCCGAATGACGCGCTCCCCGACATCGAGGAGTGGCCGGAAGATGAATTGCTCGCCGCCGAATACGCCACGCTTGGCTTCTACATTTCCGGCCATCCGCTCTCCAAGCACGCCGGGCGGCTTAAAGAACTCTCCGTGACCGATCTCGGGACGCTCGAAGGGAAGCGTTCGGGCGAGGAGATTGTCGTGGCGGGGATTGTGGTTAACATCCGACCGATGCGCTCGCGCAAAGGCGACCGCTGGGCCATCTTCACCCTGCAGGACATGACGGGCGTGCTGGAGCTGCTCGCTTTTCCCGAGGCCTTTGCGCGTCTGGAGGGCGTTCTGCGCGCCGCCACGCCGCTGCTGGTAAAGGGCCGCGTCAACGTGGAGGAAGTGGGCACGCGAGTCGTCGTGATGGAGGCGCGGCCGCTCGAGGAGGTCGCCGAGTCCGGCCCCAGCCTGCTGCGGGTGCGCGTGGAACGCGCTGCGCTCGATGAGTTCACGATGGATTGTTTGCAGGGCTTGTTCAATTTGAACCGCGGCAACTGCCCGGTGGAGTTTGAAGTCGTCTCGCCCGACGGCTCGCTGGCCCGGGTGATGACCGACCGCAAGGTGCGCGTCGGCCCGGAGCTGCTCGACAAGGTGCGAGAGATGTGCGGTCCCGACGCCGTTGAAGTGCTAAACTAATCGCCGATTTCAAGCTCCCGGGCTCCGGCACTGAAACATCCAGACCATGCGACGCCGCAAACGCGACATTGAGAAGCTCGAGCAGGATGTGGAAGAGCTCCGCCGCCTCACCTCGCTGGAGATTACCGGCGAGGAGGTGGAGCGGTTGCGCCGGGAAGTGGCCGAGCTGAAGCGGGAGTTCTACACCCATCTCGGCCCCTGGCAGCGAACCAAGCTTTCGCGCCACCCGCAGCGGCCCTACACCCTCGACTACGTCCGGCTCCTCTTCCAAGACTTCAGCGAGGTGCACGGCGACCGCAACTTTGCCGACGATCCGGCCATCGTCGCCGGGACGGCGCGCTACCACGGACGGCCCGTCGTCGTCGTGGGTCACCAGAAGGGCCGCGACACCAAACAAAAACTTGTCCGCAACTTTGGCATGCCCAAGCCCGAGGGCTACCGCAAGGCGCTGCGCGTGATGCAGCTCGCCGCCAAGTTCAGCCGGCCCATCTTCACCTTCGTGGATACGCCCGGCGCCTACCCGGGGATTGACGCCGAGGAGCGCGGCCAGGCCGAGGCCATCGCCCGCAACCTCCGCGAGATGGCGCGGCTGCCCGTGCCCATCGTCGTCACCATAAACGGAGAGGGCGGGTCGGGTGGGGCCCTCGCGATCGCCGTCGGCGACAAAGTGAACATGCTCGAAAACGCCATCTACTCGGTCATCTCGCCCGAGGGTTGCGCCTCGATCATGTGGCGCGACGCCGCCAAGGCCGAGGTCGCTGCCGTGGCGTTGAAGATTACCGCCGGCGACCTGATGGAACTGGATCTCATTGATGAGATCGTGCCGGAACCCGAGGGTGGAGCACACCTGGACCCCGAAGCGGCGGCGCAGCTCCTCGACCCGGTGCTGGCGCGCTCGCTCAACGAGCTAGTGCGGCTCCCCGTGCCGCAACTGCTCGAGCGCCGTTATGAGAAGTTCCGCCGCATGGGCCAGTTCTTGCAAGTGAGCGTCGGTTAGCCGCCTCCCCGGCGGCGCGTGATTCCCTGGAACTTTTCGCGGCTTTTCGGCGTAACTTGAGTCAAAGAGCGGCAGACACCAGGAGGGGAGCAATGTTCTGCGATCGCTGCGGGACTGAGTTGCGGGCGGGCCAACGGTTTTGCGCCTCGTGTGGGAAGGCGATCGGCGTTAGCGTGGTGCCGCAGCCCAGCGATGGCCGCGTCAGCCGCCACATTCAAACACTGGCCGTGCTCTGGCTCGCAGCCTCTGCATTGAACTTGATCGGCGGGGCGGTGCTGTTCGTGTTGGGGAGCACACTGTTTGGGCGCTTGGGGCACATCGGTCCGAACGGGGTCGTTCCCGGTTTCCTCCACGGGCTTTTCTATGTCCTGGGCATGTTGGTTTTGCTCAAGGCGCTGGCAGGCTTCGCCGCCGGCTGGGGCCTGCTGGAGCGCCAGCCCTGGGCCCGCACGCTCACTCTGGTGCTGGGCTTCGTCAGCCTGTTGAACCTCCCACTGGGCACCGCTCTCGGCATTTACACCATCTGGGTGCTGCTGGCGCCGCAGGCCGACGAGGAATACCGGCGACTCGCTCGCGCCGCCTAGCGAGCGACGGCCCCAGGATCGCTGGCGGACCCCGCCTTCGGGTATTCCATCCCTAGTTGCTGATTGGCCACCGGTCAAGCCCGGTTCGGTTGTGGCCTACCTGATTCTGGTCTAGCCTCGTTCCGAAGGGGCAGGATGGTTGCACGTGCGCGCGCATCGCATCCCGACAATACCCGCTGGGAAGCGCCATCGAGCCGCTCGCGGTAAGCGGAAGCGCAACCTCGTCAAGACAAAGCCAGCCACAGGGGGGCAGAACTCTCGGAGGCAGAGCGGAATTATGTCCGAGCCATTCCGGCCATTTGAGCGTCTGGTGGAGATCACCGTCCTGGGCAAGACCTTCAAGGTCCCCGAGAAGAACTCCGTGCTGCGCTGCTTTCAGTACATCAGCCCGGAAACCATCCCCTACGGGCGTTTCTGCTGGAACCAGGAGTGCCAGTATTGCCGCATTTACAGCCAATTGCCCGATGATGACCAGTCCCGGGAAATGTTGAGCTGCAAGTTTCTGGTCGCGGACGGGATGGCCATCACTCAGCTCAGCCCCGAGCTCAAGTGGTGCCTGCACGCCAAGCTTCGCCGCTGATTGCGGCGCCGCATGGCTGTGCTTTGACGGCGCAGAAATCCTCCGCAACTTCTCCCCCGCCCGCGTGTTGGTTAGGGCAGAACGAAACCAGCCCAAGTGCGCTAGGCGGCTGGGTGCCACAAGCCCACCCCGTCCCGAAGGCACCCGGCCGACGTACGCAAGGGCGTTCCGGCACCCTAACCCGGAACGCCCTTCGTTTTCTCCAGACCGGGCGTGTCCCGCTCGCGCTCCGTTTCCCGGCTTCTTCTCCCGAACGGAAGGAAAGACCGCCGTGATACGGGATCTTGGCGGGACCCAGCATCTCAGTTGTCGCAAATTCTAGGCAGGCTGAATTTGGCTCGCTTCGACGGTCCCCGCGTTTTCTTGTTGCCTCGGCCGATGTGATAGAATCCGGCGTTGGGCGCGACTTCTTGCCATGGGGGCTGCATTGAACAAGCGGGCTAAGTTTGCCGTTGGGATCGCCATCATCCTGGTGACGCTGTCCTGGCTGGGGTGGGTGGGCGCAAGAGAGAGCAAGACCTATTACCACACCATCGTGGAACTCTCCGCCATGAGACCTTCCGACGTTCACCACCGCATCCGCGTCGGCGGGACGGTTCGCCCCGGCTCGATTGCGCGGTTCACCGGCCGGGTGGATTTCGTCATCGAGGGAGAGGGCAAAGCGCTGCGAGTGAGCTATGTTGGCAGCGATCCCTTGCCCGACACTTTCGTGGACGGCTCCCAGGCCCTGGTCGAGGGAAAACTGACGAACAACGGCACCTTCGCTGCCGATAAAGTCCAAGCCAAGTGCGCCTCGAAGTACGAAGCCGCGCCCGGACAGCCCAAGACCGGGGCCGGCGATTCGGGGTCCGCCCCGGAGAAGAAGAGCTAGACCGTTTGGACTGAAACGCGGAGCTTCTTTGGACCTTTTCGGATCCTTTGCCCTGCTTCTGGCATTTGTCTCGGCGGCCTACGCGGTGGCCGCGGGCATTGCCGCTGTCATCACCCGCCGCCCGCTGCTCATCAAAAGCGCTCGAAACGCGGGCATGGCTGTCTGCCTTCTGGTCACGCTGGGCATGGCGAGCCTGGTCTATCTGTTCCTCACCGATAATTTCTACATGGCCTACGTGGTCGGCCACAGCAACCGCGACCTCCCTACGTTTTACAAGTTTGCCGCGCTGTGGTCGGGGCAGGAAGGCTCGCTGCTGTTCTGGAGCTGGCTGCTCTCGCTGTACGTTATCTCGGTCCTGCTTGCCTATCGCGGCAAGCATCCTGAGCTGATGCCGTACGTGGGCGTGGTCCTAGCGGGCGTACAACTTTTCTTCCTGACGCTGAACAACTTCGTCGCTAGCCCGTTCAAGGTCCTGGGCGCAATGGGGCCGGACGGCGCGATGCGCCTGGTGGCGCACGCCGACGGCAACGGCCTCAATCCGCTTCTGCAATACCCCGAGATGGTGATCCACCCGCCCATGCTCTATTCGGGCTATACCGGCTTCACCATTCCGTTTGCCTTCGCGCTGGCCGCCCTGTTGGGCCGCTATCCGGGCGAGAAATGGATCCACCTGACGCGGCGCTGGACGATGATCGCCTGGTGCTTCCAGAGTGCGGGCATCCTGCTGGGCGCGCACTGGGCCTACGCCGTGCTGGGCTGGGGCGGCTACTGGGCCTGGGACCCGGTGGAAAACGCATCGCTGATGCCCTGGCTGACCGGCACTGCCTTCCTGCACTCGGTGATGATGCAGGAGAAACGCGGGATGCTGAAGGTGTGGAACGTCTGGCTGGTGTTCACCACGTTTCTGCTGTGCATTCTGGGCACGTTTCTGACTCGCAGCGGTGTGGTCAGTTCGGTGCACGCCTTTGCGCAATCTTCGATCGGGCCGTGGTTTGTCGGCTTCCTCGCCCTCATCCTCGCGGTCTGTATCCTGGCGTTTATGAAAAACCGCGACTACCTGCGCAGCGATAACCAGCTCGATGCCATGGTGTCGCGGGAGTCGAGCTTCCTGTTCAACAACTTGATTCTGCTGGTCGCCTGTGTTGCGGTCCTGTCGGGGACGCTCTTCCCGGTGCTTTCCGAGGCGGTGCAGGGAAGCAGGATCAGTGTCGGCCCTCCCTTCTTCAACAAGGTCAACATCCCCATCGGATTGTTCCTGCTGTTTCTGACCGGCGTAGGCCCGCTGCTGGCCTGGCGGAGGACCTCGCTCGACAGCCTGCGGCGCAATTTCGGCTGGCCGCTACTGGGCGGCCTGGCTGCGGGTGCGGTGGCGTATCCATTGGGCGTTCGCGATTTCTATGCGCTGGTCTGCGTGGTGCTGTCGGTGTTCGTTGCGCTGACCATCTCGAGCGAATTCCTCCGCGGCGCCCTGGTTATCCGCGCCCGGGCTGGCGTCAATCTGTTCTCGGCCGTCGGGCAGCTCACCATGCGCAATACCCGCCGCTATGGCGGGTATGTGGTCCATTTCGGTATGGTGCTGATCTTTGTCGGGCTTTCGGGCGCCGCATTCAACCAGGACAAGCAGATGGAAATGGCGCCCGGCTCGCGGATGGAGCTTGGCCCATACTCGCTGGTCTGCCAGATGTTCACGTCGCGCCCGGAGCAGAACTACACCGCCGAGCGCGCCACCATCGAGGCCTTCCGCAGCGGAAAGCAGACCATGATGCTCTATCCCGAGCGGCGGTTCTATCCCGCGAATGAGCAGGCCGGCACAATGGTCGCTATCTATTCCACGCTGAAAGAAGACCTCTATGTCGTGTACGCCGGCCGCAGCCCGGAGAACAACCAGCCGGTTATCCATGCGTATCTCAACCCGCTGGTGAAATGGATCTGGCTGGGCGGTGTGATCGTCGTGCTCGGCACCGGCTTGGCCTTGCTGCCGAACCGCCAGGCGGTGCTGGTCGTTCGCGCCGCGGCGCGAACGGTTTCGGTGGGCGCAGCGCCGCAGCCGGTCACGGCACCTGTTCAGAGCTTTAAAAGCCATGACTAGACATCGCCGGCTCATCCCGCTGCTCGCCCTCGCGCTTGCCGCTTGGCTCTCCCCCGGCCCGGTCGGCGCCCAGCAGACCGAGCGCGCCAAGAAACTTGGCAAGCACCTGATTTGCATGTGCGGCTGCAACCAGATCCTCACCGCCTGCAACCACGTGGGGTGCACCACATCCACAGCGATGCTGAAAAAACTCGATCAGGTGGTGGCACGCAACGAGCCCGACGACCTTACCCTGCAATCCTTCGTTCAGGAATATGGCGAAAGCGTCATGGCCGAGCCGCCGGCGAAGGGTTTCAATCGCCTGGCGTGGTACATTCCCGGCTTTGCGTTCGCCGCGGGCCTGACGATTGTGCTTCTGGTGATCTCCCACTGGCGGCGCCGCATAACTCTGGCCACGGCCGGACCGGCCGGCGAGCAAATCTCCCCCGAGCTTATGGCCCGCGCCCGCCAGCAGGCGGACGAGGAGACCGAGGACTAGCATGTTTGCGCCGAGCAATCTCTTGCCGGCTTCCATCGGAGGCATCTCGGGCTCCGATGGCGCCGTCCTGCTGGCGTGCCTGACGCTTGCGGCGGCGACCATGCTTTTTGTCTTCTACATCGAGCCCGACCCCGCCGATTCCGCGCCTCACCGCACCCGGCTGGATCAGTTGCTCGAGCGGCGCGACGTCATCTACGAAAACCTCCGCGACCTCAAGTTCGAGCATCGCGCCGGCAAATTCTCCGAGCGCGACTACGAACAGACTCGGCAAGCCCTGGAGACAGAAGCCGCCACCGTCCTGGCCGAAATCGAAAAAGTGACCGGTGGCCCGGGACGTCCGGCGCGCCCCGCTCAGGCGAAATCGCCATCATGATACGCATCGTCTGCCAACTCGTTTGGCTCAGCCTGCTGGCGCTCCTCATGGCCGGCGCTGCCGCAGCCGGATCGCTTTCGGGAGTGGTGCGCAACGGCACCACCGGCGCGGCTGCGGCCGGCGTGGACGTTGTCCTCATTCAGCTCCAAGGGGGCATGGAAGCCGTCGCGAACGGCAAGTCCGACGCGCAGGGCCGCTTCCGCTTCGAGCACCCCGCACTCGGCCGGCAGCCCATGCTCGTACGGGCCGTATATCGCGGCGTCAACTTCCACCAGGCGGTGCCGCCCGGCCGCGACACGGCCGAAGTCGAGGTCTTCGAACCTACCGCAGACGCGAAGGTGCTGCAGGTGGCTTCTCGGCTGATCGTTCTCCAGCCAAACGGCGCGGTGCTGCTGGTCGGCGAGGAGTTCGCCGTGCTGAACCACTCGACGCCGCCTGCGGCCTATTACAAGGCGGACGGCAACTTCGAGTTCCAGATCCCCGAGGGCGGGGAGCTGGCCCAGGTTTCGGCCTGGGGCCCCGCGGGCATGCCCGTGGTGCAGGGAGCAATCGACCGTGGCGCCCGCCGCTACTCCGTTGCCTTCGCATTTCGCCCCGGTGAAAGCGGAGTCCGGCTCTCCTATCATGTACCCTACACTGCGAATCAGACCGCGTTCCGCGCAACGTCGCCGTACGCGGCGCAGCGCGTGCTGCTCATTGCTCCTCCGACCTTGCAGGTGGCGAGCGCAGGCTTCCAGCCAGCAGGAACCGAGCAGGGATGGAGCGTGTACGCCCGCGAAGGCGTTTCCGCCGGCGCGCAGTTTGACATTGCCGTCTCCGGAACGGCGCCGCCACCTTCAGAGGCGGGCCCGCAGGGCCAGACGGACGCAGGGAGCCGCGACGCCGGTCGCTCGGCGCAGCCCGTGCAGGCGCTGCCCGGCCGGCTCGACAGCTTGAAGTGGGTTCTGGTGGGCGGTTTCGGGGCGTTGTTTGCCCTGGGCGTTGGTTTCCTCTGGCGGAGGCCTGCCGGCGCGACGAACGCACAGCCTACAGGGAAAAATTCGCAGCCGAACCGCCGCGGCGCATCCCGAGAGACCGATGCGGCGCTTTCCCAGGCCGCCGCACAAGTGCAGCGCGAAGTCAATCACAGCCTTGACCAGCTCAAGGAGACGCTCTTCCGGCTCGAATTGCGCCGCCAGGCCGGCACCATCTCCGAGGAAGAGTACGCTCGGGAACACGGACGTGCCGAGAAGGTCTTGCGCGAACTGGTCAAGGGTTGAGCCGGGCCTCGTGGTGAGCTCCCGCACCACTTCAGGACTCAACGTCGAATTCCACCAGGTTGAGAAGCGCTATGGCTCTCTGCTCGCCCTGCGCCAAGTGTCGCTCGCCGTTGTCGCGGGAGAGTTTGTCGCGCTGCTCGGGCCCAACGGCTCGGGGAAGACCACACTGCTCAAAGTGGCGGCCCTGCTGGTGCGGCCCAGCTCGGGCCGGGTGGGGTTTCCCGGCGCAGCCGACAGTGGTTCGGCGGCTTTGAAGCGCCGGATCGGTTTGGTCGCGCATAGCACGCTGCTTTACGACGAGCTGAATGCCGAGGAGAATCTCACGCTGTTCGCACGGCTGTACGACCTGGAAGAAACGAGTGCACGCGTCCGCGACGCGCTCGATGCGGCAGGTCTCGCCAACCGCCGGAGAGATTTGGTGCGAACGTTTTCTCGCGGGATGCGCCAGAGGCTGGCGATTGCCCGTGCTCTGCTCGCCGGGCCCGGCCTGCTGCTGCTCGATGAGCCCGCCGCAGGGCTCGATTCGCAGGGGCTCGAATGGCTGACCGCGACGCTCGGGCGCCTGCACGACTCGGGCTGCACCATCGTGATGAGCACCCACGGCCGGAACGAAACCCTGGCACTCGCGACACGCGCCGTGTTCCTGGAGGAGGGCGTTGTTACGCGGGACACCGGACCGGGGGGAGATCCGCGAAGAGCGCTCGAACAGCAAGCTGCCGGGAGACCCGCGTGAACCTGGCGCGTGCCGCGACTATCATCCTGGCCAAAGAGCTGCGCACCGAGTTCCGCACCCTCGAGCTGCTCCAGGCGACGGTGGTATTTGTCCTGGTTGTCTTGGTGCTCTTCAGCTTCACATTCGATCCCACGGCCTCTGAATCCCGCCGCTTCGGACCGGGTCTGCTGTGGCTCGCGTTTCTGTTTGCCGGTTCGCTGATGTTGCATCCCTCGTTCACGCGCGAGCAGACTAACGAGACCCTCGCCGCGTTGCGACTCGCGCCGATCGAGCCTTTCGCCATCCTGCTCGGAAAGGTGCTGGCCAATTTCCTGTTCCTGCTGCTGGCCGAGGTTCTCCTGCTGCCAATCTTTGCCGTGCTCTACAACGTCCACCTCGCTTCAGTGCTGGGCCGCTTGCTGCTGGTGCTGGTGTTGGGCACGCTCGGTTTGACGACCACTGGAACCGTGTTCTCAGCCATCGCCTCGCAGGCGCGCATGCGTGAGCTGCTGCTGCCGTTGCTGTTACTGCCGGTCCTGACCCCGGCGCTGATCGCGAGCACCGAGGCCACCGCCGGCCTGCTCGGCGACCCGCCCGAGCTGCGCCAGGTCTGGCTGGCCTTCCTCGTCGCGTTTGACGTCCTGTTTTTGACGGCCACATGGCTTTTCGGCGAATATCTATTGGAGGAGTGAAATGCCTCGGGGAATGAAAACGAGCTGGCTTGCCACGGCAGCTGTGGCGGCCCTGATTGGCCTGGCCGGCTACTCCGCGCTCTTTGTTGCGCCCACGGAACGAACCATGGGCCTCATCCAGCGGATTTTCTATTTTCACGTTCCGAGCGCCTGGACCGGGTTCGTCGCCTTCTTCCTCGTTTTTGTCTCGAGCATCGCCTATCTGCTTCGCCGCAGGCCGCAGTGGGACTGGCTGGCTGTCTCCGCGGCAGAAGTCGGAGTGGCTTGTTTCACCGTCGTTCTGGTGACCGGCCCGATCTGGGCGAAGCCCGTCTGGGGCATCTGGTGGACCTGGGACGCCAGGCTGACCTCGACGTTTGTGCTTTGGGTGCTGTACGTTTCCTACCTGCTGCTGCGAACCCTGATGGGCGACCCGGAGCGGCGCGCCACGGTCTCGGCGGTGTTTGGCATCTTCGCATTCCTCGATGTTCCGCTGGTGTATCTTTCCATTTGGTTCTGGCGGACGCAGCATCCGCAGCCGGTCATCGGCGGCGGGGGGCTGGACAAGCGCATGTGGCCGGTTTTTTTGATCTGCTGGGCGGCCCTGCTGGCGTTGATGGCGCTTTTGGTCCGGCAACGCTACCGGCTCGAGGCCCTGTGCCACGAGGTACAGGAGCTGGCCATCGACGTAGAGCTGCACAGCGCCGAGCGAGCAACGGAGATCCGATGAAAAACCTGCAAAGCCTGATGGCTGCCTATCTGTTTGTCTGGGGAATCTTTTTCGCTTACCACCTAACTGTGGCACGCCGCCTGGCGCGCCTCCAGGATGAAGTGGAACGGCTGAAGGCCATGTTGAAGCAAGTTTGATTGATGGAATCGGAGTGGGTGCATAACGATACGCCCTAGGAATCTGGAAAGCGTCGAATTGACCCAGCGCTCGAGAGTCGGCGTTGTGTTGTTCCAGTTGGGTGGACCGGATTCGCCCGACGCCGTCGAACCGTTCCTCTACAATCTTTTCTGTGACCCGGACATCCTCCCGCTCGGCTCGTTCGGGGCTCTGGTACGTAAGCCGCTGGCGCGATGGATTTCCCGGCGGCGCTCGAAAATTGTGGCGCACCACTATGACGAGATCGGCGGCCACTCTCCAATCCGGCTGTTGACCGAGCGTCAGGCGGAGCGGCTTGCGGAAGCCCTGCACCCGCACGTGGAAGCCCGCGTTTTAGTGGCCATGCGCTACTGGCATCCGCTCACCGCTGAGGCGGCGCGCCAGATCAGTGCCTCGGCGTTCGACCACCTGGTCCTGCTGCCCCTCTACCCGCAATACTCCTTCGCCACCACTCGCAGCAGCCTGAAGGAATGGGGGCGCGTCTATGCGCCCAGCCGGCCGCCGGTGCCGGTGCACGTCATCGAGCATTTCTACAGCCATCCGCTCTACATCGAAGCGCTGGTGGAAAAGATCGCGCTCAGCCTGCGGCAGTTCGATCACCCGGCCGATGTGCACTTGGTCTTCAGCGCGCACGGGCTGCCATTGAGCCTGATTGAGCGCGGCGACCCCTACCCGCGCCAGGTAGAGGCCACCGTGCGCCTGATCCTGGAGCGCGGCGCGCAGTTTTCTGCCCGAGCGGGCGACGGCGCCTGGCCGGCCACGCACGCCCTCTGCTACCAAAGTAAGGTCGGCCGGCAGAAGTGGCTCGAGCCTTCGCTCACCGAAACCATCGAGCGGCTGGCGCTCGCTGGCGTTAAACAGATGCTTGTGGCGCCCATCGCGTTCGTCACCGAGCACATCGAAACCCTGCACGAAATCAATATCGAGGCCCGCGCCGAAGCGGAAAAGCTCGGCGTGGAGAAGTTCCGGATGATGCCGGCGGTCGGCGACTCCCCGCGGTTCATCGCCGCGCTCGCCGATCTGGTCCTCCGCGCTGTGGGCGTCGAGGCCCCTCGGGCGGCCCTTGCGGGGTGATTGCAGCGCTTGTCAACTTTACTCGAATCGGCTTGACACCGCCTGGCGCGCGGCTTATAAAAGAATGTTTTCGGGGCATTGGCCTTCATCCTTTTATTTCATTCGTGAGGTAGCGCGCGCCGCTATGGCGGAGCACAGCGAAGCGAAGCCTGCTGAGAACACGGCCTCACCCGTTGCCGCTGCCGGGGCAGGGCAGAAACCCCCGGCGAAATCCCCTCCGGAAAGCCAAGCAGGTCTGTCGCCCGACAAGATGCGCCGGCGCATCATCTGGACTTGCATCTGGGGTTATCTGGGCGTCAACTTCCTGATGTTCCTGCGGTTCTTCTTTCCCCGCACGCTGTTTGAGCCCGAGGCCGTCTTTACAGTGGGTCATCCGGCGGATTTCAGCCTCGGCGTGGAAACCAAGTTTCAGAAGCAGTTTCGCATCTGGGTGGTGAAGGAGCCGGACAAGTTGTTCGTGATCTACGCCCGCTGCACGCATCTGGGCTGCACGCCCGATTGGAAAGAGAGCGAGAACAAGTTCAAGTGCCCGTGCCATGGCAGCGGTTACACCATGGAGGGCATCAACTTCGAGGGGCCGGCGCCGCGGCCGATGGACCGCTGCCACGTCGAGCTGGACGCCACCGGGCAGATCGTTGTGGATACCAGCCGGCTCTATGTCCGCGACCCCAGGGCCGGCCGCGATGAATTCGAAAACCCGGGCGCCTTATTAACCGTGTAACCAGGCGCCCGTACGGAGCGGAGTTCCTCCGCGAGGTTTCGACCACGGACCTGGTTCCTGGAGTAGCTGAGGGAGAGTCAGATGCCGGAAGAAAACGGGGGCAAGAAGCGCACCGGCCTGCTGGACAAGGTCCAGGAAGACGCCAGGTCGTTCAAGGAATTCATCCAAAAGAAGAGCAAAGAGGAGCTGGAGGGCCTGAAGGAGCCTGAGAAGACGCAGCTCTTCCGCTCGATTTTCCGCGTCAAGCACGACGAGACGCCACGCAACCGCGCCCTGAGCGTTCTGACCAACGTCTTCTTCCATCTCCACCCGGCCAAGATCAATCGCGATGCCGTGCGCTACAGCTATACCTGGGGTATGGGCGGCATCACCTTCTACCTGTTCATCGTGCTGACCTTTACCGGTGTGCTGCTGATGTTTTATTACCACCCCAGCAAGATTCAGGCGTTCCGCGACATCCTGTACCTGGAAAACGACGTGCCATTCGGCAAGCTGTTGCGCAACATGCACCGCTGGGCGGCACACCTGATGATCATCGCCGTGTGGCTGCACATGTTCCGCGTCTTTCTGACCGGCTCCTACAAGCGCCCGCGGGAGTTCAATTGGTGCATCGGCGTGCTGCTGATGGTGCTCACGCTGCTGCTTTCGTTCACCGGTTACCTCCTGCCGGACGACCAGTTGGGGTTCTGGGCGGTCACGGTGGGCACCAACATGGCGCGCGCCACGCCGCTCCTGGGTCACGAAGGCCCGTTCGGGGCGCAGCTCGGCATGACGCCCTATAACGACGTGCGCTTCGCCCTGCTGGGCGGCTCGATTGTGGACGCGAATGCCTTGCTCCGCGCCTACATCTGGCATTGCATCGCCATCCCGCTGATTGCCGCCATCTTTATGGGCTTGCACTTCTGGCGGGTACGCAAAGACGGTGGCATCTCCGGCCCTGCGCCGGTGATGCTCGAATCGGAGATCAAGGAAGAGAAGGGCCCGCGGCCGGTGATCATGAAGCCGAGCGGCATGCGCTGAGTTCTTAGCAGGACACGCATTCCTGCCTGTAGAGATTGGCCAACCTTGGGCCGGGGATTTGTTGGGGCCCACATCCGGGGGGACGGAGGCAGTCATCCATGGGGGCAGATTGGCATCAAGTCTGGGAAATTGTCTCGCAGCCGGACAATGTGCCCATTGTCGCGCTGCTGTTCCTGGTGCCGTTCTATGTCTGGTATGCCTTCCGGCAGGCTTTCGCCACCGATCGCCTGATCGCGAAGCTCGAAGCCGACCCGCAGCTCGCGAAGTCGCATCACCGGAAAGTTTTTCCCTGGAAGACCGGCTGGGACCGGGAAGTGCACGTGTGGCCCTACCTGATGCGCATCGAGTTTCTGGCGGCCATCATTGTCACGGTGGTCCTGATGGTCTGGTCCATCACCCTGAACGCCCCGCTCGAGGAGCCGGCCAATCCCAATCTGACGATGAATCCGGCCAAGGCGCCCTGGTACTTCCTCGGCCTGCAGGAGATGCTGGTCTATTACGACCCGTGGATCGCGGGCGTGGTGATGCCAACTCTAATCATCCTCGGCCTGATGGCCATCCCCTACATTGACGCTAATCCTCTCGGCAACGGTTATTACACCTATCGGCAGCGCCGCTTTGCCATTTGGACATTTTTGTTCGGCTTCTTGTTGCTGTGGGTGACGATGATTGTCATCGGGACGTTCATCCGTGGCCCCGGTTGGATGTGGTTCTGGCCGTCGCAGACCTGGGACCACAACCGCCTGGAGTTTGCGGTGAACCGCAACTTGGACCAGGTCTTCGGCATTGATGGGTCCTGGCTGGCGCATGTGCTGCCGCAGAGCTGGAAGGGCTCGGCGCCGATCATTGCGCGGGGGATCTTCGGCATCTTCCCGCTGGCGTTGTACTTCATCCTCGCCACCTTCCTGATCCACCGCATCTGTATGCTGACCGACTTCAGCCGGAAGATCTATCAGCGGATGACGCTGACGCAGATTGTGACCGTGCAGTTGCTGATGATCCTGATGTTGAGCCTGCCAGTGAAAATCCTGCTTCGGCTGGTATTGCGCATCAAGTACGTCTGGGTGACGCCGTGGTTCAGCATCTGAGCGCACCCGAAGCTTTGCGCGAGGAGACCCTGGGTGCCTGAGACCCGCTCCGACGACCCCATCGAGACCAGCTCGCTGAGTCTCGCCCTGTTGCTCTCGGCGTTTCTGCTGCTGCTGACCGTCGCCTGGTCGCTCTACGACGAATTCTACGGCCTGCGCCCGTGGCGCTCCTATCAGCGCGAGTTCGCCAAAGTGTATGCCGGCTACCTCAAGAAGACGATTCCCCAGCAGCGCAACCGGGAAAAAGAGATTCGGGGGTCCGCGGATTATCAGAAGCTCGACCAGCAGGTGAAAGCCGCTGATGAAGCCGCCAAGCCACGCCTCCGGGAGATCGACCGGGAATCGAACTACGTTGACAGCCGCCTGGCCGCGCTCACCGACACGTTCCAGACGGCCCGAGGAAAAGTCACTTCGCTGGTCTACAACATGGAGCTTGCGCCGATCGGCTCGAGTGCCCGGAAGAGCCGGATGGACGCCGTCGAGGAGGCCAAGCGAGAGGTCTACAAACTTAGCCTGCCTACTAAGGACGGAAGGGCCGAAGACCTGAGGATGAACTACGACCAGCTCGAGGCGGAGTTCAACAGCCTCAAGGCGCGGAAGGCACAACTGGTCGCTGAGCAGGGCGAGGTCTTGCGTCCGATCAAAGATCTGCGGGAACAGCGCGACACCTACTTCAAGGAAAAAATGGAGGGCCTGACTGCCGAGCAGTTAAACGGGTTGCTGAACGCGGTGAACCACCTGGACATTGATATCCGGCAAATCAACGTCAATCCGGCAAACCCCACCATCAATAACTTCGGCTCCGGCGGCCTGGTGGACCGCTGCCAGTCGTGCCACCTTGGCATGGACACGAAGCTGGTTCCCCTGAGCATGAGGCTCACGAGCGCCGATTTGGGAGCGACGAAGAGCAAGAACGCTCCCTTTTCGAGCCACCCGGCCGTTGATCTGCTGAAAATCCACGACCCTGAGAAATTCGGTTGCTCGCCGTGCCACGGCGGCAACGGCCGGGCTCTCGACAGCGTTGAGAGAGGCCACGGCCGCTATGAGCACTGGCTCTGGCCTCTCTATTACAGGGAGAACTACCAGGCCGGCTGTCAACAGTGCCATGTTTCCGACATGCTGACCGAACAGGCGCCCGTGCTCAATCGCGGGAAGGACCTCTTCCGCAGCCGTGGCTGCATCGGCTGCCACAAGTTTGAAGGCTTCGACGACCAGGGCGAACAACTGCTCGCCACCCGCCAGGCCATCCGCCAGCTTGAGCAGGAGAAGAAAGAGGACGAGCTCGAAATCCCGCGGCTGAACAAGGCCGCCGACGCCGCCCCGGACAATGAGACCGCTCAGCGGCTCAATGCCCAGGCCACAAACCTCACCGTCACCATCAGCAGCATTGATGCGCGCGTCGAGCAGCTCGAACAAAAGACCTCCAGCCTGTTCCGCGAAGAAAAGAAGGTCGGTCCCAGCCTGAAAGAAGTGCGCATGAAGCTCCGCAAGGAGTGGATCCCTCACTGGCTCGGTCACACGCACGAGTTCCGCCCGACCACGAAGATGCCGCAGTTCCGCCTGCAACAGGATGAAATCCAGGCAATCGCTGCCTTCATCTGGCAGTCGGGCGTTCTGGGCCCGGCGCTCCCGAGCCAGGCCCCCGGCAATGCCGCCCGCGGCAAGGAATTCGTGGAGACTCGCGGCTGCATGGCCTGCCATGCGATTGGCGAGGGTACGAGTTCGGTCGGCGGCGACTTTGCGGCGAACCTCAGCCGCGTCGGCGAGAAAGCGACGTACGAATACCTGGTCCGCTGGGTGCACAACCCTCGCGAGCGGACGCGACCCTACTGCCCGTTTGAGAAGCGCGACCTGGGGCCGGAGGACTACGCCAAGCACGGCTTGCCGTATGTCTTCGACCTCGATCACTCGCGCTGCCCGAACGACGGCCACCAACTCCAGGTGCAACAGCCCACAGTGATGCCCAGCCTGCGACTCACCTGGGAAGAGGCGCGCGACATCGCCAGCTATCTGATCACTCTGAAGCGCCCGAACGCCTCCTACGAGGCGGCCGCCTTTATGGACGACTCCAACCTGAAAGAACGCGGTCGCGCCCTTGTACGCAACTACGGCTGCGCCGGATGCCACGAGATTGCCGACTTCGAGGAAGAGCCGCGCATCGGCACCGAACTCACCACGGAAGGCAGCAAGCCGATTGAGCGGCTGGACTTTGCGCTACTGACGGAAGACGCCAAGCGCGGCATCCTCCCCGACGGCAAGCGGTCGCCCCGAGGCTCCTGGTACGACCAGAAAGGGTTTTTCGAGGCCAAGCTCGCCAACCCGGCCACGTTCGACAAGAACAAGTTCAAGCCCAATCCGCTCGAGCGCTTGAAGATGCCCAAGCCCAACGTCACCCCGGCCGATATCACCGCGCTGACCACCTTCCTGTTGGGCAGCGTGGATGCGCTGTTGCCCCAGGAATACATGTATCGGCCGCGGGACACGCGCCGCGACGTCCAAGAAGGCTGGTGGGTCATCACCAAGTACAATTGCATGGGCTGCCATCAACTCCACATTGGCCAGCAATCGGTGCTGCAAAATCTGCCGCAGTATGAGGCACAGAACAAGATCAAGCTGCCGCCGCCGTTAATTGGAGAAGGCGCCCGGGTGGATCCTAACTGGCTGGCGCACTTTCTGGAAAACCCGGCGCTGAGCAAGACGGATCTGAACCGGAACGGCGTGCGGTCGTATCTCCAGGTGCGCATGCCCACGTTCAGCTTCTCCGATGACGAGATCCAGAAGCTGGTACGTTTCTTTGCGGGGCTGAGCTCGCAGGCGCAGCCCTACTTACCTCCGAAACTCGAAGCGCTTACGGAAGCCGAACGGGCCATGGCGCGCCAGCTCTTCACCAGCCCGGGCGCGCCGTGCCTGAAGTGCCATGCCACTGGCAATTTGGCGCACGACAAGAACGCCTCGGCGCCTAACTTCCTGCTCGCTCGGGAGCGGCTAAAGCCCGCCTGGACCCTTCGTTGGATCACCGACCCGGCGAAAATCGCTCCCGGCACGGCTATGCCCTCAGGGTTGTTTCGCAGGGAAGGGGACCGCTGGATCTTTAACGGGCCGTTGCCGGCGAGCTTCACTGGCTTCGCGAAGGACCACGCCGACTTGCTGGTGCGTTATATGTTCCAGTTGACGCCGGAGGAGCAGCGCATGCTCCTCGGCCGCACGCCTGCCGGGGCAGCAGGCTCGGGGCACTAATCATGGCGGGAACTGGTCGAATGGTTTTTCTATGGCTCGGCAATGGTGAGCCAATAAAAGGAGGAAGCACTTAAATGAGAGTCCAATATTCACTGTTCGTTGTTCTCGCGGCAGCTCTGGCGATTTCAGTGGCGGGCTGCGGGAAGAAAGAATCATCAGAGAGCGCTCCGCCGGCTGCGACGGGCACGGCGCCCGCTGCAACGCCGATTGACCCGGCCACGGCGGGATCGGTCGAAGGTAGCGTGAAACTCGATGGCCCGGCGCCCAAGGGCAAGAAGATCAATATGGCAGCCGAGCCAAGCTGCGCCGCGGCGCACGCCACGCCGGCGACCGATGAGGAAGTGGCGGTCGGCGAGGGCGGCGGGCTGGGCAACGTGATCGTCTATGTCAAAGAAGGCCTCGGCAACCGCACCTTTGAGACGCCCAAGACCGCGGTCACCATGGACCAGAAGGGCTGCATGTACAGCCCGCGCGTGGTCGGGCTGCAGGCTGGCCAGACGCTCGAAGTCCGCAACGACGACAAGGCCACCCACAATATCCATCCGGTTCCCAAGTTCAACCGCGAGTGGAATAAGTCCCAGCCCGCCGGCGCTCCTGCGATTGCGGAGAGCTTTGCCCGCGAGGAAGTGGCCATCCCGGTGAAGTGCAACGTTCACCCGTGGATGAAGAGCTACATCGCCGTGTTCAAGAGCCCCTACTTCCAGATCACCGGCACCGGCGGCAGCTTCTCGCTCAAGAACCTGCCACCGGGCACCTACACCATCGAGGCCTGGCACGAGAAATACGGCACCACCTCGCAGACGGTCACCATCGGAGCCAAGGAGTCGAAGACGATCAATTTCGTATTCAAGGCCGCCGCGGGCGATTAGCCGGAGAGTAGCTGGTGTTTCGTTTTGTAGGGTTGCAGGGGCGCCCGCCGCGGCGGGCGCCCCTGCCATTCTGAACCGTGACCATTAATCAAGATTCCGTGGCTTTGCATCGGTTCGCCGTTTTCACGGCGGCTTGCACATTTCTGTTGCTTGTAGCCGGCGCGCTCGTCACCTCAAACGATGCGGGCTTGGCGGTGCCCGACTGGCCTCTTTCCTACGGCTCGGTGGCCCCGCCGATGGTCGGCGGCATCCTCTATGAGCACAGCCATCGAGTGATGGCGACCTTCGTCGGCATCCTGACGATTATCCTCGCCGTGTGGCTCTGGCGGAGCGAGCCGCGCCGCTGGGTGCGGCGCCTGGGGCTCATTGCGCTGGGCGCAGTGATCGCTCAGGGTGTGCTCGGCGCCCTTACAGTGGTCTTCTTTCTGCCCGTCCCGATTTCAGTGGCTCACGCCTGCCTGGGGCAGATTTTCTTCGGTACTATCGTCGGCCTCGCGCTGTTCACCAGCCAATGGTGGCAAAGCGCGCTGCCCCGCGTGGCGGATGCAGGCTCGCCGCGCCTCCGTTCGCTCGCGGTCTGGACCGTAGCAGCGATATTTGTACAGCTGATGCTGGGCGCGGCGTTCCGCCATAAGGGTTTCGGTATTGTGCCGCACCTGGCAGGCGCTGCGGTCGTGACTCTCTTGGTCTTCTGGACCGCCGGCGCGGCTCGTCGGCGCTATCGCAACGACGGTGCGCTCGGCCGGTGCCGCCGACTGCTGCATGCGCTGATTGGCTTGCAATTATTGCTGGGTGGCGCGGCGTGGTGGTCGCGCCTGGCGGCGGGAGCGTTCCCGCAGCCCATCCCGGTGATGGTCTGGCTGACGGTGGCGCACACTGTCGTCGGCGCGCTCACGCTGGCTGGTGCCGTGCTGACGACGCTGGTCTGCGTCCGCATCCTCCAACCCGTCGAGCAAGCGGCTCTGGCTGCGCGCCCGGAACAGGCAGCTCCGTGAGGTCGGCTTGAGCACCATTCGCACGGCAATCATTCCGGCGCTCTCGCGGCCGGCGGCGTACTTGGCGCTGACGAAGCCCGACGTGTCGTTCCTCGTTGTGCTGACGACAGCGGCTGGATTCTATCTGGGTTCGCGAGGCCCGCTCGACCTGCTGCGCCTGGCGCATACCGTGTTCGGCACCGCGCTCGTGGCTGCGGGCACCTCCGCGCTGAATCACTATTTCGAGCGCGCCTCCGACGCCCGCATGCGGCGCACCGCCGCTCGCCCGCTGCCCAGCGGCGTGCTCCAGCCCGCTGAGGCCCTGCGGTTTGGTGCCGGCCTGGTTGCGGCGGGCACGATCTATCTCGCGCTGGCTGCGGGCGCGCTGGCGAGCCTCCTGGCACTGGCGACCTGTGTTTCTTACCTCGCGGCGTACACTCCGCTCAAGAAGCGCACGACGCTGGCGACGTTGGTCGGGGCGTTCCCCGGCGCAGTGCCTCCGCTGATCGGCTGGGCCGCCGCGCGCGGATCTCTTTCGCTGGAGGCCTGGATCCTCTACGCGATTCTGTTCCTCTGGCAGTTTCCGCATTTTCTAGCCATTGCCTGGATGTACCGCGAAGACTACTCTCGAGCCGGCATCCGCATGCTGCCGGTCGTGGATCGCAGCGGCGCGGCTACTTTCAGGCAGATCCTTTTGACGGCGCTGGCGCTGCTGCCCGTGAGCCTGCTCCCGGCGGTCGTCGGGCTGGCGGGGGTGCGGTATTTATTTGGCGCGCTGGTCCTCGGGCTGGGGCTGGTGCAGGTGTGCCTGTGGGCGGCGCGCTCGAAGTCCAACGTGCGCGCCAAGTGGCTGATGCACGCCACCGTGCTGCACCTCCCGTTGCTGCTGGGGCTGATGGTGTTTGATAAGGTCGGGCGCTAGATGAGTGTTTCGCGGGGCATTCTGGGGCTGGTGGCTATCTGTGCCGTGATCGTGTTGCTCGCACTGGCAGGACTGGCGCTTGCCTTTGCGACCCAACTCGAGTTCAGCATTGATGGCCTGCTGCTGCTTGCCGTTTGCCTGATGATGGGCGGCATCTTTTCGCTGATGCTCCTGCTGCTGGCGAAAGAAGCAGGCTGGCTGGCCTGGCTGCCGTTTCCGCGGAAAAAGCCGGCCGCGCAGGCTGCTGCCGCAAACCCCGCAAATCCCGGAGCCGGGCAGGGAAAGTAGCCCCGACCCGTGCTCTCTCATGCTGCTCTGAACGCCACCCTGAACGCTTCGAGCGCCGTCCTGCTCAGCACCGGCTACTGGATGATTCGCCGCGGGCGCGTCCTGGCGCACAAGTCTTGCATGGGCCTTGCGTTTCTCTCGTCAACGGCTTTTCTCGTGTCCTATTTGCTCTATCACGCCCGGGTGGGCTCGGTGGCATTTCGCGGGCAGGGCTGGATCCGGCCGGTCTATTTCACGCTGCTCGCCTCACACACGATCTTGGCGGCCGCGATTGTTCCGCTCGCAGTGATTACGCTTTCTCGGGCGCTGCGGGAACAGTTTGACCGTCACAAACGGATCGCCCGATGGACGCTGCCGTTGTGGCTGTACGTCTCGGTCACAGGCGTGGTCATCTACTTCTTGCTGTATCATCTCTACACCGCACCCGCCGGATCATGAGCTCGATCCCTCAACTGCCCGCCACTGAAATCCGCGCCCCGGCCGGCGCCGTCCGCCGCCGCTGGTTGTACCTCATCTTGATCGTCACGCTCCTGTTTGTGCTGATGCCGTTCCTGTTCTGGCAGGCTACGTGGTTCGGCCGGCCGCTCACCGATGCGCAAATCGAGAAAAACCTGGCCGACACCGAGCACCCTCGCAAGGCGCAGCACGCGCTCTCGCAGATTGCCGACCGAATGGTCAGTCGCGATCCCAGCGTCCGGGCTTCGGCGCGTCGTTGGTACCCACAGGTGATCGCGCTCTCGGCAAGCCCCATCGAGGAGCTCCGTTTAACCGCCGCCTGGGTGATGGGTCAGGACAACAGCGTGGCGGAGTTCCACCAGGCGCTTCTACCTTTGCTCGCCGACCCCCACCCGATGGTCCGGCGAAACGCCGCGCTCGCTCTGGTGCGCTTCGGGGACGCCGCGGGTCGCCTCGTCATCCTCAGCATGCTCGAGCCCTATACGGTTATCGCCCCGCAGGGCGGCACGCTCGCCCAGCGTCTCAAAGCCGGCGACGTGCTCAATCCCGGCACGCTGCTCGGCCGGATCGAGCAGGGCGATAAGAAGATTGAAATCCGCTCCCAAGTCCCCGGCACGCTCGACCGCTGGCTCCCGGCTGATGGTGCGAACGTTTCCCGTGGCGACGCGTTGATGTTGATTTCGCCCAGCTCAGAAATGGCCTGGGAAGCGCTGCGCGCTCTCTACCTGATCGGCCAGCCCGAAGACCTGCCTGCGATTGAGCGCTACTCCCGCGGCTCAGCACGCATGCCCAACTCCGTCCGCCAGCAAGCCGAGCTGACCGCCCGCTCCATTCATTCCCGACAACTAGAGAACAGAAAATAGTAGATGGAATCGAGGACCCGCGGGCAAGTGGCGCAGGCCCGCCCCTCACCCCCATTTTGCAATTTCTATCTTCTAGTTTTCAGTAGGGTAGATTTCCGTGCGTGGATTCCCATTCGGCCAGCGGCACCATGTCAATGGCGTCCCACGGACAGCCCTCGAGGAACGCGCCCTCGGGGCCCTTGCTGGTGCATAGCTTGCAACCGATGCAAAGCAGGGGATCGACGACGATGCGGCCAAACGGCGGGTGGTCAAAATCAGGCGCCCAGTACATGCACTCTTCCACCGGGCAATACTCGACGCACGCCGGCGAGCCCGCGCAGCCCGTGCAGCACTCGTTGATCACCGCCATGATGTGCGGCTTGCGCTTTCGCCGGGTACTTGTGCCCTCCGAGCTCGGCGCGTACTTGACCACCTTGCCGGATTCATACTGCTCAATGCTCGGGATCTCCAATTCGGCCACAGTGGTTCCTTGGTGGAGTCTTACCGCAAAACTATTCTTGCCGACCGCCCTGCCAATGTCAACCGCATGAGGCGCTTTCCGGCCCCGCCGGAAAACATTTCTAAGCAATCTCCTACGTCACCTTCAGTGCGGTGATGATGGCTCCGGTGAACTCCTCGGTCGTTGCGCTGCCTCCGACGTCGCGCGTCAGCGTGCGGCTCTCGCGGTAAACGCTGCGCAGCGCTCCCTCGATTCGCTGGGCCGCTTCGGTTTCGCCCAGGTGATCGAGCATCATCAGCCCGCTCATTAGGATCGCGGTCGGATTCGCGAGTCCTTTCCCGGCGATATCCGGCGCCGTGCCGTGGACGGCTTCGAACAAGGCCGTTTGTTCGCCCAGGTTCCCGCTCGGGACAACGCCCAAGCCGCCCACCAGCCCCGCCGCAAGGTCGCTCACCACGTCGCCGTAAAGGTTGGGCAGCAACAATACGTCGAATTGGTGCGGGTCAAGCACGAGTTGCATGCACGTGTTGTCCACGATCATTTCCTTGTACTCGATCTCCGGGTAGTCGGCGGCTACCTTGCGCGTCGAGGTGAGGAACAGTCCATCGGAAAGCTTCATGATGTTCGCCTTGTGGATAGCGTGGATCTTCTTCCGCTCCTTCCGCCGTGCGTATTCGAACGCAAACCGGGCGATGCGCGTCGAAGCCTTCTCCGTGATGATTTTCAGGCTCTCGACCACGCCCGGCACCACCGTGTGCTCCAGACCCGCGTAGAGGTCCTCGGTATTCTCCCGGATGATCACCAGGTCCACGCCGTCCACTCGCGCCTTGACGCCTTCGAGGTTCTTCACCGGACGCAGATTGGCATAGAGTTCGAGCGCCTTGCGCAAGCCCACATTGATGCTCGGCGCGCCGAAGCCGATCTCCGTGGCGATCGGGCCTTTCAGCCCAACACGGTTGCGCCGTACCGATTCCACCACCCCGGCGTACGCCAGTTCATCCGGGCCTGCTTCCGACCGCGCCCTCGGGGAGACCTCTTCCCACTCGATAGCGACCCCGGCTGCTTCAATGATTTGCCGCGCCGCCTGCGCCACCTCGGGGCCGATCCCTTCGCCGGGGATCAGTGTGACTCTGTGTCGCATTGAAATCGTTCATTTTACGGGAAGCGCGCCCTATTGTCGAAAGCTCCGCGCCGGTCGGTGTCTGGCCAGGTACGGATGATCTGAATCCCGACCCCGTTGGGACGAAGCCTGTCCAGAGCCCGCCTCGAACGGCCGAAGGGAATCCCCCTCCAAACGGTCGCAGTGGCTGCTTTCGGCCTGGTGCATTTGACAGGATTTGCTATAATAGAGCCGGTCGAAGACCGCCCTTCGGGCGACAAGGAGTGAGTCAAACAAGTATGATTAATCTGACAGAAGTGGCAGCCAACAAGGTGAAGGAGATCATGACGCAGCAGGATCCGGCTCCCGCCGCCCTGCGCGTGGCGGTCGTGGGTGGCGGCTGCTCGGGCTTCAGCTATCACATGGCCTTCGAGACGCAGGTCAACGGCACTGACAACGTCTACGAGTTTAACGGCCTGAAAGTGCTGGTGGACCAGATGAGCGAAATGTATCTGGAAGGCGTGGAAGTTGATTACATTGAATCGCTCGAGGGCGCCGGCTTCAAGTTTAACAACCCGAACGTGAAAAGCACCTGCGGTTGCGGCAGCTCTTTCAGCGTCTAACCGGCCGGATCAATCCGCCCCCCCACGCGGGGCGTCGGCTCCTTTTGATCTTGCGAGCTTTTGGGGCACCACCTAGGAGCTCGTTTTGTTTTCATGCCTCGATTGACCTCCGTCGCCAATGACGCGAAAAACTGGGACCAGCGGTACCGCTCTGAACCCTACTCCGACCCCGAGCCTGCCCCGTTCCTTCGGGAGATCCTCCCCCTCTGCCCGCGAGGGCGGGCGCTTGACTTGGCCATGGGCGCTGGCCGGAATGCTGTCTACCTCGCCGGAAGAGGCTGGCGCGTTACAGGTCTCGATTCCTCTCGTGTTGCGCTGGAAAAAGCCGCAGCCCTGGCGCGCGATCATCAGGTGAGGGTTCATTGGGCCGCCGATTTACCTCGGGAATTTTCTCCAAAGCTGCCTGGGCTGTTGCTGCTTGAGGCGGACTTGGAACTCTGGTCCCTCCCGGCGGAGCAGTTCGATCTTATCGTGTGCTTCAACTTTCTCCAGCGCTCGCTGTTTGCTTCCATTGAGCGCGCCCTGCGACGCGGCGGCATGCTTGTCTATGAGACCTACACAGTCGAGCAGCTCGGGTTTCCAGATGGCCCGCACAATCCCGACTACCTACTGCGCTCGGGAGAATTGCGGCAATCATTTGGTGAGCTCGAAACGCTTTTCTATTGCGAGCTTCGGACAGGGAAAGGAATCGCCAGCCTGCTCGCTCGCAAGCCTTGATCGCCTTCCTTCTCGTCTCTTCGTGTTTTCGTCTCTTCGACCCTTTGACTCTCTCGGTTGAGATCTTTTCACCTCATCCCATGTCCCTCAAGCCACAAAATGCTTTTTCAACCGCCAATTGAAAACGGTCCGCCGGCCTCGTATGCTAATGTGTTCCCATGAAGATCGCTCTCGCCCAGTTCAACCCCACCGTCGGCGACTTCGCCGGCAACTCAGCGCGCATTCTCGAGCTGGCCCATGACGCCAAGCGTTGCGGCGCACATCTTGCCGTCTTCTCCGAGCTCTGCCTGTGCGGCTACCTGCCGCAGGACTTGCTCGAGCGCCCCGCCTTCATCGAACGCAACCGCACCGAGCTGGCCAGCCTGGCCAAGAAGGTGCCTCTGCCGGTCATCGTCGGCTATGCCGGCCGGTCGCAGGACCCCACCGGCAAGCCCTTGGCAAATATTGCCGCCCTGGTGGCCGAGGGTCGCATCCTGTTTGAGCAGCACAAGATGTTGCTTCCCACCTACGATGTGTTCGACGAAGACCGTTACTTCCAGCCGGCCAAATCGCAGCACGTCTTCCCGCTGTGCGGCGAGCAGCTCGGCATCACCATCTGTGAAGACGTCTGGAATGACAAAAACTTCTGGGCCAAGCGCCTTTATGAACGCGACCCGGTCGCTGAGCTTGTGGGGCAGGGAACTACGGTCTTGCTGAATCTCTCCGCATCGCCCTATACGATTGACAAGCGCAACCTGCGACTGGGCATCCTGCAGTCGCTCGCTCGCAGCCACCGCCGCCCGGTGGTTTACGTGAATCAGGTCGGCGGGAACGATAGCCTGTTATTCGACGGCAGCAGCATCGCCGTCACTGCCGACGGACGCGTTGCCGCTCGAGCGCGCGCATTTGAAGAAGACCTTGTCCTGTTCGATACCGCCACAGCAACGGGAGACATTCACCCGCAGACCAACGACGAACTCGAATATGCCTATCTCGCCTTGGTTTGCGGCGCGCGCGATTACGTCCGCAAATGCGGTTTCCGCAAGGTGCTGGTGGGACTGAGCGGCGGGATTGATTCCGCCGTGGTCGCCGCCATCGCCGCCGCTGCAGTCGGCCCGGGAAACGTTCTCGGCGTGTCCATGCCCGGCCCTTACTCTTCGGAAGGCAGCCGGTGCGATGCACGACACCTGGCGGCAAACCTTGGCATCGAATTCCTCGTCTTGCCGATCGGAGAGGTCTTCCAGTCCTACCTCACCACGCTTCAGCCTTCCTTTGAGGGCCGCCCCCAGGACATCACCGAAGAGAATCTTCAAGCGCGTATTCGCGGAAATATCTTGATGGCGCTTTCCAACAAGTTCGGCTCGCTCGTCCTCAGCACCGGCAACAAATCCGAAATGGCGGTCGGTTATTGCACGCTCTACGGCGATATGGCCGGGGGCCTCGCCGTGATCTCTGACGTTCCCAAGACGATGGTGTATGAGCTCGCCCAGGTCATCAACCGCGAAAGGGAAGTGATCCCCGCCGCGACGCTCACCAAGGCCCCTTCCGCCGAGTTGCGTCCCAATCAAACCGATCAGGACAGCCTCCCGCCTTACGACGTGCTCGATCGCATCTTAAAGGCCTACATCGAAGATTTGCGCAGCCCGCAGGAGATTGCTGACCACTATGGATTTAGCCTCGAGCTGGTACGCGAGGTGGCGCTGCGCGTGGACCGCAATGAGTACAAGCGCAAGCAGGCCCCGCCGGGCTTGAAGGTCACCTCTAAGGCCTTCAGTGTCGGCCGCACCTTTCCCATTGCACAGAAGTTCATCCCGTGAATGGGCTGCAAGGAGCGGAATGAGAATGAAGCGCGCGTGGATCGTGCTCGTCTTGCTGTGGGTCCCGGCCGCGGCGCAGAATCTCCCCAAGGCTCCGCCCGCCAGTTCGGCCGGCCAGCCGGCGGCTAAGCCGCCGGCCGGTGCGACGGCCATTCAGAGAAGAGTGGAAGCCTTCCTGCGAAAACTCTACGCCTGGGGGCCATCCTTCCGCGTCAAGGTCGGCGCCCTGACCGAAGCGCCTGTTGCCGGCTTTTACGAGGTCCCCGTCGAAATTACCACAGGCGAGCAGACCGACTCCGCCATCCTCTATGTCAGCAAAGACGGGCGTTACCTGCTCCGGGGTGATATCCAGGACATGTCCACCGACCCGTTGGCCGCCATACGTGCGCAGATTCGCCTCGACAACAGCCCCTCAAAAGGCCCGGCGAACGCTCGCGTCGTGCTCGTTGAGTACGCCGATTTCCAGTGTCCGACCTGCCGTCAGCTCCACGAAGTACTCCGCGCCATCGAACCCAACTACCCTCAAGTGCGTATCGTGTTCAAGGACTTTCCGCTGGTCCAGATCCACCCTTGGGCCATGACCGCCGCCCTAGCCGGCCGCTGCGCTTACCAACAGAACCACGAAGCTTTCTGGAAGCTCCACGACTCGATCTTTGATAATCAGGAGGTCATTTCGCCGGAGAACGCATGGCAGAAGATGCTCGACCTTGCCGAGCAGGCTGGACTTGATACCGCCGCACTCCGCACCTGCATGTCAAATCCCCGAGCAACCCAACTCGTCATGGAAACCGTGAAAGAGGGACAATCACTGAAGATTGGCAATACGCCGACTGCCTTCGTCAATGGCCGCCGCCTGATTGGCGCCGACCGGACCTTGCTCGAGCAGTTCATCAACTACGAGCTAGCTACGCACCCCCCGCCCCTCCCCGCCAAATCCCCATCACAATCAGAACCCCGGCCGTAAGCGGCCCCGCAGTAAGCGCCCTCAGCCGCTTCGGCCACCTTGGTAGCGCCAGCAACCAGGGTAGAACGCCGATCACCACCGCGCTGAGGATGACCCTGCGCTCAGCATCTCCATTCCAGCCGGCCCCACAACTCATACTTAACATAATATAACTTATCAGCCGATGGCTGTCAAGAGGAAGTTTTAAACGCGGGCGGGTCGCTAGGCCTGGTCACGAGCGACCCGCCCGAGGATCACGAACGCATTGGCTGGCCGGAGCTTCGTGGGTTATGTAGCCCCGCTGACAACCTGGGTAGAGCGCCGATCAGCACTGCGATGAGCCTGCGCACTCAAGGGTATGTCACACAGGTGCGCGGGATGGGAATCGGCCGGCGCATCTCAACAACTACTGGGATGAAGAAGAGGTCGAATCGGCCGCAGGTTCTCGGCAACTACGAGGAGAAAGACGAGACGAGGTCGAAGTAGGAGGCTGAAATTGGCAAGGGCCGCGCTCCCGTGGTTCTGAGTGTCGTGGGGGAGCCGCAATCAAGATGGGATTGTGGGGAGGAATCAAAATGGCTAACGGGTGATGCCGGTTCTCGAGCGGATGCTGCTTGGTTCTATCCGGCTTCAGCAGGTTGACCGAGCGCGCACAGGTTCCGGTCTTCGGTCTGACCCTGTGTCGCCATTGTCGTGTCCTCCTTGTCGCCCCAGGGGACTACACCTCGCTGGTTTCCTCGGCTTATTCCTCGGCCGCAGTTGCGCAGCGGAGCAGGGTTGATCGGCCCCACGAAGGTTGTCTGCAGTTGCGGCTCCGCGGTTGTCCGCAGGCTGGTTTTGCAGGGATGTTGAAAAAGTGCCATTGCTTAAGAGAGATTGTTCGTCCGCCCGCGGCGAGCTGAGAATCACAACCAAAGACACTTTTTCAACAAACTGTTAGAAGAGTGAAGGCAAAGAAAAGAGGGATTCTGCGTCGCGCCCGCGGCGGGCTCCTCTGAATGAACCCTCGGGGGGTCTGTCAACGCGGGCGATTCAGCAGATTTTTCCGGCGCGCCACTTCCCTTCTGAGGGTCGTGGTCGCCAGGCGGGGAAGCCTCGGGCGAGGTGGTCTAGATGGGCTGAGGAAGCAGGAGGTATTTCGGTAGCTTGCGGACAACCTGCTGGGGCGAGGTCACACTCGACCTGAGTGCGGCCAGCTTGGCCTGGCGAAGAGAGATTCTTCGCTTCGCTCAGAATGACGAGAAGGCGGTGGGCGCAGCGCCCTTCGACTGCGCTCAGGACAAGCGCAGCGCCCCTACAACAGAGCGAGGAGCCCGCGGGATTCTTCGTCGCTCGGCGGCGGCGGGCTCCTCAGACCACTCAGGGAGTTTGTCCGCCAAGGACAGCGCCGAGCGAAGACCGTTTGCGAGGCGCATCAGGAGAATCTCCCCCGCCTGCCGGAACGGTTCAGGCGCTTATGGTTTGATTCGATCATTTGCATGGCCACGGCTGCGTCGCGCCCGCTCGGATAGAGCGGCTGGCGAGTGGGCGGCCGCAGCGGATATTCCCGGCCGCGCAGCGTTGTGGCGCAGCGCCGACAGACCGATTTGCCACCTTTTTCGAGCGCGGCGCGGCCGCGGCAGAGTTTCCAGAAGAAGCAGGGCGGCGAGCCATCGGGGGGCGTTGAAGCGGTGGAGAAGCGTATTGGGCTGAGAGCCACGGAGAAATCCCTTTCCGACAGGGCCGGGGTCTCCGAGTTCCGGAATCCGGTGGACTCCAGCGGAGTCCCGAAACCAGACTTCCATCGGCAAGCGCCCATGGGCTCCGCTCGGAACAGGCAGGACAAGCTCTTCGTCCCGATGAGTTCGGAACTCCGGATGATAGCGGCCAGGGCGGTCTGCTGTTTTCGGAGGGATTCTTCGTCGCCCGCCTGCAGGAGAAAACCCCCCGGTCTAAGGACCCGGGCTGCAGGAACCGGCAAGGGCTGCAGAAGGAGCCGGTTTGTACTTCTCGGCGCGGGCCAGCACCTGCTGAGGATAGTCGGCGTTCGAGCCGCCGTTCCACAGCAGCAGGGCTTTGGTGACATTGCCGTCGGCGGCGGCGAGCTTGGCGGCGAGCACGCGGCAGCCGATCTCGAGTCCGACGGCGGGGTCGCACAGCTCGGCGAGAAATGCGCCCTCGAAACCGTGCTCGCGCGCGACTTGCCCCATCACCTGCATCAGGCCCCAGGAAAACGCGCGGGCCTGTGCTTCGGTGATGTTGGGAAGTTTCGAGTTGACCCACTGCGGCAGGATGTATCTCTGAAAGAAGGCGTGCTCGTACCGCATGGCCCAGGGATTGAAGCTACTTTCTTGCTCGATGATGGCGAGGACGAGTTCCGGGTAGAGCTGATGCCGGTTGGCCACGCTTCGCGCGAGCGACTCGAGTGCTTCCCTGTCGCAGGCGAATGTGCTCTCCACGCTCAGATCGCTTTATCCAATTGCAGTTCGCACAAACTGGGGGGCGCAGGCGTACAATGATCGTCGTTTTCGGGTCAGGAGGGAAATTCGCAAATAAATGGGGGAGTTTCATCATGCTTTACGCGTTTATCTGCGAGGATGCGCCCGGCACCCTGGATAAGAGACTGGCCACGCGTCCCGCACATCTCGCCAGGCTGATCGAGTTGAACCATGCCGGCCGCCTGTTCGTCGCGGGCGCCTTTCCCGCCATCGACAGCGCCGACCCAGGGCCGGCCGGATACACCGGCAGCCTGATCGTCGCCGAGTTCGCCAACCTGAGCGAGGCGCAGGCCTGGGCCGACGCGGAGCCGTTCCTCGCCGCCGGCGTCTATGCCAGGATCACCGTGAAGCCGTTCCGCAAGGCGCTCCCCGCCTAATCCGCCCGCGTCACGGGACGCGGCTTCCGCGGGCTCACTTATGAGTGCGCAACCCATCTCGCCATCTTCCGCGAACGCGTAATCTGCCGAACCAAGATGTAGGCGTGGACCCTTGCAAACAGGCGCGACACTTTCCTGCCAATCCAGCGCCTCATCTGTGACTCCTTGCGGCGACGTATCCGATCGCGCCGCCGATGGCGAACCACTTCGCGCCGCGCTTCACGCGCAGCCAGAATCCGCCGCCGTTGGCCGCCTTGACCGCGACGTCGCGCTCGCGCTGGGTGGCCGAAAGCTGTTCGCTGGCGAGCTTGAGCTGCTGGTCCTTCGAGACCAGATCCTGCTGCGCCGTCGTCAGCTTTACCTTGCATTCCTTGCAGCCCTCGATGGCGTCGCGGATCGCGGGCAGGTCGGCCTGGGGAATTGTGGCCACGGCGTCCGGCGCCGGATTCTGCGGCGTCGCCGGCGGGATGTGGATGTTGATCGGCTGCTGAGTGGGAAGCTGCGTCGGGATCCACCGGGCGATGTCGGCGGCAGTCTTGACTTGCGCCACGGCGGCCTGCATCCCCTGGAGCTGCTGCTGCAAGGCCGCGTCGCGGTCTCTCTGCTGCTGCACGACCGCGTTGATCTGCTGCTGCGCCTGGTCAATGATGGTCTTCTGCGCCGCAAGCTCGGCCTGGAGATGCACGCGAGCGTCCCGCGCCTCGAGCCACGAGCGCACCAGCAGCCCGGTTGCTACGAGCAAGGCTCCCAGCACTGCCACCTTCGCCCAGCGAATCAGGCTGACCTGGTCGAGCAATGTTCCCTCACAGTTGCGTCATTGCGTCGCCATTTTTACCGGCGGGCCGCGAAAAACCACTGGAGAACCGCGCCGAAGGCGGTTCCCGCGATCCCGGCGAGCCACATCCAAACCTTCGAGATGCCAGCGCGTTCCGCCAAAATCTTCTCGTGCTGGTGAACCTTGACGTTAAGCGCTTCGAGTTCCTTGTCCCACGTCGGCGCCGCGGAGATCAGGACGCCCTGCGCTATGACTCTCTGTTCGAGCGCGCTGATCCGCCCGGGCTGGCCGTTTCCCACCAGCGACTCCACGTGGGTAGAAAGCCTGGTCAGCGTCTGCACGACCCACACTTTAAAATCGGTGTCGCTCAGCAGAACTTCGGGTGGCATGGCTTCCCTTCTCCGTTCACAACGGCCCGTCGAAGGCGCGCGCCTGGCGCTCACCCGGCGCCGGGCCGGGTGGCACGCACCTCGAGCGCGCCGCGAATTTGCTCGCGCAGCAGTTCCCTGCCCCGCGGACGCCCAGAGGAGGTAATGGGCTAATTGTCTGTGAGTGCCATCGAAGGCTAGGTACGGTGGATCTTTTCAAGTTCGCATGTTGGAGGAGTTGTGGAAGAATCTATCCTTACGACGAAATTCTCGAAGAATCCTCGTCGCCCGAGAATGCCGCCAGCGGCAAGCTTCCAAGAGAACCCAACCATGGTCTCGATTTGTTCTGAGCCAACAAGTATTTTTACCCTGTGGAAGAAAATGGGAGCCTTGGGTCCACCAATAACTCCCGTAAGTTGCTGCTCGATGCCATCTTCAACGTTTCTTATTCCCAAAGACATGCAAATACTTGCATGGAACATGCAGTCTGGTGAGCCCGAGTCCACCACCGATTCAATCCGTCTACTCGGGGGCGAGTGCCGGTGAATCAGCCGTACCTCTACTATCGGCACCCAATGAAATTTTTCCTCTGGAAACGCGGGATGGGATGTTCTTACTGGCCAGACCTTGCAATTGAATTTCAACTTGCCAACACTACCTCTGTCCAGTTCTTCGGAATCTTCACCAAGACCGGGTCAGCGACACCTGCTTGGTCGGCTTTCGATACGGCTTCCTCATAAGTCGGGGCATAGGCAATCAGCCGTTCCTCATCCTCAGAGAATGCCGCCCAACCGTTTGCCGGCGCTTCAAGCAGGGCCTTTAGGCGAGCTTCAGGGCTCAAGGGGAACCCACTATAACACCTGTTCCTCTTGGCTTACAAGAGCTGCGGGGCGGAAAGATTCGCGAGCGGGCCGAAGAGCTGCGTGCGGCGCGTGGTCTGCAGGCCGAGCGAAGGAAATGCCTGAGGCGGCGCGCCGTAGCCGCCTCCCGCGGGCCACTGGTCGCGCTGGCGCATCAGGTCGCCATCTCCGACGCCCCTGCCGTTGGCGCTTTCATTCGGCAGCTTGTAGTCTTGAACGAGGCTCCCGCCGCCGCCAGCCCCAGACCCCAAGTCGCTTCCGTAGACAGGGTAGCCCCGGCGCGCCATCTCCTGGTCCGCGGGGAGGAATTGGTCGAGGCCGAACGCGCGCCGCGCCGGGTACAGGGCGCCGTAGTTGAGCGGCCCGAACAGCGGCATCGCTATCCTCCAAAGCCGAAGGACGGCCCGCCGGGGCCAAAGCCGAAGCGGAAGCCGCCGCCGCGGGAGGCCTGCTGGCGGACGTTCAGATATTCGGGCGGGATGCCCAGGCCGCGGGCAAGCAGGTTCGTATCCACGCCGTAGATCCCGCCGAGGCCTTGCAGCGCCGCCATGCGCTGCCGGAAGGCCTGATCGGCGAAGCCCTGTTGGGCACCCTGCGCAACGCCCGCCTTCGTGCGCGCCTCTTCGCGCGCCAGCTCATCGAGCGTCTCGCCGTAGCCGGCCGAATTGCCCGTGCGGGCGAGGCGCTCCCCGGCCTGATTGCGCACTGCATCGAAGGTGCTGCCCGCAGCGCCCATGGCGTCGCCGATGATGGCTGCCTTCTCGGCGTCGGTATAGCCCGGATGAGCCAGAATGTCCTGGTACTGCGGCAGAAACGTCTGGCGCTGCTGCTGGCGCTCCTGCTCCATCTGCGCGTTGAGCGCGTCCTGGCGCGCGCGCTCTTCGTCGGCGGCGCGTCGTGTGTCGGCTTCGGCTCCACGTCCCATGTCGTCCTCCTGGCGAAAGGTAAAAGGAAAAAGATAAAGGGTAAAAAGCAACAGGGGCGCTGTCATCCTGCGGCCATGCCGCCTGGGTGGTGAAGGATGCCTCTCTTGTTTGCCTTTTCGCCCAGAGAGATTCTTCGGTCGGCCTGCCCGAGGCAGGCCTCCCTCAGAATGACACCGGCCCGCGCGTGTCATCCTGAGCGAAGCGAAGGATCTCTCTGAAGATTTTTTCCTGAGAGATTCTTCGTCCCGGCCTGCCCGAGGCGGCCTCCCTCCTCAGAATGACACCGGGCCCCCTGCGTGTCATCCTGAGCGAAGCGAAGGATCTCTCCGAAGATTTTTTTCAGAGGGATTCTTCGTCCGCCTGCGGCGGACTCAGAATGACATTTTGCCTTTTTCCTTTTCCCTGTTGCCCTTTGCCTCTTCCGCTAGGCGAGTTTCTTGCAGTAGGCCGGCCAGGGATCCTTGACCCAGCCGAGGCGAACCAGGCGCCGGGCGAAGGTTCGCTCGATCTGCGGCGGCAGAAACGCGTGCGCATCGGCCAGCCCGCGGGCGCGCGCAGCGCGCTCGGCGGCGGCGTGGAGCGCGAGCAGCCGCTCCCAGCCCGCCTTCGGTGGGGCGGCCGACCGGTCCATCAGCAGATAGACTTCCGCGGTCATCCGGACCAGCGAGGCCATCACCGCCTGCCCGGCGTCATCTTCAACGACCAGCTTGCTGAGAAAAATCGGATCGGCGACGTCGGGAAACGGATAGCCGAAGCCCTGCGCCGCGTGCATGCGCTCGAGCGCGGCCAGGTCGGCGTCGGTGTACTCCCGGATGAGCATGGCGAGAAGTCAGTTCCCAGTTGCCTACCCCGGAACGGTTTCCACCAGGCGCGGCGCGTACATGGTGATGGTGTGGGTGTCGCTGACAGCCATGCGCAGACGCACCTGCACCTTGGCGGGGTCCTGCCCAGCGCTCAACTGAATCTTGTCGAAGCGCTTCGCAAAGGTGGTGCTCAGCGTGTAGACGAGGACAAACGTCGCGCCGCCGTCGACCGAATAGTCGAGTGTGACCGGGTCCTCGCCATTGTTGCGGCTGCAGGAGCTGTGGACCTCGATGCGCAGCGCGCTCCGCGAGGTCGCATCGGAGGCAAAGCCGCTGAGCGTAAGACTCGGCGCGCCGTCGGTGAGCACGGCATGCGTCCGGCCGGTGTTCGGGTTGCCAAACAGGCAGAAGTTCGGGTTGCTCCAGGTGCCGGCCGCGGCCTCAAAGCCGGGCAGGATCGGCTGCTCAACCGTCTTGGTGGCGCCAGCCGCTGCCGCCGCCGCTGTGCCCATCGTTCCTGGCGCGGGCGCCGGGTCCACGCCGACCTTTTGCCCCAGCGAGTTGACAGCGCCGACAATGCGTTTCAGCGCCTCATAAAGATAGGGGTCCTCCGACTGGACCTTCTTTAATTGCGGCACGCGCAGGATGGCTTTCCTCCAGGTGAACAGGGCGTTCCAAGAAGGGGGTTGTACCCGCTCTAACTTTGCGGGCCAACTGAGGATTTCGTGCTCCTAAAGGCGCGCTCTAGTCGGCCACCCGAACGGGAAAGAAGGAGCCGACTGTTGAAGGAAGACCCGTCAGTGGGTCGCGCTCAATACCTTGATACTCAGCCCAAAGGATCTTTGCAACAAGTCGAACTGCCGGAGGATTCTAGCACTCTCCGCAATCAAGAACCTGCTCTTCCGTTCCTCTATGTCTAGTCGGCCCAATTGTCCCAGCTGTTGCTCCATTGACGGCGCACGATGCATTGCGGTAGTGAGAACCTGCAAGTGGTTGTGCAATGTGCTTTCGATTCTTCGGTTCAAATCCGATCGTTCGGCTCTTTGCAAGCCAAGGACTTTGATCCCAGCAATGCGGTCAGTTTTTCGTTCGAGGAGAAGGTAGACGTCGTCTTCGCCGCGCTGTTCTTGAGGTTCGTCAGTTGTCTGGAAACGTATGGCAAGGCAGTCCTGCGCAGGGTCGTAGTACTCTGTGCTGAGAACTGGAATCTCGCTGGGCATCGGCATAAGTTCCATTGAGATCTCGCCGAGTCTGGCAGGCTGAAACCGAGAGAACTCTCTCAGGAAAGTCCGCGGCAATTGCATTCTCTGTTGCATATGTTCTCCTACGCTCAGGATAGGTGCTTGTGATATAGGCTGCGCATGGTTTCGACCATCATCGTAACCTTACGTTCCTCGCCCGGGGGAAACGCATCCGGCGCGCTGGAGTCCAAGCTCACCACCGCTGCCGCTTTGCCTCGGCAGTCAGCATATATGACCGGCACTGAAAGAAAGCACCTTCCGTGCGTATTGGACTTCTCCAGCTTCTCCCGCTTAATATGACATTCCCTAGATACCGTTTCAAGGTAAATCTCGGGGTTCGCGTCGTAACTGGGTAAACCGTGCTTGTGGCTTTTTGTTGCTCCGGAGAACGCTGCCCCGACGGTTCCCTCATCCAGCCGGAAGTCGATCCGCGACTGCTCTGGGCCTTCACCTCGGAAGAAGCGGGCGGTCGAAACCAAGAGACGCGCCCAGCAATTGCGCGGGAGGCGTCTAGGTTCAAAGATCGTCACACGCAGCGTGCTGCCCGGTGGACGGCGTCCCTCCAGGCTGGTATGAACCACTTCACAGATGGAATGGAGTACTGTCCCGGTGCTGCGCCTCTTAGAGAAGATTTCCGCGAACTCAGCGTACAGCAAAAGCACCGCCCCAGAAATGGCCAATATGAAGATGACCTTTTGCTGCGTAAGATGCGTGTACTGTTCGATTGTGGCAGGAGGTAGTTTGCTCGTCACGGCCAACCCAACGAGCAAGACTGTGGATGCAATCTTTCCGACCCGTATACAAGCGGGGTAAAGGAAAAGCGCTATGATTCGTCCAAACATGTCGTCTGTTTGTGGCGCGAAGGTCGGTTATTACTAACATAGGTTATTCACGTTCTGTAAGTCTCGGGCTTTGCGCGCTTGATTCCTCGTTAGCTCTGCACACTCAGCGAGTGACCCGGCTGGCGGACGTGTACGAGTCCTGCCACTGCGGTCCTGCGGCTCGATTCACGTCGCAGACGAGGCGCTCTAATTCACGCCGCGGACCGGCGCCCAGGGATCGCTGCGCACCGAGGGAATAAACTTCTGGAGCTTGAACCACGCCCCCGGAGCGCTGGTGCCGACGCGGAAGCTGACTCGCTCGGCGACGACGTTGATGGGCAGCTCGAGGTCCTTCGGCCCGGGATTCGACAGCGACACCGGCTGCTGGGCCGCGGCAAGGCCCGCGTTGGCGGTGTACGCGGTCAGGCTGAGCGAGCCCGAGCCCTCAACATACATAGCCAAATAGGGAAACAGTTTCCGATGCGAGCCGAGCTGAAGCTGCTGCTCGAGCTCGTGGTGCAGGAAGAAGTAGGTGGTGTAGTAGCCGGCGATGGCTGCGCCGTCGTCGGAGAGCTGCGCGTCAGAGAGCTGATAGACCTTGCCCGTCCCGAGGCCATTGCCGAGAAACATTTGCGCAGTGCCGTCGGCGCGCTCGGCGAGCGCGGCCGAATTCGCGGTGATGAACCACGGCGCCCACTTGCGCGCCTTCTCGAAGGCCACCTGCTTGCCGGTGAAGGTCAAATGGATGGGCGGGCGATCCGCGATCTCCTGCGCGTTGGAGAGCCCGCGATAGTCCATCATCAGCACGCGGTTGGGCGAAGTGGCCGCGCCGAGCGGCACGCCCACCAGGACGCGTTTGTTGCGCGTGTCCACCCGCACCCAGAGCGTGTGGGCGTATTGCCAGTTGATTGAATCCCAGGTCGGCTGGATCTCCTGCGAGATTTTCACCGGCTCGGCGCCCCAGAAGATGTACAGGCCCGAGCGATCGGCAATCACCGCCCAGTCTTCGCCGAGGTCCACGCCGTTCACCGAGGGCGTGCCCACGCTGCGCGAAACTTCGCTCACGGCCCACAGCGCCGGCTCGTTGCTGCCGTCATCTTCGGTGACGTACAGGCTGTGCTCCTTGACGAAGTAGAGGCGCTCGCGCATGCGGAACGCGGCGCGCAGGGCCTGGCCGTTATTTTCGGCGACGCTCTGGATGCCGTTTACTCCGTCGTAGCTTTCCGGATCTTCGACGCGGCTCGAGCGCACCAGGGACGAATTGTAAGGCTGCGCCGTGGGGTAAATCTCGATGTTGTCGATCTCGAAGAATTGACCGACCGGCGGACTGCCATCCGTGTACACGCGCAGCACCAGGTCGGCTGGAATCGTCGCGAGCGGCGGCGTGAGCTGCGCAATGAACTCGGCGTAACTCGCGCCCGCCTGCGCCGCGGTGACCTGCAAGCCGGTGGTGTTGATGCCGGCCGACTGGCTGAACACGTGGACGTGGAGAGTTCCCTGGTTCAGTGCGACCGAGCGCCGCACCCGTGCGCGCACTGAATAGTCGGTGTTGGGCGCAACGAGCGCGACGCCGTTTGCGTCCTTCACCGCCGGCTGCGTGATCAGGCCGCGGGTCGCTGTAGCGCCGTCTCCCAGGATCTGATACGCATCGCCCCACGCCGCCGATGCGCTGTCTTTCACCCCGCCCGCGCCGAATGTTGCGTCGGCCGTCCAGCCGAGCGGCACGACGCCGCTCCACCCGCCATCGAAAGTGAGGTTGAGCCAGTTGTTGGCCTTGTTGCGCTCGCCCCACCAGAACAAACGCTGCGAGTAGTCCATCACTCCGGCGCACTCGCCCAACTCGACAAGCTTGAACAAGTAGTCCACGTTGGTTGCGGCGAGCAGGATGGTGTCGGAGAAATCCACCGTCGCCGAGGTCGTGGTGTTGTCGGCGATGATCATGTTGCCGGCGGCGAGTGCGGCACCGGCGCCGACATAGAAGTAGCTGGCCCCGCCGGCGCCGGTGAACGCCAGGATGCGTGCCACGACGTTTGCCGGCCCGACGGGAATGTTCGTCACGGTGACGCGCCGGCTGCCCGCCGCCGTCCAGGCCGCCGCCGGTGAAGGCCGGGTCAGGTAGCCCTGGCGCGTCTTGAAAATCACCACTACCGAATGCGCGCCGGGCGAGATGTTGCCGATGGTGTTGGCCGTGGCCGTGCCGGCGCCGCTTGAGGATGCCGCGCCCGCCTGCGTATAGGCGAACGTGGTCGAGCTTGGCGCTGCGGCGATGGTGAATGCGCCGTTGAAGGTCGCGTCGGCCACCCCGGCGATGGACACGTTCCAGCCCGCCGCGAACCCATGCGCCGCGGAGGTGGTGATCGTCACCACGGTTGCCGTGGCGGTGCCGTTGCCACTGGAGCCGTTCTGCCCGGTCTGCGAGTAGGTAAAGGTGGTTGCACTCGGGACCGCAACGATAGTGAACGTCCCGTTGAAGGTCGAATCGGTGATCCCGGCAATCACGACGCTGTAGCCCACGGCAAAGCCGTGCGCCGAGGTCGCGGTGATGGTGACGACATTCGAGGCGCGCACGGCGCCACTGGATGCGGCGATATTCGCGACGCTGTTCGCTCGCGCCGCGCCTGCCGGCGATGCCGCAATCGTTGCCGCGGTGCTGCCTTCATCCGCGGCCGCCGGCGCGCCGCCGGACCCACCTGGCTGACGCGGTCGAAGTTGGCGTCGTCGAACTGCCGCGGCATGTCGGCGCCGAATTTGCCGTCGCTGATGGCCAGGTACTCGCGGCCAAACAGCGTGGCCGAGCGGCCGTAGGCGTTCACCGCCAGGCCCGAAGCCACGTTCGCCAGGACCGCCGGCGAAGTCTCTTTCCAAAGATTTCCCAGCGCGTCGAGAATCAGCAGCCGCGTGGTCAGGTTGAGCGTGATGTAGGTCTTGAGATAGTTCACCGTGGGGTTGCCGCCGAGCGCCGCAAAAACCGACTGCAACCCTGGCCGCGTCTTCACTCCGCCCTGGAGAAAGGCCACGTCGGCGCAGTCGGGCGACACCCCTTGCGGCAGATCGGCCGGGGCCATATCGGTGACCACGCCGCCGAAAATCTCCAGCGGCGCGTCAATGCTGCCTGCAACGCTCATCGTCGTGAATTGCGACTCGTGACTTGCAACTTGTGGGTCGTGCGCGAGTAATCAGTTCCCGTTCGCGAATCAAGCGCTACAACAGCTTGCGCCACTGCACGCTCAGATAAACCGAGTCGCCGGTGACGCCGGCTGGATACGCGCCGGCTGCCAGTTCCACGCCGCCACTGGAGAAGATTTTCACTTTCCAGTTGTTCAGCGCACTGCCGGCGAGCACGACGTAGTAGCCGCCAGCGGCGCTTTGCTGCGTGCCGCTGCCGTTGCCTTCCGCGAATACGAATATGGGCAGCGAGCCGCTGGGAATCAGTGCGGCGATGCTCGACAGGTCGAGCGTGTCGCCGCCGGTGGCATAGCTCCCCGAGAAGGCCAGTTTGTGGGAGCTGTACACGAAGTTGTTGGGGGAGGCGTCGACGTCGCGCGTCGTCATGGGATTGCCGTCGGTGCCGTTGATGGTGATGGGCATCGTTTTGTCTCCTCCGAATGGAATTTTCGGTAATGGGCCAATTTCCGCCCGTAATGCGGCCATTGAGTCTTGCTTTATAATCCCCCTGCTAGCGTCTGGGGGTGTGCATGAGAACCAGAGCAATCGTTGTTCTTCTTCTGACAGCTTGCTGCTGGAGGGCTCCACTGTTCGCGCAGGCAACCGACTCCTCCGCCGAAGCCGAGCTCCGCGCCGCCATGGCGGAACGTCGCAAGGCTAGCCTGGAGGGGGACTCAGAAAAAATCGCCAACTCCTTGGCCGATGAATATCTCCAGACCGACATCTCCGGATACGTCCAGGACAAGACCGCGTGGCTCAACGAGTACTTCAAGCCGCTGGCCGAGCTGATCAAGGCGGGCAAATTCCGCTGGGAAGTCTATGAGCAGAAGGACGTACAGATTCGCATGTACGGCGACTGCGCGGTCGTCATCGGGAGGCTGGAAGCGAAGGGCACGGGGGCGAGGCCGACGCCGCAGCACACCTGGGTCGCCGACCCGGATGCCAGCTTCAGCAGCACGCTATCCTTCATGCATGTGCATCTCAAGCGGAATGGCAAATGGCTGCTGGCCGCGCTACACAACGCCGTGCCGCTGCCGCCTCCCCCACCAGCCCCATAGCTTTTTCAGCCGAAATGCCGCAGACTATGACGACTGGCTTGCAGAGGTAAGATTTATGCTTCCTCAATTCTTTCAGAGCGGTTCTGGGTCCTGGAATCCCCCCTACGCGCTGAGGATTCTATTAACACTTCTTTGGCTTGCGCTGCTAGCGGACGGGTGGCACCGTTGGGCAATTCGCGCTTTCGGAAGCAATCATGAGGCCGCCCGTAAGCTATCTACACGGATATGGCCGCTGAGGCCGAGCAATCTATTGATGCTATCCGCTGCCGGCTTCAACATTTATGAGGGCCTGCAGGACCCGCCCATTGGCTCTCGTTCTTCAATCGGCTTCACCGCCATGATTTTTTGGTTGGCATTCGTAATTCGTCATTGGGAGAATGAGGCGCTCAGAAAGTAAGGCCTCGAATTGAGGCAGGCGGACGTGCCCATCCGCGACACAGCAAGGCGTCTGAGCGCGTCCATCGTTTCGGTCATGCCTGCGGACCGCGCCTTCTTCTTCCTGCTTTTGGGTTCAACGTTCCTGTTTATTTCATCCTCCCTCGGCTGGTGGCATGCTTGGCAAACGAACATCCTAGAATCGTCTCGAATTCCAGGGGTGCGAGCAGGTAAAGATTGGATCGGCTTGTGGCGCGAAATGTTGGTTTTCGCTCCTTTTCCTATTGGTGTCGCAGGTGCAGCAGGCTTCTTTGTGTCTTTCTTTCCGGGGCGTGCACCGCTTCGACGATTGCACTTATGGGTGTATTTACCAGCGGCAATTGGTCTCGCTCTGACCTCTCTACTTATTCTGGCTGCAGCGCTAGCGCTGCACTCCACAATGAACCCCTGGGGTTACGGGGAGCTCCTCAGTTTGTCTGGTATCTCAACACTTTCCTGGAACGCCGGTCCAGGTTTGCATTTCACCTTCTTGGGACTGGTTTGCGTGGCCCTGAGCGCATCGAGGATTCGGCGCGGCCTAGCAGTGCTTCCCATTCATCTCAAATCTTCCTCCATCGAAGTTGGGGATATATCCCTCTTCCAGCACGATCAGCGCAACTGGATGAAGTTTGTGTGGGTGGCGATTACCCTTTTGTATCAGGGCCCTATAATTGCTGGTGCCCTTATTAGTCTTACTATCGGTTTTGCGCTGGACGCCGTGCGCGTTCATTTCTTTGCGGGCCACTCGTACCCGGTTTGGCTCATAGAAAGCATTCCCCTGATGATCGTGCCTGCCGTCTTTCTTCTTTTGGTCCTATTGGTTGTAGGAAGGAGCTGGCGTGAAGTCCTTCGCAACAGTCTCAGGCTTCCTTTACCTGAATATTTTGGAATCGCCCTTTTTCTACCGGTTGCGATTTACTCTATCTCGCAGACTTTCCCTCGCGTTCTCGATCGCTTGGACTGGACAAACTCTCTTCGTCTGCACGACTCTTTGTTTGCGCTGTTCCCGCTCGCGTTAGTTGAGGAGATTGCTTGGCGAGGTTATTTGCAGCCACGGTTCATCGCCCGCTTCGGTTTATACCGTGGCATCTTTTTTGTCGGGATTGTCTGGGCGGCGTTTCATTTTTCAGGCGACTTTCGCTCTGATCAGGCGGACACGGCTGTTTTCCGCGCTCTCGTGGAGCGCATTCTCGGCGCCATCCTCGTCGGTTTCGCTCTATCATGGCTCACCTTGCACTCTAAATCTGTTTTACCTGCGGCTGTAATGCACACAGTGGCGAATCGCATCAGTAATTCCGCCGGGTCGTCTAGAATGGCCTTTTATCTAGCATTGGTTCTCTGGGCGGTGGCGGATCTCCTGCTCTTCCGATTCTGGCCACCGCGCAGGATCGCGTCTGGGACCTCCAAACCAGCCCTATAATTTGGTCCTCCGCAGTCTCTACAGCCAGACATAGCCGCGGCGGCTGGAATACGGCCGCCGGCGGTGCACGGTCTGCTGCTCGCGCTGCGTGGCGCGCACGATCAGGTCTTCGAGCGCGTCGCTGCCGGCCTGGTCCCACTTCTCCGCGAGCGGCGAGCCGCGTGCCATCGCCGCCATCGCCGCGGCCAGATACGCGACCGCCTCCTGCGCGTTGCGGACCAGGACATTGCTGGTCGAGTCGGCCAGGTCCGGGTAAGTTTTCTGGTAGCGGATGCGCACCTGGGTGTCCTGCGTCGCGCCGAGGAAATAGAGCCCGTCGGCGCGCCACTCCCAGATGTCGAGCGTGCTGCCTTGCGGGCGGCTGGGCAGCCCGCCGTGGCTGGTGAGGTCGGCCATTTCGACGAAATCGTCGCTGGTGCCCGACGCGGCGGGGCGCTCCCAGAGCTTCACCGGCACCAGCAGGTCGGCCGGCAACTGGTTGGGCGGAGCGGTAGCGTCGCTGATCACCACCTGGAGCGAAGCGTCCACCGCAGCCACCGCCGGCACTGTGACCGTTGCGTTGTCCACCAGGAAAGTGCCCGACTGGATGTTCGCCAGCGCCCGCTGCACCTTGCGATAGGCCGAATTCACGTACGGCAGCAGCAGGCCATCGGTGAACAGGTTTCCCTGCGAATCGTTGAGCAGCGCGCGCACCAGCGCGGTGATTTGCCCGGCGGTGTTGTAGGCGCTCGAGCCGACAATCGGCATTTATTGGCTCACTCCGTTCGGGGGCAGCGGGGACTGCTTCAGATAGAGCGCCAGCCCCAGCAGCGCCCCAAACGCCGCGCTGATCCCCACCAGCAGCAGCGTGTTGTGGAACTGCGCCTGAAGGTTGAAGCGGTCCGGCGCAATCCCCATGGCGCAGAAGCCGTTGACCGCGCCGTTGGCGGCCCCGGAAATCGCCGCCGCCGCAATGCCCCTCAGCCAGATTTCCCACTTCGGCATCGGCGTCATCTCCCTGCGCCTGTGAACCGGCTACGGCAGACCAATCCGCCGAAGCGTCTTTTGCGAAGGTGGATCACCGTCCCATGCAAACGCTTGCGAGGATGTAGGTCGAAGCCGCTACCGGAGTACCCTGAAAAGTCAGTGTATTGGTTGTCGCCGCCGGCGCTTCGGTGAGCTGGGTGACGGCGCCGGTGCCGCCCACCATCTTACTGACGCAAATCGGAGCGTTCGTCCAGGTGCCGTCTTTGAAGGTGAGCGTAACCGTCGGGCTGGCCGCTTGCCCGGTGCCACTGCTTGTCACAGTGATCTGCCATCCCTGGTCGGTGCCGGTGACTGCTGAAACCGCAGCCGTGTTGCCCCAGTTCGCCGACAGGGCGAAGTCACCCGCCCCGAGCGCCGTGCCCTGGCTGGCCTTCACGCGCTTGATCAAGGTGTTGTCGCCCGAGTCCACGGCGAAAATCTTGCTGGTGCTCGACCCGGTGTGGAAAATCTGCATGGAGTCCTGGCTGCCGCTGGCCGGGCCGATGACAATCCCCGGCACGCCCGCGAACGCCCCGAAGCTCGCCAGCCCCGCTCCGGCCAAGCCCGAAGTGATTCCATCGCTGCGAACAATCAGGTTCCCAAAGTTGTCGAACTTGCTGGTAAGAGCCCCGCCTGTGCCGTAAACCCTGAGTCGGTCGCTGCCGGCCAAGCGTCCCAGGCCCACCAGCGGGGTTCCGGTCGAGTCCTGGACCTGGAACAGGTCAACAGCAGAGGTTGACCGCCCGCGAACAGCCACTGGAATTGTGTTGTCGTCAGTTTGTTGGAAAGTATTCTGGATTCCGGCAATGAGAGAGGCCGCACCAAACGCCGAGCCGGAGCCTGGCCCGACGATGAAGTTTCCGTTGTGACCGAGGATGGTGTAGAACAGGCCCGCGCCGGAACCGATACCGCTGTTGAGGTCGGTTGCGCCTCCGTCGGTAACGCCACCGATTACGTTCACGCCTCGTATGTTGTCCCCCCCAAGCACCCCGCCGCCGTTGGAACGAGAATTGATGATGGTGAAGCTGTTCACAAACGTCGCCGTCAGATTGTTAACGAGGGACGCGTTCACCATTATGTTGTCGGACAGCTCGATGCGGTTCAGCGTCACCTGCTCCAGCGTCCCGCCTGACCCATTCACGTCAAGGAACGAAGTCTGCAAGCTCTCCGTCCCCATCTCGTCGAATACGTAAGGGCCGAGGATGCCGCCGCTCACGAAGTCGGCACGGTCAATCCGAACGCCGCCGCCGTTCAAAAGAATCCGATGATTACCGCCGCCCTTCGACGTACTGACGCCTTGCCCCGAGAACCACATGCACGGGAACGCTCCAGTACCCCCGTTGATAGAGAAAGTGGAGTCGTGGATGTAGTGTGCGAAGCCGCCTTGGTTGACAGAGGTAGTTTCATCTCGAAACGGGCTGCCGTAGCCCCCACCGGCGTTAACGAAGTTGAGGTTGTCGCCATCTACGAAGTCCGCGCCGGTTCCGATGCGGAAGCCCTCATAGAAACTCAACGCGCCAATGTTGGCTACATAGACTCCAAGCGACCCGGCCTTCACCGAAATTACCGGCGTGATGGCAACAGAGTCCGTGCTGCTAACAGTGATTGTTGTATAGGGTTTAGTCGCGCCGCCAGCAGTTCCCGCCCCGGCCTGCATCCCGCCAACTATGCCTACAAAACTTGATACGAAGATGGGAATGTGCGGGAGAAGCTGCCCATCAACATAAAGCGTCGTCCACGCGCTGGTCGTGGTCAGGTTAAGATTCCAGAGGTTGTAGGCATTTCCGGCCGTGGTGATGGGCACGTAAACCTTACCGCCGTTCAACACCTTCGCCGCGTTCCACGCCGCCTGGAAGGCGGGGGTGTCGTCGTGCTGCACCGATTTGCCTGATACCGTCACGCTGGCGTTGGCCGCCAGGGTCAGTGAGGTGGTGCCGCCGCCGGAAGAAATCGTGGTCAGCAGGACTTGGTTCGTCGCCGCCGCCGGGAACGCATTCGGCACGTAGGCGGGCACGGACGCGCCGTACCCAAAGTCCGTAAAGCTCATCACGGTCTCAGGCACGCCGCCCTCGGAATCATCCTTGCGCCACATGGACAGCGCCGTAATCGTCCCTGTGCGCCCGTAGATGACGTACATCACTGCGCCAGGAACCACATTCCAGGTAATCTTGTTGCCACCAGAGGCGCTCATCGTGGCCTGGCCGGTGGTTGTGCTGGCTGCCGCCGATGCTGAACCCAGCCCGCCACTTGAATCAACTGCTGCCACTCGATAAGTGTAAGTTGTGGCCCCCGCTGCCAGTACCACGGTGCCGCTGCCCCCGGTGGTGTTCGCGGCGGTCTGCGCGTGCGTGGTCGTCCAGGCGTCCGGCTTCGTGGCGATAGTAAAGGTGCCATTGAGCGTTGCATCGGACATTCCCGCCAAAGTGATGCTCTGCCCTACAGCATAGAAGTGAGGATTCTTGTACTTAATGGTAACGACGTTTGTGGTGCGGCTGACGTTGCCGCCTTGGATATAGAACGTCGTCAGCGCAGGCGCAGCGGTAACGCCGGTCGGAGCGGCCAGCGAAGACAGCGGCCCAGCGCCGTAGACCGCGATCCCCTGGCCGTTTACGAAGTCTTTGGCCGCTGCCAGCGTCAGCGTGGCCGTGCCGGCGGTGATACTGCCCGTGGTGGTTTGATTGCTCGCCGACGCGCCGTAGGCCATCACGTCGTAAACCGGGCGCCCGCTCTTGAAGAACTGATCGCCGGTCCAGATGTTGTTCGAGCCAAGCCCGGCGCCGGCGGCGCCCAAGGGGCCCGTTTCCTGGCCGGTCTCGTCCTTGAAGTAGAGCTTCTTGTCCGAGGTCTTGGTGTACACGATGACGTTGCCGGCCGCGGGCGCGCCCGGCGGCGAGCCCTGGTTTGAGAGCGTGACGCTCGCTGCGGATAACCCCAGCGTGATGCTGGCCGAGCCGTTCACGGTCAGGTTGCCGGTGAGCGTGAGCGAAAACGCCGAGATGCCGCTCGTCGTAGTGATGGTGGTAAACGACGGCGAGCTGGGGTCGTTCGGCAGCACGACGTCGGGGATCACCTTCGTGGTGATCGCCCGGCCGTAAATCTGGATGGTGTACTTCCCCGGCGAGGCATAGAAGGTGTAGTTGCCCAGGCCGTCGGTCGCGAGCGGGTTCACCAGCGCCTGGGTGAGCTGGGGGTTGCTGAACAGGTTGGCCAGCGGCGAACACGGCGTGGACGTGGTCACCGCCGGCTGCGTGCAAACCGCCACGCTTGCTCCGCCTTGCGGCGTGCCGCGGGCGTTCAGCACGATGTCGTCCTTGCGCGTCCCCTGCGCCTGCGCCTGCGCCTGCGGCGCGCCCAGCGTCACACAGGCCAACATCGCCACGGTGAGCCGCGCCCAGCGGGCCTTTGCCAGCCTCCGGGCGATCTGGCGGCGTGCCCGCCGCGGCTCGAGGCCGTACTGCGAGGTTACTTCCTGAAACGCCTGCTTGCGTGCTTGTGCACGTAGCTGTTGTCTCGTCGGGTTCATTACTTCTCCAAGGCAAGGGCGACTGCGGGAGCCGGAAATAAGAAAGGCCGCTCCGAAGAGCGGCCTCTTCAAATGCCTGGTTGTTGTCGTCCCTAGCCGGGTCTTCAGGACTTCAATTCAGTCCGAAGCATTGCCTTCTTACTCAGACCAAGTGTGCTTCCGGTTCAACAATCGCAAGAATCCTGACCTTTCCCGCGATACGTTGTTGAAGCTCATTGCATTCCCAAATCTCGAATACAAAACCTAACAAAAGAATCGGCAGCGTGATTCATGGCAGCTTCTGGGCCGCCTCTTCAATTTTGGAAGCGCAGCGAACATAAAAGACCGGGCTTTCTGAAAAATCACAAACTTGCGTATTCCATAATCCCTTGTCCTTCAACTTTGAAATAAGGCTTGTTACGCGGCCACTGTAGTTCACTAAATATGATCGCACGGTTTCCGCCTCGAAAGACTGCCACAATTGGGCAACGCGTCCAGCCTCAGTGTCCCAGTCGTTTCTCATTTTTTGCCTATCGTCAGAGTAGGCAGGCATATTAAATCGCGGTTCGATCTCACGCCTTTGGGCCACGAAATTATAAATATCTCTGGCCAACTGCAGGGCCTCGACCTTCAACGGAACTTCTTGTGGCTTTGCACGTGTGGGTTTTTTCGCGCTGCTTACACTCAACCTACTCAAGTAGTTGTTGATTCTCCCCACCCCACTCATAGATGTTTGAATATCTTGTAGGCGGTCAGAAGTATCTTGGAGCCGCGCCTGTAAAAAGGACATGTCCTGCCTGAACTGATGCTGCTCTAGAGTTACACTGTGAATTTCTGCGAAGCAGAGAAAGGCAAGCGCGAGAACATAAATTATTCTTAGCCAACGTCGCCTCTTGAAGCACTCTTCAAGAAGCGGCATGATTCCCGCCAGAAGAGCAAGGACCGCTACAGACGATCCTGGCGGAGGGAACCAGAGCAATAGAGTCATCAGATGCACGGTGAGACTCTACAATACCCTGGCGTGAAGGGCATAACCTCGCAGAATCTAATCGGATATTTCCAAATGTTCTGCATCCGGTATCGTGCTTTGATTTTCCAGCGCAAGAGCAACAACTCAATGCGCATGAAGGGAGCACGCCCCTTCCTGAGTTTAAGCAGGAAGGGGAGCGCGGATGCCTACCTTGGAGCAAAGCCTCAATCCACACTAGCGCCGGCGCGCCAGACTAGCAGGTTCTGGGACTCAGCCGGCTGTCATTCTGAGGGAGCGCAGCGACCGAAGGATCTCTCCGCCAGAGGGATGCTTCGCTGCGCTCAGCATGACAACCGCATATGCCGGCATCAAGCCCGGCAGGGCTGGGAAACCACAGAGCCGACCTGAGGCCTGCACCCGGCTAGCGGCGGCGCGGGTGCGTAGTGGCATGTTCTGCCACTACGGCAGCTGCCGGCGGGCCCACCGGCGGAGTTGTCCCGGCCCCCGCCCGCCCTTCCTCATGGCGGGCCGGCGCCAGGCCAAATTGCGCCGCCCGGGCCGCATCGAGCACGGCGCCGCACGACCGGCAGACCGCCACGCCCGGCTTCACTTTTTCTCCGCACGCCGGGCACTCGGCCATGGCCTTGGGCTCGTAGGACCATTCCTTCTCGAGCCCCAGCCAGCGGGCCGCGCGCCGCTGCACATCGGTGATGAACGTGTAGTTGTGCGTGCGCTCCCACTCCTGGTCGGCGATCAACACCTGCTTCTTGTAGAACTCCTCGAGCTTCCCCCGCGTCTGGTCGAGCTCGGCCGGTGTCGGCTCCTCACCGGCACAGACAAACACGCCGAAGAAGCTCGCCTCGCCGCCATCGGAATTGATCTCGCGAACCAGGTCGGCGGCAATTTCGCTCGCGGTGATGGGGAAATCGAGCACGCGTTTGTCGCCTAGATCAATCGTGCCCTTGCGCGCGGCCACCGCGGTAATTCCGTAGGCCTGCTGCCCGCCGTCTTTCTGGCGGGCTGGCGCCACCAGGAACGTGCCGTAGGTGCGATGGAGGATCCACTGCTGCTCGGTGATGTTGGCAATCACCGCGGTGTCTTCATTCATGAAGGGCATCTCCTGGCGATTGAAGAGAGATTCTTCGTCCGCCTGCGGGCGGACTCAGAGTGACAACGGGCCCGCGGGTGTCATCCTGAGCGAAGCGAAGGATCTCTCTGAAGAGTTTTTCCAGAAAGATTCTTTTCCCGGCTGCGGCGGACTCAGGGCCGTGGTGAGGGAACTCGAATCCAGGGCAGCCCGTGGAACGCCGGCACGGCGTCGTCAAGCACCTCGTAGGCCAGGGCGTCGAAGTCGCGCTCCTGCCGGGCGTCGCGGCGGTCGAGTGCCTGGCGCCGGCGGGGCGCCGTCAGCACGCGGCTGGCCTGGATGAGCCGCGCGACGTGCTCGGCGATAGTCGGCGTCAACTGCACGAACTCGCCCCGCACGCCTGCGAGCGTCAGGCAATGCTCGTACTCGCCACGGTGCGGGTACGGGCCGAGCGCCGGGATGGTGCGCCCGGCCTCGCACTCAACGGTGCGGGCGTACCAGTCCTGCGGCGACCCGTACAGCTCCGGCGGGCACCACCGCTCGATGTGCCAGCAGTCGAACGGAACATACTTCGGCACCTGCCGCAGCTCGACGACTTCGCGGACGAGGTTGCCCGCGGCGTCGCGGTCTTCCCACCGGCCGCCGATCCAGGTCAGGCGATTCCAGCCCCACACGGCGCGGAAGTTGGGCTCGCCGAAGCGGTTCGTTCCTCCGGTTAGGCGCAGCGCCCGCTCGACATACGCGGGCGTGTTGTGCGTCTCGCGGAGGACGTGAATCATGGAAAGACAGTGGCTAGTGGCTAGTCACTCGTCACTGGCCACTGCTTTTTTAGTAGCCGCTCGGGCGAGCCAGGGCATCCAGGAAGGCTCCCGACCGAGGGGAATCCGAGAAAACCTGGAAGCCGGTATCGAAGTAGAAGATGTAGGCCGACGCTAGGCCTCCGCTGGCGCCGTAAATCGGGAAGACGGTTTGCCCGCCGACGTCGAAGAAGTCGATGTCCTTCATCACCGCCCGGCCCCAGTGCGAGAGATCGAGGAAATCGATCCGCGTCTGGTCGGCGTTGATCGAGGACTTGATGGGCACGCCGGACATGGTCTTCTGCCCGGTGAACAACAGGTCGAGGTCGTTCGAGCGCCCTCCGCCGCCTTCCTTGATCACCTGGCTGATGGTGATGCCCAGGTTTTCCCAGGCGTGCTCCTGCTCGACCGAGGTGTAGGCGACGAGTTTGCCCACCTGGTTGATGCCCAGGGACTTGCGCACCTTGTTGAGCGCCAGGCGCACGTTGCCCGGAGTGAGCGCAGCGTTGCCGGCGTTGACCCGCGGGGTGGCGAGCTGCACCGGGTAGGTCGCCCGGTTGAGGTTGAGCCACGTGCCGGTGGTGGCGTTGTTCTGGTGATACTTCACCCCGAACAGGCTGACCGGCTGCGCGCCCGTGAGCCCGTCGTGCACGATCACGTCGGTGGCGACGGTGCCCGCCGGAACGGCGTCCACGGTAATCGTCTGCGAGGTCGAAATCGGATCCGCTGCGGTCACGTTCGCCGTGCCGCGGTTGGTGGTCAGTGTGGAGTCGTACACCTGGATGGTCTGCCCGACATAGACCAACGCCGCGCCCGAGGGCACGGCCATGGTGAACGTTGTGCCGGAGATCGAGTTGATCGTCCCCAGCACGCCGTTCCCGGCGGTCTGGATCAGCTTGTCGAGGAACGCCCGGAACTGCTTCAGCCCGTTCGCCACCTCGCGCTTCGCGGCGTTCTCGATGGCCTTCTCGCGAGCGTTGGTGGCGTACTCGACCAGCTTGGTGATTTCCACCGCGAACCGGAAGAAAATGGGCGTGACCTGCGCGACATCGTAGCTCGAGCCCGAACCGCGGCCCAGATCGCCGCCGTCGACGTTGTAGGATCCGGCTTTGCCGCCGGGGTTGACCTGAATGGGCAGCCGCATGTTGCGGCTGGAGACCTTTTCCACATCGCCGCGCTGCTGGATCATGGCCAGCAGGACATCGTCCCGCTCGTAGAGCAGCGGCACTTTGTCCCGCACCTTTTCCAGTTGCAACGCGACGGTGTTGGCGTTGTTCTGTGCTGGCATAGATGATTCTCCTTGTACTTTTTAGCGGATTGTTGAAAAAGTGTTTTTGGTTGTCATTCTGAGGGAGGCCCGCTTCGCGCAGGCCGACCGAAGAACCTCTCTGGAAGAACTCTTAAGAGAGATCCTTCGCTGAGTTCACCCTGAGCGGAGAGGCGAAGAGAGATGCTTCGCTTCGCTCAGCATGACAGCGAAGGGCTCAGGATGACAACACGCGCACACGCGTTGTCACATGCTCAGGATCTGGTCGTCGCTGGTTTTGGTGTAGTCAATATCCCGCGGCTTGAGCGTTCTCTTCCCCACCGATTCGGGCGCGCCGCCACCGGCGATGTCCACCCTTCCGGCGGCGGCCTGCTGCCGTGCGGTCTTTTCGCGGTTGGCGCTCAATACGCTGGTGGTCCAATCGTTCACCACGCGTTTGGCGACCCCCGGGAGCAGACTCTTGGCGCGGCTGAAAATCAGGCCGACTACCTGCTGGCGCGTCGCGTCGTCGAACTGCCATCCGCCGCCGGCGGACAGCAGCCCCGCCACCTGGCGCGTCAGCGCGGGATCGCTCTGCAACGTGGTGTGGATTTCGAGGAAGACGTCCTCGGCGATGCGCTTGCGCGCGCCCTCGGGGACTCCCGCCGGCAGCGCGCCGCCAATCGTCTCGACGATGCTCTGCCGCACCTGGCCGACCACGGCGTCGTTTGCGGACTGCTGGAACGACGCGAACTGCGTGGCGCGAAACTCGCCGCGCTCCTGCTCGAGCTGCTGCCGTTGCCGGGCGATGTCCGCCACGGCCGGTGTTGCGCCAGGTTGGGTTCCGGGGGTGCGCTGCGTCTCTGCGTCACGGCCGATCTCTCGGGAATGGTTCGCCAGTTGCTCGGCGAGCTGCTGAAACCCCTGCGGGTCACGCCGCGCCAGCACCTCAGCCGAGTGCCGCAGCATGGCCTGGAAGGCGCGTGGGTTGTCGCGGAGCAGATGCTCGGCGAGCTGCGCCTGCGCGCGCGGCTCGGCGCTGAAGTAGGCCGCATCGAGCCGGTTGATGTCCTGCGCCTGGGCCGCAAGCTGGGTGGCCTCAACCGCGCCGCCGGGGAAAAGCTCCTTGACGGCGCGCGCCTCGGCCACGGTTGGGAAGATTTCGCGGTACGCCTGGTGCGTATCCCAGAGCCGCTGCGCCTCGACACCCACTTGCGCGTCGGCAAAGTGCGCAGCCAGCCACTCCGGCGCCGGCGGTGCGCTTGCCTTGAGCGCAGCCGAAGGGTCGCGCGCCTCGTCTGCGGCGGTCCGCACCGACTCCGATTTCGTGCCGGCATCATGCTGAGTCCGCCCCGGCGGATTCAGAGCTTCTCGATCACCCGTCGCCGCCTGGCGCGCATCGCCAGGGGTCGCGTCGCCTCGGCCATTGGTCGGGGCGCCTCGCGTTGCCGCGGCGTCTCCGCCCTCCTCGGCGCCAGCCTGTGGCGAGCCTGCCGAATCCATCCCCAGGATTTCTTCGTCGCTGGGGTACGCGCTTCCCTGCCCTGCAAGCGCGACATGCTGTCCTGGCTGCATTCGTCCTCCTCGTCGCTAGGGCTGCCGACGTAATGCTGGCGCTACATTGGGTAGCGGCGGGTTTACCCCGCCATCCGAGCGCTGCAGCGCAGCCAGGTGGGCGGCGGCGTGGGCGCGAACGTTGGCGAAGCCCTGCGGGTTTTCGATCTTGGCCGTCTGCCCGGGATCGCCATTGGCCCAGCGTTTGCACACCTCGAGTTCCACCTCGTGATTGTCCAGAAATTCGTCAATGGGAACGGGCATGCCCCCAAGCAACTGGTCAATTTCGCGGAGCTGCTTGTTGCGCGAGTCTTCGCCGGGGATGACGATTTCCGTCAGCCCGATGGCGGACTTGATGAACTGCATGTTGTCGGGTTCGAGCAGAATGCGCTGAATGATCGGGTCGGGGTTGGCCATCAATTGCTGGATGACAGCGCGCTGCTGCGATTTGAGCCGCGGGAACGTCTCGTCGGCCTCGGGATGCGCCTGGATGTTGCCCTTCAGGTCGGCCAGGCGAATCCACTGCGATTCAAACTCGCCGCCTTCGCCGAGGATGGGTATCTCCACGTCTTCGGGGCGATTTTTGCGGAAGCAGTCCACGCCGAGCAGCATCAGGTCGGCGTAAAAACTCTTCAGCCGGCGCCACACCAGCCCCAGCCGGCCGAGCGCCTGGTCGCGCGCCATGGCGTAGCCTGAGGCGGTCTTCTGGTCGGGCATCTCGCCGCCAAATACCGCCGGAAACATGCCCGTCAGAAACTGCGCCGTAGGGCCCATCAGTTCGCGCTGGTGCTGGATCATGTCGGGCGGAACCTGCGCTGGCGCCGGCTGGAAAAATCCCGCCGAAAGCGGCTGTCCCGGGCGGGCCCGCGCCGGATAGTGCGCGCAGGGTTCGGCCACCTGGTTCGAGAGCGCATCGAAATCGAGCACCTGCGGGTCCGCGTAGATCGGCGGGATGCCAAACTCGTAGGTCTCCGCCTGGATGTTCGAGAGGACGTTGTAGCGCTCCTGCACCTGCACCAGCGAATCGCCCACCGAGGGGCGGTTCTGGCCGTCGCCGGGCAGCGCGTGCATGACGCGCCAGTGGTCGTCCATGGTTTCGTTGCGCGATTCGCAATAGGTCTCGCCGGCAAACGCGCAATAGCAGCCGTCGGGGAAAAGCGCGAGCAACTCCTCGCGCACCGCCTTGTCTTCGAGCGCGTAGAACGACCACGGGCGGATCCACGTCCGCGAAAACGTCACCAGGTTGTGCAGCGCGTCGCCGGGATGCGGCACCGGCAAGCCCTGCGCCGTGGCCACCCGCGACGCCCGGGCGTAGATGTCGTCGGCGTCGCTCGGCGCGCCCATCTGAATTTTGTCCGCGGCGTGCGGGTACGACGCCTTCAGCTTCGCCCGGTGCACCTCCATCTGCCACTGCAGGTACGGGTACTCGTGCATTTCGTTCGCCCAGACGGGCGTGTTCAGCTCGAGGCCGCCGACAATCGAGATCACTTCCTGGCCATTGGGCACGCGCCGCGTGCCGGTCACCTGCGGGACGCGCACCATCTCCGCCGGCTTGAAGTTTTCCTCTCCTAACGCCGCGCCACACTGCGGGCAGATTGTGCCCGCAAGCAGGTTGGCGCGGCGTGCGGAGCCTGCCGGCGTCTCGGCGCCGCAATTGGGGCAGACGTAAACGTCTTCGCCGAGTTTCGCAAGCGACTCTTCGATGGCTTGGTCGTCGTGGAAGCCGAACCGCTGGCCGTCGGCGACGTACCGCACGTACCCGCCGATCTTCCCGTCGGTCCAGAGGTAGTAGCCCACGCCGGTCAGCAGTTGCTGCACGCGGTTGTTCTGCTCGACGAGCTCCGCGGCTTTCGATGCCGCCTTCGCGGCGGCGATGTCCGGCTCGCTCTGCGCCGATTGCGGATAAAACCGCGTCGCCGGCACATCCTGACTGAGCACCGCAATGAACGACAGCCCGAAGCCCTGATAGAAATTGGTGACGAACTGGTACCGCGGCATCTCTTCGAGGTCGCGGTTGTCTCCGAACGCGCTGCCGCGGTCAAACGGCAGGTGCCAGGTCATGTCCTGCGGGTTCCACCAGGCGTATTGCAGGCCCTGCCAGAACAGGCGCGCCTGGCGGATGCGCCGGATCTCGTGCCGCCGCGCCACGAGGCCTTCCTGGCGGAATTGCAACACCAGGTCGCGCAGCGCCGCGACAATTTTCGGCTTGCGCGCCTCGAGCTGTTCGTTGTTTGCCCCGAATCCACCGCCGGAGGACGACGCGTCGGCCGCGCCGATCGCATGCGGGCTTCGCTCCGCACCGCCCCAAACGTTCGGGTCCGCCCCGCCATCACGGGGCGCAATCGCGCCCAGGGGAAGCGTCGGCCGATCATCCAATGTCGCTGCGGTTGGCAATTATTGCTCCTGAGATGTAGCACCGTCCGCCGCGGCGGAGGGGCCGGCTCATGCGAATAGCGCCAGCGAGATGCTGACGGGGCGCAGGCAGGCACGGAGGGCGCGCCCCCAGGGCAATACTTCGCAGCCCGCTACTTCGGTTGTCATCCTGAGCCCTTCGCTGTCATGCTGAGCGAAGCGAAGCATCTCTCTTGGCCTCTCCGCTCAGGGTAAACTCCGCGAAGGATCTCTCTTGTTCCGTCTTTACTCTCGCGAGAAGAGAGATTCTTCGTCCCGACCAAGTCGGGACTCAGAATGACAGCCGCGGAGTATGCGCGCCCGCCCCTCCGCGCGTCGCGGCTTAGGATCCGGCAAACGGCGTCCGCCCCGGCCGACCGGCAGGGGTGCCCTGGCCGCGAGCCAGCACGCTCGCAACGAAATTGCCGACGCCGCGATGATCATCGCGCTCGAAATTCTGTGTGGACCACTTGCCCGATGGCGCTTCATCGGCATCGTGGCTGCCGGGGCCGTGTTCGTGCACGTAGACGCACACGCCGTCCGGGTGCCGCTCGACGTAGATGTGGTGCGCGCCGCCCTGCGGGCGCTCGGTCTCGCCGGCATCTTCCCCGGCGGGCGGGCTGCCCGCCTCGCGAGCGCGTTCCATGGCCTCGCCGTAGGCCGGGTTGGCGTAGTATCGGCCGCGAATCATGGGCATGGTTTCATTCTCCTTTGCGATTCCTGTCATTCTGAGCGGAACCCCGACGATTTCGGTCGGGGCGCAGCGAAGAATCCCTCTGCTCGCAAGAGCGAAGAACGAATAAGAGGGATCCTTCGTCCGCTGCGGCGAACTCAGGATGACAACTGAACCAGCGGACGGCGAGCTCAGGATGACAACTGAACCAGCGGACGGCGAGCCCAGGATGACAACCAGCTCAGAGGGATTCTTCACCCCGACGCCAAACGTCGGAGCTCAGAATGACGACCACGTAACGCGAAAGGCGGCGCCCGCCGGCTAGTGAAATGGCCCACGCGGCGCGCGGTCAGCGTCGGCCAGCGGCCGAGGTTGCATCCCACTTTGCGGGACCGAGGCCTCGGACTTCGCCGCGGCGCCAAACTCGCGCAGCGCTGCAATCTGGTGCCACGACCGCCGGCGCAACCGCGGGATCGCCGCCTGCGCCGATTTCCCTTCGCCCCACTCGAGTGGCGGGAAGCCCGCCGTGCCCAGCAGCGAATTGATCAGGGCGCGATTTTCCGCCCTCAGCCGCTCGACTTCCTCTTCGAGTAGCGCCACGTACCGGCTGCGAAATGCCCGCCCCAGCCAGGCGAGAACCATTGCCTTGGCCTCCCGCGGCTTGAGCCGCGCATCGTTGTGTCCGGGGGTGCCAGAGCTGAAGCCCTGCCACCTATGTCCAGCGAGGGAGGCTTCAACCCGGCTCCATCGCCTGCACAGTTCCAGTCGAGCTGTCATTCTGAGGGAGTCTGCCAGAGGCGGACGACCGAAGAATCCCTCTTCTTGCAGCAGCGAAGAGCGGACAAGAGATATCCTTCGCGGAGTTTACCCTGAGCGGAGAGGCCAAGAGAGATGCTTCGCTTCGCTCAGCATGACAGCGAAGGGCTCAGGATGACAACTGACCACGCAGGATGACAACTGAAGCAGCGGGATTACCGCCAGCGGCGCGGGCTGGCCCCGCTCCGGCCGGGGCGCGGCACCGGCTGCGCGATGCGTTTCTCTTCGGCGAGCGCGCGCTGGATCTGGATCGCCCGCACGGTCGGGTCAGCCGCGGTGAGGCGCTCGGCGATGCGCTGCTCGAGCGGCTCGCGCCCGGGCCGCAGGCGCGACTTCAGGCCGTAGCGCGCGGCGTCGGCCGGGTCGTCTCCGTCCATCTTCAATACGTCTTCGACGTTGCTCTCATCGCGCGTGAGCAGCGGGAGCGTGCGGACCAGCTCCTGACAATTATCGGCGATCAGCCAGCCGCCCGATTCGAGCAACTGATAGAGCAGCATCCATCCGCCGATGCGATCGTTATCGGCGGGCACCGGCGGCGGCAACCCGGCCTTTTCGAGCACCTCGCTGAGCTGCTCGGCGATGGTAGCCTCACTCGTGCGCCGGGCAAACGCATCGGGCGAAAGATATACAGCGGCAATTTTTCCCCGGCCGGCCGCGGGCCCGCCGGCGCTGCGCTCGACAATCGCCTGCGCCAGCATCCGCGGCGAGAGGTGGTTCTGCACCAGCTCGCGGTAGGTGACGATGCGCCCGTCGGGCGCGCTCGCGTGCCAATACACCGCGGCGTTGTGCTCGAAGCCCCAGTCAATTGAGATCCACCGCGGCCACCATGCCCGCATCGCCAGCTCTTCGGCGCGCGCCGTGTGCCGGCCGAGATCGAACAGGTCGAAATACTGTCCGGCGAAGACGTTCCAGTCGCCTTCAAGGAACGCGAGGCGCAGGTGGTGCGGCAGCGCATTGAGCGTCTTCAGGTAATTGGCGTCTTCGGCGTAGATGGGGTTGTCCCAGACGCGCGCCGGGACAAAGGCATAGTCCGCGGCGTCGTACTCTTCGGCTCGCTCCATTCCCGGCGGCGCCCGGCGATCGATCCACAGCGCCTTCACCCAGGCGTGGCCGATGTTGCCGGGGTTGGTGGCGCCGGCCATGTTCGGAAACGTGCCCGCCACGGGACACCGGTTGCGGCTGGTGAGGAACTGCCACTGCTTGAGCGTGAACAGCGTCAGCTCGTCAATCCCGATGAACAGGAATTCGGCGCCCTGATACTGGTAAACGTCGTACTCGGTGCGGCAGTAGCCGAAGCGCGTGGTCGAGCCGTTGGGCCAGGTGACCAGGTGCTTTGTCTCGTTGAAGCTGCGGTAAAGCTCCCGCGGCACATCTTTGCGGAAGTAGTTGAGCAGCGTGCTCTCAAGCTCCGCAAACGTGCGCCGCAGCAGCAGCGTGTCCACGCCGGCGTAGCGGTTGGCCTGGCGGACGGCCTCCCACAGCAGCGCTTTGGTTTTCCCCGGCCCGGCCGCGCCGCCGAACAGGCGATACTTCGCGGCTGACTCGTGGAACTCGCGCTGCCGCGGAAACGGGCTGTAAATGTCGGAGATGCGGCGGGTTTGGGCTTCGAGCCAGCGCTCGGCACCGGCCCTAGGCTCCGCCGCGGAGCTTCTTCCCGACAAAGAACGCCGCGGCCCCGCCGACGAACAACGCGCCGATGGCGTAATGGTGGAAGCTCAGCACCGAGCCCGCCGCAAACGCGACGATGCCGCCCAACTGCACCAGTTGTCCGATCACTTGGAGATGAGGATTCGCTGACATGTACCCTCCGGAATGGCAGAGCCGCGCCCCTCACAGCTTGTTGAAAAAGAGCCTTTGGTTGTCATTCTGAGCGCGCTCGCGGGCAGGCGAAGAATCTCTCTGGAAAACCCTCGAGAGAGATCCTTCGAGGAGTTTACCCTGAGCGGGCAAGCGAAGAGAGATGCTTCGCTTCGCTCAGCATGACAGCGAAGGGCTCAGGATGACACCCACGGGCCCGGTGTCATTCCGAGGAGCGAAGCGACGAGGAATCTGCTGTTTTCTTGGCATTTCGACGAAAAGCAGATTCCTCGCTGCGCTCGGAATGACGGTCAAGAGCAGTTTTACTTTTCCCTTTTGCCCTCTGGAGCGCGCTCGCGCTCGGGCGCCGGGATGTCCCAGATCATGCGGATCGGCCCGCCGCCGGGCCCGCTGGCCTCGACGCGCTGCGCCGGCTTGCCGAAGGCGTAGGCCAGCAGCAGCTCAAACATCCTGATTTTCAGCCGCTTGTCGCCGCCGCGGAGCAGGTCCACAGCCGTCTGTTCGGCGTCCACCCGGGCGAAGACTCCCTGCGCCAGCCCCTTCGGGTCGGCCGCGAGCTTCTTCTTGCCTGGCCGGCGACCCGCCGCCCGGCTTCCGCTGCCCGCCATTCCGCCAGAAGTCGGCGGACGCCGAACTGCCTGGCGTCTTCTTGGCGGGCTTGCGGACGATGCTTTGTTCGCCGCGCGCCGCTTGCTGTGCTGTTCAGTCATGGTTCGGTTTCTCTCACCATGACCCTGAGCGAAGTCGTAGGGTCATGGCGAATGCTCCCGCCGGAGGCAGGCGGTGAAGCGGCTCGATCCGCCCGTCTTTCTTCTTGGCGGGCTTTGCCCTGCCAATACTGGTTCGCGAAGTAGCGGGCGCCCACGCGCAAAGCCTCGCGGCAGGCCTCTTCTTCGCTCTCGAGTGCCTCGCCGTCGGGCCGCTCCAGCAGCCCCAGGACGATCCCGGCGAGAGCCTCGCAGTGATACCGGCACAACCCGCCATTCCGCCAGAAGTCAGCCCGCGATTCGGATTGGCGGGAACTGCCTGGCGTCTTCTGGGCGGGCCGCTCTGCGGGAGCCCCGCAAGGCGTCCACAGCTCGTCGTGGGCCTCGGAATGGACGAATGCGATGCAGCGTCGGCTCGGCGCACCGGTATAGCGGCTTCCGCCTTCGCTGGAGCGTCGTAGCTTTGGCGGAGGCGCTTGGCGCGTCGACGACACTCATTCTCCCAGGTTGAGGCTGATAGAAAGCGGCACTGCCGGAAAGATGTTCAGCAGACCGGTTGCCCTGGCCTTCACGATGGGCTGCAAGGTCAGTGCATTCGCCCCGGTCGCCAGGTTAATGCAATGCGAATGCTTACAGATACGAGTCCCCAGCGGAAGGCTCTGGACGCTCAGCTTGGAGTCCAGATCAATGCACTGCGCCTGCGTGCCCGAATCGGGCTTGCAGAACCGCATCGTGACTGTGCAACTCCCGTCCGAACACGGCGGGATTCGCAGCCACGACGCATCGGGCGCGATGAGCGCTCCCACACCGACTATGGGCAGCTTGGGAGGTCCCCCGCCGGCAGGGGCGACGGTACGCAGCTCGACTCCAACGGCTGCCCATGCGTTTGTTGCGCTCAACGTCACCGTATTGACGACGCTGCTGGGCGAGCCTGCCGTGTTGTCGTTCAGCGCACCGCCTACGTTACTGCTCCCCGAGCCTCCCGATGTAACTGCCGAGGCTTCTAAAATGCCGACGTTCGCGCTGAACGTCGCCGTGCCTTGAGCCGCAAATCCCGCCAGCACGAAATTATTTGAGTCTTGGGTCGTCAGCGAGATGGTCGGTGTTGTGGAAGAGCCCGTATTGGTGCCATTTATTCCAATGGCCGCGACGCCGGAATAGCCGGCGATCGCAGTTGCTCCGTTCGAGGCTCCTATGTTCAGCGTTACTGTAACGTTCTGTGTAGAGGTCAGTTGAAATGCTGTGTTGTGCGCCACCCAAACTTCTACCCGAGCAACGGTGCCATTGTTGATGGCGTTCTGAAAGACATAAGTATTTCCGGGCGCGTCTACCACCGTTGAAACCGTATTAGCGACCGTGCGAATCGCTTGGACTACAACGATGTCGCTCCCGGCTGGAATCGTCGCCGCCGGCGCTTGCGTAAAAATCTGCGCGTTCCCTGAAGAGGCGTTCGGGGTGCCGGCAATCACAGCAATCGTCGCCGACGCTACGCTTGGCGACAGCAGTAGAACAAGCAGCAGGAATAGTTTTTTCATGGCGTCATTGTGGCCCTCGAGGTTATCTGCACGCGCCGGCTACTTCGCGTGCATCTTGCGCGGCGTGAGCGCCAGCAGCCTCTCCCCCTACTGGTTCTTGACGGCTTCGATGTTGCAGCGCACGTCGGTCACAGCAGTGCTGAGTTGCATGGTCCAGTTATTGTTGGCGGTGGTTTGCGGCCAGGGCACGCCCTGGAGCGGCAGAACGAACCCTCCGCCGCTGGCCGACAGCGCCATAGAGATCCGCACGGTGCCGGCGGTGGCGTCGCGGATATCCACTCGCGTCAGGGTGGCCGAGGTGTTCGTGCAGGCGAGCGCCGTCACGTCGAGGAACACACCCGCGCCACCGGCCGCGAGCAGCGTTGTCTCCGTAGTGGTGCTCACGGTGACGGAACCCGTGCTCACCAAATCGCGGATGCTTACGGGCAGCATCACCCGGCGCCCAAACTTGTCGTACATCGCCAGCACGCGCTGGCCGTTCAGGACACCGTTGATCAGCGAGGTGCGCGCCTGCCCGCCTTCTTCAATCGGGTTGCCTGCGTCGGAGGTTCCGCTGGCTACGTTCCCCTGGACCGCGCCTTGGATCGGCAGGCTGACGGTCTTGAACGTGGCCACCGCCACCGCCCACGGCTCTGCTGTGCCCAAGGTGGCCGATGGCGACGACCCGGCCATCGTGGAGACAAGGAACGATCCGCTGACGAACGAAAACAGGCCCGCCGGAGTGGCGGGATTCAACTGGCCGCTGTCGTTGGCATAGGGCGCAGCGACGGTAATCGTCTGCGCGGCCGTGCCCAGCCCGAAGGCCACGAAGCTCAATTCGTTCGGAACCAGTGGAGCGACGGTGACCGACGGAGAACTGGTGGCCGCGGCGCTGGCGTTGGTGGCCGTCGAGTCAATCGCGGCGGCGTTAGACGAGCCGATGAGCCCGGAGACCTCGTAAATCTCCATGGCAATGGACGCGGCGGTGCCGCCATTGCTCACCGTGACGGTGTTGGCCCCGGCGGCGATCTCCGAGGCCACGAAGACCGCCACATTGAACGCGGTGCCGTTCGCGACCTGCGCCGCCTGCTTGTAAGTGTTGCCGAGCGTATCCGAGATTGTCGGCGCGGTTCCGTTGCCCACGCCGCACACCACCACGATGGAGTTCCCCGGCGTGTTGCTGCTCGTGAAGGCCTTCGCCAGGCTGGCGACCGACCCGCTCGAGGAGTTCGACGCCTTCTGGACGATGGCAGAGAGATTGACGGGCAGCCCGCTGTTATTCGGTGAAACAGCCAGGACCTGGTATCCATCCGCGGTGGTCGGCGAGGTGTTCGCCGGCTTGCCGGAGACGTTCTGCTGCCCCGCAGCGGGAAGGACCACCAGCGCTAGGGCCAGCCAAAGAGCACATGCTCGCCGCACGCGTCACGCCCCTATTGGTAGCCGAGGATCTGCGCGTTCACCGAGCTTGCGTTGGTCGCCACCCAGCGCACGCCGCTCGCAAACTTGATCCCGCCGAAGGTGAGCAGCATGTTTGAGTTCGCCGGCAGGTTGAAGCTGTTCACGTACACCACCGGAGTGCCCTGGTTGTCCTTGATGGAAAACGTCTGCGAGCTCGAGGTCAGGTTGTTGATGTAGATGGCCTCGACGCACGTGGCCGTCGCCGTCGCGGCCCCTTCAGTGGTGGGGATGCTGGTGATGCCGCTGTCGAAGATGGTGTTGCCGCAGGATGTCAGCGGGTTCGCCCGCACCGTGCCGATGGCGTTGGTGCCCGCCGGCAGCGCGCCCGCCAGGGTGACGTTGCCGATGTTGTTCCCGCCGGCCGGCAGGGCGCTCGCAATCGAGCCGACCAGCAGCCGCCCGCTTGAGTCCATCTGCAGCGATTCGGTGTTGCCGCTGGTGACCGTCGGGAGGGTTGAATTGAACGACCCGCCGACCAGGGTCACTGAGCCCGGCTGCGCTGCGGCGCGCGCTCCGACCGAAGCGTTTGACCCGCCGCCGCCCGACTGCTGCATCTGTGCGTGCGTGCTGTTCCACACGCTGCCCAGCACCACAACCGCCGTAAGAACCATCAGCAGGCGCACGGTTGGCAAGACAACCTTCTCGCCTGCCCATGCCGTCAGCATCCGCAAGCCATTCATCGCTGTTCTCCTTTGAATCGAGACCACCAAGACTGTTTCACCGGCAGCGCCGGGGGCTGCGCTTTGCCGTGGATGATGTCCACCAGGCCGCGCAGCACGCCAAATTCGACCGCCTGCTGCTCCCGCTCCTCCCCCGCCGGCACTACGATGCGGATTTCGCGGTCGCTGTGAACCTGGCCTCCGGGGCGATCCACCACCACCGGATTGGGCGAGAGCTGGGTCACATGCCGCAGGATCGCGGCCTCGAGTTCGCAGTCAATCGAATCGAAATGGATGCCGGTGTCTACGGCGCGGTATTCCTCGATGCGGATGACGTAGCCCGCCGCCGGCCCTTGCGCGCTCTTGAGCAGCTCCGCCGGCAGCACCTCGGTCACGGCAAAGCCCGCTTTGCGCAGCAGCCCCCGCAGTGCTCGCGCGCTCTCGCAATCGCCGATGATTTTGATTCGCATTCGATAGGGCTGGTTAGCGCACGAAGGTGCACAGCGCCGGGCCGGTGCCTGACGCCGCTTGCAGATAAGCAATCGTCTCGCCCGCGGAAAACCGCGCCCCGCGGCCGTCGTCCTGCACGTTCGCGGGATGCCGCGGCACCATGATGCCGTCCTGCGCGCCGGCAGCGATCAGGTCCTGCGTCGCGGGGTCGGCCGAATCGGTGCGGACGCGCATGTCGGCGCTTGCGCTGTTGCGGATGCCCACGCCCATGCAATCGATGGGCGCGACAATGGCCGTCCACGAGACGGTATCAATCGCGATCTGTTTCTTGACGTAGTTGGGATGACTGGCCATGGCGTCCGCCTATGCGGAATGCGATGCATTCTGCCCCGTCATTCTGAGTTCGCCGCCGGTGTCATTCTGAGTCCCGACCTTGTCGGGGCGAAGAATCCCTCTTCGTTTGCGGAGAGATTCTTCGCTGCGTCCGCCTGCGGCGTACCTCGCTCAGAATGACAACGCAGAGCCCGGGTCCGCCGGGCGAGGGCGGGCTAAACAATAAGCTTCGCGGTAATGTTGGTGCCGCCGGTCGAGCTGAACTTCTTGATGCGCACGAAGCGCGCGCGCACCCCGGTCACGGTGCGCGATTCGCCCGCCGTGTTGGTGCTGGTGTCAATGTCAGCGTATTCCGAGTCCACATCGGCGATGGCGCCCTGCAGGCGCAGGTTCACCGCTGTGGGGCCGCCGGTGAAGCTGCTGGTCCAGCGGACGACGTGGCCCTGGTCGGCCAAACCCGACGGCTCGGGCACGGCAAACTGCGCTCCGGCGGTGCCGTCGGCGGGGATGGCTTCGTTGTTCCACGAAAAACCCACATCGCCGGGAAAAACCGACGACGGGGGATTCGCAGAGCTGTAAGTCGGCATGGCTCACCTCAGCGGGGTCGCGAGAACAGAGTCGAGAGCTGACAGAAAGCAGAGGCGGCTTTGCGCCTGCCGCCGCGGCGGGCGGGATGCGGTTCGACCCGCCAGAATGCTGGCGGACTCACCGCCCTGAGGTCGCCGCGGCGACTCGAACGGAACCCGCCGCTACACTTTCTGCAGAAAAACATAAAGCCCCGTGCCCGGCGGGGCCGGAAACAGAAACGCCCGAACCGGGCGGTTCGGGCGGTGACCACTATCTTCCAGGTGTGAGCATACGGGTTTTTGCCGCGATGTCAAGAGGGGCGCTGCAGAAAATGCGCAATGCCTGCGCGAGCGAGATTCGCGCGTCAGCCTTCAGCAAGCGCGTGGAGAACCTAATTGCGGCACTCTGGCTCTACTTTGCCACTACAATTTCGTTCGGATTCACGGCTCGCTACGAGTTACGCCAGAGATGGCGGCTGGCGCAACGGACCACGTCTGGACAATCGAGGAGTTGCTTAATGCAGCCATTCTGGTCTAAACATCTAATGTATGGACATTGGCGTGGAAAAGGCAGAGTCGGTTTCGGAAGCATTAGAGAAGGCCGACGAGCGCTGGATGATGTACTACTTCGAGTTAAAGCGTGCTCGGCCCGCTAGCTTCCTTCTTTGGAAGCCTCAAACACGTTTGTTTGACAAAATCTTTTGGAGCGCTGGAAGCGTCATAAATCTTTTTCCGAACACACACTACGAAGCAGACGATTTCCGGTGCTGGCGCGCTTCAACGGAAGCTGCTTGGAATGACGACTGGTACAATGTCGGTGGAGATTTGTACAAAGCCCTCTCGAAAGCACAAGTAGAGCCTATCGATGTCCGACCCGCCGAGCACAACCCCACCTTCCCCGCAATTGAACCCTGAAGGAGCAACGGCCACACTCCTTCAGCGACGGTTCCAGTTCGTTGGACCTCTGCCACCGCCGGGAATACTAGAGCAATACGACAAAATATGTCCAGGGGCTGCTACCAGGATAATCGACGCGGCTTACGCGGAGGGGTTGCATCGGCAGGCCCTAGAATCTAGGACGCTTGATGCCAATATAGAGGCAATGCGGCGGCAGTACGATGAGGCGCGGTTGGGACAGGTTTTTGCTTTAATCATTGCCCTAGCCTTTGTCATCGTCGGAGCCTATGTGAGCGTTCACGGCCAACCTTGGTCCGCACAATTTTGGGAGGCGTTGGTCTTGGAGGCATTGTAACGGCCTTCATAGTCGGACGGAACAAACAAACCTCACCAAAAGAACCTACCGCCGACGACAATCAATCAAGCCAAAAGACCCCATGACCCCCGGGCGGCGGCGCTTGACAGGCCGCGTTCCGGGTTGTACTTTGCCGGAGCCGATCGCGCCCGAGCCGGCAAGACTGCTGCCGAGGATCTCGACGACGGCGTGCTGACGACGTATGAAGCGACGCAGTTGAACTTGCAGGGCACCGAACTGGTGGTGCTGAGCGCCTGCGAGACCGGACTGGGCGAGACCTCTGCCGGTGAAGGCGTTTTCGGCCTGCGGCGGGCGTTGCAGGTGGCCGGCGCCGAAGCCGTTATGATGAGCATGTGGGCGGTGCCGGACATAGAGACCCAGGAGCTGATGACGCTGTTCTATCAGAAGTGGCTCGGCGGGGAAGACAAACACCAGGCGCTGCGCGAAGCACAGCTCGAGATGCGCGAGCGGGTCAAGAAACGTCACGGCGAAGACCGCCCACGGCTGTGGGGCGCGTTCGTGCTGGTCGGCCGCTAGGCGCATTCTGTTTAGGGCCCGGCCCCGCGTCCCGGGGCCGAGCGGCCATGCGCCGACGGCGTCGCCAACCCCGGATCATTCGTTCCTTTTTCCGCGCTGGCCCTCTTCCCTCTTAGGGGATTCCCGGTTGAATCTGCGGTGCATCGCCAGGATAATCGGGCGAATCACTCGACCCCACTCGCAAATCGCGCAGGAGATCTCGATGAAACACGCACTGGCTATGGTATGGGCTGCAGTCGTGTGCTTTGCCGGGCTTGGAGCTCCCGCCAGCGCGCAGGATGCACCAAAACAACGTCCTCCTATCATCGACATGCACCTGCACGCCCTACCCGCCAAAGGATGGCCTGGCGGGCCATCTTTCATCTGTCCCGGTATGGATTTCGCGGCCTATGATCCCGCTACAAAGTGGGATCCCAACCATATTTGGGAGACCTGTCCCAATCCGCTTTACCCAGTAACCTCGGACGAAGAACTCCTCAAGCAAATCCTGGCCGTTATGGATCGCTACAACATCGTTGTCGCTGCTACTAGTGGTCCCCTCGAACATGTGCGACGCTACCGTCAGGCTGCTCCCCAACGCATACTGCCTGGTCTCAATACGGCTGTCGCCAATCTGGGCAGTCCCGACTCCTTGCGCGAACTGATTCGCAAGGGCGAATTTGCAATCCTGGGAGAAATCGGGCCAGCGATCGAGGGGATTTCTCCCGACGATAAGATCTTGGAGCCTTATCTCGCTGTGGCTGAGGAGCTGGATGTCCCGCTGGCCTTCCACATGCTGAGTTTCCAGTCGCCTTATATGTTTCCGCAAAATCGCGCGGCGCTGAATAATCCGCTCTTGCTCGAGAAGATGCTCGTCCGCCACCCGAAATTGCGTGTCTATGTCATGCACGCCGGCTGGCCGATGCTCAACGAAATGATCGCTCTGTTGACTATGTATCCAGAGGTCTATGCGGAGGTGGCTGGGATCGACTGGCTGTTGCCGCGGAAGGAGTTTCATCGCTACTTGCGAGGCTTGGTAGAGGCCGGCTTCGGCAAGCGGATCATGTTCGGCTCAGACGCGGCCATGTGGCCGCAGGTGATTAGCATCGGAATCGAAGCCATCGAGTCGGCCGACTTCCTCACCGAAGCGCAGAAGCGCGACATCCTCTACAACAACGCGGCGCGGTTCCTGCGGCTTGCGGAGAAGAACCAGCCACAGATCAAGCCGCGCTAGATCGGCCCCGGGGAGTAACAACACAGGGGAGGAGCGGGCTGCGGGAGGGGGCTTACGGCCGGCGGCGCTGGCTTTGCTGGGCGTTCGGATCGGAGCGCTCGACGGCGGCGTCCATCAATCCCGCGAGTGCGAGGCTATGCTGCTGGATTGCCGCGAGGTGCGCGGCCAGCGCCGTATCCATGGCCAGGACTTCGCGGGCCCAGCCCAGCGATTTGCGCGCTGCGGCGGGTTGCCGCACCGCCGCGGGGTTGGCGAGGTCGCTGCTCAGCCGGTCGAGGCTGCGCGCCAGCCCGTTCAAGTCCACCAGCAGCATCACATCGAGCTTTAGGGACTGCTGGCGCGAGAGCGCCCGAATGTCGGTGCGCATGTTCTCGAGCGCCTGCACGCTCAGGACGTAGCTGCTGCGCAGTTGCTTCTCTTCCTGCGGCTCGGCGCCGAGCACGGCGAGGTTGAACGTCTTCAGCCGCCCCTTCCAATTGACCACGTCCGCGTCCACGCGCTTCAGGAACTGGTTGAACTCGCTGTTGTTCATCAGGCGCAGGCCGGGAGCGTCCGGCGCAGCCACGGTTGACCCTACCTGGGCCATCGCCGGGGCGGCAAGGGTCAGCATGAAAATCAATATGGCCAGCTTCGAGCGCATCGCTTTCTCCCTGCCCAGACCTTTCAATCGAGGCGAGACGCTTCCGCCCCGCCACCACTTATAGCGGGGACGCCTGCGGCAACGTAACTGGTCAGCGGGACAGGATTTCCTATTCGCTACTGTCCTGTACCGCCTATCGCTCCTGGCGCCGCCGTGTCTGTTTGGTTTGTCTAGGCGGGCCCCGACGAAGGCGGGCGCTTTGGACCCGGGAGATTTTTCTGCGCGATGATGCGGTCGCTGCTCGCCGCCCGCCGGGCCAATGTCCCAAAACTGCACCACGGGCCAGTAGCGTTCCTCTCTCCAGCGGCCTAGTCTATCGGCACAGGCTGTGATTCCCGGGGGTGACTATGGTTGATACGGAAGCGTTTCGAGAGTTCAAGCAGGCCCTGGACCGCGTGCGGGATTCCGACGCGGAGCACGCGCTGCCGCACATCCACCGCGCTGTCGAGCTGGAACCCCAGAACCCGTTTTACATCTCCTACCTGGGCGTGGTGCTGGCCCGGGCGGAGCAGAAATGGGCCGAGGCAGAAGAGAACTGCCGCACCGCACTCAAGATGAAGCGTGACCAGCCCCAGCTCTACCTGAACCTCGCCGAGGTGTACGTCGTGGCCGGCCGCCGCGACGACGCCGTCGAAACCCTCATGCGCGGGTTGAAGTATGCCAACCGCGACGTCCGCCTGAAAGTCATGCTCGGCAAACTGGTGCGGCGGCGTTCCCCGGTGATTCCGTTTCTTGAACGGCAGCATTTTCTGAACCGGCAGCTAGGCCTGCTGCGCCATCGCACGATGAACGCCTTGGGCCAGGCCTGAAGCCGGCAGAGGGTCAGGCGTCGCCGCCTGCCCTTACGATTCTCCCCCGAAGGGGCGGGCGCCCCCCAACACCCAGAGAAAACAACGCCCGCCCCACTCCCCTCTCCGATCGCGACGGTTATAGATTGGGTCCCGCAGCACGAACATTGCTTTGATCAGGCATGCCTGAGAGGATTTGAACCTCCGGCCTGTTGTTGCGGAGATCAGCGCCAGAATGCCAGGTTTTTGGGGGATCGCCTCACTGGCAGTTCCGGGTGCATTTTTTTTCCTGACCCGGAGGGATCTTGCCTCGTGCTTTATCTATGGAGAATGCTGCCTGCTCGAACGTACATCCTACGGTGCAGCCAAGTTTCTCGGAGGCACTGACACAGGCCAACACGAGCACCGTAAGGATCAGAGCATATTCAGTCAGATTCTGGCCGCGAACTTCCCGCCATAGCCATGAGAGTGTGTGCTTCATCGAGACCGATTAGAGCTGCGACCATCTCTTGCAAGATCTCGTTCTATTCGGGCCGGCATCCGAAAATGGCACAACAGGCTTGCCGTACGGGCGGCTACTGTTTCCGCCGTAACAAAATAGCGCCGCGGTGGTTACCTCGCCTACCTGGCCGATAGTTATACGCAGGCGCCCATTGCCCTGTCAACACGTTGTCCCCTCCAAATTGCCAATAGAGAAACTCGGCTCCCAAGCGGGGTGAACCGGAAAAGCGGAGCGAACTCCTTCCGAGCAGAAATCCCGGTTGATTGCTTGACGCCCTTTCCCCTTTGTCCTTAGCGCCTTTCTCGCTTGCCTCTCTCCCGTGTGTGTTATGTTCTCCCTCGCGGCGAAGAGTCCGACGATGGCCGGCACCGGCGCGCTTGCCAACCAGCGCACATTTCCCCACGCGTCTGCGGCGTTTCCGCGGATGCGCTGGGCCGCCGCGGCGTGGCTCGCGGTGTGGCTGCCGGCGTACTGGGCGGTGTGGGGCTCGAGAAATTTCCTGCACCTGTGCGATATCACCGTGGTCCTGACCTGCGCGGGCCTGTGGCTGGGCAATTCCCTGCTGCTTTCAAGCCAGGCGGTTGCTTCGATCGTCGTGGACCTTCTCTGGACCCTGGACGCAGCGTCGCGACTGCTTGCGGGCCGCAACCTGATCGGCGGCACCGAATACATGTGGGACGCGCGCTTCCCGCTCTGGGTGCGGCTGCTCTCGCTGTTTCACGTTTTCTGGCCCGTGCTGGTGATCTGGGCGCTGCGGCGAGTGGGCTACGACCGCCGAGGCTGGATCCTGCAATCGGCGATTGCTGCGGCGCTGCTGGTCGCCGCACGCTTGCTCGCGCCCGCGCAGAACATCAACTACGCGTTTCGCGATCCGATTTTCGGTCGGGCGTGGGGCCCTGCGGCGGCGCACCTCGCAGTGATCTGGCTCAGTCTGGTCGCAGCGATTTACTGGCCAACGCATCGCGTCCTGGCGCACCTGCTCGCCCCGAGTCCCTGCCGCTGCGGCGGTTGCACTGTGTCATTCTGAGGCCCCGACAGTGCCGGGGTCGAAGAATCTCTCCATCCAGAGGGATCCTTCGCCCGCTCGCGGTTCGACAGGCTCACCGCCCCGAGCGAAGTCGAGGGGCGGCGGACTCAGGATGACGGGGCGTGGAAGGATTCGCCGGGACGCACCCGCCGAAGGCGGGCGCTTTAGACCCCGGGGGTTTTGCCGGGCGATGATCCGGCGACGAATCACCGCACGCGGGGTGCAAGAGTATGCTTCGCCCCTTTCGCAATTCCCTTTGAGTCTATATGGGCAGGGTTTGCACAGCGGTTGTCTGTATAGGCGCGGTTTGTACAACTGTTGTCTCTAGATCCCGAGTTTGCATCGCGATGATCTCTATACGCAAGGTTGGCACAACTGTCAGCAGTAGAGGCGCAGTTTGAAGAGCGGTTGTCTCGATCGGTAGAGTTTGAACCGCTGTCGTGCGTATCGGCTGGGTTTGCTCAGGTGTTTTCTCGATAGGCAGCCACTCGACGATCTCAGTGATTTCAACCTCTTCTCCTGTAGGTCTAACGGCCTTGAGAGGAGCCTCTTTCATAGCCACGATGTTTGGATCGTTCACCGATGTTGCCGGCACGGTGATGTTCGCTGCCAGTTCGGAGGGCATCGAGGGAACGGGCTGGTTTGTCAGCTTCGCCAGCTCGATAGCCCTTGTCTTTGGATAAACAAATTCCTGGCCCCAATTATCCCCCGGATAAAACCATGCCCGGACGGCTTCCGGCGAGCCGGCCTCCGTTTCCCCGAACGTCGTTACCGTTCTGCCGGCCGGCCCCGAACGATGATTCGCTATCGCAAGGACGGTTGCATGGATTTGGGTTTCTTCTACGTTGAAGATTTGGACGATGTTCCGATCGGATGCCGAATCCATCAGCTTAAAGACATACGTACCTGGCGGCAGGATCGTGCCGCCCGGAATCTCGACTGGCTCGTTGAATGTCACAACCGTTCTCTTGCTCTGGTCGCCGGCCTTCACTCCGGGTGGAAATGCCAGCGCCACCCAGACCAGGCAAGAGATCATCGCCAGCACTTTGAATCGATTCATGTTTGCAACCCTTCAGCAGATTCTTGAATCACGGAGGAAAGCTGGCGGACCGGTCGGTACAAAGTCCTCTCGCTTCCCCACACAATAGTATGCTAGACGATCCAAAGACGGCTGGCTGCTCACTTATGACCATGAGTTGCTCAATGATAACGCTCGAGGAGCCATCTAGGACGACGGGGCGTCGAAGGATTGGCCGTGCCGCTGCTGAGGTTGTTCTGCGATGAGGCATAGACGCTTGCTCGCGACACTGGGACTGGTGATGGCGGCGATGCTGTGCGCCGCCTCGGCTCGCCGCACTCCGCCGCTCGAGCCGAGGGGCGTCATCATTGACACCGACGCTGGCAGCGACGACTTGATGGCCATCGCGTTCCTGCTCGCCCGTCGCGACGCCCGCATCGAAGCCATCACCATCGTCAACGGCCTGGCGCACGTGCGGCCGGGCGCGGCAAACGTGTTGCGGCTGCTCGAGCTTGCCGGCCGCCGCGATATCCCCGTCTATGCGGGCCGCGAAACGCCGCTCAAGCCCACCGCCGAATTCCCCGCCGAATGGCGCAAGCTGTCGGACACGCTGCCCGGCGTCGAGCTGCCGCAGGCCTCGCGGCAGCCCGAGCGTGAAACCGCCGCGGAATACCTCGCCAGGCGCCTGGCCGATCCTCGCCATCGGGCGCGCATCCTCGCGCTCGGCCCGCTCACAAATCTTGCCGAAGCGCTCGAGCGTGCGCCGCAAAGCGTCCGCGGCATCGAGGAGCTGGTGATCATGGGCGGCGCAGTGCGCGTGCCCGGCAACCTGGGCGACGGCGGCTATTTCAAGACCGACAACACCACCGCCGAATGGAACATGTTCGTGGACCCGCTCGCGGCGCAGAAAATCTTCGCCGCGGGCGCGCCGATTCGCCTCGTGCCGCTCGATGCCACCAATAAGGTGCGGATCGATCCGGCGTTTCTCCGGGAGTTTGAGGCGCGGGCGCGCACGCCGCTTGCAAAATTTGTCGCGCAGGTGCTGGAAACCGACCGCGAGTACATCGAGAAGAATTTCTATTTTGCCTGGGACCCGCTGGCGGCAGTGGCGCTGGTCGAGCCGGCGGTGCTCGAGACGCGCGCCGCGGCCATAGAGATTCGGCAGAACCCGCCCGAAGAGGGCCGCACGACCGAAGTCGCCGGGCGGCGCCCCAATGCGCGGGTGGCCGTGAACGCCAGCGCCGCCACCTTCAAGCGCATCTTCCTCGGCGCCCTCATCTCCACGACCCGGTAGGCGGATGCACGAGCGGCCCGATGTGCTTGGTCAGAAAGGTGGCGGACTCAGAATGACGACGTTTCGTGGGGCGTCGCACTAAACGGGTCTGTCAGGCACTAACTCCCTGGACGAGCGGCCGCCGCTTGGCCATCCGCGAGGACGCGAGCGAGCCTCTGGATTTCGGGCTCGCTGCGCTCGAGGGGAATCGAAATCTTGCGGCGCTCGATTGCGGAGCGGCAAATCGCCATCACGATCTCAAACCCCTTGAACGCGCTTTCGCCGTTGCACGGATGCCCGCGCTTCTCATCATCCAGCCACAAAGCAATATCGCGAATGTAGGGAGGCTGATCGTGTTGAGCGTTCCAGGAGCCGGGACCGGAGATGACGCCACCGGAATTTCCAGTCACCGCGCGCCATCCGCCGCCGATCAAGGCTTCGGCAAAACCTTCTGTTCCCTGGACGCCGATGCGCGACTTGTGCCAGAAATATTCCACCTCGGGAACATCCTGGGCGAGGCTTCCGATTTCCACCAGCCCGCGCACGCCGTTGGAAAAGTGGATTTCACCCAGCGCGAAATCAGGAGAAGGATGCGAATCCGTCAATTTTTCGCTGCCGGTCGCCTGGCCAAACACCCATTCCGCTTCGGCTTCGCCGTTAAAGTAGCGGCAGTAATCCACCACGTGCGTGCCCGTCTGGAGCAGCCAGCCAAGCGTCGTCCCGTAAACCGTCTGCAGGCGGCCGAGCGCGCCGCTCGCAATAATTTCCTTCACCTTTTGAAAATGCTCGCCGTATTTAAGCTGGTGGGAGACAACTGTCTTCACGCCGGCCTTGCGGCAGAGCTCGGTGATCTCCGCCGCTTCATTGAACGAAGTGGCCATCGGCTTTTCATAGGCAATCAGCTTCGCGCCGTGCTCGACGCCCAGTTGGATGAAGGGGAGGCGCACCGAGGGCGGCGTGCAGAAACAGAAGACATCCGGCATTGTCTCGCGCAACATCTGCGCCGGGTCCTGATATTTTTCAGGATTCCCGGCGAGCAAGGCGGCAGCTTCCAGGCGTTGTGGATCCCGTCCACAGACCGCGACCACCTCGAAGCGGGCGTCCTTATGGAAACATTCGGCATGGACCCTGCCGCGTTTTCCGGTCCCGTAAATTGCCACCCTATATTTTCGCGACGAATTCATCGCAAGCGCCTCAATTTGCGGCCTGGCTGAGTGCCTGGCGGTTCGCCTTCAAAACTGTGCTGACGACGCGCTCGACTTCTTCCCGGGTAAGCTCCGGATACATCGGCAGCGAAAGAACGCTCGCCGCGGAGTTTTGCGTAACCGGCAAGGAATGAACTCGAGCCGGACGCCCCCACGGGAATCCTTCCTGCTGATGAATCGCGATGGGATAGTGAGTAAGAGCGGTGATGCCCTGCGAGGCGAGATCGGTCTGCAAGGCGTCCCGATTCTGGCACTCGATCACGTAGAGATGATAAACGTGCTGGTAGCCGGCTGGCGTGAAGGGCAAAGTGAGTCGCGCGCCGGCGAGACCCGTATCATAGATTTTCGCGAGATCGCGGCGTCTTTGGCTCCATTGATCCACGTGCTTCAGCTTGACGCGCAGCACCGCGGCGTGGATGTCGTCGAGACGGCTGTTGTAGCCGATGCGGTGATAGGAGCGCTTCAGCGAGCCGTGGTTGCGCAGCTTGCGAATCTCCCTGGCGAGGTCACGATGGTTGGTTGCCACTGCGCCGCCATCGCCGAAACACCCCAGATTTTTCTGAATGATGAAGCTCAGGCAGACAGCGTCGCTGAACTCACCGATGGAAAAGTTGTCGCCACGCGCGCCGATGGCCTGGGCGCAATCTTCCACGACCAACAGGCCATGACGCCGGGCGATTTTCGCGATCGCAGGCATGCCCGCGCAAAGACCATACAAATGGACAGGAACAATGGCGCGCGTTTTGGGAGTTATCGCCGCCTCGATTCTAGTCACATCGATGTTGCGCGTCTTCGGATCAGAATCCACAAAGACGGGTGTGGCCCCTGCGAGCCAAATGGCTTCTGCAGTCGCGAAGAAGGTGTTGGCGGTTGTGATGACCTCATCCCCCGGACCGACACCCAAAGCCAGAAACGCCAGCAGGATCGCATCGGTGCCGGAGTTCAACCCCACGGCCTCACCGAGGTTCATATAGGCGGCAAGCTCTTCCTCAAACTTCGCGAGCTGCGGGCCGAGCACGTAGGTGCCGCTCTCCAATACCTCGAGAATCGCCTGGTCAATCTCCGTTTTCAGATTGTGGTATTGCTTCACGTGTCCGTAGAACTCGATTCTCGAATGGGTCATGAGCTCATGCCTCCTTGGGACAGTCTACGGCACCAACAGCTTCCGCCCGCCATTGGAACTTTTTATTGCACCGATTTCGAAAATTTACCGATTTGAGCTTGACAGCAGAAGGCGGCAGGCCTATGGTTTCACGCAAAGGTAAAGTTCAAATCGGTAATTTCGGCTTGAATCGTCCCCCGGTTTGAATTGTATTTTCCTCTCTAGGCCGGGGCGGAACAACCACTGACACACAGCGTTCCGCCGCTAGTCGCCACAGTCACGCGCCGGAGTGGACCGGAGACGCCTACCCCGGATTGGCTTCCGCAGAATGAAGCGGCGGGTTCCCTTTGACTCACGCTGAGGGCGGTGAGCCCACCATCATTCTGGCGGGTCGAACCGTATCCCTGCAAACACTGACTCGGCCAGCCAGCGAACCTGCCCGATAAGCCGGTCGCCTCGGCGACCCCCTCAACCACAGCGATGGCGATCTGAGGTTGACACGAGAGAGCTTCTGGTGTACGGTTTGGTTAGAATATAAAGTTGGAATCGGAAATTCCGGCTTAGGAAAGTCCAAGTGTCACTTATTGCTCAGCTATCCACTTTTTCGGAAAAACTGTGGGCGAGGCGGGATCTGCTGGTTGCTTTGCTATCCTTATTCGTGGCTGTCTACGCCGTAGTGCAGGAAAGAAGAATCAGTCGAGATCTTAAACAGACTACTCTCTTCACCAAGGAGATCTCGCAAAACCAAGCGGAGATCTCGCAAAACCTGACCACGACCTATATTGGAGAGTTTCCTCAATTTCTGAGGAATATTATCGCTGTGATTGGGTCGGCTCACGAATCCGTATCCGTCGCAACCAATGTTCCCGGGTACGGTTTGTATACGGACCACGAGAAGTATCTGGAGTATATTTCCGCCCTTCAAAAGCAACTCGCCAACGGTCGAAAGGTAAAAATCGTCGTGTTGGCAGAGCAGGCACAAGCCCAATTTAGAAAACGTCAGTTCCAAAAGCTTACGATAGAAGAGCTGAAAAACCCCCAGAAAACGGCGAGCAACAACTTTAAGGCCTTTTTGAGGTGGTCGGATAGAACAGCCGAGAACATTCCAACAATGGACGCGTTTAGGAGCGCACTCAGCGCAGAACAAAAGAGCCTATGGGAGCACGATTTCAGAGGCTTCAACCGGGCATTATATGACAAGCCGATGCCAATATACTTGTGGATTGTTGACGGTCACCTGGCAATCTTTGCGGTCCCGACGTTCCCGGTCGCAAACGAAGGCGCGTTCCTCACGAAAGATGAAAGGCTGATTCACCAATTGCAGTCAGTCTTCGACGGTTATCTCGCAGATGCTACGCCGGTTTCGAGCAAACTGACGAGGTAGTACGCCCGGTGACCGGTCGCTGCCCCGCAAGCTACATCACCTGCATGTTCAGCGCTTCCGCGATCGTTCGCTTATCTAGCAAGATAATACCGGCCTCCTCGTTCGAGTAGAAAGTCCGGAGGTACTTCACGGCTTCTTCGGTACTTAACGAATGCAGGACTTCTATGTCGAGCTGGAATATCAAATTTTCCCCCATGACGCAATTTTAGCTACTTATTTAGGCCAAAGGTCACACCCATCGAAGAAATCAATTCCTTCCAGAAGGCTTCTTAGGCGCTAACTCCCTGAACGAGCGGCCGCCGCTTGGCCATCCGCGAGGACGCGACCAAGCCTCTGGATTTCGGGCTCGCCACGGTCGAGGGGAATCGAAATCTTGCGGCGCTCGATTGCGGAGCGGCAAATCGGCGCCGGCAGCGAGAGATTATTTGGTAGGCGTTGCCGCTCTTGCGTACCCCTCTGCGAAGCGCAGGGGGCCGGTAGCTTTCAGATTGCCATCCCCCAAGTAAAAAATCCTGTCGCCCGTCGTTCAAGCGTAACACGAGCTTCTCCATTGACGGCCCGGGCTCTTGCGATGGATCACTAAACTCGACGCGTCCAGTTATCGTCTTCAGCCCAGGAAGAGTTGAAGAGGGATTCTCTAGGGTCCCGGTCGCAAGCATTTCCTGCGCTATCTGAAGTGTGTACGACACTTCAGTTTTGATTCCCGCACCCAGCAGCAGTCCACGACCACTCAGTCTTTCAAGTATTCGAATCATTGCTTCTCCTCATACAAACTCGACCGGCCTATAGAGGTTAATGTTTGATTCCCCTTTAAGGTCACCGTCGGCTTCGTGCTTGGCCTTCTTCGCTTCCGCCTTGGCGTCCACGTCGGGCTTCAAATCGTGGATGGCTTTGCCCAGGCTCTCCGAGTGCGCGCCCGTGAGCTTCCTTTGACGCTCTCGCTCCTTCCGTTCGAGGGCGCCTGGAGCTCGTAGAAATCCACGTTGCGCTTTTCGCGTGGCTCAGGTGGCAAGGGCGGCAGATTGAGTCTCGCGCGAATCTTGGTTGGCAGGTCCTCAAGCCGAATTGATATAACTGGCATTTCTTCCTCCGATTGTTCACTGCGGTTGAATTTTACCACGAGTCCCGAAACCGATTGTCGGGACTCTGCCGCCGCAGTCAACGAGTCCGACATGAAAGCGAAATGCGCAGGCCGGGATGGGCAGTAACCGCCGAAGTCGAGCGGAGGCGCGGCCCTAAGGTCCCCGGGTCCGGCAGTGGCTTGTGGTCCCGGAAGTCCCCTACGATTCTTTCAGGTCGTTGTCGGCTTCGTGCTTGGCCTTCTTAACTTCTGCCTTGGCGTCCGCGTCGGGCTTCAAGTCGTGGATGGCCTTGCCCAAGCTTTCGGCCTTGGGGCCGGTGAGCTTCCCTTTCAAATCACTGAACGGGATGTCCAGGTTGTGCGAGACGTGCACGGCCGAGACGAACTCCCCGAGGTTCTTGAACCCGCTGGCCGCCGCCTGGAGATCGGTTTTGGGCGGCAGCAGGCCCTGGAGCTTGCTCGCCAGTTTGGTGTTTTGCGTCAGCAACTCGCCAGGCGTCTTCTGCCCGGAGTTGGTATTGCTCGAGGCGCCGCGGGTATCGGAATTGCCCTTCGAGCGGTCTGAGCCCGGGGTGCTCGGAGGCCCGCCAGGGCCCTTCCCGCCACCGCCGCCACGCTGGGCGAGCGCGGGGAGGCCCGCCGATAGGATCAGCGCCAGCACAGACGAAATCATCGTCGCACGTTTCATGGTTTGCTTCCTCCTTCTTTTGGCTAGGGGATCGCTTCTCGTATGATGTCGTAAATCGCCGCTGTGTTGTCCTTCATTAAAATGACGTTTCCACCGATCACCACGCGCCGGTAGCCGGTGGGCAGTAGGTGCAACTGCCGCTCGAGCTCGAACGGCAGCGGCTGGACGCGCTTCTGCAAGCCCGGAGGCAGGGTGCCGCGCTCACGCAACTGTTTCTCCAGCCCCGGCGGCAACCGATCGCGCTTGGCCAGGCCCGGCGGCAGGCCGCTGCGATGCGTGCGCAGCCATCTGGGGATCAGCACGCGTTCCTCTCTGGTGAAAACCGCTTCGCTCTCGGGCAGGACTTCGCGCACCTTATCGCCGTCGGTCCTTTTCTGGTTGCCCTTGCCGGGCTGCTGCGCGAGCGCCGACGCGCCGCCCAGCGCCACCAGAGCCGCCAGGCCCGCTGCCAAGCCCCACCGGGTTCGCATTGCCGCCCTCCTAGCCAGCGCCACCGCTGATGCCTTCGCAACTATAGGTTGATCGCCCCGCAAAGCAATGGTACCGCCTGCGCCGATGCGGCGAGCCGGCTCTGCGCTCGGAGGTTACTTCGGCGAGGACTTCGCTGCGGCGGGCTTGGCGTCCTGCGCGTCGGCGCGCGGCGTCATGGCGACAACGATGTATTCGCGTTCCTTGTTGTCGCTTTCTGGCACGCGCAGCAGCAGCTTGTCCTTGTGGATGCGGAACTGCGCCGTCTCGCCCACCGGCAACAACGCCGGGTGCTTCTCATCTTTCGGGCGGATGCGATAGATCAGGCGGTCCGACTGCAGCACGTATTCCTGGCAGAGCATCTCCTGGGTTTTCTTGTGCTCGGAGTCGGTGCCCAGGATGATGCCGCCAACGCCTTTGGCGCCTTTTTCCGAGTAGCCGCATGGCGCCGACTGCATCTCGAGGATTACGCCCTTCTGATAGGACGGCGCGTCCTTAGCTACCGCAACCAGGGCCACAAACAGGATGGCTAGGAACAACTGAATTCGCACTGTAATCCCTCCCAGAGAGGATTGGGGGCTACCTTCGAGAGAGCAACCGCCAGGCCAGAGCCCCATATTGACCGTTAAGTTGTGTCGTAGCAAACAGTTAGCAGAACCATTGGGCTTGGAGCAGGCCTCGGAAGCCCCTGTAGAATCTACTTCAGCGGGTAAGATTGTAACCGCCCGGGAGGGCGAATCCATTTTGACCCGCCATGTGCTAAGGCCGGACCCGAAAGTGTGTACGGGCTGATCGACTCTGCAAGCCGGCCCCGAAGGACGCGCGCGGAGGCCCGCTGCAGGGCTACCTCTGCGGCGGCGTTCCGGCGCTCAATTTCGGCTGCGGCTTCTGGAACAGGGCGGCGAGGTTTAACCCGACGCCGAACGAAATGGTATCGAGGTGCAACGGCACGCTGTGAGCGTAGCCGGCCGAGACGTCCAGGTAGCGCGTCAGGCCGAAGGAAAATCCGGCGGAGAAGCCGTTGTCGCGGTCCAAGCTCGAGGTGCCCTGGGTTTGGGCAAATGTCTCGAACACCCGCCCATGGCGGGGTGTGCCGGTGCCGGTCGAGCCCGGCCGCACAAACCGGCTGATCACCCGCTGCTGGCCCCACGGCACGATATCGTAGGCCGAGGCGGTGAAGGTGAGCTTCTTCCAAATCTTCACGTCCGCGCCGGCCTCAAAATGCGCCAGGTGGCCCAGGGTGATGAACGGCCGCTTGAAGAAGCGCGTGTCGGAGATCGAATTGGCCAGACCCGCGTCCACGTAAGGCGTTACCCGGTCAAAGATCTCGTGCTCAAGGCGGTTGTCCCAATCGTAGGTGAATTGGCCGGTGCTGCGGCCCTTGTCAACGCTGCCCGTGGGAGCGGTGACAGTGAACGTGGAGCTGTACGGCGCGATTCGATTGTCGAACGAAAGGCGCAGGTCGGCGTAGACGTTGCCCAGATCACCCGAGGAGCTGGTGCGCTTCGCCGCGCCCGAGCCCGCCGTGGGCGCCGCGCCTCTGACAAAGTAGACCGGCAGGCCCACATCTATCCCAAAGTGCTTGTTAAAGTTGTAACCGGTTGAGGAGTTCAGGTCGAGCACTTGTCCATCGGTGCTCGAGCTGCCCTCGAAGGCCACGCGCGCCACAATGCCTCTTTCCGACGCGCTGCCCTTCGTCGTCCCCGCGCTTTGTGGCGCGGCCCCGGTCTGCGCCGCAAGGCACCCGGCGCCGACTGACGATAGCAAGACAATGGTGATTAAGACGAATTTTGCGTTTTTCATGGTCCCACGATTTTCCGATAACCGCACCCACTTCGCAGCACCGATCTTGTGTGCCATGTTGAAACAGCTATTGATTCTTCCGCACGCATGCCCACCCAGTGTTGTCTCGTCGTTTTGAGCCCTCCGGCTGTGCTCAGGGCAAAGCTCCGTCCGTTGCCGCGGTGCGAACGCAGGGAGAAACCTCTGGCGTGAAGACGAACAGCAGTTCCCTTTCGGGACGCAGCGGGAACGTTTGAACCGGAGGACGCTCGCACGACCACCTCGCTGAACAACCTGGCGCTGGTGTTCAAGGCACAGGGCAAGTATGCCGAGGCCGAGCGGCTCTACCGGCGCTCCCTGGCCATCCGGGATATCTAGTTTCCCACCGGACAGTACACGCTGATTCCAATCCAAGCACACGAGAGGACCGATGGACTCCGGGAGGGAGAGAACGTCAAGAAGGGATTACAGCGGAAGAATTGTGACCTTCAAGCCGACCCTGAGACCTGGACGGACAATTGAAAAGTCGTTCGACTTCGGAATCAGCAGTTTCTAGAATCAAGCGTCAAGCAGACTCTGCCATTTAGACGGCGGGCGACCTTCTGCTCTGGGAGAAGGGCCTGATCGCCTCGAGATGCGCGAGCGAGTCAATAAGCGTTACGGCGAAGACCGCCCGCGCCTCTGGGGCGCCTTCGTTCTGGTCGGCCGCTAGGCGGATTCGATGTAGAGGGCCGGCTTTACGCCGGCTCGCCGCGACACAATCGGCCCGACGGCGGGCACGGCCGGCGCGGCGACTACAGCAAGCGGCCGGCGGCGCCGGAGCGTGCCGCTGGCGCGGTGAAGCTTCGGGCGGCCTCCTCGGCGGAGTCGTATGTCTCGAAGACCGTGTAGAGCCTGGTGACCTGGAGGAGCTCTCTGCTGCGCGAATTGAGGTTGGCCAGCTTGATGTTCCCGCCGGCGTTGCGCGCCGAGGTGTACAGCGCCACCAGCGCGCCCAGGCCGCTGCTATCAATGTAGGTGACGTGGCCGAGGTCGAGCACGATCTGGCGCGAGGTGTTCATCAGATCCTTTAGGTGCAGCCGCAGCGTCGCAGACTCCTCGCCGAGGGTGATCTTTCCGGCGCAGTCCACGACGGTGACTTCGTTGATCTTCCGGGTGGTGGTTGCAAGTCCCATCAAAACCTCCTGCTGCAGCCCGGTGACGATTGAGCGGCCCCCGGGCGATTGGCCTGGGAGACGATTCGGCTGGGCTGAAGATAGTCCTATTGCCGCGGGATTACAAGAGCCGCGGCGTCGCTGCCCGCCGCAGACGGCAGCCAGGCTGCGGTCTAATCGCCCAGGGCGGCGCCCGTATGACATCGTAGAAAACCCTCGCCCGCCTTCGGCGGGCGGGCTACAAGGCCGGCGGGCTCATCCGACTTAAAGACCCGAATACCGCCAAAACAACACGGTCTTGCAAGGATTCTCCGACCAGCAAGGGTGATCCGGAAAGGGGTTGGGGCCCCGCTCTCGTCAGGGGCCGGTTGGACGCACACACCCGGAAGAGGTAAGAAAAATTCGCTAGCTGGCCAACGGGCGGAACCAGGTGCGGCTCAGGCCCTACTACAGAATGGTTGCCGAAGACCTATCTTGGCGTCGCGCTCGCTTGATTGGAGTTGGGGCTCTCGCCTGCTGAATTCACGGCTGACACGACGTAGTAATATGTAGTCCCGCTGGTCAGGAACATATCCGAATAACTCGTCGTGGTCACCCCTGTGGCGACAGTCGCGTAGGGACCTCCACTGATGGTGCTGCGCTTGACGTTGTAGCTAGTAGCACCGCCTGAAGCTGTCCACGAGAGGCTGGTTTTCTTCACTCCAGGTCCAGCCGTGGCCGTTAGCCCGGTTGGCGTTGCCGGGACAGGGGCCGCTGCAGGCGTGGCGCTGACCTCGACCGAACTGGCGCTCTCACCACAGGCGCTAGACGCCGAGACCACATAATAGTAGGTGGTGCCATTGGTCAGCCCGGGGTCCGTGTAGCTTGTGCTCGTGACCCCGCTGGCTATCGTCGTATAAGGCCCACCGCTGGTGGTGGAGCGCTTCACGTTATAGCTGCCAGCACCGGAGCTTGCGTTCCACGACAGGGAGACCTGCGCGTCGCCTGGCGTGGCCGCGAGTCCCGTTGGCGCAGCGGGTATCGAACAAATTGGCGTGGCACTCACCTCATTCGAGGTGGGGCTCTCCCCTGCTGCGTTGATGGCTGTGACCACGTAATAGTAGGTCGTGCCGTTGGTCAGCCCGGTATCGGTGGAACTCGTCGTGGTCACCCCTGTGGCAACTGTCGTGTAGGGGCCCCCGCTGACGTTGCTGCGCTTGACGTTATAGCTGGTAGCCCCAGAGGATGCAGTCCAACTCAACGACACCTGCGCATTGCCGGCTGTTGCCATCAGACTTGTCGGCGCAGCGGGAGGTGCGGTCGGGCTGCCACACGACGGAAACTTGAACGAGGCAATCCTGGTGCTCCAGTTGAAAGTTCCGTCAGTTTTCAGGTATTCGGTTGTGTACCAAAAAGTGCAGTCATCCACCGGGTCGATGCTCATGCCGCTGTAGTCTCCCCAACGGCTCAGACCCGCTGTTTGCGAGCCAGTGCCTTCGATGATGCTTGTCTCCCCCTCCAGAGTCCCCAGGGGGTCCGACGGCACGCGGCCCGTGTAGCGGATAGCTGGATTCATGCTGCTGCTCGAGACGCTGTAGCCAAGTGCGATATTCCCGACATGGTCCATCGCCATGCTGCCCATCCAGCGGAAGCTGGAGTCAGGTGCATATGTCCCCTGTTGATAGAGAGTGGGGGTGGCCGGACTCCGTACCTCGTACCAGCGCACGGCCACGCTGCTGCCGGCAGCAACTGAGTGGTTCACGACGAGCGACTCGTGGTCACCAAGATTGCGGTAGGCTAAACGGTACATCAAGCGATCACCGAGCGAATCGAGCTGCTGAGAGGTTCCGGCTTGCGGAATGCAGGTTCCCCCGTTGCATGCCGGGCTAAAGGCGGCGACCGGAATGTTGATCGGCCCCGTAAGAGTCGTGTTGGTGGGGGTGCTCCAATTGACGTGAAATTGCCAAAGATTCAGTGAGTTACTACCAAAATTGACGAAGTGGTTGGGCGAGCCGGCCGGCGGGGCTGTGGTTCCATCGAGGTCGGAGGGCAACAGCCCGCCAAAGCTGGAACTGAGCTGAAAGCATTGCTGGGTAGCGCTGGCGCCATTCAGCATTGCGCTGCGGTCGAAGGCACAGACTTTCGCCCCGACAAATTTATAAGAGAAGAAGTTGACCTGCTTGAACATATTGTAGGAGGCGTAGTAGCCATCCGGCCAAATTCCGAGTTTGGGATAATCGTTCAGGTTGGAATACGAAAACGCATACCGGTTGTAACTACCCGTAGCGTCGCTGGTGGTCGAGACAGCCACACAGAGGTAATAGGGCGGGGCGAGCGAATAAGACAACTGCGCCATGACCCAGCGATTAGCCGCCTTGTCGTACTGCGCGATGGGGTCGCCGTCGTTGGTGACCTCGCAAGAGCCGCCAAAGCCTGTCCAGAGGGTGTTACCAGCGGCTGGCCCATACTGCAGCACACCTGTCTTATCAAACACGGCGAATGACTCGTTGACCCACTGGACATACTGAGTGGCCCCCACTGCGCCGTTCGTGTCGGCCGGGGCTGAGTTAGGGGCAAAGCTCCCGAGGCCAACACCCACACCGTCAAAGTTAAGACCTGCTGTAGTGGACGTGGATACCGCAGTGCTCACTGACGTCTGGAGCGCTGGGTCAGACGTAAAGGCGACGGAAGCCGCAGGGGGAATAGCCCCCAAGAATTTTATGTGCGCGGGGCGCCTATCAATCCCAGGTGGGATGTGTCGCAAGGGGGGAGAAACATCGTGCTGAATTGCGGGAGACACCTCTGGTGGACCCTGGATTGTTTGCCCTGACGCTGAAGACCACGGAGACAGAAAAACGAGAACAATGAGTGTGGCCACGATACTGACCACCGGCGCACGCCGTGCAGCCCCGAGCGTTGAGGTCTTACTCACAGTCTTTATCTTCATGGAAAGCTCTCCGTGGCAGACAAATGCCTTTCATACGGACCCCCACGCAAGAGTATAAGGCAGACTGAGGGCCACTCGGGACATCTATAACTGGCTCATAATCCAGAGCATTACGGATGAAGCCTCCGAGTAACGGCCCCAATGTGAAAGGTTCTGTCCATTTGGGCGAAACGCTTGCCACATCTCGTCTAGCTTGATAAATTCCAGCGGACTCAGAATGACAACGGGCCCCGCGGGTGTCATCCTGAGCAAAGCGAAGGATCTCTCTGAAGATTGTTTCCAGAGAGATTCTTCGGTCGGCCCGCGCGAGCCGGGCCTCACTCAGAATGACAACCAAAGACACTTTTTCAACAAACTGCCCAATAGCAGAGACGAGGATGGCATGGCTTTGGACTATCTATTGAAGACCGAACCTTCCGAATATTCTTTCGCCGATCTCGAGCGCGACGCGGTTACGCTGTGGGACGGAGTGTCGAACCCAACCGCGGTGAAACACCTTCGGGAAATGAAGCCGGGCGCAAGGTTGGTGATCTACGAAACCGGGACTCGCAAGAGCGCGGCTGGGACAGCATCGGTCGTTTCCGTGGACATCTCCGATCCCAAAAATCCGGCGGTTAAAATCAAGGTTGGAAAAGCGCTGGCGAAGCCGATTTCGCTCGCGCAAATCAAAGCCAACCCGCTGTTCGCGGATTCACCTCTGGTGCGTCAAGGAAGGCTCTCTGTCGTCCCTTTGACAAAGGCCCAGCACAAGGCCTTGACCGGCAAGTGATCGCACCGACCCGCGGCGGCATCTGGCCGGCCCCGGACACGCGCGAGCCGGAAACGGCCGGCGGGTCGAGGGCCTACCCTGATGGAAAAAGGCGAAAGGCGCCGCGGAGCCTCTCCAAGGGAAAGGGTTTGAGGCTAGTGAGTCGCTTTCCGCTGAGCCCGTTATACAGCTGAGTGGGCGGCGGCGACGCGCGCGCGAGGCGCGATGCGCAAGGTGCGGGGAAGGCGCGCAGGGCGGCGGCACGTGACCCCGCGGCGCGAGGGGCAGGCACGGGGCCCGCCCTCACGCCTACTCAGTTCGCTTGCCTCCCGGCTACGGATGGCAAGTAGCGGGAGTCGTCGAAGTATCCGGGTTGGTGCAGAGCGGCCCGAGGTTCGTGACCGGATCGGGCACGCTAATCATCGCCAGCGGGCCGGCGTGGTGCTCGCCGTTGAACGGCGTGAAGCCGGCGAAGCCACAGGCGGCTGCGTCGGCCGGGTCATTGAACCAAAAGCCGACGTGGAAAGTATTGTGGATCAGCTTGCTGGCGACTTCATCGTCGAAGCCGAAGATCTGGTCCAGCAGAATCGTGCGGATCTTGACGTGGGCTTCCCCTTTTTCGTTCACCTGCACATCGGATTGATACCAAGCCAAGCCGAACGTGAAGGTCGGGTCGGTGTTAACGGCGCCATTGGAGAGTAGCCTGCTCCGTTCCACGGTGAAAAGGTCGAACGCCAAACCGGGCTTGAAATGCTTCAGCTTGAGATGAAGCTGGTCGTTCAGCTCGCCTCGTTCGACTTCGACTCTGGCCTCCGGCGGATCCTGGTCGTTCGGGTTGGTGATGCACGGCAGGAATCTCGGGAATGGAAACAGTTTGAATTCCGTTTCCTCCGGCTTCTGCGCGGCAACGGGCAGCGCAGAAATAATCAGTACAAACGCCGCGGCTATCGCAAAAACCGTAAATCGCTTCCAAAGCAGTCTTTCATTCGGGCGCATGTTTTCCCTCCGTTCGTTCAATTTTGGTTCGAGACCCAACCACCGTTGCGCTTACGCGCAACTAAAAGCAGGGCGCAAGGTCCGCACCGAGTTCAAGATGTGGGAGTACTTGTTTGCAAACCTGAGCCGGCAGGGGAACGGCTGCTGCCCAGCGGCGCAATCCTGTTGCAGGAGGCATTCCAAAGTCAAGGTTCAAAAGCCTTAGTACTGCGGAAATCTTCGGCCGCACCGCCGCCTAGCCAGTACTAAGCCGGAATTTGCCTTTTGGGCTTCCCCTTGGCCCGAAAGCCTAGCCCTCCTGCCCCGTCGCGTCAACCACAAGCGGCGCTGGCGCCTAACCGCCGGCAATAGCACCGATGATAAAAAAGGGCTCCGCCCCCGACGCCACCGCGTCCGGCAGCGGAGCGTCCGGCGGCTCATGGGACAGATCCTCCTCGCAGGCGAAGAACCTCAAGTACGGCCGGCGTTGCAGCGTAACGTGGTCGCGGATCGTTCCGCACAGCATGGGATAGCGGGCCTCGAGCGCGTCGAGGACCGAGCGCTGCGTAGCCGGAGGCTCCACTTCGAGCTCCACGTCGCCGCTGACGTGCGCCAGCGTCCGCAGATGTGCCGGGAGAACAATTCGGATCATGGCAGCGTCTGGACCTCGACGGAAAGCACGCCCGGAAGATCGCGGACAATGGGAGCCCAGGTGTCTCCGGCATCGGCCGACGCATACACCTGCCCGCCCGAGGTGCCGAAGTACACGCCGCACGAATCAAGCGAGTCCACGGCCATCGCATCGCGCAGCACATTGACGTAACAGTCGTGTTGCGGCAGACCTTTGGTGAGCGCCTCCCACTCGTTTCCGCCGGTGCGGCTGCGATAGACGCGCAGCTTGCCATCGGGCGGATAGTGCTCTGAGTCGCTCTTGATCGGGACGACGTAGATGGTGTCCGGCTCGTGCGCGTGAACTTCGATCGGGAAGCCGAAGTCGGTCGGCAAGTTGCCGCTGACTTCTCGCCACGACTCGCCGGCGTCGTCGCTGCGCATGACGTCCCAGTGCTTCTGCATGAACACCACACCCGGGCGCGACCGATGCATCGCGATGCGGTGAACGCAGTGGCCGACCTCGGCAGTCGGGTCGGGGATGTATTCGGACCTCAGTCCGCGATTGATTGGTTTCCACGTCTTGCCGGCGTCGTCGCTACGGAAGGCGCCCGCGGCTGAGATGGCGATCAAGATTCGTCCGGGATTGCTCGGGTCGAGAAGGATCGTGTGCAGGCACATCCCACCGGCGCCCGGCTGCCAGCGCGGCCCTGTGCCGTGGCCGCGCAGTCCGGCGAGCTCCTGCCACGTCCGCGCGCCATCGGTCGAGCGGAACAATGCGGCGTCCTCAACCCCCGCGTAGACCGTGTCCGGATCGGTGAGCGACGGCTCAAGATGCCAGACTCGCTTGAACTCCCAGGGGTGCTGCGTGCCGTCGTAAAACTGGTGACTGGTGAGCGGTTTGCCGGTTTCAGCAGAAGTATCGAAGACGAATTTGTTGCTCGCGCCAGCAGGCATACTGCCTGGCGCGGGCATCTTCTCGCCCCCGGGCGCCTCCCACGTCTTGCCGCCGTCATCAGACCGCTGGATGATCTGCCCGAACCAGTCGCTGGTCTGCGACGCGTACAGCCGATTCGGGTCCGCGGGAGATCCCTTGAGGTGGTAGATCACCCAGCCCGCAAAATGCGGCCCGCTGACGTTCCATTTTTTGCGCTTACCGTCCGACGTCAGGACGAACGCGCCCTTGCGTGTGCCAACCAGTACCCGTACGTTGCTCATCCCTCATTCCCTCCTGTGGTTCGCGTATGTACTCGTTGAGGCGACCAAAACTCTCCCTCCAGAACGGCCCACCATACTACACCCACTGTCCAGGTTAACTTCGCAGAGGAATGAGCGCGCGCAGACGGTCATCGCGCAAGAACAGCCCTCCCCAGGCCAACACGCCGAGAACGACCGGGATGAAAAATAGCGCTTCGCCGATGCGCACGTGGGTAGCGGTTGCGCCGCCGAGATAGCCGGTCATCAAGATCGCACCAAGAACGGAGGTGCGCGGAATCAAGTAAACGACAGTACAGCCGAGCTCGAGGATCCCGAGGGTGACCAAGAGGCTTTCGGGATATCCGAGGTGAGCGAATCCCTGCACGACCGCCGCCGGCTTCATCAATTTCAGGACGCCGCTGCTCGGATCCGAGTCCCGTAAGCGCGGTGATCGCAGATGCCCAGAGCCAACTTACGGGCATCAACCTGCTGTCGCATACAGACGTCCCCACGAAATCTGCAAAGGGCCAGCAGATGCTAGCCGACGCGACGGTCCTCGACAGCTACAACAACGATAATTTGACGCCGAACTGCACGGTCAAAATGCCAGGCCAGTAAACCGGCGGGTCATCAACTCATGGGGCAGGGCGCGCCGCCCTCGCGCTCGACGCCGCCAAGAGTCTCGTGGGTCATTCTGAGGGAGTCCGCCACCTGCGGACGACCGAGGAATCCCCCTTCCGTCTTCCGGCTTCCGTCCTACATCTTACGTCTTCCCTGTTTCCTCTTCCCCGTTCCCTCTCACTCTTACTCTTGGCACAAGAGAGATTCTTCGTCCTCCTGCCGCGGACTCAGAATTACAGGCAAGAAGGGTTCGATAACTTGCCATCGGCTGATATGGGCTAATCCTTTACGGGATAGTTGACAAATAGCTTCGATACTCTCGTGACGATATCTTCAGCGGAAGCAAGCGCGCGATCTCGGGAGGGCGCAGGGCTGAAATCGACCTCCAGCTTGATGTAGACACATTTCGGATATACATATCGGGTGCTGTTTGGAAATTGCAGCCCTCCATCGGATACAAAGTATTTTTCGACTTCTCTCCGGGTCATTCCGACCTTTACACGCCGGGAATCGCTGAGCGCTTGTTGCACCATCGCGCAATTGGAAGACTCGCTGGCCGTACTCTGGCGCTGAGTCGCCGCGCACAGAGTAACCAAGATACACATCACAGCTGGTGCCGTTATCCCAGTTTTCATATCTCACCCCCGGGGTTGGTCTTGCCGGCCCATGCTAAGGATGATGTGCATAGCCAACTTCATTGATTTGGCAGCCGGACTGTATTGGTATATCCAGATTTGGTGATTTGGTATTTCCAAAAACCGTCTGTATCTCTGAAAACTTTCCTGATAATCGTTACGTCTGATCCGAAGTACTGGAGGTTCCCATTATTATAGCAGGGGCACGTCCACCAGAATCGCTGAGTCGCTTGAAAGCTCGCGGACGAATACGGTTGTTGATAACTGCCCGGCGGGCCGTTCGTATCCTGAAATCCAGCGCTAGTAGCGGGCCCGCTTACGACCGTCGGGTTCGCTGTGCTTTGCACCATGGGAAGCGGCCATATGTACGGGCTCGCGGAGCCCGGATAGAAAACGCTTTCTCCAACTGTACAGGCAGCCAAGTCGGCCTGGTTCCCGGTGCTTGACGACCACGTATAGGTGAAGAAGAGTGAACCGTCGCTCAGATTACTCTCCGACTGCAAACTAAAATTCGTGGGAATCGCGCAGCTCACCACGGGGCAAGAATCGGAAACCTCAGATACAGTCATTACACAGTCAAATCCGTTGTACTGGGTGTCCAGAGCATTGGGAAAAACAAATGTAACTGTCGTGGAGCCAACGCCTTTGATGTTGACCATCCCGCTTGGGCTCGCCGTGGCCACCGAGGTGTTGCTCGAAGAGAATTGACACTGGCTGGTGACATCATAAGGCCCGAGGAGACTTTGAGTGCAGGATTCACGCTCGAACTCGTTTACGACGATCTGTTGTGAACTGCCGATCGGACTACTAATGGAGAAGGGGGAGTGCTCCAAATGGTCGAAATTTACCGCGCAGCAATTGGAACAACTGAAGTTGCTCGCGGTGCGTACGGATGTGTCCAGCAGGACTGCCCGGCCGATCAACGCCTCCCTCCCATGAGGATACCAAATGAATTGCCCCTCCGTCAGGTCTTCCGGAAGGTTTCGACCATGAATGTCTTTGGCGCGGCTGTCACGAAGCTGGCGAAGGTCAAAGGTTAATGTTTCGCCCGGGCCGAGCTTCAGCAAAGGCGGAGTGAATTCGCCGCCGGGGAAGCGAACAATCATGATGGCAGTCGTGGGAACAGTCCCAATATTTTTCACGTAGGCCACAGTTTGGGAATTACCGCCAATATGGAAAGGGTGGTTCCCCGCTCTGTAGGTTTTAGGATCGACATTGAACAACGGCGCGTCCACCACGGCCGAGCCCGACTGATCGATGCTCGAAAGCGCACCGATGAGTGAACCCGGCGTGCCCGCAAACTCGACCTTCAACCCCGCGCTCTGGACACTGGCGTTTCGCAAGGAATCGAGCAAGCTGGAAAAATCTGCAAAACGCACGTCGTGAGGCGCGAAATTCATCGGGGGGAGGGTTTGGGTCTGAAATCTTCCATCTGCCGCATATTGGACCGTGACGGTCGCTGTTTGCGCTGATGAGGAAGCATTTTTCAAGGCAAGAATTGGTGAGAAGAAAGATGCCGATGAAAATGAAAGGCCGGGATCAGGATGTGCAAGTAAAAGCCCGGTTGCTTCGAGCACCGAAGAGCTTTGCGCCGCCGGATCCACAAAATTCAGGTTGGAGGCAAACCCCCGGGTCCGGTTCAGAATTACCCCGTGCGCAATCAAGGCGCCTGGAGAACCATTGTGGCTTAGGGACAGACCGCCGCGTTCGATGCCCTGCCGGTGGATGTGAAGTTGGTCCAACAATTTATCAATCTCGATCACCACCGTTTGATGCGGAGACATTGAAATTGGAGGGCCTGGAATCACCCCACCCCGCCATTCCAAGTTGAGCAGCACCTTGATGTCCTGATTGGTCGTATTCGCAAGCATCACCCGGGCGCTCGTTTTTTCATCCTCTCCAGATTCCTGCTCATCAGGAAGCGACCACCATAGGCCCTCCAAGGTGGAAGATCTGAATCCTCCGGCGGGTTCGACGTCGAATGACAGTCCGTGCTTCAAATCATAGACGGTTAATTGCGGGCCGAGCGCGCCAGGGACGCCGGTAAAACGCAGCTCGATGCTGCCTTCCTGAAAGTTCTGACTCCCCTTCGCTTGGCGGACAAGGTCGCTGAGAAGAAGAGTGATGCTTTGACTGGACGACAGAGAGAAATCTGGCAAAGCCAGGGCGTTGCCCTTAAGTGAATACAGCGTGGCTGATGCGGTGAGAGGTTGGGGCAAGGAATTGTTTAGAGTGAGCTTTGAATCCCAATCGCCCTTGACCGAATAATAAGGAAGGAAAAGGATTCGCAGACTGGCGGGAATGTTGGGGTTTGCGGCAGTTTGTGGCCGAGCCCACCAGGAAGAGAACACTGCGGCGCTAATCACGAAGAGGAGGGGAAGGAACAGGCGGATGACCTTTGGCATCTTCGCACCTTCAGGAGGCGAATGCTGTTCTCCCCATACGCCCAACGCTGTATCCTGTCAAGTGAATTATGTTTATTATAATCCTACAACGGCCAAAAACGTCGTCGAAGATGGCCGCGCCCAAGATCAATCCGCAGCGCGTGTTCCAAGCACACCCGGGTCGCCCAGCGCGCGGGCGGTGATTCCGGCGGTGGTTGCGATTCTGGCCGCGGCCAGCAAGACGCCCCCTGCGACACGCGCCGCATCAGGCTCCCCCAGTGATTGCTCAGGCGACCGAGATTGCCTCTCACGAGTCCCATCCGCACACCAGTGGCGCGTAGTCGGCTTCTCGTACGTTGTCTTGGTGCTGCGCTTTCCGAAGCGCTTGAATGGCTGCCGCTGGGAGAGCCAGAACAACGTTCAACAGAACTCGATGGTCCGGCCTGCGATGCCGGCGCCAAGCCCGGGCGTCACCGCCCCTTCCCCGGCCGCTGGAATCACCCGGCACTGCAAACTGGGCTAGAACATTGTATGCGGAGGAGTTCAAGTGTATGTTAACGGTCGATTGAAAACCAAAATGGAGATCACGGTGAAGACCTCTGGTTCGCTACTTGGGGCTCTGCTGCTGGCTTCGAGCGTTGCGGCGGCTGCGCCGCGGCCACAAGCCAGTCCGGCGGCGCGCGTCGTGCGCTACTCAGGCTCGATGAACGACGTGAAGTATGTCTATGGCGTGGCGCCCCCGGTGGCTCGCCTCCGGCCCGGCGACATTCTGGAAACCAATACCGTGGATGCCTTCGGCAACGCCATCCAGAAGCCCGGCGACACGCTCAGCCTGGTCAAGGGCGACAACCCTCTCATCGGCCCTTTTTATCTGGAAGGCGCTGAGCCCGGCGACACCCTGGTTGTGAAGATCCTCGACGTCCAGGTGGACAGCAACCAGGGCGTTGGCGCCCTGGCTCCCGGCTTTGGCGCCCTGAACCCCACCGACTACACCCCCATGCTGAACTCCCCGTTGCCCGAGAGAATTTGGTTCTATCCTATCGATCGCGCCGGCAATACGGCCACATTTCGCGCGCTCGATTCCAGCTTCGCGGTCAAGATCCCACTGCATCCATTTCTCGGCTGCATCGGCGTGGCGCCGGCGGGCGGAGAGGCTCGCTGTTCGGTTGTGCCGGCCGAGTTTGGCGGCAACATGGATGCGCCGGAAGTCAGCCCCGGCAACACTCTCTATCTGCCGGTGAATGTGCCCGGCGCGCTGCTCTACCTGGGAGACGGACACGCGGCCATGGGGGATGGAGAAGTAGCCGGCACCGCCATTGAAGTGCCCCTTCGCGTGCGCCTCCAGCTCGAACTGATCAAAGGCCAGCGGCTGAGCTGGCCTCGCTTCGAGAACCACGACGAAATTATGGCTGTGGGGATTTACCGCCCGCTCGACGACGCCTTGCGCATCGCCTTCAGCCAACCGGTGGACTGGATCCACCGGGACTACGGACTATCGAAACTGGACGCCTATGAGCTGCTCTCAAAGGTGGCGGGGATCCACCTGACCGAGATGGTGGACCCCAATTACGTGGTCATCGCCAGCATCAACAAGAAATACCTTCCGCCGAAAAAATCAGGGCAACGCTAGATTTCACGTATCAGATTTTCCGATTCCATTTTCGTTTTTACTTTTACCTTTTGCCTTGTGCCCGCCGCGATCACCACTAGAGGAGAGTTGTTCAGTTCGCCCGACGACGCGGACCCATGCGCGTTCTATTCGGGCGACCAGCGCCTGAGGATGGCTTTGAAGCCTTGCCTTTCGAGTTCCCTCTTGGCTCTGACGGTGGAATGGGCATCACCGTAGGGTCCGACGGCCACTCGGTAATAGTGGTCGGTGCCGCGCTTGAACACAAACGCTGGAAAATTCCTCTGCTGCAAGTCCTGCGCCAGCGCATCGGCGTTGCCTTCAAGCGTCATCGCGCCTACTTGAAGCATGACACCGGAACGGTCCAAGGAAATCGTGGGAGGGAGAAACGCGGTTGTCGCCGGCGGCGGATTTGCAGATGCGACTAAGCCCTTAGGGGGAGTTTCAGGCACCTGCGCCGTAGCCGTGATCTCTCTGGCCTGCGGGTTATCCCCAATTCCCCCTGCCCGGCGGGGATTCTCGCTGCCCGATTTGAATTGCCTGCTGCTGCCCAAGTAGTAGCCCAGGGAAACGAAAACCGCAGCCAGGAGCACTCCAGCCAGGCAGAGCTCCAGGCAGAGCCCGATCAGGCTGCGCGACTTGCCAGAGCGGCTGAATCCTTCATCACCCCATACCTCTGGCTCATTTGATTTGGATTCACGGATTAGCTGCGGCGGATCCAGTGCGGACCTCAGCTGGGCCACCCCTTCATCTCTCTTCTCCTGCGAAATAGGGCTGACCAGGTCATCGGTTGCGTGGGTGACAAAGACCGGCAGGGCAGGCCCCTCCTCCGCCGCAGCTAGCCTTGCCGTGACGCCCCTCGCGGATACCCACTCCCTCAGCCGCTGCCGGGAAGTGTCGGCTAAATCCACGAAGCGCAACCCGGTGCGATTCCCTGAATCGCTAGTCCAAGCGATTTCCGCTCTGGCCTGGATATGTGCGATATCTTCGGGCAGATCCAACGCAAGCGAGATCACTGCGTTTCGGCTTTCCAGGGGAAGGCCGTGGACGGCCAGGCCGCCTTCGCAGAGATCGAACAGGAACCTGCTGCTGGATTCGCCCAAGCTAACTAGCATCGGCGAACTTGGAACCAGCCGCGGATATTGTCGGCGGTCCTGAACCATATGGCCCTCTTTGGAGGGCTGGGAGTTGAAGTGCGATGGTAGACCCAAGTCATGCGGCCAAACTTCGATTTCAAGAATGGAATTGCTCAAAGGGGCAACGCCCAGGGCTCAGTAAAGACCTCTAGGGAGATACGGGCTTTCACGCAGGCGCGAACCAATTCGCGCCGCCGAGCTAGGTTACCCCGGCGGCCAGCGGACCAGCTTCGCACGGCGGGCGGCGGCCTCATCCCTGATGGATCAGGGCGGGCCTAGATGTGAAGGAACGAGTCTTCCCTCCACTTGGATCGAAAGGGAATGGTTTTGGCCAGTTAGCGCAGGCTATTCGCTGTCCCAAAACTGTCCCTCCAACCAGTAGCTATCCGCTTGCCCTGAGTTTCATGATGGGTTCACGCACCGCCCGTCCGGCAGTTTCTGAAGGGGGCCTTAGGGCGTGAGAACCGCCGTTCGGGAATCAATAGCAGGAATGGAGGAAGACATGAGGAGACTTTGTCTCGCGACCGTTTGTACATTGCTGCTCGCAGCGAGTGCCTTCGCGCAGAGCAGCGGCAACTTCAACGCCGCCGGCACGAACGCTGCTTGCGGCATCGACACTGGCGGAAAATTCAACGGGGGCAATGCTGTAACCTTGTTGACGACGTACGTCAAGACGTCCAATGGCAACGGCGTGACACTGGATATCCGGCCCAACCTGGTCACCGGCCTTTTCACCGACACGAAGATCTCAGCTACAGTTCCTTCGGCGTCGGCGGACGTCGGCATCCAGGTCTGCGTGAAGATCGACGGCAGCACCTCAGGGCTGCTGTCCCCACCTTGCGTAGTCTACGACGAGCGCTTCCAGCAGATCAGCAGTCAATTGTTCTCTGTCCTCACGGAATGCGCCCTCACCACCACCACCGTCGCCTGTCATACGAATGCTGACTGCGTGACGGCGGGCCTCCCTGGCGATTTCTGCCAGATAACGGATCCGACTGCAAATCCACCGTCAGGCGTTTGCGCGGCGCCTAACCCACTCTGCAACTTTGACCTCATCTTGAGCACGCTGTCGGCGCACAGCTACGATTTCATCGCTCAAGTGCCAGGCGACAGCAAGCCGCACGCGATCGTAGCGTCGTGGTCGGTCATCGGCGCGTCAAATACGAACGGCGGGAGCACGGCCTCCTGCGTCGGGCCGGGCGTCCTGACCGTCACCCAAACCAAAGTGTTCCCCCAGAACAGCAACCCGCTTTCGTTCTGAACTTGGCGGCAGCTCGCCGGGGACCCTTTTGATTACGAACCGCGACGGGGCCAGATCTCAGTGCGCACAACTGAGGTCTGGCCTCCGAGCGCTCTGTATTTTCCCCCGTGCGTTCCCGCCCCGGTGTGGGATCCGGCCAAGTGAGGTTGCTCGGCCGGAGTCGAATCTGTACTGAGGGTTAAATTTATGAGAGCTTCCGTACCAATGCTTGTTTGTTGCCTGGCGGCTGCGGCCGCATGCTATGCCCAGGCCGCGCCTCAACGCAACGCCGGCGATCCCATTGCGATAGTTGCCGGGCAGCCCATATACGAGCAGGAGGTGATCCAGTCGCTGGGGCCTCAGTTGCTGCAATTGCGCAACCAGGCATACCAGTTGAAGAGCAAAGCCCTTGACGACCTGATCCGTCAGAAGCTCGTAGAAGCTGAAGCCAACAAGCGGGGCGTTTCCGCTCAAGAACTACTGGAGCAGGAAGTTGATTCCAAAGTTGCGAATCCGACTGACGCCGAGGTCGAGGCCTTTTTCCTCGGGCAGAACCGAGCGAACGAGCGTTTCGACCAAGTGAAAGAGCAATTGCGAGCGACTCTAAAGCGAGCCAGATTATTCAGGGAGCGCCAAGCCTACGCGGACTCTCTGCGGAGCAAAACGGAGGTCGCCATCCTGCTGCGGCCGCCCAGCAGCGACGTCGCCTACGATCCCAGCCGGGTGAGAGGGGATCCCAAAGCCCCGGTCACGATCGTGGAGTTCTCCGACTTTCAATGCCCTTACTGCAAGCAGGCTGCGACCACAATGAACGACCTGCTCAGCAAGTACAATGGACGCGTAAAATTGGCTTTCCGGGATTTTCCGCTACGGGAGATCCACCCGCAGGCGCAAATCGCAGCCGAAGCGGCCCGCTGCGCTTGCGACCAAGGCAAGTTCTGGGAGTTTCACGACGCCCTGTTCGCGGATCAGTCCAAGCTAGACGAAGCCGCCCTGATCGCCCAGGCCCGAGTCTTGGGACTGGATGAGAGATCATTTCAGTCTTGCCTCACCAGCGGAAAATTCAAGGCCAAGATCGAAGCAGACTTGCAAGACGCAAGCAAGCTGGGCGTTAGCGGGACCCCTGGATTCTTTATCAACGGCGTCTTCCTAAACGGTGCCCAGCCACAAGCGGCGTTCGAGAGAATTATCGACAACGCCTTGGCCATTCTCGGCAATCCACGTTCAGCTCAGTGATGCGACGCGCAGGCCCTTTCTGATGGCGCGCGAACCAGATTCGTGCCCGCGCATCTCGTTCTGAGTCCACCGCCGGCCGAAGATTACAATCCGGCTTGGGGACTCCGATGGAGTTCACCGGACTCCGGAAATCGGAGATTCCGGCCCCGCCGGAAAGAATCCCCCTCGCCCGCACCACAATAATTTGCGTTACTCGCTCGCCCGCTACCACGCGAGCCGCCGGCGCGTGGACTGCGCAGGTTCTTGCCTCTTACTTGACCTGTCATCGCCAAAGGGCGTATATAAGCTTCACCTTTCTTAGGTTCTGGAGAACGGACATGTCAAAGCGTTCTGGAGGGTTGCCTCCCGCACAGAAGGCGTGTGCCTTGCTGTTTGTGTGCTTGCTGCTGGCGGCGATCGCGCACGCGCAAACCATCAACGGCCGGATTGTGGGCACCGTGACCGACGCCACCGGCGGGTTAATCCCGCGCGCCTCGGTGGAGATAACCAACGAGGGGACAGGCGCGCAGCGCCATCTAAGCGCCGACGATGCCGGTAATTTTGTCGTCGCCGAACTGCCGGTGGGCCTCTACACGGTCAAGGTGGAGGCGCCCAGCTTGGCCTCTTTTGTCCGGAAGGGCGTCAAGGTGGGCGTCGGGGCAGACACGCGCGTGGATGTGGTGATGACGGCGCAACAGCTTCAGCAGACGGTGACGGTCACCGAGGCTGCGCCCGAAATCGAGCGGGACACTGCCACGCTGGCCGAAATGGTCAACAATCGCCAGGTGGAATCGCTCCCCCTGAACGGCCGGGACTTCCGCAAACTCACCTTTCTGATCCCGGGAGCGGACCCGCGGACGCCGCGCGGCTCGTTTGGCTCGTTCAGCGTCAATGGCCAGCGCGAGAAGTCGAACATCTTTTTGATGGACGGTGTGGACAATAACGATTCCTTCCGCCAGCAGCCCTCCTTCAACCAGGGAGGAGTGGCCAACGCTCCGGCTACGCTGTTCCCCGTGGACGCCCTGCAAGAGTTCAACGTTCAAAGCCAGGGCTCGGCCGAATACGGGCGCAACTCCGGTGCGGTACTCAATATCGTGATCAAGTCCGGCACGAACGACTTTCACGGCTCGGCATACGAATTCATCCGCAACGACGCCTTCGACGCCCGAAATTTCTTCGAGCTCAAGAAGGGACCGTTCCGGAACAACGATTTCGGCGCCGTGCTGGGAGGGCCGATTGTGCACAACCGCACGTTTATGTTCCTGGGCTACGAGGGCCAACGCGAGCGGGTGACCTCGCCTTTCGCGGCGCTGGTACCCACCGCGGCCGACATCACCGCTGCCGAGGCCCTCAACGTCGCCGGCGGGCGCACGGTCGGAGGCCCGGGCAATCACAACCCGCTCAGCGATAAGGTACTGGCGCTCTTCCCCCCGCCTAACACGACCGGCGCCAACAACCTCGCCTCCGCCTCGCCCAACCAGAACGGGAACGACAACTTCCTGGTGAAAATTGATCATCACTTCGGCGAGCGATTCACCTTGAGCGGGCGTTACGTCTACGGGGTGGGCAATCAAAACTTTCCGCTCGGCGCGGGCAATGGCTCGCCGCTGGCTCCCTATCAAACCGTCGTGCCGACCCGGGTGCAGCTAGCGGGACTCAACTTGGCGCAGGTTTACAGCAGCCGGGTGGTCAACGAGACGCGCATCGGCTATAACCGCTTCAAGCAACTCTTCAGCCCGCTGGATGCCGCTTTCGATCCCGCCAGCATCGGTCTCGTCACAGGATCGAAGTCGCTGCCGACGATCACGATCAGCGGGTTTGTGAGCCTGGGAGCGTCGAGTACCATCCCGCGGGGGCGAGTCAGCAGCGGCTACCAGTTTGTGGACAACATCACTTGGACCCGCGGCGCGCACACGCTGAAATGGGGCGGGGAGTTCCGCCGCGCCCTGATCGCTTCCTACAATGACGTCAACGCGCGCGGGCGCATCAACTTCACTTCGGGCGGTGCTTGCGGCCCTCCCCCCCCTCCCCCGACTCCTCCTCCTACCTGCACCCCCCTTGCGAACTTCCTCGCCGGGATCTTCTCCAACTCCGGCACCACCATTCTCCGCGGCGCCACCCGGCGCGATACCTTCACGAACGGCTACGGGCTGTTTTTCCAGGACGACTGGAAGTTCAGCTCGCACCTGACCCTGAACCTCGGCCTGCGCTACGAATCGGTCGGCGTGTTCAAGGACCAAGGTAACCGCCTCTCGAACTTCCTCCCCGGCGTGGGCCTGGTGGTGGTGGGGAGTCCACAACTGTCGGATCTCTACCACCCCGACCGGAATAATTTCGCCCCGCGCGTGGGTTTTGCTTACGACTTGACCGGCAAAGGCACCACCGTGGTGCGCGGCGCTTACGGGGTCTATTACGACACGCCCTCGCAGGACTTCTTCCTCGTGCAGGCGTTTGCCAGCGGTGGCGTGGGCAACGCGGGCACGAACCCCGTGGCCGGACTCGGCGTGTTCAGCGTGAGCTTCAGCTCGCCGCAGACCTGGTCCCCCGGTGTGCCGGTGTTTGGTAGCCTGACGGCCCCCGACCCGCCCTGCCTTCCGGCGCGGCCCTGCTCGTTGTTCGCCGTGGACCCGAACCTGCGCATGCCCTACATCTACAACTACAACCTGAATATTCAGCAGCAGCTCTGGTCCGGCTCCGTGCTGCAGTTCTCCTATGTGGGCTCGTCGGGGCACAAGCTGTTCCGCACGCGTGACATCAATCAGGCCACCCCTTGCGTCACGCCTTGCCCGACCAGCTTGCAGAGCCGCCGGCCGTTCAACGCTGCGTTCCCGCAATTCAGCTTCATCGATATACTGGAGGCTTCTTCCAATTCCAACTACAACGCCTTTGAGACCTTCCTCCGCCAGCGCCTATACAAGGGCCTGACGCTCTACGTTGCCTATACGTTCTCGAAGTCCATTGACGATGCCTCCAACGGGCTCGAGTCCGGCACCCGCGGCTTGGCCTTCCCCCAGGACAGCACGAATACCCGCGCCGAGCGCGCGCTGTCTTCCCACGATGTTCGCCATCGCTTCACGTTTAATTTCGTCTATGACTTCCCCGTGCTCCCCAATTGGCTCTCCAGTTGGCCGAAGCGGCTGACCGAGGGCTGGCAGATGAGCGCAATTTACACGAAGGCCTCTGGCCTCCCGGCGACGCCCTTTCTCGGCGGGAACAACAGCGGCACGGGCGAACTCAATGACCGTCCGAACCTCGTCGGCAATCCAAACTCCGGCGGCCCGCAGACGGTTGCGGCGTGGTTCAACAAAAGCGCTTTTGCCCCGCCCGCTCCGGGAACGTTCGGCAACGCCGGGCGCAATACCATCATCGGGCCGGGCACGAACATCGCCGATTTCTCGCTGAGCAAGTCCACCAGGATCACCGAGCGCTTCTCCATCCAGTTCCGCTCGGAGTTCTTCAACATCTTCAACCACCCCAACTTCACCGTGCCCAACGTGCAGTTCGACAGCTTGGCGTTCGGCAGCATCGGCTCAACACCTGATGTGAACGGGAGTAATCCGCGGCTGGGCGATGGCGGACCCCGCGAGATCCAGTTTGGGTTGAAGCTGCTTTTCTGACGCGAACGGCGGACTCAACAGGACAAGGCGAGCGGCGGCCTAATCCCCGATGGATCAGGCCGAGCCTATATGTGAAATAACGAATCTTCCGTCCACTTGGATCGAAAGGAGGAGGTACGCTCGCGGATTCGCGAGGCGAGGCAGGTGTCGGGTTGGGGAACTTCAGATGGTCAAGGTAGAGGTTTCTCCATCACAATGCGCAGGTTTGTGGCGCGCGGGCGGAGGATCACTTTGAACGAGGAAAGCGGCTGGACGGTGCTCGAGGTCGGCCAAATGGATACGGGGAGATCCATCTCTAAATCCCCGAGCAGGCTCACGGCCTGAAAGCTCTCCGGGGGCCCCGCCGGCGCCGGACGCACGTGAGCGGACAGATCTTTGTTCAGTACCAACCTGTATTTGTACCGTCGTGTTTCGCCGGGCGGCTTCTCTAAGATCAGCAGGCTCTGAAAAAGCGCTTTAGGAAAAAGGCGGAATCCGCGGGCGCCGGCCGCATTGAGTTCCTCTTCCAGCCGCTTGGGGGACTTTTTAGCAAGGACCAGGTATTCGGGCGGCGGGGCGCTCGTGGTGCGTTCCAGACCAACGACCATGCGCAGGCCAAAGACCATGCGCGGGCCCATGGTCGCCGGACCAGAATCGCCCCAGGCCACCCAGCGGACCCTATAGCCCCGCAACGCAGCATCGCTCAGTTTTTCCTGCAGGGCGTTCAGCTTGATGGCGTCCAGCGCGAGATACTGGTTCTGTGAGAGAGCCTGCGGCCGCGGAGTCGGGCCTGAGGAAGGCCGCTCGAAAAAAAACATGACGGCCGTGCCCAAGCTGAGCACGTCGGTGATTTCGTAGCCTTGCTGAAGCACTTCATACATGGCTGGGTCGGCGGGGTTGGAGAGCACGCGGTACTCCCATTTCTGTCCCTGGGGATCCCGCTCGGCCCAACTCATTGTTCCGGGCACCAGGCGGTACGCGGACGCGCCGACCGCGTTCAGCCGTTCCTCCAGGGTCTCTTTGTTGGCATGGCCAGCTGAGGGATCTGTAGCGGGCCGCGTCGGGTGGTGCAGCGGTTTTCTCCATCAGCACGGCTGCAGCGAAGGGGGCAACGGCGAGAAGGCGATAGCCATGCGCGGCGGCCTTGTTGACACGCTCGAGCAACCGCTCTGGCCAAACGTCTTCGAGGACAAAGCAGGGCGCGGTGTAGTCGGGCTGGTCCTTGGCTGCCGCGACAGCCATCAGCAACAGCACCAGTAAAGCAAACGCCCCGATGCGCGCCGCCGTCATGGGATACCTGACGCGAGATTAGCAGGGATGGAAGTTAAACAGAAGCAATAATCCGCATGTTTCCCTTGCGCTCGGACCCGCGCTTCCAAGACTTGCTATGCCGCTGGGCGCTTCCGCCTTAAGGCCCCCTACGCCGAAACCGTGCTGTTCCGGCACACACGATTCCCGCTTTGCCCCGCGCTGACCTTGAAGCCGCCGCGGTGGACGAAGGACCTGAGCGTTCGGATGATTGGTCCGCCTTTGGCGGACTCAGCATGACCAGGTGGGCGGCGGCCTAGTGCCTGATGGATCAGGCCGAACCTATAAGTGAAATAACGAATCTTCCATCCACTTGGATCGAAACGTAACCTTTTCGGTCCACTTCTCTTGCTGTTCTCGTTCAGAATGATTGGTGACACTCGGAATCGGCCATTTTGGGCCTCTTTGGTAAGTCCCCGATATGTGGGGCTTGGACTCTCTCCCTGATCGTTCCTAAACAGGGCCTTTCTCCCGGGTTTTGGAGGGCTCTACTGCAGAAATCCACGCAGGCGTGAGCGAAGGACCCATGACCAGCGGAGCCTGGTCATGGCAGAAAGTGTCACCAATCATGTGGACGAGTACACTTGCTTGCCGGGACCGCTCACTGCATACTAAACTCAGCCGCAACGCGACAGCAGGCCTGATGGCACATCACGACCAATACTTTCTCGGGCACAGCTCAGTCGAGCAGCGGCGCCTGCAACAGCAGGCCGGGGAACTCGCGGAAGAATCTGCCCGGCTCTTTGATCAGATCGGATTAAAACCGGGCTCACGCGCAGTGGAGATCGGCTGCGGCCCGCAGGGGTGCCTTGAGCTTCTGTCGAGCCGCGTCGGCCCGGAGGGTTCCGTCGTTGGAATTGAACTGAGCGAAGAAGCCGTTCAGCTCGCTCGAAAATTTCTTTCGGATCGCCGAATCCACAATGTGGAAGTTCGCCAGGGAAACGCTGCTGCCGCAGGACTGCCAAAAGAATCCTTCGATTTGGCCACGGCCCGCTTGGTTCTCGTCAACGTTCCCGAGCCGGAGAAGATTGTTGCGGAGATGGCGGCGTTGGTGAAGAAGGGAGGCGCCGTTGCCTTGCACGAAGCGGACTGGTGCGCGCACATTTGCGATCCCCCGCTTCCCGCGTGGGACCGGCTGATTGAAGCTCTCGTTTCTTATTCGAAAGCGAAAGGAATGGACTTATACATTGGCCGCCGCATTCCCCGCATGTTACGCAATGCAGGCCTGGTGGATGTTCAGGTCAATCCGATCGTTCATGTTTACCCGCCGGGCCACAGCCGCCGGCCGCTCCCTTTGCAGTTTGCGAACAATCTTCGCGAACGAATGGTAGCCGAAGGGGTCATCTCCGAAGCGGAATTTGCGCAATGTATTGCATCGCTGGAGCGCCATCTCGCCAACCCCGAGACGCTTGTCGTGTCACATCTGTTCATCCAAGCATGGGGGCGGAAAGCGTAGACTGCCACTCTTGTAGCCCGTTTTACGGGCCGCTACGAAGGCTTAGGCCCGACGAGGAAAAAGACGTCTCTCATGAGAGGTGGAAGTTCATTGACCCTTGCCGCCAATTGCGGGCGGATGACGCGCTACTCGGAAGCAACCCACTTAGACCAAAACGGGCCTTGAGGAGACTCGGGCCCCGGCGTTTGAAAACCCTGGTTCGGCCCGACGTGCCGAAAGGCAACCGTTTTGGCGCGGGTGAGGGACAATCCCCTCAATCTTGCTGGTTTGAAGGACAAACGTTGACAGTCCTTACGCCCCGGCTTAGAGTCCTGCCAGGTTGTTCGACCCGAACTTTGGCATTACTGGGGGACCAAAATCTGAGCGAGGAGAATCACCCATGAAGCGCGCTGGGGCATACCTTGTTTTGATCGCCTCGATCGTTCTGCTTGGGATTGCCAACGTGGGGTGGGCTGGGGACAAGGAGGACGTGGCCGCCGCTACCGCGAAGTGGGCCGAAGCTTTCAGCGAGGAGAAGCCTGACCGGATCCTTGCCCTCTATGACAAGGAGGCTGTGTTGTGGGGAACGCTGTCGCCGAAGCGGCGTGATAACCCTGAGGCGATTCACGACTATATGGTGACCGCGTTTGCAGCCCTTCCTGGGCACAAGGTTTCTTTCGGGGATCAGTTGATTCGTGTCTACGGCAACACGGCGATCAACACCGGCTATTACACTTTTACTTACACAAAAGACGGGGAGACCAAGACTCTCCCGGCACGCTACAGCTTCACCTACGTTAAGCACAATGGTCGGTGGATGATCGTAGATCATCACTCATCCGCAATGCCCGTGCCTCCCAAGTAGGTCTAAAGGATCGCAATGTGCCGATATGCAAGCTTTTCGGCTCACTTGTCCGTTTTTGCCGACCACACGGCCAAGTCATAAAAGCAGCGTGACCTGTATGGCTCTTGTATCGTTCCTCTTCGTCTCGCCGCATAGAGGCAAGCGGATGGCTCGGCACGAACAGCGCTAACAATCTTCTCGTGTACATTGGGGATAGCTCACGCCGAATTGCCTTCCATTCGTAGTTGTGTGTATGGTGGAGGCGAATCACAGGTCATAAGCAACGCCATGACCCCAAGTTTGGACGCTCCCCGAAACTGAGAGCGGAGGTGCAAAGCCCCACGCATGCCAAACCTCGTTTCGCCCGGCCTGAGCCTCTCCGCCGCTGTCTCCTGGGGCGCGGCGGATTTTAGCGGCGGCATTGCTACCAAGGCCGCTAACGTCTTTAGCGTGGTCGTGGTCGCGCACGCTACTGGTCTCGCGTTTATGTTGTTGCTGGCCCTGCTTGTTGGGGAGCCGATTCCGGCCTGGACTTCGCTGCTGTGGGGAATTGTCGCGGGCCTCGCCGGCGGCATCGGTCTCGCGGCCCTTTATAAGGCGCTCGCGGTTGGCAAAATGGGGATCAACGCGCCGCTTTCCTCCGTTATCACTGCTGTGGTTCCGCTGTTGTTCAGCTTCAGCACTGAAGGCCTTCCGCATGCGGTGCAGATGATTGGCTTCGTACTCGCACTTGTAAGTATCTGGCTCATCGCGACACAGCGTGGCGCTGGCGACGGATCACAGGGCATGGGACTGGCTGTCGTGGCCGGAATCGGGTTTGGCGGTTTTCTTCTATTCATCAAGCTGGCAGGATCGGAGGCCGTATTCTGGCCACTAGTTTCCGCACGCTCTGCATCGTTCCTTCTCATGCTGGCAATCACCGTGATACGTGGTGGCGACTGGAAGCATAGCCGCGGCTCCGTGTCGTATATGTTGCTGGCAGGCATCCTGGACTCCGGTGCCAATGCACTATATGTGGCGGCCGCGCAGCGCGGACGGCTGGATGTGGCAGCTGTCCTGTCGTCTCTTTATCCCGCAAGCACAGTGATCCTCGCTCGACTAGTGCTGAAGGAACGTCTCTCGCGACTGCAACGTGTTGGTATGGCTGCCGCCCTCATTGCCGTTTCGCTGATCGCCGCTAAATGAGCCGGCCCGCTGCCTACCTCGAACGATGCCTTCAACTGGCGCGCATTGCTAATGACGAGTTTTGCGAGATCATGATCGCCGAAGCCTCTGTATTTCACGCCTGGTTCAGACGCGATGCGCAGAGAGCCATCGCGTGGTTCGCAAGCGTTCGGAATCCAAGAAAGCTTCCACCAATTATCCGCATTAGAGCCAACGTCGTCTTGAAATGGGCTCAGAACAGGCGCGACGAGGCCGACGCAAGCTGGGAGGAGGGTCTAGCATGGATCAAGGGTTTGCCAAATACGCCGTTGCGTAGCTCACTGGAACAGTCGTGGTTGGAGTGGAGGCAAGAAATCAATGAGCGGAGACTCACGAGCTAGTGGCATTGCCGCCCAGGAAGTCAGTTTTCGCGGATATAAGACGCGTATTCCGGGGAATGCAGTGTGCGACGAAAACTTGTCGTTCCGGCGCACACGATTCCCGCTAGTCCGAACTCAGCCCTTGGGTGCGGCGTCCTGGTCCTTGGGTTCTTCGGTTGAGGCGGCGAGCTGCTTCTGAGTTTCCTGCAGAGCGTCTCTGAAGCCGCGAATGCCCTGGCCGAGGCTCTTGCCCAGCTCGGGCAGCCGCTTCGGGCCGAACACAAACAGCGCAATCACGAGGATGATAATCAGGTGCGCGGGTTGAAACAGACCTTCAAACATTTTGTCCTCCGCCGCGGCTGGACCCGCCAGAATGATGGCGGGCTCACCGCCCTGAGCTTGCCGAAGGGGGCGTTGCCAGCCACTGATCACGCCGGCGCCTCGCCGCCTTCCCTTCCCTCTAGTAAGAACCCCGCCGCGCCTGGGAAGTTGCTTCCCCCGCACCCGCCGCGCGAGGCGCGCTTCGAACCCCGATTCTGCGTAACGCTTCGGGAAAGATCCTGCAGCAGCGGCTAAGCAGTCCGCGCTGCTCTTCTCCACGCAAGCCGCAGCGGCGGGCCCAGCGGGCGAGGTTCGCATCCCGCGAATCGAAGCTAAGAGTGATACTTCGGCCGCCCCGGCCCGGCCGGGAGCGCACCGAGGATGACACCCGTAGGCCGCGGCGGGCGGCGCAGATTCAGAGGCGACGAGTCCGGGCTAGGAAGCCGGCTTCTTCGCGGCCTTCTTGGCGGCAGGCTTTTTCGCCGGCGGCGCCCCCTTGAGCTCCACCAGGATTAGCTCGAGCGGCCTGTCCCCGATATTCTCCGGCAAATGCGTTTCCCCGGGCGACCACATCGCCTGGCCCGCCTTCACGGTCTCCTCTCTTGAGTTGCCGTCGGGCAAGGTGAACTTCGCATGGCCGTCGGTCAGGAATACCGCCACGGATGGCGGGTGCGAATGCATCACTGATTTCTCTTTCGGGCCGTAGTTGATTCGCAGCACGCGCACCTGGGCGTTCTCCACCTCGACCTTGTAGTGCTTCGTATCAACTTTTACCGGGTCCTGGGCCCAGGCGGTTGCCGCCGCCAGGCATAGCAGAGCCGCCATCAAGCAAACACGTCGCATGTTTCCTCCTTCTGCCGTTCAGGATACAGGGCAATTTCGCGGCACCCTACCGCACCCGCGGCGCCGTGTCAAGGCCTTGCCTCGCCGGGTCATGGGGTCTCTTGGCTTGATTCTATGAGCTTGTTGAAGGGGTCGTTCCTGATTGCGTCGGCGATCTCTAGAAGGGCGGCGTGGTATTCTTCAAACTTTGGGTATTTCGCTTTTGCGGAAAGAATTACATCGAAAGGGATCATCCTCTCCTTGATTGCTTCGGCGATCTCGGCCATGGAGTCATCATGGGAGAGGCCGCGCTCTTTATAAGAAGCTGTTTTCTGCGCTAGTGCGTACATTTCTTGATTCTCAATGACAAGGAAGAAGTCGTTCCCCATAAGGAAGTGATCGAGTGCCAACACCGCTGTTCTCTTGTTGCCATTCCAGAAGGGATGATTTGCGTTCAGGGAGTGAAACAATGCGACTGCCTTCTCGAATATCGTCGGATAGGCATCCTCACCAAATGCAGAATGGAATGGTCTTGCTACCGCCGATTCCAGCAATTCGGTGCTGCGAAATTCACCATCAGCAATCGGGTCAGTTCCTGGCCAGAGTTTTGCAACTAGCACATCATGGATGCGCTCCACATAGGCCGCTCCCAACATGCAGAATAGTCGCTTATTCGTCGGCAAGCTTGTTCAGGGCTTCGTAATACTTAGCGGCGGTAAACACCAGTGCCTGTATCTGCCTGGGATCGACCCCAGTATCGGAAAGTCTTTCTTTGATCTGGGCAGAGTTCTCCGCAATGCTCTTATAGAGAAGCTCCACCGCCCGAGCCACACTGGCACTCACAGAATGCTCCCCCTCTAGGGTCAGCACTTATTTAGACCCTGATTAGAGCATTTTGGGTGCGCCGAGTCAACAGTACCCTTGCTGGGGTAGTGGGCTCTTTTAGCTTGGCGTAAGCCGTCCTAATTCCTGAGGCGAACAAAATGAGGAAACAAGAGAGGCCCAAGTCTCGTTTGACAAACGCCTATAGGCATAAAATACGGCTATGGTTTTTCCACGTCGCGAACTGCTCGTACGTTGAAAACTGGATGCAATTCCATCCCATTTCTGGCCTTCACAATGGACAGCCCATTCACCTTATCGAAGAAACCCAGACCAGTCACCTCGACAAGGCTGTCCACTTTTAATGCGCCGACAGTCTTTCGGGCGAGTCGATACTCTTCTGCGCGTGCTGCGTCCCGGACACATTCCGGCGCGGGAATCTCCGCAATGATGTGTTTCTCTGGATTGTCCGGGTCTTCGAGAAACAGATGAATATCACCATCGCCTGCCCGTGGGAGCACCGCCTTCAAACGCGCCCGCACTCGATAGACCTGCAACTCCCAGGGCTTGATTCTATTGTTGGCTGGATATGGCTCTGCCGGCTTTGGAACTGCATTCAAGTCTTTAATCGTTGTTTGTACGGCGTTCAATTTGACTTGTGCACGGTCAGCGTCTTCAAAAATCTTTACATTCCAGCGGAAGTGTCCGACACCACAGGTTGAAGCGGCGTTTTCTTCCGCCGCGGCTGAAAACATCGCCGTCATCGGGTTTATCGCCTGAATCGGCGGCGGCGCCTCAGAGATCCTGAAGACAAGACCATAGAGAAGAACAAGCTGGAATACACTCGCCCTGGGCACACTTCTATATTACCCAAGTTTCATCGCCGGAGTATCCTTCAGAAAATCCGCTCAAATAACACCCGGCTAGTGCTCAGCCAGATAGGTTCCCGTGACGTATCCTAAAGTTGCGCCTATGAGGATGTCCGAGGGGTAATGTTTTTTCGCCGGGTAGCGCGAGAGACTGACTCCAGTGGCAAGCGCATAGGCGCTCCATTTGAGCCATCTCTTTTGGGGATATCGGTGGGCGACCACCGCCGCAAATGCAAAACTCGTGGCTGCGTGTCCGGACGGAAAGGCTCTTCCGCCGCCCCAGAACTTGCCTGTACTGCCCGGTTTGTTAGGATACTGGCGATTGAAAGCGAGCTTGAGAGCTAGGGCTTCAGCATTAGCTGCCCCCATTGCAGCGAGTGCTTTGAATCCAGTATCGCGCAAATAGGAGTCGTGTTTGCCACATCCTATGCCGTACGCGAGAGCAGCTGATCCAAGCTCAAGCCCGAGGCCGACGTTTGACCACCGCCCTGCGGTCTGCTGGAAGGACTTGGATTGAATGCGATTGGCAGCGGGACGGTCTACCTTGGCGATCATTACTCCGGTTGCTGCCAGGATTGGCAGCTCCCATTTCAAATTGCTGGGACGAACAACGTTTCGGGGAACAGCCTTCAGTCCACGCCCGAATTGCGAAGCTTCAGTCCACGTCTCATGCGCAAACCCACGGACGCTGCATCCGGTGTTTGTGGCCGCCTCCTGTGCGTACGCCACGGGGCTGAGGCTTACGAGTATAAGGAGCGCCAGCAATGTCTTTGGCAGTGGCGAACGCATGACGGAAACCGTGGGTGCGGGCACACGTTCGTGCCGCGAGTACATTGCCCGTTGGTCCACACTTCGCTTCCTAATGGACTGGCCGAGATTCATACACCGATCACACAACGAATTCCCTTAAGACCGTCCCCGAGCAAGTAAACGCCGGCCATAAAAAACCCAGCTCCACCTGGGAGCTGGGGCCAGCAGAATAGGGGTTAGCCATTGTGCTGGGAGGATCTGTATAGAAAGTTAGGAGAAAGCTCAGCCCTTGTCAATACCTCTCTTGTTCGGGTAGTGGGCCTCGGCTGCACGTGACGTTCCGCCCGGCTCGTTTACGCGCGGGGTGCGCCTGGGGTATCCTGCTCGCGTTTCGCGCCGTCAGAGGCGACGCTTCATTGACTGGCATCCTCGGACCGGCTTGCGCCATCCTCGGGGTCTTTCTGCTGCTGCGCGCCGCGCCCGCAGCGGCACAGGACAACTACGAGATCCAGGTGTATGGCGCTGAGACGGTGGCGCCCCGTCGCACCATGATCGAACTGCACAGCAATTTCACCATCCAAGGCTCCAAAACGGTGCAAGACGGCGTGCTTCCCACGCACCACGCCTGGCACGAAACCATCGAAATCACCCGCGGCTTCAATGACTGGCTCGAAACCGGATTCTACATTTTCACTTCCGCGCGCTCGGGCAACGGCTGGCAGTGGGTGGGCGATCACATTCGCCCGCGGGTGCGCATCCCGGCGAAATGGCACTGGCCCGTGGGCGTGAGCGTCTCAAACGAAATCGGCTACCAGCGCCGCAAGTTCTCCGCCGACACCTGGACCTGGGAGATCCGCCCCATCGTGGACCAGAAATGGAAACGCTGGTACTGGTCGTTCAATCCCACTTTCGACCGCGCACTCAAGGGTGAAAGCTCCAGCCGCGGCTTCGCCTTCTCACCCAACTTCAAGGTGAGCTATGACCTCACGCGCAAGATCGCTGCCGGGATCGAATACTACGGCGCGCTGGGCCCGGTATCGGGCTTCGACCCGCTGCGGGATCAGCAGCAGCAGATCTTCCCTACGATTGATCTGAACCTCGCGCCGCAGTGGGAGATCAACCTCGGCCTGGGCGTGGGCCTGACCCGCAGCACCGATCACCTCATCGCCAAAGCGATCCTCGGCTATAGATTTAATTTCTAACTCGAAAAAATGGCCTGAGAACGGAAAAGATGCCTGAGAAACCGCGTCCCGTGGCGCGGACGGATCAGCCCGGGAGCGCCTTGCGGAACGCGTGCACGGTGATCCTGGCGTACACGCCAGCGGCGAGGAGGGCTCGGCGCAATTCCTTCGGCTTGCCCCAACGGAATTTAGCACACCCTCAACTTGACTTCTCCAAGCCAGTAAGAGCACCATCTCCGGCACTGCCTCTAAGAGTAGAGTCTTGAGGGCGAATCTGCACCAAGAGACGGACTGAGGCAGGCCGCCTAGCCCTGGAAAGACTCGACTCAAGCACAAAGAGTAGGCAAGAAAGCAGGCGGAAGTGAGTACTTTCTCTTTCCCCGGTAAAATGACGCAGGGCACTGCCGGGCATTGCTGTTGGTTGCCATAGGCCAGCAGCGGAAAACAGATGCATAGGAATTTCATCGACCGGCTGTTGTTGCCGGCCATCCTGGGCCTGACGACGATCATCGCCGCGCTGGTCCTTTGCCAGCGGCTGCTTTCACAGCAGTATGGCGAGATCCAAGGCATGACGAGATCACAAGTCCAATTTCTGAAAAACAAGATGGAGTCGGAACTGAAACTACGGATTGTTCCGCTTGAGCGAATGGCTTGGCGCTGGCAGATTCGAGGCCAGCCAAACGATTTAGAGGTGGAGTCCGATGCGGCGCTGGTGATGAGCGGCTATCGAGGCTTGCAGGCCATTGAATGGGTGGACCCGGCCTTGCAGGTGCGCCGGGTGGCGCCCGAGAGCGGAAATCAGGCCGACCTGGGCCTGGACCTCGGATCGCGTGTGCGCAGCCGGGTAGCGCTGGAGGCGGCCGAGGGCACGCATCAAGTGATGGTGTCCCGCTCGGTGGAACTCACCCAAGGCGGCCAGGGTTTCTTGGTCTGCGTCCCGCTTTTCAGGTCCGAGGAATTCAGAGGGTACTTGGTGGGTGTCTTCCGCTATCAGGAACTGCTCAATGCAATCTTGGAAGATGTGGCCCAGGACGACTGGGTGGTTGTGTACGAAGGTCCCGACCAGATCTATAGCCGCGTCGGCACCAGCACGGTGCGGGAGGAGGCATGGGCTCAGGAAGCCAATGTCGATGTCCAGCAGTTAACTTGGCGAGCGCGGGTCTGGCCTAAGCCTGCCACGCTGGTTCGCGCGCGATCTCCTCTTCCCCAAGTGGCTCTGGTCGGGGGCATCCTGGTGGCTGGGCTGCTCGCGTTCGCCGTTTATCTGGCGGAAACGTCGCAACTTCGCGCCCGGGAAGTGGCGGCCGCCATCGAAGAACTTCGAAAAGAGATTGCTGGGCGCGAGCGAGCCGAGGAAGCGTTGCGCCAGGCGCAGAAAATGGAAGCAGTCGGCCGGCTCGCCGGTGGTATCGCCCACGACTTCAATAACACGCTGATGGTCATCCGGGGCCATGCGGCATTGTTGTTGAACCGCCTTGGCCTGAACGATCCCCTGCGCCGAAACCTGGAGGATATCCTGAAAGCGGCGGAGGGGGCCTCTTCGTTAACGCGGCAGCTCCTCGCCTTCAGCCGCAAGCAGGTGCTTCAACCGCGGGTATTGGAGCTCAACACTTTGGTCAATCAGATAGCCGAATTGTTGCCGCCGCTGCTCGGTGACGACATTTACTTGGTTATGGACCTTGATTCGGAGCTGGGACGAGTGCGAGCCGACCCGGGACAAATCGAGCAGGTCATCATGAATCTGGCTTTCAACGCCCGCGATGCTATGCCTGAGGGAGGTGGGTTGACGATCCAGACCACGAATGTCGGTCTGGACGAAGCGTTTGCAAGTCTTAACCCTGGGGTTCGACCCGGGCCTCACGTGATGCTCGCGGTGTGCGATACCGGGCGCGGCATGGACGAGGAGACCCAATCGCGCATCTTCGAGCCGTTCTTCAGCACAAAAGACGAGAGCAAGGGAACCGGATTGGGCCTGGCAACCGTTTATGGGACCATCGAGCAGAGCGGAGGCGCCGTCACGGTTTCGAGCAAACTTGGCCATGGAACCACGATTACCATTTACCTGCCGCGCGTCGAGGAATCTGTGGAAGTGGTCGAGCCGCCGAAGCCTTCTCCCAAGTCCCTGGAAGGCTCCGAGACAATCCTGGTGGTGGAGGATGATGATGCCGTGCGGAAGATGACTGGCGAATTCCTGAAGATAAAAGGCTATACGGTTGTGGAAGCGAGAAACGCCCCTGATGCCATCCAGTTCACGAAGGGGCATAGCGGACCCATAGACCTGGTACTGACCGATGTAGTCATGCCCGGGATGAAGGGGCGCGAGTTGGTCGAGCGGCTGGAGAGCATTCGCCCCGGCATGAAGGTGCTCTACATGTCGGCCTACACGGAGGACGCCATCATTAACTTTGGAATTCTCAGCCCGGGAACGGCTTTCATCGAGAAATCGTTCAGCCCGGACGACCTTGCGTGCAAGGTTCGCGAGGTCCTTGAAGCAACGCAAGGCCGGGCGGCCGGTGCGTAGCCGCTTGGCCGCAGAAAACAAAGGCCTGGGGTGTAAGGGGGATCAGCCGATGGCTCTGTTCATGCTGTTGTTTGTTAACCAGGGCCGACTTTGCAGTTTAGGTTGACCCAAACAATTCCACTTTTTCCTAAAGATATGCACATGAGCGGCTGACGCCGGGAGACCGGAGTTTGCTGGATACTCATCCAACCGACTAAGTTACTGAGCGTCAAGGAGATAAGAGAATTGGAAATCTGGTATGGGAGCCTCACGGTTTGGAAAGTGCCTTGCGCGTGTGAGCAAGGGGGGGGTTTACCGCAATCGAGACGCGCGCCTTTCCGGACCGCAATCAAGAGAATAGGGGACCGGGGTTTGACGGGCGTCAACCGAACGTCCTTCTATGAATGGACAATGGGAAACCCCGCAAAAGAAGACTAAGCAACTATGACGCACCGCACGCATCAGAATCTTCTCTTGATCGGCTGTTTTGTCCTACTCGCTTTGGTTATTCTTTCTCCGCTGCTGGAGAGAAGGGAACGCGTGGAGGGGCTGCCAGAACCAAAGACAGAGACGGTGAATGCCGCGACAACCGTTAAAGTCTGGGCCCACAAAAAAACCGGGCTGTATTACTGCCCCGACAGCAAGGCTTACGGGAAGGCAACCCCCGGTCTCTATATGACCCAGGGGGATGCGCTTGAGAGGGGATACCGACCAGCCGGCCAGGAACCTTGCCGATAAGAGCAACGCGCTTACCTGATGGTGCCGCACTGACTGTCTACTTGCTGCAGCAAGCTTTCATCCAATAGGGCTCCCCGCCTATCCATTGCGCAGCAGAGCTGATCGGCACTCAGCCCTCTGGCTTCTCGTAAGTCAGCGCCCTCACGCTTCAAGTCGCTAAGATCAGCGCCTCGCAGAATGTCCCCCTGGGTTGCCATCAAGCCGTGCAAAACATCTCGAAACTAGCTCTAACGATTGCTCAGGTGTCCTTGCCGCCAGAACTCAGGGTCGGCAGCGATCCAGTCTAAGGCCGGATGGCTCCATGATGGACGCACGGCGAACACGCGGGACTCTGCGTCCGCAGCCGCAGCCGCGTCAGCCTCTTCGCGGGTTTGAGCAGCCACGATAACGAATCGCGTTCCGTTGACGGCGAAGGTTTTCTGCGGCGCGAGCGGATCCACGAACATATTCCACTCGGCGTCGGTCTCGAAAACTGTGCCGTTCATCTGCGGCGCGCCATTGGTCACGGTGATCACCAGGAATCGCCCGTGGCCGATGACCCACGGCGGCCCGGCACTCAAATCCTGCCGGTAATTTGCGAAGGCGTTGATCCCCTTATCTGTGAGCCGCGCCTTCCGCTTGCTGTTCCTTTCGACGGCGGTGAGGGCCGGCTTGTTCTTCGCCCACGCGTCCGCCACCTGCTTTACTTCAGCGGCTGAGTCGTAGCCGTTAAACCACCATACTTCCTTGGGCCCGGTGAGCGACTCAACGCCCAGATACGGGTGGGGACATCGAAGCTTGGCGCACTTCCGCGCCGTGTCCGACTCGATGCGGTCGTATTCGGCTTCGACGCGCGGCTTCAAGGGTTCGCGAAAGACCTGAAGGATCATTGGCGGCTGCGCCTGCGCAGCGATCTGCATTGCAACCACCAGCAGCACGGAGAGCAGCATGGACGCGAACATTACACCTTTTCCGCCTTGCTGTTCGCTGAACCTCGCGCCGCAGTGGGAGGTCAACTTCGGCCTGGGCGTGGGCATGACCCACAGCACCGATCACCTCATCGCCAAAGTGATCCTCGGCTACCGATTCAATTTCTGACTCGGAAAAATGCCCTGAGAATTGACCGGCAATGCGGCGGCGCGTCAGAGCAGGCGCTTGAGCGCGGCGCGGGCCTCAGCTACATCTGGAAGGCGCGTGCGCGAACCCTCGAAGTGGGAAAGAAACTCCTGGTATTCGTCCACGGCCTGCTGGCGCTTCCCGCTGGCCTCATAGAGCTGGCCCAGATAAAAGTGGCAAAGCATGGCCAACAGAGGCAAGCGGGAGCCCATGGCGTTCTGATTCGATAGGTTCCGCTCGAGGGCCAGGGTGCGGCGTAATTCCTGCTCCGCGGGCGCAGCGTCGTTAACGATCCGGTGGGCTCGTGCTCTGACAAATACGAACCAGGCCTGCTGAACATCCGGCAGGCGGCCGGCGGCAGCCAGTACCGCCCGGCCATCGTTGCGCAGCAAGGCGGCAATCATCTCATTGTTGCCGCGGTAGAACTCCAGTCCCCGGGGCCCCACCCACGGATGCGTGGCGGCATACTGTTGCAGGCTGCGCTCGGCGGCTTGCTGGTCTCCCCGGGCCGCTTCCAAGAAGGAAACCGCGAGCCATTCCTCTCCGTGAAGCTTCTGCTGCCGAGCGAAAGTTAGTGCCGCAGGCCCTTCACCCAGCAGCGTGGAGTAGGCAGCGAACGACTGCAGGGCGGCCCCGGCCACGGCTGTTTGCCCGGCCCGGCCGAGCTGTGCAACGGCTTTGCGGTAGCTCTCGCGGGCGCTCTCAAGATCGCCGCGCGCTTGCTGGAACTGCGCCTCGAAGATCGAGAGGTAGAGCCGGCCGAGCGTGGTGGTACGCTGCCCATACTCTTGCAGGGCGGCCTCGGCCAGGGCAAATTTCTTTTGGTCGGCGTAGCAGATGGCCAGCTTCAAGTAATCCTGGTAACCCTGGAAATCGGGCTTCAGCTCCAGCACTTTGCGGTAAGCGGCCAGCGCCTCGTCGTCGCGCCCCAACAGGTAGAGTGCGTCGCCCCGCGTGTCCCAGGGGTTGGGATCGCCCGGACGAATCGCCGCATACTGGCTGTCGGCTTCCAGCGCGCCGGCCAGGTCGCCTTTCGCCGCCAGGCTGTAAGCGAGCTGGTTTAACAGAGCTTCGTCCTTGGGGTCCAGCGCCAGTCCTTCGCGGAGCACTGCCAGAGCTCGCTCGCCCTGGTTCAGGTTGTCCAAGGTCCTGACTAGATTGGCGCGGGCGTCGCTCTCGCGAGGAAATTCCGCCACCAGGGCTTCGAGCGCCCGGAGCGAGGCCTGCGGGTCTCCGGCTCGGAATGCACTCACCGATTGATAGGCGAGCAGCTCCTTACGCGGCAGGCGAGATTGCATCTGGCCAATCTTCCGCAGCTGTTCCTCCGACGCGCGCAAATCGCCCCGGACGAAATATGCTGAACTCAGCTCTAAATAGGCCAGTGCGAACTGCGGATCCAGACGTACCGCATGCTCCAGTTCCCGAATCGCTTCGTTGTCCAGGAAGCGCCGATTGTAATCGCGCCCAGTTGATAGTGGCGGTAAGCCTCGATGTTCGACGTAGCTGCTTCTTCGATGGCCGGCGCCTTGGCGGGGAGGCTCTCTGCTGGCAGAAAACGCTGCGCGATGCGCGCGGTGAGCGAATCAACCATTCCGAAGACGCTCTGAACGTCTTCGCCTTCCAACTTTTCCGAAAAGAGAATCTGTCCGCTGCGGGTATCCTGCACGCGCACGTCCAGGCGCAGCCGGTTGGGTCCGACCTTCAGCAGCGCGCCGGTAACAAACGCGTCGGCGCCGGCGTTGCGCGCCACCTCCTGCGACAGCGCTGGATCCATCGCGGCTTCTTTCTTGCCCGTGCGCTGGACTGCGGCCAACACCCGCTCGGTCGAGAGCACGTCCAGGCCCTGCACCTGCGCCAGGTTGGTGGTCAGCATTTCGGTGAGGCCGCGGTCCAGCCAGTTCAGCGAAGCGTCCTGGGAAAGATTGGAGAAATAGAGCACGGCCAGGGCCTTGTGACTGGTGCTTGCTCCCGGCCGCGACCCTCGCCCGAGGAAGAGCCACCATCCCAGCCCCGCGACAACCAAGAAAACCGCCGCGGCGGGGAGGACCCATTTCCGGCTCGCCACGCGAGCGAGCAAGGAGCCGGCGTTTGCCGCCCCAGTCGCCGGCGGGACACCTGCGGACACTGGCCCGCTGCCGCTGGCCGGCCCGCCCGCGACAACGATCGCCGGGGCGGAAGGTCTGGGAGCGGATGGCTCTTGAGCCGCGACAGCCAAAGGCTCTTCTTCCTCGGTGGCCACGGCGGCTCGTTCGGAATCGGTATCGCGCTTCAACCGCTGCAAGTCCGCCCGCAGGTCTGAGGCTGTCTGGTAGCGCAGCTTGCGGTCTTTCTCCAGCGCCTTGTTGATGATGCGCTCGAGCTGCGTGGGCACGTCGGGATTCAAACGCACGGGCGCCACCGGCGCTTTGTGAAGGATGGCGTCAAACAGCGCCGCCGAGCTGGTGCCTCGAAAGGGCGCGGTGCCGGTGGCCATCTCGTACAGCACCACCCCGAACGAGAACAGGTCGGTGCGCGCGTCGAGTTCTTTTCCCAGCGCCTGCTCGGGGGACATGTAAGCCACCGTGCCCAGCGCCACGCCGGGACTGGTCAGGTGCTCCTCAACGGTTGCGGCGGTCCCCAGAGCGGAGACTCCAACCCCCTCCGCCACGCAGCTTCGTTCGGGCAGCAGCTTGGCGAGCCCGAAGTCCAAGACTTTGGCGTAGCCGTCGCGGGTGATGAAGATGTTCGCCGGCTTTATGTCCCGATGAACGATCGCTTTTGAGTGCGCGGCATCCAGCGCGGCAGCAATCTGAATCGCCCACTCCAACAATTGCTCCGTCTCTAGAGGCTTGCCGGTAACGCGGTGCTTGAGGGTCTCGCCGTCGAGATACTCCATGGCAATGAAATGCTGGCCGGAAGACTCGTCAATTTCGTAGATGGTGCAAATGTTGGGGTGATTCAAGGCCGAGGCAGCGCGCGCTTCGCGCTGGAACCGCTCCAGCGCCTGGCGATCCAGCGCAAGCTCTTGCGGCAGAAATTTCAGGGCGACGCTGCGGCCGAGCTTGAGGTCTTCGGCGCGGTACACCACGCCCATGCCGCCGCCACCCAGCTTCTCCACGATGCGATAGTGCGATATCGTCTCGCCAATCATCGCCAAGGAAACCTAGCCTTGGCGTCCATCCTAGGCCCCGCTCATGAGCAAGTCAATTGGGGGTATCGAGCCATCTCAATCTAAGTGATTGTTCGGCGCCGAGTAAGAGTTCGAGAAGTTTCATGAACCCAGCGTCTTGCCGGCTTTCGACAAGCGGCCGAAGGCCTGCGCCGGGCGAAATATAGGAATCTCATATTAATGGTAGGCTTCTAAGTCGGAATGGCTCTTCTCTTCGCCTTACACCTTCTTCCTTTTTCCTTTTACCTTTTTCCTTACCCACGCGCTCTAACCTCCCGACGGCTCATGAAAATACCTCCCCGGCGGGAACAGCCTCGCCCGCAGCAGCTCGCGCCGCGCGTCCGGGGGGAATGAAAAGAACGCTCTCCGGATTAAACGGCCGACCCATTTTGCCAGTTCACATGGGATACATAGGACGAAGACGAGAGATTTGTCTTTGATTATGCGAATCGCAACGAAGTGGCCCAATGTCGGCTTGTTCCCACGCTGAACTTACTGAAGACGGAAGCGAGCCAGACAATGTAGACGGCGCGCTCTTAAGCAGAAGCCGATAATCATCTCTTCAGCAAGAACTTGACGCATCGTGACCAGGGTTTTGCTTATTGTGGTCGTCCGCGTCCTTCTTAGCTTGGTCCTCGGCGGTCGGACCCGTTCTTATCGGTCCACTCCAGCCTGTGCTGCCATGGGAAGGGTCCGCACAAATGGCAAAACAAGAAGCCATGCCAAACCCCTTTCGCAAAAAGATTTAAGCAATCTCATGTTCTGAGCACATTCTCTAGTTGAGGCTTCGTTTTTCGCCAGCTCCGACCAAGTCGAAGTTATTCCAAACCGTATTGCCTTTTTGTCTTGCCTTGAAAGAGGCATAAACGGAATTGTTACCAACACAGATATAAATGGTGACAGTCGCGTGCGCCTTTACCGGCAGCGAAGACTGTGTTCCGCAATTGGTGTCAAGAATTTCATAGATGTTGTCGAACGCGCCGTTGTTTTCGACCAGAACAGGGATCCTACGTCTCAATGGGTTCTCGCCGGGAAGCGGTGTAGCAGGGGGCCGAGGGGCCGGGATAGGCTTTGATGCGGAGGGAGCCGGGCCGCGCCCTTTCGCACACACATCGACAGAGACGCTACAGCCCAGTTGGTATTTAAGACGCCCCGATCCTGAGAGCAGTACAAATACATTTGAAATGTACGCGCATCCAGCATCTTTGGATCGCTGACAGCCCAACCGAAAGAACCTGAACCCCCGGGTACGATGTAAATCCCTGGCGGTATCCGCTGCTGGGGCAATACTGACCCCGCTCTTCCTCCCTGACCGCTCGGGCTAGCCTGCTGATAAGAAGTGTCAAGCGCGAAGCCTTCAGGCAATTGGACGCTGACCCTCTCTTTAACCTCCAACCCGGTAGTCTTTCGTTCCATCTTGCCAATGTGTGTGAAGCCTTCGGGGCACTGAGCGAATGCAGGAGACCACGCGGAAACCGATAGTGTTAGCGCGAGACCTAGAAAGCTACGAAGATAACCTGCTCTTCGCGGCGCAGCCTTCGGGCGCAGGTTAAATCGGCGCCATGTCTTGACAACTGCGAAAAGTCGCATCATGGTTTTCCCTCGCGCATATCTAACGGTGCGTGTTCTACATCTTCACGACCGAAGTCCTGCCTCGGCCTTACAGATCGGAATCGGCGGGCCGGCTCACTGAGACCAACCGTGTAGAAAATGGGTCTGGAACCAACTGAACGCTGCTCACTATAGGCGGGAAAATTTCGTTGTCAAGTAAATTATTATAAAACCACCTATACTATTGGACGGGAAAGCTAGAACACCGATGAGGTATTGAAAGAATCGGTGCTCGATGATGTTGAGAGCTGCGGCAACGGGTATGGGCTAGAGTCCCGGGCAAAAGCCAAAGCGATTCTCATAAATGTCTCTAAGACAGATTCCCGCGCCGGTTAATCACTCAACCATCGTCTATCAGAAATCGGGCCGGCCTCGGCAACTAGGCCGCCTCTCTTTTTTCATCCTTCAAATAGTGCCACGATTTCTTCAATTGTCCAAATATGGCCTGCGATTCCTGCATTTCAACAGAAAGATAGCCCCAAATGGGCTATCTCTCGGATCTTGGAGACTACTGCACCGCAATACAGGGGTCAGTAAGCGAAGGGTCAATTCTTAGGGGCTTAGACGCTTCATGGCGGTCTTCAATTTCCCGCAGAAGTTGTGGGAGGTTAAGAGATTCCACCAAACGACCGACCTCAGCCATCCTGTTTGGCAGACCTTTTCCGTCAACCGAGATCGTCTGGCCAGCCGCGTTCTCTAGCATCTTTGAAAATATAACCAGTCTCAAGAGTCGGTCGGACTCTTTGGTAATGGGTTTCCTCTCGTTTTCCCACCGTGAAATTATGCTCTTCGAGTAACCCGTAGTTTCGGCTAACTCCGTAGCCGAATATCCCACCCACTTTCGCAGATAGCGGGCTTCTTCTCCAGAGAGAATGGTTTTCTTTCGGAGCAGGTTAAAAGCAATCAGGGAATGCAACTGGCCCATTGCCGGTAGTTCAGCTACAATCGCGCCACATTTGCAATGAAAAACCAGGACGTTCGTTAGGGTCACGGATTTCAGTCCTGCTTCCGTGTAGGGATAGTTCTCCCTCCGGCCAACCATCGACCGATGGCACTCATAGCACTTCAGAGCAACCTCCAATCGTGTTTCCTCCTGTAGGTTCATAGCCGCCCTCCCTGCCTGAGCATCGGGGCTTAATGCTCGGGCTTCGTCTCATAAGCTGTCATGAGGATGGCGAGAGGCACATCCGTGTAATCTTCGGTGGGATCAAGTGCGACCACGACCTCCAGATGTCGCTCATCGATGAACCCAGCTACCTGATATTTCCAGTTCTTGTAGTCTGGACAATATTCAGGAACTCCACGGATTGCGCCATTCCGAATTAGGTTCTCGACATCGAGCATATCTATGCCGCGTTCGCTACACCGCTTCTTAAAGTGAGTGCCGAGATGAAATCTGCCCTTGGCCCATGCCGTTTGGATGACAGCAATCGCGTTTTCAGGCGAAAGGCAAGATTCATGTGCTTTAACCCGTGATGGCCGGTGCTCTGGCCCAACATACTTGTACTCCCGCCTCTCAGACACCCCAGACCCTCCCAAGGGTCATCAGTTGAACTTAGTTTAACAGTTGAACAGGGAAAGTCAAGCCCTAATTTGACCCTAGTTCATCTTTTTTTCTTTCGCTTTGTCTTTGCCCATCTGACAGAGGTCGCATCCTTACGCTCTAACCCCCCGACGGCTCATGAAAATACCTTCCCGGCGGGAACAGCCTCGCCCGCAGCAGCTCGCGTCCGACGCGGTCGCGGATCTCCTCGGCCCACTGGGCCCAGGTCAGCTCGCTGATGCCCATCTGCCTGCGCGCCACATGGTATTCGGCGCCGCCCAGGTAGTAGAGCTCGAACAGAATCCGCCGGCTCGCCAGTCGCGGCGCGGCCAGCGCGCGCTTCCCGGCCAGCGCGAAGTCGGCCACGAATTCGCCGAGCTTCGGCTTCACGTCCGGCCGCCAGAGGTATTTGCTCGAGGCTTCGGGATGCAATGTGCCGAGCTGGTGGTCGAGGACCTGCCGCGCGTTCACGTACACCTCGTGGCAGATGTCAAAAGCGTCGCATGGCCTCACGGGATGCCTCCAAGCCCGCGGAAGCCCGCCAGGTTTATGGCGGGCCTAGGCGGACCAAAAAAAAGCCTCAGGCCTCCGCCATTCACATGGGCGGATGACTGAGGCGAATGGTTGGTCCTTACCTCGCCCGTCCGCCAGAACGACGGCGGACGGGGCAATAGTTTTTGCGCGTCGCTAGCAGCTGGTTGTAAAAATGCCTTTGCTTATTATTCTGAGCCCTTCGCTGTCATGCCGAGCGAAGCGAAGCATCTCTCTTCGCCTCTGACCCCGAAACCGCTAGGCCCCGCGATTCATCAACTCCCCCACTGTGAGCACCTGAAAATATCGCTCGATTTCGAGAATGCCGAATCTCTTCGCTGTTCCTCGGCAGGCCGTTGCAAACGATTGCCTGCCGACGGCGGCATCCCCTCCGGCCGGTCGCTCAACTCGTCCCGTCTGTCTGCTGCGCTGCCGCGCGCCGGTGCTTCTTCCGGGAGCCGAGCGCCGCCGGAGGCGATGCAGCTAAAGCTGGCGCCGTCTTGGCCGCGCGCGCCGCATCCAACTGCGCCATCAGCTCGCCGAGCGACGCTTTGCTCACTCGCCACCAGCCCCGCGGAGTCGTCCGCGTGCCCCCCAGCCGCCCGTTCCTGAGCATGTACTGCACCATGCGGCGCGACTTGCCGAGCATGCGCGCCGCGCTCTCCACGCCAACCGTTGCCGCGGCCGCCTCGAGCTTGGCGGGCGGCTCCTGCTTCGCCGTCTTCAGATTTCGGCTCCGTCTCCGGCGCGCTGCCTCGTGGTGTCGAACTCGTTTACCGGTTTTCAATGGTGTGTTTCCCGGTGCCAGTGATCAGTCTTCTGTGACCTGTTCTCAGTGGCGAATCTTGTGTGTTCCGACTTCCCTTTTCCCCGGTTCCCTTGCCCTTCTCCCTTCTCTTGTTTCCTTTTTCCTTTTGCCTTTTACCTTCCTTGCACCTCCGTGTTTGCCCGTTGCTGGTTTCTTCCGCGCCGCTGAGCGCTTGTTGAAAAAGTGCTTTTGATTGTCATTCCGAGCGCAGCGAGGAATCTGTTTTTCGTCGAAATGCCAAGAAAACAGCAGATTCCTCGTCGCTTCGCTCCTCGGAATGACAGGCTGGAGGAGTTTTTCAACGAGCTACCAAGCGCTCACCAAGCCGCCCGCGCAGCCAGATACGCCGCCAGCCGCTGCCGCTGCTCCTGCGCGCGCCTCAGGTACGCCTCCAGGCTGAGGGGCCTCCACGCGCGCACCCCGGCCATCTCCCGGAGCCTCTCCACAAGCTCGCCGCGCTCGGCACCGGCCAGCGTCGCGTCGCCCACCAAAGCCGCGTGCACTGTTGAACTCCGGAACTCCTCGACTCCTCCCAACCCGGAGCTTGCCAGAGCTTGTTTTCCACAGCGCGTGCGCGTCGCCGCCTCTTTCTTTATCTGCTCAGACTCTGCTCTTTCCTTGAATGGCGCGCTGGCGTACTCAATAAGGCGCGCTGCCGCGCCATTTGAACCTGTGGATGCCTGTGGAAGCCTGAGCAAATCGAGTTGCCGGGTGGAAAACTTCTTCGCGTTCAGGACGCGGATCACCATGCGCTTGTAGACCGAGTGGCGGACCTCGATGTAGCCGCGGCTCCGCAGCAGGTCCATCCACCGGCGCAGCTTGCTCCGGGGCCAGCCGGTGTCCGCCTCAATCTCAGCGTAGGTGAGCGGCCGGCCGCGCAGCACCAGCCCCACGCCGTCGCGCTGGGTCGTCTGCCGATGCACCAGCCAGCCGAACAGGAACACCGCGGAATCGCCCATCGCCTCGGAGTGCTTCCGCTCCCACAGCCCGCCGCAGATCCCGCTATTGAGCTGTTTGCCCCGCATGCTTGCCGTCTCTCCGCCTCCCTGCTTCCTGCCTCTCCGGCCGCTTTGATTTCGAGCTTTCAACTGTCAACTCTCGACCTTCACCTCCTCGATGCTTGGACTCCTCGACTCTGCGACGTCCTCCAGAAGCCGCAACTGCTCCGCCATCGCGGGCGGCAGAGGCCCCAGCCGATACTCCCAAACGCCATTCGAGGCCACGCCGCGTCGCCGCTTCTCCACGGTGTACCCCCCGAACTGCGGTTTCCTCATGTGCCGCAACTGCGCCGAGATGGAGGCCTCGCCGTGGGCAGTGATGCGCGCCAGCTCGCGCAGCGTGAGCCAGGTGTTGCACTCGGCCGCCGAGAGCATGACGTCGCGGATCACCTCAAACTGCGTGCGCAGCCGCAGCCCGTCGAGCCGCGCATCGTATTCCGGCCCGAATGTCCTTTCTCTACGATGGCCAAACGAACTCACGTCTCCAACCTCTCGCCGCTTGTTGAAAAAGTGTCTTTGGTTGTTATTCTGAGGCCTTCGCTGTCATGCTGAGCGAAGCGAAGCATCTCTCTTCGCCTCTCCGCTCAGGGTAAACTCCGCGACGAATCTCTCTTGTGCGAAAGGCCAAAAAAAAGAGGGATTCTTCGTCGCCCGCCTGCGGCGGGCTTCTTAGAATGACCCCCAGCGAGTTTTTCAACGAATTCCTAGCCACCGGCTTCCAACCTCCAGACATGCACGAAGCCGTTCTGCCGCACCACGCGCACCGCCATCCGCCGCAACCGCGCCGCCGCGTAAATTCCCCAGCGAATGCGGTCGTACGGCACAGCCTGCGGCAAAGCCATGCGCACTGCCATGCCATGGGGCGCGCGTTCGACTTCAGCCATTAACTGCGCCCCGCCCATCCAACCGTCTGCCTTGCGCCCGCCTCGTTGCACTTCGCGCGGCTGCGGCACCAGTTCGAGCGCCGCCTCATCCCGCCGCGCGCACTTGTCCTCGATCAAGCTTGTTCGCCCGCGCATGCCTCTCTGGCCCTCCGAACGGTCAGCCTGTAACGCCGTCCTTCGGCCTGCTCCTACAACCCGCGCAGCATCCAGACCAGCGCGGCCAGCGTCGCCGCGACCAATGCCGCGCTGCCTGCCAACCGGTACACCGCCCGCCGGCGAAACTCTCTCCGGCTGCGTTCGCGCAAGTTTTCTTCCCACGCCATGGCGTCCTCCCGAAGTTGTGGTGAGCCTGAAGAACCCCCCGGCGAGGCGTACACTTCGGTGATCGTCGCCGGTGCAACCCGAATTTCGACCAGCTCGATGCGGCCCGTCGCCTTACTCCCCGTGTCGCGCTCGCCCCCAGCAGCCAACCCGCCGAAGGCGGGCGCCGACGCCGCTACCACGTCTCGCGTCACCCGAACGATCTCGCGCACGAGCTGTTCCTCGAGCGCTGTCAGCCGTCCGAGCTGCTCGATTGCCGCGGCCAATCGCTCGAGCGGCTCGGGCGACGCAGCCACTCCGCTCCAGCTCGCATCACTGGCCGTTCGATCCCGTCGCGTGCCGGGAAAAGACTCGCCGCCATTGGCCAGCTCCAGGTCGTTCGGTCCACCCCCAGTGTTCGCGTCGAGGTCACCGCCTGAAGTGTTTTCTGCGAGCGGGCCCTCAGGGGCCGTCATCTCCGGGTTTTCGTAATCACCAGCGCATGCACTGCACAACTTCGCCCTCCCCTTGCGTAAGCGTCGGTGGCGACGGGCTACTCGCCCCCCTGTTCCCTCTGCCCTTTGACACCGCCCGTTTGCCACCGGGTCAGACCCTTGAAGCGGTGCTGCCAACCCTCCCCCGCCGCTGCTGAGATTGGCAGCCCCGCTTCCTCGGCCTCTGGTCAGGGAATCCACCCTTCTGCCCGCGGCGAACATACCAAATTTAAGTATTGACACCTGTATACATACCTCGGATAATATGATGTCCCCGAGAATCTTGCTCTCAGGAGGCCCTTCTAATGACCCCCCACCAAGACAACTTCCCGTGGGAGTATCTCCGCAATGCTTCCGTGCGCTCGCTGGAAAGCTTCGAGCTCACGAGGCTTAGTCATGCGGCAAATCTCCGGAAAGAAATCGCTTCTCTCGTGGATGAGTGGGTGGACGAATCGGCCAACGCCATGCTCGCCCGCTGGCTGCTCGAGCATTGGTCACAGTTGCGCGGCGCCTCGGAATCAATTGAAGAACCGCTCGACCCGGAATCGAAACCCCTCCGGAAACCATCCACGGCGCTGGCCGCAGCCCCGCGCACGCGCACAGCCGCCGCCGGCTAGCGAAATCGGTCGCCCGCACCTGACTTCTCCTCCTGCCGTGCGCCGCGAGGTCCCATTCCCCGTGGGCCTCTGTTATGTTTAGTTGACATGCGACTTTTCTCAGGCCGGCAAATTCCCCTTTTCGACCCTTCCGCACCGCGTCCATCGCTCCAACCCACGCCTCGAAAATGGCCATCCACTTCTTGCCCGTTCTGACTCTAGCTCGACCACGATCGCAAGCCGCCTCACGGACCCTCCATCCTTGGCCCGGTGCCCTGCACTCCGAAACAGAATGCCCAGAATGCCTGCGCTCGCTTGCTGAATACCGGCACGCGGCCTCCTCCAGCGCTCTCGCATCGCAACTCACGCTTCAGCCACGCCGCGAATCCACTCGAGAAATTATTGCCCACGTCTTTGGGCCTGCAGGTTCCTCTCGCTCTTTCGTGTGGCCCCGGATTCGTCCGCAGGCGCTTGCGCTAACCGCGTCGCCGACGAACTCGCGCGTTCCAATCTGATCCGAGGCTTCTTACCTGAGCCCATGACTATGTCCGCCACGTCAGTTCTTCCATCTCCTTTACTGCGGCATTACCCAGCGAGAAAGCCTGCGCCCCAAGACCTCTCTATGAGCCGCGCTGCAAAGCCTTCCGAATATCGGTGCCGGGAAAAGCGATATGTGGTCTTGCGGGCCTGGCGGCTCTCTCCTCATCTGCTCTGCCCCTCCGCTCTGTGCTGCACTACCGTCTTCTTCACGGCAGTGTTACCCGTGAGAAAGCTTGCGCCGCAAGACCTCGCCATGGGCCGTGCTGCAAAGCCTTCGGAATACCGCCGCTCTCTCCTGATCTGCTTTGGGCCTCGGCTGCGTGTTGCCGTGTTTTGCTTCAATCTGCCGCGCGCTGTCTTGCTCCTGGGGCCTGTGCACAACTGTCTGCGTGTCGTCCTTGATTTTCCTTTCCCGACATTCACTCTCTGGCTGTCCCCTCACCTTCTGGGGCCATGCACTTGAGTCTCGCTTTGCCGCTTCTCTCTCGCGCCCCTACTCTCTCATGGCTATCCCGACTCGCTATGTCAACCGGTATATATATAACTTATATATTAATAAAAGGAGAAGAAATATACTATAGGGGAGAAATGATGAAAGGAGGCCAGCGATGGCGATTGGCCGAGAGTGGGGTGATGGTACAGAGGATGGGACTCTCAATACGGGGGCGTCAGGGCCTGGGCTCGAAGGCGACCGCGAGCGGGTGACGCCGCACGGCGGATGGTAAGGGAGTGCGTGCGGCGGCCTGCGCTGGGTTCTCTGAGGTGGAGTGGTCCCTGGTGCTGCTGTTTCTCTGTGGTATGCTGAATTTGCGTATTATTAGTCTAGACTTAATAGGGAGTTCACACCATGAAGACGCGAACGGAAAAGGATTCCCTCGGCGACAGGCAAGTCCCCGCCGACGCCTATTACGGCATTCAAACTGTGCGTGCAGTGGAGAACTATCCGATCAGCGGCTATCGCGCTCACCCACAGCTGATTCGCGCCATGGGTATGATTAAGAAGGCTGCGGCTATGGCCAACCGAGATTTGAAATTAGTGGAGACCAAGCGCGCCGCGGCTATCATCCAGGCCTCGCAAGAAGTCATCGACGGCAAGTTCGACGACCAGTTTGTTGTCGACGTCTATCAAGCAGGCGCGGGCGTCTCGTTTCATATGAATGCCAACGAGGTCATCGCCAACCGCGCCGTTGAAATCCTTGGAGGCCGACGTGGGGAGTACGAAATCTGCCATCCAAACGACCACGTAAATTTCGGTCAGTCCACGAACGATGTCTACCCCACGGCAACGCGCCTATCAGCGGTCCTCTTGTTTGAAGAAGTGTTGCAATTGCTCGGTGCACTGGAGCGCTCGTTTGCGCGCAAGGGCAAAGCCTTCGACCACTTGCTGAAGTCCGGCCGCACTCACATGATGGATGCGGTGCCAATTCGCCTGGGTCAGGAGTTTGCCGCGTACGCGACGGCGATGCGGCGCGCAGCCGACTTGATTCACCAAGCGCAGGATCATCTGCGCGAGTTGGGCCTGGGCGGCTCGGCAGTGGGCACTGGCGTGAACACTCATCCGAGGTATCAGAAGCTTGCGGTTCATCACTTGACCAAAGTTTCTGGACAAAAGCTGATTCCGACCGACGATCTTCGCTACACGATGCAATCAAACCTGGCGCTTTCAGTCGCCTCGTCGGCGCTGCGTAACCTGGCGCTCGAGCTGATCCGGATTACCAACGACTTGCGCCTGCTTTCCAGCGGCCCGAATACTGGGTTCGCCGAAATCTTATTGCCGGCGTTGCAGCCGGGATCTTCGATCATGCCGGGCAAGATCAACCCGGTCATGGCGGAGCTAACGGCGATGGTAGGCTTCCAGGTAGTGGGGGCCGACATCACCACGGCGCTGGCGGTACAGGGAGGGCAGCTCGAGCTGAACGTGATGATGCCGGCGATGGCGTGGAACGTGCTACATGCCTCGGAAATCCTGAAGAACACTATGCGCGTGCTGGCCGCAAAGTGCGTGGACGGCATCACCGCCAATGAAGCCCGCTGCCGGTATTACGCCAATGCGACGATTTCGATCGCGGCGGCGCTGAACCCGTACATCGGTTATGCCGCGGCTGCAGAGATCGCCAAGGAAAGCGTGAAGACGGGCCGCACAGTGACTGAGATCGCTCTCGAGCGCAAGCTAGTCGACGAGAAACTGATGCGTGAGATCCTGGACCCTTACCGAATGACCGAACCCGCACCGCCCATCGAAGAGGCCCGCAAGAAGACGAGAAACGCCGCTAGCTAGTGAGTGCCCCGTGAAGGCATTCGCACATTTTTCCTGACTGGCGCATAAGAGCACTCAGGCAGAGCGGGGCTTCTTCGGTGGCCATGGTTCCAACAGCCGTTCTTTGCGGTAAATTAGCGTGTTGATGTCGAAAGTGGCGAGTTCAAATCCGTGACCGTGCGTGATCGCGTCCGTGGGGCAAGCCTCAACGCAGTAGCCGCAGAAAATACAACGCGAGTAATCGATATTGTATACGCTGGCGTAGCGCTCGCCGGCGGAGATGCGTCGCACGTCGGTATTCTCCGCCGCCTCGATGTAGATGCAGTTGGCCGGGCAGGCCGCGGCGCATAAGAAGCACCCAACGCATTTCTCGAAGCCCTGCTCGTCCCGGTGAAGAACATGGATGCCGCGGTATCGCGGCTGGAAGTGGACGGGCTCATAGGGATAATTCTCGGTAGTGGGCTTCCGCAGCATGTTGCGGAAAGTGACGCTGAACCCCTTCAGCAGGGTGAGACACGTTTCGCCGATTTCTTTGAGTATGGACGGCATCTGGAGCCAGTCTAACAGACACACCTTGGCGCGACAAACTCGCGGCTACTTCCCTGCGAGCGCCGCAATGATCTGCTTGCCGTGAAACCGGCCATTTTCGATGAAGATTTCGCCCGTGGCGTTGCCTCCGATCACCACCCCGGCCAGATGGATGCCCGGAACATTGCTCTCAAGTGTTTCCGGATTCATGGCTGGCTTGTTGGTTTTAGGGTCGAGCGTGATCCCGAGCTGACGCATGAAATCAAAATCCGGGTGGTAGCCGGTAAGGGCAAACACTTGCGTCGCGGGGATGGGGCGTTCGCCGTCGCGTCCCCATACCCAGAGCTGTTCCGGCTCAATGCGCGTGATGCGCGTTTCGAGAAGCGCGCGAATCTCTTTCGCCTTGATGCGATTCTCGATATCCGGGCGCACCCAGTATTTCACGGTGGCGCCCAACTCCGCCCGGCGATGGACCAGAGTGACACGGGCGCCAGCGCGGAATAGGTCGAGTGCCGCCTCCGCGGCGGAGTTTTTGCCGCCAACCACCACGACGTCCCGGCCCCAGAATGGGTGTGCCTCGGTATAGTAATGCGAAACGTGGGGGAGTTCCTCTCCAGGCACGACCAGGCGGTTGGGCAGGTCATAGTAACCGGTGGCAACGGCAATCTTTTTCGCCGCGTACTGGTTTGGGATGCTGTTCGCCGTCACAGTATGTACGACGAAGCGGCCGTCGCTCCCCTCAACACGTTCGACGTGCTCGTACAACCGCAACTCGAGTTGGTAATGCGCGGCGGCCTTGCGGTAGTACTTGAGCGCCTCGCCACGAGTGGGCTTCTCGGTGGCGCTGGTGAGCGGCAGGTCGCCGATCTCGAGGCGCTCGGCGGTGGTGAAAAACACCATGTTGGTCGGATAACGATAGAGCGAGTTGCAGAGGCAGCCCTTGTCCACTACCAAAGGGCGCATGCCGGCGCGCTTGGCCTCCATCGCGCAGGCAAGGCCGGTTGGCCCAGCGCCAATACAGATCAAGTCGTAGGTCGGCGTCACCGGAATAGTTTAACGTCAACAGTTCACGCTTGACAGCCGGAACCATGGATCCTAGCCCCCAGCTCCGGGGTCGACGAAAACCGCTGCTCTAAAGGGGCGGGCTACTCAGCCATCGACACACTGCTCCGAGGGAGCGCAGCGCGCGCCGAGCGCAGATAAGCGAGTTTCTATGCTTCATCCTTCGGCAGCCGAGCGCGAAGCTGACGACTCATCTGCAGCACGTCTGCGGGCCAGGGTTGAAGGAATTCAACTTGCTCGAGAGACAGGGCGATTCGGCGTGACTCCGCAGGCGTTAGATCCACGGAGTAAGAGCTCACTGCGGCTGGGCCCTCGAGCGCAGTACGGAACTTCAGGAGCAAGTCTTCCTCGGGGCTCAGCGCCTGCTTGCGCTCGAGGGGATCAAAATCCACGGTAAACCCATCGGGCCCCTGCCGGAGCATGGAGGGGTTGGTCGCACGGATCAGGCTCACCAGTGCCAAGATCAGTTCATCGCCGCTGAACTCGATTAGCATTCCGCGAACTTAGCCCGCAGTGCTGCCGTCCTGAAAGGCAGTACGAAACTTATATGCCTAACGGGCTTCCACGCCAAGGAGGGCCCGTAACTCGGCGACAAAACGCTCAAGCTCCGCTTCGCGTTCGGGCGTGACCTCCACCTGTTCCTTCTTCCAAACGAAGTACTGCCGGCCGCCCCGCGAGACTCGCACACTCAAGTTGCCCGCCACCAGAAAGCATGGCACGGCGGCGAATTTCACACCCCCGCCTTCGACCGGCCCTAGCAGGGCCGCGCAGTTTCCTTTGCGCACGCCAACGGCGTTAGGGTAGAGCGGAAAAGAGACCAACTGGAAGCCCTCCCTGGCGAGCTGCTCGAGCACGGAAAGCTGATGGGGGGTCAGTTCCAGCATGGCCAGATCCATCCTACCGTTCTTGTCAATCCTGCGGGGGCAAAGCCGAGATTCTTCGGTCTTCTGCCGTAGTGGACTCCAGCGAACGGCGCGCTGAGGATGTGGCCGAGTAGCCGCAGGCTGAAAGCAGACGGCTCCTTGTCGATGGCGGATGGCTTTTTTTACGCCACGGCCGGATCGGAGCCCGCTTGGCCTTGTTCGAGCGCCGCCAGGATGGAGCGCAGCGTGGCGATCAGCTCGTCACGGGAGACATGACTTTTGCGGAACTGGATTCGCAGGCGGAAAGCCTCGTTCTCCGGCTGGAAGTTATAGATGAATGGCTGGGGCCGCGGGCCCGCGGTTTTTTCTTCGCGGCGTTCGCGGCGAGCCTCATCGCGGGTCAAGCCGCCCTGAGCGATGCGGTGCACGGCCTCGACCATTTTCTTCTCGGTAGGCTGGCGGGCCACTTGGAGCAGCAGCGATTTGAAAACAATTCCCTTATCCGCGCAGCGCCGACGCAGCGGTTCGGGGATATTTCGGAGAGAAAGTGTCTCCGTAACCGACGAGCGTGCCTTGCCGATCTTGCGGGCGATGTCGTCGTGAGTATAGTCATACTGCGCTGCCAGGCGGTGCAGCCCTTCGGCCTCCTCGAAAGGCGTCAGGTCTTTGCGCTGGAGGTTTTCAATTAGCGCCAGCTCAAGGGTTTCGGCGTCGTCGGCGATCTTTTCGATGCAGGGCAGCTCGCGAAGGCCGGCGGCCCGCGATGCATGATAGCGACGCTCGCCGGAGATAATGTAGTAACACTCCTCCCGCGGCACGAAGCGCACCAGCAGCGGCTCCAGTACCCCCTTTTCTTTGATCGAGTCGCTCAGTTCGCGCAGGTCGCCGAGGGCCTTCCGCGGCTGATCGGGGTTCGGCCGAATCTTATCGACCGGGATCATGCGGCCCACTGCCGCGCCGCTGTAACTGGTCAGCGATTCGACGTAGTGCGCGTCATGCCGCATCTTCAGTGTGACGGGCAATCCGATCCTCTTCGACACGTTGGATGACCTCCAGGGCAAGCTTGCGGTATTCAAGAGCGCCCGGGGACTTGGGCGCGTACGTCATGATTGTTTCCTTATAGGCCGGACTCTCCTCCAAGCGCACATTCTTGCCGATGCGCGTCTTGAACAGCACCGAACCAAACACCGAGCGGATCTGCTCGTGCGTATCGCGAGAAATATTCGTGCGCTTGTCGAACAGCGTAATGAGCACGCCCAGCACCTTCAGAGCCGGGTTGGGCCGGGCGCGAATGCGCTCGTAGGTCTCCAGTAGATCGTCGGTGCCCTCGATGGCGAAGTAGGCCGCCTGGATGGGCACCAGCAGATGAGTCGAGGCTACCATCGCGTTCACTGTCAGGATGCCGAGCGCTGGCGGCGTGTCCACGACTATAAACTCATACTCCTTCTGGATCGGTCCCAGCGCATCCTTGAGTTTGAACGGGGCGTCAAATTGTCCGGCGAGCTGCTGTTCGAGCTTGGCGAGGGCCAGCCGCGCCGGGGCCAGGAAAAGCAGCGGCTCTTTGGTCGGCTTGATGATCGTGGCCATCTCAGCCTGGTGGTCGCTGAGCACGTCGAACATCGAGGTCTGGACCTCACTGGTCTCGAAAAACGCGATGGTCGAGTTGGCCTGGGGATCAAGATCAACCAGCAGGGTCTTCTTCTTCCGTTGAGCGATGGCGGCAGCGAGGTTGATAGCCGTGGTTGTTTTCCCCACGCCGCCCTTCTGGTTGGCAATGGTCAGGATTGCGGTCATGTTGAGCCCGTCCCGACGAATCGGGATCGGCCAGCCCACTCCTCCGGGTTGGCAACCCAGGACCGACATATAGATGCGGTTGCCAATCCCCACACTATGAGTAGGCACAATTTACTCGCGGGGCTAGCACGATGCAAGCAAAAAATGCAGAAAAACGAATAGGTTGCGCCCCGGACGGTGAAGAAAAAATAAGAGGCCGATCCTGGCGTTTCTGGCAACTCGATTCTGCGAAATACTCCGAGACTTCCCTGGGGCTTACGACGGGATCCAAACTGGGCAAATACAGATACAGCTACATCTTGTAACGGCCGAGGTCGTCGTCGGAGAGGCTTTCGAGCCACTTGCGCAGCTCTTCGCTGCTGCTCCGTTCGCTGATGGCGCTGGAGACCTTGGAATTCTTCAGTACTTCATCCTCGACGAAAATGGGGCAATCGACCCGCAGCGCCAGGGCCAGGGCATCGCTGGGCCGCGAGTCAATGGACATGGTCTGGCCGTCGCGCTCCACCCAGATGAGGGCATAGAAGGTGTCGTCCTTGAGCTGGTTCACCACCACTTTTTGCACTCTCACGTTCAGGCCCAGCAGCACGTTCTTCAGCAGGTCGTGGGTCATCGGCCGGGGCGTTTGTACCTTCTCGATTTCAAGCGCGATGGCGTTGGCCTCGTAGATCCCCACCCAGATCGGCAGAATGGCGCTGCCCTGCGTGTCCTTGAGCACGACGATGGGCATGTTCGTGACCGGATCCATCATCAGGCCACGAATCTTCATCTCGACTTCCATCGGTGCCTCCCCGGACACTTAGATGACGTGCTCACCGACAAGGCTGTTTGGACCCGCGCGGGTAACGCGGACCTGAATGTAGTTTCCCAGAAGACTCTCGCGGGATGAAGTGAAATTTAGGACGCGGTTGCTCGATGTGCGACCCGCCCACTGCCCTTCCTTCCTCGACTGGCCGTCCACAAGCACCTCAAAGGCCTGCCCGATCAACGTCTCATTCCGCGTGGTCTGGATCCGCCGCTGGCGCTCCTGCAGAATCGCGAGCCTTCTTCCCTTCTCTTCTTCGGGGATTGGGTCGGCCAGGGCCAGCGCCGGAGTGTTCGGCCGCGGCGAAAACTTGAATGAGAATGCCCCATCGTACTGCGCCAGGTCGAGCAGGCTCAGCGTTTCCTCGAAGTCTTCCTCCGTTTCACCCGGAAAGCCAACGATAATATCGGTGGTGACGCTGACGGGCCGCCGCGCAGCGCGGATTAACGCGATCTTCTCGAGATACTCCTCGCGAGTATAGGTACGCTGCATGGCGCGCAGGACCCGGCTCGAACCCGACTGCACCGGCAGGTGCACGTGGTCGCACAACGCCGGCACGGCGTCGATGGCTTCGACAATTTCGGCGTGGAAATCCCGCGGATGCGAGGTCGTGAAGCGCACCCGCCGAATACCCGCCACTCCGGCCACCGCCAGCAGCAGCTCGGCGAAGCTCATCCGCCGCGGCGAGGGGTCGCGGTAAGAGTTTACCGTCTGCCCAAGCAATTGCACCTCGCTGTAGCCCGCGTCGGCAAGCTGCCGGACCTCTTCCAGCACCGAAGGGCTTGGCCGGCTGCGCTCGGGGCCGCGGGTATAAGGCACCACGCAATAGGCGCAAGCCTTGTCGCAGCCCTCGATGATGGTCAGGTAGGCGCGGAAGGGATGGTCGCGTCGCGTCATCTCGGTTTCAAATGTTTCGTCGGTGTCGGTCTCCAGGCCCGTGACCCTCCGGTTGCCGCCTTCGAGCTCAGCCAGCAGCTCGGGCAGCTTGCGATAGCTGCCCGAGCCGCACACCAGGCTCACCCACGGCGCGCGCTCGAAGATCTGCTCGCCTTCCTGCTGCGCCACGCACCCCAGCACGCCGATCAGTTTGCCCGCGTCCTGGCCGGCCTTGAACTGGCCCAGGCGCGAGAAAACCTTCTGCGCCGCTTTTTCGCGGATGCTGCAGGTGTTGTAGAAAACCAGGTGCGCGGCTTCCGGCGTCTCCACCTGCCGATAGCCGCGGCCCAGTAGCACGCCGGCGACTTTCTCCGAATCGTGGACGTTCATCTGGCAGCCAAAAGTCTCAATGTAAAACGTCCGGCCGCTCGCACACCCCGCGATGGTCTTCGTCGCAGGCGCGCCCGCCGCGCAGGGAAACGCCGAGGTCAGGGCGTCGAGTCGAACATCAATGGAATGACCCATGGGAGCAGAAACAAATCTTACCACAGCACCCTGCTTCGTGCTCCCCACGAGAACTTGCCTCCCTCGCTTGTCCGCAGTACAGTTCAGGCATGCGCCCCCCGAAGGGAGGACGAAGAATGAAACGCGGATTTTTCCTGCTAGCCTCAGTGGGCCTCACCGCCTTGCTTGCAGCCGGCCTTTCCGTTCCGTTACCCGCTCAAGCGCCGGCAAAGGCCTTGGTTTACAACTTCGACGGCGACGCGGCCGGCAAGCCGCCAGCCCGCTTCCACTTTGCGCGCACCGGCCAGGGCGCGGAAGGCACCTGGGTGGTGATGGCTGACGCCACGGCACCGTCGAAACCCAACGTCCTGGCGCAAACTTCCACCGATACAACCGACTATCGCTTCCCGCTGGCCGTCCTGGACGAAGGCAGCTACCAGGATGTCGCGGTGAGCGTCAAGTTCAAGGCCGTCGCCGGTAAGGTGGACCAGGCGGGCGGGATCATCTTCCGCTATCAGGATGCCAACAACTATTACCTGGTGCGCGCCAACGCGCTCGAGAACAACTACCGCCTCTACCACGTCGTCGCCGGGCGGCGCCGGCAGTTTGCCGGGGCGAATTTCCGCGTCACGCCAAACCAATGGCATACGCTGCGCGTAGAGATCGTCGGCCCCCAGATCAAGTGCTACTACGATGGTGCACTGAAAATCACCGCCAGCGACTCAACCTTTAAAGGCGCCGGCAAGGTGGGAGTCTGGACCAAGGCGGATTCGGTCACTTACTTCGACGACCTCGCGGTGGAAGGCCTAAGTGGCGTGCGTGGCGCGCTTCCGCCGGGAAAAACCCTGGCCCAAAGGCTCGTGGATGAACTGGCGAAAAAGCATCCGGAGCTGCTGCGCATTGGGCTGCATGTGACCCCGCCCCGCAGCTCAGAAAACATCATCGTTGCGTCGAACGTTTCTGCGAAGGTCGGTCAAAAATCAGACGCCGAAGACTTGCAGGCCATGAAGACAGGGCGGCCAGTTGTGCTCCGGGAGGGCGAGAACTTCGATGTTACCCTCCCGCTGCACGATGCAAGCGGCAAGATCATCGGTGCCATCGGTCTAACGTTGAAGCCGACCACCGGCGAGCAAGAAGCCGATGCCACGCGGCGTGCGCGAGCCATTGCAAGGGAGCTTGAGAACCGGACTCCCTCGAAAGACAGCTTGTTCGGTACGTAAGGATAGAATTTTTCGGAAGCCACGGGACGCCTGCAGACCACGATATTGGGTTTTAGCACTGAGACAAGTCTTGCTGGCAAAATGGCTAAACCGGCATGCCTGGGCGGTAATGACCTCTTATTGCGGTATGCCCGGAAAAGGAGACGAGGGAATGAAGCGACATGCAATCTTTCTCTTCCTCGCGAGTCTTGCGCTACTGTGCGCGACCGGCGCGGGGTTGCCGATGCGCGCACAGGAAGTGCCTGCCGATTATCAAGAGGTGCTGAAGCTGTTGGGCCGCGCCGGCGACTACAAGGCCGGCGTCCTCAAGGTGAATGTCCCGCGGAACGACCTCGACATCAGCGTCGCGGGCGTTGCGACCCCCACGCCGTTTGGATTCGGCGGCTGGGTGGCCATGACCAAAGGCAACGCCGGCATGGACGTGATGATGGGCGACCTGGTGCTCCTCCAGGAGGAAGTCAACCCGGTGATGTCCGCTCTGCTGGAGCATGGCCTGGACGTCACCGCCCTGCACAACCACTTCTTCTGGGAACAGCCGCGCATCTTCTACATGCACATCCACGGTCACGGAAAGGCAAAGGACCTTGCGGCTCGCGTCAAGCCGGCGCTGGACCTGATCGGCCACGTGGTAACTGTGCCCGCGGCGCCCAAGACCTCGCCGGGCGGCAGTGCCGCCTCGCTCAGCGCGCAGGACGCGGCGAAAATTGCCGCCATCGTGGGACACCCAGGCGAGCAGACCGGCCCCGTCTACAAGATCACCGTGGGCCGCGACGACCTCAGTGTGAAAGAACGCGGCGCAACTATCAGCGCACGGATGGGGCTCAACACCTGGGCCGCCTTCTTCGGGCCTGCGGAGAACGCGGTGGTCGCCGGCGACGTGGCCATGCTGGAAAGCGAGGTCACTCCCGTGCTCAAGGCGCTTCGCAGCAGCGGCATCGAAGTTGTGGCCATCCACCATCACATGACCGGCGCGCGCCCCATGGTCATCTTCCTCCACTACTGGGGCAAAGGCCCCGCCGAGAAGCTTGCCGCGGGCTTCCGGGCGGCGCTCGACCAAACCGGCAAGCGCCCGCCCAAGGGGAAGCGTTGACTTGTGTGCCCCGCGCAGCAGCTTTACCTGGCTGATTTTCTTGGCTGCGCTTGCGCTCTTGCCGGCCTGGGCGGGCGCTCAGGGCGGCCCTCCGCTGCTCACCGACGATCCTGGCACGCCGGGGAACCGGCACTGGGAAATCAATTTGGGCTTCACGGTCGAGCACACCAGGGCAGAGACGCTGCTCGAAATCCCGCGCGTCGATTTCAACTACGGGCTCGGTAACCACATTCAGCTCAAGTTTGAAATTCCCTGGTTACGTCTGGACGAGCACGCCGAGGTGAAGAACGGCCTGGGCAACTCGGTGTTCGGCGTGAAGTGGAGGATGCTGGGCGAAAAGAAGCGTGGAATTTCGATTTCCGCCTATCCGCAGGTCGAGTTTAACAACCCCACTTCTTCGGCCAATCGCGGCCTGGTCGAAAAGGGCACGCAATTCCTGCTTCCGGTGGAGATGTCCCGGCGGGTGGGCCCGATCGAGGTGGACGGCGAGATCGGTTATCGGTTCATCCAGAACCGCCCAGACGAGTGGTTCTACGGGCTCGCCCTCGGTCACCAGTTCACGCAGCGCCTGGAGGTAATCGGCGAGCTCCACGGAACATCGGTCCGCAACTTTACCGCGGACCAGCTAGTCTACAACATCGGCGGACGCTTCAAGGTCGCCCACAAACTCGTTCTGCTGTTCGCCGGCGGGCGCTCTATCCGCGACCTTCCGGACGAGCACCGCAGGGTGTTCGCCTCTGTGGGGTTGCGCCTCAATTTCTGATAGCCAAGGTGCAATGAACGGGCCGCCGGCAATGAAGAGCCTGGGAGTCCTGGATGAGAAGGAGCTCGCTTGTGCTACTCGGCGCCACGATGTGTTAATCGGCGTAATCCTCTGGCGGGGTATGAAAACAGAGGAACACAGCAAACGGTAGTTCTATGCCCTCTCGTTCCTTGCTCGTCCACTTCCTGATTGCGTCTTGGGCTCGCGGCGTTGGCTCCTGAACCCTGTAGCGGGTGGCCTGCAGCCTGAATTAGAAAGTAGAATGGAATGCGGGCACCGGCCAAAAACCGGGAAAGAGAGACGCACTGAAATGGACCGGACGGCTGTGATTCGGGCGGCACTGAGAGCGCTCGGGCGGAACAAACTCCGCACCGCGCTGACTCTGCTTGGAATCACCATCGGCATCAGTGCGGTGATTTGTACTGTCGCCATCGGGGAAGGCGGCTCCGACCGCATTCACGAGCAGCTCTTGCTGCTGGGCGACAATTTCGTGTGGGTTGAAGCCGGCGGCCGAAACGTCAATGGCGTGCGCACGGGAACCGGCGCCACCAAGTCGCTCACGCTAGCGGACATGAAGGCCATCCTTCAGAACTTTCCCATCATCAAGGGCTGCTCGCCCCAGGTGGACAGCCGGATTCAGGTTGTGTATGGGAACCAGAACTGGAACACCACCTATCGGGGCATCTCGCCGGACTACTTCAGCATCCGCCGGTGGTCGGTCGTCGAGGGCGGCGCCTTCTCGCAAGAGGAGGTTGATGCCTCGGCCAACGTGTGCCTGCTCGGCCAGACGGTTGCCAGTACCTGTTCGTGGAGGAAGAGCCGGTGGGCAAGACCATCCGCGTGCGCGACATTCCCTTTAAGGTGGTCGGGGTGCTGCAACTGAAGGGGTATTCGGCCACTGGCTCCGACCAGGACGACTTCATTTTGATACCTTACCCAACCGCCCAGCACAAAGTGAAAGGCATCGACTGGCTGGACGACGTCATGTGTTCAGCCATTTCTCCCGAAGCGGTGCCCCCGGCGCAGCAACAGATCACCCTCCTGCTCCGCGAGCGGCACCACATCCTTTCCGGCCAAATGGATGACTTCAACACTCGCAGCCCCGGAGACGCCATGAAAGTTCAGGAGGAGGCCAGCCGGACGTTTACGCTGATGCTGGCGAGCATCGCCTCCGTCTCACTGCTGGTGGGCGGTATCGGGATCATGAACATTATGCTCGTCTCGGTCACCGAGTGGACCCGCGAGATCGGCGTGCGCATGGCCGTCGGCGCATCCGAGCGGGACGTTCAGATGCAGTTCCTGACCGAAGCGGTAGTCCTCAGTCTGCTCGGAGGAGCCATCGGCGTGCCCGTCGGCATCGTGAGCTCCGTCAGTATTGCCAGCATTCTCGGCTGGCCGACGACCATCTCCGCGACGGCCGTCATAGCCGCGGTTCTGTTCTCGATCGCCGTCGGGATTTTCTTCGGATACTACCCGGCGCAAAAAGCGGCGCGGCTGGATCCCATCGAGGCGCTGCGGTATGAATAGCGAAGCTGCGCCACGGGGCTGGAAGCACGACACTGGAATGGCCGGGTCCGCCCGTGGCGCAGAGGGTGGTCGATAAGGCGTTCCCGCGCCTTTGGATGTGCCCGAAAAGGCAGCATGCCTCCAATCGCAGGCGGCCTAATTGTTTGACCGACCCCCAGGCGTGTGCTACGGTAAGTTCGGGGGGAGAAGTCCGCTTTTTTCTCTGAGGGAGGCCAGCGATTCAAGGGCTCGTAGTACTCCTCTTGGTAGGCCAGCTTGGCAATCTGCTCCAGCAGACCGGTTGGGTTGCGCGCATCGTTCTGGCCATACTATTCATCTTTTCCTTGATTTCCTGGGCGCTGATCTTCCAGAAACTTCTGCTGTTTGGCTACATCAACCGGCAGACGGCTCGCCTCTTGCGGAATTTCCGCGCCAGCAAGGCGCTCCCCGAGCCGAGGTCGCTCGGCGCGCCGGGCTCGCCGCTTGAGGAGGTTTACGCCGCCGGCTACCGCGAGCTGCAGAACCAGCTTGCCGGAGCGAACCCACACGGAAAAGTGAAGAGCATCAATGCCGTGACCGTCGGCATGCAGCTCGCCGCCGCTGAGGAGGTCCGCCGGGTCGAGAAGTGGATGCCCTGGCTCGCCACCACCGGTTCGGTGACGCCGTTCATCGGCCTTTTCGGCACCGTCTGGGGTGTCATGGACGCCTTCGCCGGCCTGGGCAGCGCCGGTGCGGCCAGCCTGCGCGTTGTAGCCCCGGGAATTGCCGAGGCGCTCATCACTACCGCGGCCGGGCTGTTCACAGCCATACCGGCGGTGGTCGCTTACAACCACTTCCTGCACGACATCAAGGAGCTGGCCACGCGCATGGACAATTTCGCCATGGAGGTGGGCGCGCAGGTCGAAAAGTATTACGGATAGCTCTCCGGGAACAGACTTTTTCAACAGCCGAGTCGCCATGCCGCTGCTTGCGCGCCAGACCGAAACTTCGCTCTCCGACATCAATATCGTCCCCTTCGTGGACGTGGTGCTGGTGCTGCTGATCATCTTCATGATCACCGCGCCCATCTTGCAATCGGGCATCGAGGTCGAGCTGCCCAAGACCAAGACCGTCAGGGAAATCGCCGAGAGCCGCCTGGTAATCACCATTGACCGCGCCCAACGCGTCTATCTGGGCAACGACCCGGTCAACATCCATGAAATCGGCCAGAAGGTCCACGCGCAGATGCAGAACCCCCAGAGCGACGCCGTTTTTCTCCGCTGCGACGAGACCGTGCCGTTCGGCAGCTTCGCTACTGTGGTGGACGAATTGCGCCAATCTGGCATCCAAAATATTAGTGTGGTCACCGAGCCAATTAGCGCCCGCCAGCGCACCCGCTGAAATGTCGCCCGACGCCTACCAGCACGCCGCCGAACACCTGGAAAAGCCGCTGCTGTGGTCGCTGGCCTTTCATCTGTTCCTGTTCGGCTCGCTGGTGCTTTCCACCTTTCAATCGCATCGCGGCGAGACTTGGGGCGGGCTCGGCGGCGGCGCAGTCACCGTGGGCCTGGTCCGGAACCTCGCCGGGGTGCCTCTGCCCCGCCCCGAGGTCATCACCCCCAGTCGCGTCGTGGACGAGACCAAGGGCCTCTACCAGTCCGAACCCAAACCCAAAGAACAGGAGGTTCCGGCCCAGCCGATCCCGGAATTTGAGCGCAACAAGCCGCCGCGCTATTCCACCCGGCCGTCTCGTGTGCTCGAAAACGAAGCCCAGCCGCCCCCCGGCGCGATTCCTTACGGCCAGGGCGGCGCCCCCGCAATACCCTACACGCAGTTCACCATGGGCGCGGGCGCGGCTGCGGGGCTGGGGTTCACGGGCCCGGGCGGAGATTTCGCCGGGCGCTTCGCATGGTACGTCGAAGCGGTGCGCAACCGCATCAGCAGCAACTGGCTGCAATCCACCGTGGACCCCTCGGTGCGCATGGCCCCGCGGGCGGTGCTCACCTTCCAGGTGATGCGCGACGGCAGTGTGGTCAATATCGAGCTGCTGCGCTCGAGCGGCAACACCTCAGTGGACAACTCCGCCCGGCGGGCCATTCTGAGCTCGAGCCCCATGCCGCGGCTGCCCGAGCAGTATGCCGGCTCGCATGTGACCGTCGAGTTCTGGTTTGATTTCCGCCGATAGTGAGGACGCACCGGGCAAAGCAGGCCTGCCCGGCCATTCCTTCTGCTGGAAATGGCGTGCCGTGAAGTTCAGTCTGAACGGGAGGGGAGAACAAACAAGGATGACGAGACGTAGTCCGCAGTTCCATCGCAAGCTCCGGATTTCTTATCTGTGCTTATCTGTGTTCATCTGTGGTTTGTCTGTTCTGATTCTGCTTCCGCCGAGCGCCGCGGCGCAGGACTGGTTCCGCACCGGCACCGGCCTCGGCGTAGAAAAGGCCCGCGTGGCGGTCGCCGACTTCGCGCCGCGCAGCCCCTCCTCGGAGCCGTTGGCAAAAATCTTCAGCGATGTTGTGCGCGCCGACCTGGACTTCAGCGGCATCCTCGAGCTGGTGAGCAAGAGTTTCTATCCGCTCCAGGCGCCGAGCGTGCCCGCGGAGCTGAAGCCTGCGGCATGGAGCGCCGCCCCGGCTTCGGCGCACTTCCTGGCCTTCGGCAATCTCACCGCCAGCGGCAACGACCTGGCCATCGAGGCCTGGCTCTACGACGTCGCGAACCCGGCCGCGCCGCCGGTCCTGGGGAAGCGCTACCGCGGCGAGGTGACCGATGCGCAGCTCCGCCGGTTCGCCCACCAGTTCGCCGACGAGATCATCTCGCGCCTGTCGGGAGGCGTGCCGGGCGTCGCCAGCACGCAGATTGTGTTTGTCAGTTCCCGCAGCGGTAACAAGGAGATCTGGGTGATGGACTATGACGGCGCAAATGCGCGGCAGATCAGCTTCCTGCGCTCGATCGCCCTCACTCCTCGATGGTCGCCCGACGCCACCCGCATCGCCTTCACCTGCTATGCCCCTGCGGGCGGGTTCATGAGCGCGCAGATCTGCATCCACTCGCTTGAGACCGGCAAGCCGGTATCTTTCCCTCGGTGGCACGGCACCAACAGCGCCCCGGCCTGGTCGCCCGACGGCTCACAAATCATGTTCATGTCCAGCATGCATGGCAATCCGGAAGTGTTTGTGGCCGATGTGAATGGCGGCCACCTCAAGCGCCTCACCTACTCCGCGGGCGCCAACACCTCCCCGGCATGGAATCCGAAGACCGGCCAGCAGGTCGCCTTTGTCAGCGACCGCGGCGGTTTCCCGCAGCTCTACGTAATGAATGCCGACGGTTCGAGCACCGAAAAGATTGACTTGCCGGACATGGGTTATGTCATCGATCCCTCCTGGTCGCCCAACGGGCAGTTGCTGGCCTTCAGCTGGCGCCGGCCCAGCGGCAACTACGACCTCTACGTCATGGACATCGCCTCGCGAAAGATTGTCGAGCTGACCCGCGATGCCGGGCGCAATGAGCGGCCCAGTTGGGCGCCCGACGGCCGCCACATCGTCTTCGAGTCCACGCGTACCGGGACGCGCCAGATCTGGAGCATGCTCGCGGACGGCACCCAGTTGCGCCAGCTCACCACGCAGGCACACAATGAATCGCCTAACTGGTCGCCCCGGTAACGGATCGAGACCGCGGTGCCGGCGCAGCCGCCGGCCGAATTTCAAGTTTTCCTCGGTCTTTTCTTGGTGATAGGATGCCATCGCTCTTCTAACTCAGGCTCACTCGGGGGAATTCGCTGAAGGAGGATCGCTGATGCACACTCGCTCGTATGGCAAAGCCGTCTTGTTGGGCCTGCTGTCGCTCGTTGTGCTGGGCGCGGGTTGCAAGAAACCCGTCGCCGGGCCGCCGCCCTCCCTGCCAACACCTCGCGCGCCCGCGCCGGCGCGGCCGACGGTTACCCTGCAGGCCTCGTCCAATATCATTCAGAAAGGCGAGACGGTGACGCTGAATTGGTCGTCCACCAATGCGACGGAACTCGACCTGGCGCCGGGCGTGGGGCGAGTCGCGCCGGAAGGCTCGACCCAGGTTAGCCCCGACACTTCCATCACCTACACCATCACTGCGACAGGTCCCGGCGGCAGCGCCGAGGCCAGCGCGCGCATCACCGTCGCCGCTCCGGCAGCTCCGCCGCCTGCGGAGCAGCCGACGGAGACGATGGAGGAGTTGTTCCGCAAAAACGTCTTCGACGCTTTCTTTGATTACGACAAGGCTGACATCCGCACCGACGCTCGCGATGCGCTGGCCCGGACGGCCGTGTTCCTGCGCTCCAATCCTCAGGTCAAGGTCACCATTGAGGGGCACTGCGACGAGCGCGGCTCAACCGAATACAACCTCGCGCTCGGAGACCGCCGCGCGCAGGCTGCCCGCCAGTTCCTGATCTCGCTGGGCGTCTCGCCTGAGCGCATGCAGACCGTCAGCTTCGGTAAGGAGAAACCGTTCTGCACCACCAGCGACGAAGCTTGCTGGCAGAAGAATCGCCGGGCGCACTTCGTCATGGCTAAATAATCCGCGGGTGCGATGGGACCGAGCTGCGGGCCGCTGCCGCTTCTCCCCGGCCGGCTGCGACGACCCTGGCAGGCCCTTTCGACGGACGACCCCAGAAGGAGGAACCGCTTTGCGTACGCGATGGATTTTGTTTTTGGCGGCCGCGATGCTGGCCGGCGCAGTGGGGGGCGCGCTGCTCGCTCCTGCGCCGGTGGGCGCCGTGGCCAGGGAGATCATCGAGCTGCAGCGCGACGTCGCCCTGCTGCTCCAGCAGCAGCGCGACCTGCAGCGCTCGCTGGACGAAAAGCACGCTGTGCAGAGAACACTGCTCGAGCAGTCGCTCGACTCGGTCAGCAAGCTGAACACCGCCCTGGGCTCGACGCAGAGAATCGTCCAGGACGTCCAGGCCAACTCCGGGGCGCGCTTGGACTCGATGTCTACGCAGGTGCAGGGCTTGGCCGACAACCTCGAAGAGGTCAAGGCCCGCCTCGGCAAGGTCAACCAGCAACTGGCTGAGATGCAGAACACGCTGCAAAGCCTGGATTCCAAGGTCGCCGGCGGTACGCCCGCTCCTCCGGCCGGGGGAGGGGCTCCGCCTCCGGGGTCGCCCCCTTCGGCAGACCTGCTCTATTCCAACGGTCTCCGCGATCTCGCCGGCGGGAAATACGACCTCGCCCGCCAGGAGTTCCTCGACTACCTGAAGTATTACCCGGACACTGACCTCGCGTCGAACGCGCAGTTCTATCTCGGCGAAATCAACTACACGCAGAAACAGTACAAGGAGGCTGTCGGCGAGTACGACAAGGTTCTTCAGAACTACCCCAAGAGCTTCAAGCTCGCCTCGGCGCGCCTGAAAAAGGGCATGGCCCTGGTGGAACTCGGTCAGAAAGCCGGCGCCATCCGCGAATTCCGCGAAGTCGTGCGCCGGTACCCGGGCACTGACGAGTCCCGACGCGCCAGCGCCAAGCTGCGCGAACTGGGCGCCAGCGCCACCGCGCCGCGCTAGTCGTTTGTTGGAAAACTCTCCAGGGAGTCATCCTGAGGAGCCGGCCGCAGACCCGCCTGCCGATCGACGGGCAGGCGGGCGACGAAGAATCCTGCCGGCTCCTTGCTCTGGTGTAGGGGCGCTGCGCTTGTCCTGAGCGCAGTCGAAGGGAGTCCGCCGCGGACGGACGAAGAGTCTCTCTCCTCTTCCGACAAGCTGCTCGGCGCGGGGTGCCCCCTTGCGTTAGTTTTACGCATGGGGTCTTTCTAGAATCTCCACGGCGGAGGCCGCCTTCCCAATACATTTTCCCTTCTTCGTCCCAACGTGCTATCTTCCGCCCAGCAGGAGGCCGGTAACATGTCCGTCAACAAAGTCATTCTGGTGGGGCGGCTGGGCCGCGACCCGGAGACCCGTTACACTTCAGCCGGGCAGGCGGTCGCCAATTTCTCCCTAGCCACCGATGAATCCTTCAAAGACCGCAGCGGTGAGCGCCAGAAGCGCACCGAGTGGCACAAGATAGTGGTGTGGGGCAAGCAAGCCGAGATCGCCCAGCAGTACCTGAAGAAAGGCTCGCTGGTGTACGTCGAGGGTCGCATCCAGACTCGCCAGTGGGATGATCGCGAAGGACAGAAGCGCACCAGTTACGAGATCGTCGCCAACACCTTCCGCATGCTCGGAGGCCGCGCCGAAGCCGCCGCGGCGGGCGCCGGCCCCAGTGCCCCGGCTGGCGCGGATGCGGAAGCCCCGGCCCCGGCCGAAGAGCCCGCCGGAACCCCCGAAATCACAGACGAGGACATCCCTTTTTAGACAGAAGGACCTTGTCTTCCGCTGAGCACACTCTTCTTTGACCCGATGGGGAGTACGGTGTCTAGGGTACAACGCATGGGTTTAATGCTTCTCGTCGGGCTTGCGGGGTGTGTTCTCTTCTGGGTACTCGGGGGCAAGACAATGCTCGAACGCTACATGGTTGAAAGAATGACTAATCCTTGGGCTGTGTTCGAACCTCCCGCCCATCCCCTTCCGTTGGATGCTTCAGTTTCGAGGATTAAGGACGGGGTCAGGATCTGCAACCAAGGCACGAGCCGATGGAAGGATGTGCTCGTACGCATTAGAACGCAATACATGGAAAATGAATACGATTGGCTTGCGAAGTTAGAGGACATTAAACCCTCCACCTGTCGCGATGTGCTAACCTCAGATTTTTCCTCGCCTGATTGGGAAAAAATCCCCGCTTCTCCGAATCTCAATGTCGCGCAGGTTGAAGTACTTGCCACTGTTTCGGGGAGGGGGTACATGAAGCAGGGCCTAGATTCGGCGGGTCGCCCGTAACGGATGACCGGTGTCGCGAGCCTACTCGTACCGCAGCGCCTCGATGGGGTCGAGCTGCGCTGCCTTGCGGGCGGGATAGAAGCCGAAGAAGACGCCCACGGCCGCAGAAAAGATGGCCGCGGCGACGATGGCCTTGGCGGAAATCAGCGTGGGCCAGGAAAGGAAGTTGCTGATCAACGCCGACCCTCCGAGGCCGGCGATGATCCCCACCGCGCCGCCGAGCATGCTGAGCGTCACCGCTTCGACCAGGAACTGCCGCTGCACGTCGGCTTCGGTGGCGCCCACGGCCATGCGCACGCCGATTTCGCGCGTGCGCTCGGTGACGCTCACCAGCATGATGTTCATGATGCCGATGCCGCCGACGATCAGCGAGACCGAGGCAATCGAGCCCAGCAGCAGCGTCATCACCTGCTGGGTCTGCGCCGCCAGGTCGGCCACCTCAGACTGCGTGCGCACGAAGAAATCGTCGTCATCGCCCTGGTGGATGTGGTGCCGCTCGCGCAGCAGCGCGGTGATCTGCGGCACGGCGGCATTCGAGGCCTCCGGCGAGATGGCCGAGGCGTTGATGAACTGGATCCAGGTGATGCCCGAGATTTTTCGCTGCACGGTGGTGTAGGGCGCGAAGATGCGGTCGTCCTGATCGTCGCCCATCACCGACTGCCCTTTTGATTCCAGCACGCCGACGACGCGGAAGGGCAGGTTGCCGATGCGGATCTGCTTGCCCACCGCGCTTTCGGTCCCGAACAGGTACCCTGCCACCGTCGTCCCCAGCACGCAGACGTCGGCGGCCGAATCCACTTCTTCATCGCCGAACGCCGACCCGGCTTGCACCGGCCAGTTCCGGATGCCGAAAAAGTTTGGCGTCGTGCCCTGGATCGTCGTGTTCCAGTTCTGGTTCTGGTACACCACTTGCACCCGGCTGATCACTGCCGGCGCGGCCTCGCGGATCAGCGACACCTCGCGGAGGATGGCGTTCATGTCGTCTATGGTCAGCGTCTTCACCGCCCAGGAGCCCAGGCGCGCGCCGCCCGGGCGGCTGCTGCCTGCGGAGATAAAGACGGCGTTGGTGCCCATGCTCTGGATGCCCTGCTGGACCAGGTACTCGGCGCCCTGCCCGATGCTGACCGTGGCGATCACTGCGCCCACGCCGATGATGATTCCCAGCATGGTCAGCGATGACCGCAGCTTGTTTCGCGCCAGCGCCCGAAACGCCAACCGCACTGTGTTCCAGAAATCCACGCCCGCCTCTTTCTTGTGCCTTCCAGGGCACAGCATGCCGTGCCCCGCCGGGAGCCGATTCTATGCGCTGCTGGCCGCGTCCTCCGCGTCTTCCTCATCGAGCGACGGCAGCGTGGGCAGCACTTCCCGGGCGATCAGGCGGTTGCGCACGCGTGCATCCTGCCGCAGCTTGCCGTCACGGAACTCCAGCGTGCGCTCGGTGTACTGCGCGATGTCGTTCTCATGCGTCACCAGAACCACCGTCAGCCCCTGCTCCTCGTTCAGCCGCTGCAGGATGTCCATGATCTCTACCGCGGTGCGGCTGTCGAGGTTCCCGGTCGGCTCATCGGCCAGCAGGATCGCCGGCCGGTTCACCAGCGCCCGGGCGATGGCCACCCGCTGCTGCTGCCCGCCGGAGAGTTGGCTGGGGTAGTGCTCCGCCCGGTCGGCCAGACCCACTCGTTCGAGCGCCTCCTGGGCGCGATGTTCCCTCTCCTGCGGCGTTATCCCCGCATATACGGTCGGCAGCTCCACATTTTCCAGCGCCGAGGTGCGCGCCAGCAGGTTGAACTGCTGAAACACAAATCCCAGCTTGCGGTTGCGGATCCGCGCCAGCTCCACTTTGCTTCGCTGCGAGACGTCGGTGCCGTCCAGGAAGTACTGCCCGCGGGTGGGCCGGTCCAAGCACCCCAGGATGTTCATCAGCGTGGATTTTCCCGAGCCCGACGCGCCCATCACCGCCACGAATTCTCTCGCACGTATCTGCAAGGTGACGCCGCGCAGCGCATGCACCTGGATTTCCCCTAGGTCGTACGTCTTGTGCACCGCCTCCAGCCGAATCACCGGCGACCCGTCGGTCGTTGCGGCGGCGGTTGCAATCGTGGCTGTGGACGGCTGGTCCATTTCTCTTTGACTCTTCGTTTCTTGGACTCTGCATCCTTTCTTGGATCACATCCGCCGCGGCAGCCCGCCCGGGCCGCCCATTGGCGCGCGCTGCTGGCCGCTGGACGGCTGCGCGGGGGCGTTCTTGCTAGCCTGGCTGATCACCAGATCGTCGCCCGGCTTCAGCTCGCCTTCCTTCATGGCAGTGAAGGTGAAGTCGGTCACACCCAGCTTCACCCGCATGGGCTGCAGCGTCTTGTTCGGCAGCAGCTTCCAGACGATGCCCCAGTCATCCCGAGTGCTTCCGCCCGCGGGCGGTCCGCCGCCCGCGTTGCCTCCCGGAGTACCGGAGCCGCGAGTCCCTTTGCCGCCCGGAGCGCCGGCTGCTCCGAGGCGCCCGCTGGCGCTTAGTGCCTCGGGGAGGCCGTACTTGGCGAACAGGGCCTTGCGCTCGTCGTCGGTGATATCCGGCCGGTAGCGCAGCGCCCCGTTGGGGATCTTGACCACGTTGTTGTCCCAGGCCACGGGAATGTTCACGTAGGCGGTCATTCCGGGAAAGAGTTTTTGTTCCGGATTATCGAATTCGATGATCGTGTCGTAGGTCACCACGTTCTGAATCGTCGCCGCGTTCATGCGCACCTGTTGGACTCGCCCCTGGAAATTTTCCCGCGGGAACGAGTCCACGCGAAACGAAGCTGTCGCCCCGACCTGGATCTTGCCGACGTCGGCTTCGTCGGTCTTGGCGTACACCAGCATCTTGGTCAGGTCCTGCGCCAGGACGAACAGCGTGGGCGCTTGCAGGCTAGCGGCCACGGTCTGCCCGACGTCCACGTTGCGCGCGATGACCGTGCCGTCAATCGGCGCCCGAATGGTGGTGTGGTCCAGGTTGACGCGGGCGAGCTCCGCCGTCGCCTGCCGCTGGGCCACCTGCGCCACGGCTTGGTCGCGCTGGGCGATGGTGGAGTTCAGCCGCGCCTTGGATTGCTCGTCCTGCGCCTCGGACAAGTGTAGGTTGGCGACGGCCGAATCGTAGTTGGACTGCGCTGTGTCGCGCTGCGCCGCGGCCACGATCCCCTCGACGAACAGCTGTTTGGTGCGCTGGAGGGTGATTTGGGCATCGTTCAACTGCGCTTGCGCCTTGGCCACGCTGGCGTTCGACCCCAGCAGCTCGGCGCGCTGCGTTTCGATTTGCGCCTCGAGCCCCTTGACGTTGGCTCGGGCGTTTGCCAGGTCGGCGTTCGCCTGCTGGAGTTGCGCCCGGAAGATGGCCGGGTCAATCTGCGCGATCACCTGGTCCTTGTGGACGCGGCTGTTGAAGTCGGCAAAAAGCTGGGCGATTGTGCCCGAAACCTGTGAGCCCACCTGCACCGTCGTCACCGCATTGATCGTGCCGGTGGCCTGCACCACCTGGGAGATGTCGCCCTTGTCCACTTTCGCCGTGTAGTACGTCGTCGCCTGGCGCGTGCTGATGGTCCAGAAGCCCACGAGCAACAGCAGCGCAACCGGGGGCGCCACCAGCATTGCCCGGTGCAGCATGGAGCGCTCCCAAAGGGTCTTCAGCCAGTCTGTCACACGGCTCATGGCGTCTCTCCTGTGGGCTGGGAGGATACTTCGGGGTGGGTCGGCTCAGCGCTCGCTTCTCTTCTTCCGCTCCTCGTCGAGCTTTCGCAGAAACTCCTCGAACTTCGGCCGCTGCTCCGGCGTCAGGATGGCCCGGATCTGTTCGCGGCCCTGCATGCGCACCTGTTCGGTCTGCGGCGCGATCTGTTGGTGGAGAGCCTGAAACTTGGCCCCCACATCCGCAAGGATGGCTTCAAGTTGCTTGCGCTGGTCCAGCGTGAGGCTGAGATCGCGGGTGAGTTGCTCAAGGATGCGGGCACGCTTCGCCCGGTGGTTCTCCATGACGGGTTGCGCGCTCCAGACGCGGCCGCCAGCCAGATAGGCGCCCACAGCGCCGAGCGCTATGCCGAGCACAAACACCACCAGCACCAGCAAGAATGCTTTGCGATTGCTTCGATTAGCGTCCATTTCCCCTCTCCGCGAGTGACATCAGGACATCGTCCTGGTTGGCCGGCGGCCGCGCCGCCGGATCGGAGAAGACCTCAGTCACTCCACCCTGAGCGCCGATCTGGTCGGGGCGGCGCGGAGGCGCATATTCGAACAGATAGACCGCGAGCACCAACAGCGCCGCTGCTGCGCTCAACGCCAGGCGCGATGCCAGCCGCTCGAGCGGTCGCCAGAATGCACCGGCCGACAGGCGTCTCACCTCCTCGGAGCGAATGTTTGCGACCACCCGCGCCGCAAACGCGGCGCCAGGCTCGCCGGCAGGTTCCAGCACCTCGCGGAGCAGCTCGCGCCCGAACTGTGCCGCTTCGAGCGCTTGCCGGCATCCGCCGCAGCGCTCCAGGTGGGCTGCCAGCTCCGGAACCGCGGAGTCCGTGCCAGCCTCGAGGAGGTCTTCGAGCCTGGCCTCGTATTCTTTACAGGCGGTTCGACCGCCCTCACCGTCGATCACGTTTCGCCCTTCCTTTCACTGCCACAGTGTCGCTTTCGTGCGCCAAAGCTGCCGCCCTGGAATTACCGCGGGATCTGGCTCCCCGGGGAATGCCCATGCAGGCGCTTCCTGTAAATTTCCACCAGCCGCCCACGCGCCCGGAAAAGCCGCACCTTCACCGTATTCACGTTCAAGTCCAACACCTTGCCAATCTCCTCCACCGAGAAGCCCTCGACCTCTTTCATCACCAGCATCAGGCGATCCTTCTCGTCCAGCTCGCCCAGCAGGCGCTCGAGCAAATCGCGCTGCTCCGTGCGCCGCCCGGCGTCTTGATGCGGACGGGGCGCGCCGCTGGCTTGGTCCGGGACGCTTTCCAGTTGCCGAATCTGCTCTTCACTGAGGTCGGCCTCATAGACCAGCCGCCGCACGCGCTTCTTGCGCAGGTAGTCCCAGCACTCGTTGACGGTAATCTTGTACAGCCATGTGCCGAACGCCGAGCGCAGATCAAACTGTCGCAGCGAGAAGTACGCCTTGATGAACACCTGCTGCGCGACGTCTTCCACATCCTCCCGCCTCCGCAAGATGCCGCCTACCACCGCGAACACGCGCTGCTGGTGCGTGCGCAGCAATTCCTCGTAGGCGGCCTTGTCACCGCCCTGCGCCCGCCGCACAAGCTGCTTTTCCTCTTCGACGGTGGCGCGCCGGTCGGCAGCCGGGCCGCTGGCCCTGCCCCGGCTTCCTCCCTCGATATTTGGGACGTTGGCCACGAGGTCCCCGTTACACCCGATCCCGGCGAGGTTTCCTGCAATTTCCTCTTGCGGGGCGCTTAACCGTGTGGAACAATACCGACATGATTATCGGCGACCGTTTGCGCGGACTGCGCGAAGAAAAGAAGTTTTCCCAGGGGGACATCGAAAAGCGCACGGGCTTGCTCCGCTGTTACATCTCCCGCGTCGAGAATGGCCACACGGTTCCGGCCATCGAGACGCTCGAGAAAATGGCCCGGGCGCTCGAGGTTCCCTTGTATCAGCTCTTCTACGACGGCGAGGAACCCCCCGAGCTGCCCAATCTCCCGAAGCGCAAGACGTCGGCCGAGATTGCCTGGGGCAGCACCGGAAAAGAAGCCCGTTTTCTGACCAAGTTCCGCAGGCTGCTCGGCCGCGTTGACGAAGGCGACCGGCGGCTGCTGCTCTACATGGCTCAGAAAATGGCCAACCGGTAGTTGCCGGTACCGCGCTGAAAGCTCTCTGCCTCGCAGGGTGCAGAGTTCCTGCGACCGCTCATTGGTCTTTCTCGCGGAACACCACCTGACACACCGGGCTTCTGATTCCCGCAGGATGATTTGCAGCGTCTGCTGAAAATTTCGCGGGCGCCTGCCGCGCCCGGGATTATTCCCATTCGATCGTGCTCGGCGGCTTCGAGCTGATGTCGTAAACAACGCGGTTGACTCCGGCCACCTCGTTGACCACTCGCGTCGCGATCCGCCCCAGCAGCTCTCCGGGGAGTCGCGACCAGTCCGCCGTCATGGCGTCCTCGGATTCGACCACTCGCACGGCGATGGTGAAGCCGTAACTGCGCTCGTCGCCCATCACCCCGACGCTGCGCACCGGCAGCAGCACCGCAAATGCCTGCCAGACTTTTTCGTACACCCCGGCGCGGCGGATTTCCTCGACCACGATGGCGTCTGCTTCTCGCAAAGTCTCCAGGCGCTCCGGCGTCACCTCGCCCAGTATCCGCACCGCCAGTCCGGGCCCCGGGAACGGGTGCTTGGTGAGGACTTCCTCCGGCAGTTCCAATTCCCTGCCGATGCGCCGTACCTCGTCCTTGAAAAGATCCCGCAGGGGCTCGACCAGCGCAAACAGCATTTCGGCCGGCAGCCCGCCGACGTTGTGATGCGTCTTGATCGTCGCCGAGGGTCCCTTCACTGAGACCGACTCGATCACGTCGGGATAGAGAGTACCCTGTACTAGAAAGCGCACCTCGCCTGGCCCTGCAGCTCCGCTCCGGGAAAGCCTCTGCGCCTGATCCGTAAAAACGGCAACGAACTCCGCCCCAATCCGACGGCGCTTCTCTTCCGGGTCGGTCACCCCTTTTAGACGCCCGAGGAAGCGCTCTGCCGCGTCCACCCCCGCGACGTTCAGCCCCAGTCGCCCGCGCAGCAGCTCGAGCGTCTGCCGGAACTCGTCCTTCCGCAGCAGCCCGGTATCCACGAAGATGTTGGTGAGTCGCTCGCCGATGGCGCGGTGCACCAGCACTGCCGCCACGGTCGAGTCCACGCCGCCGCTCAGCGCACAGATCGCTCGGCCGTCGCCCACCTGCCGGCGGATGGCCTCAATCGCATGGGCAATGAAGGCTGCGCCGCTCCAATTCGGCCGGGCGCCGCAGATCTGGAATACAAAGTTCCGAAGGATGTCAGCCCCGCGATCGGTGTGTCGAACCTCGGGGTGGAACTCCACGAGATAGATCTTGCGCCCGGGGTCTTCGGCGGCGGCCACAGCGTTCTCGGTCATGCCGGTGATCCGGAAGCCGGCCGGCAACGCCAGGACGTGGTCGCCGTGGCTGTTCCAGATCTTGAGTTGGCGCGGCAGCTCGGAGAACAGCGCTGAGCCGTTTTGCAGGTCGAGCTGCGCCGGGCCGTACTCGCGCCGCTCGGCGCGTCGCACCTGGCCGCCCAAAGTGTGCGCGATCCACTGCATCCCGTAGCAGATGCCCAGAATGGGCACCCCCAGGCCGAGCACCGCCGGGTCGCACACCGGCGCGCCGGGGTCATAGACCGAGCTCGGCCCGCCCGAGAGCACCACGCCCGCTGGCTCGAGCCTGCGGATCTCCTCCACCGACGCTGTGCAGGGCAGGACGGCGGCGAACACTTTCTGTTCGCGCACACGCCGGGCGATCAGTTGCGTGTACTGACCTCCGAAATCCAGCACGACTATGCCGCCGCGCTCGCTCATCTTTCGTCTTTTAGACCCTAGAACCGTGCGACGATTCGGTTCAGCGCACGACGATATTCACCAGCTTGTTGGGGACCGCAATTATTTTCACGATGCGCTGCGCGGCGATGAGCTGCGCGATGCGCGGGTCGGCCCTCGTGCGCTCGACGAGTTCGTCCTCACTCAAGCCGCCCTCGACTAGGATTTTCCCGCGCATCCGCCCATTGATCTGGATCACCACCTCGAACTGCTCCTCCTGCGCCAGATGCGGCTGAAACGCGGGCCAGGCGGCGCGTCCCAGGCCCTCACCGTGGCCCAGCATCTCCCATAGCTCTTCGGCCAGGTGCGGAGCCATTGGCGCCAGCATCAGGACAAGCAGCTCAAACACCTCTTTGACCGCCGCGGGCGCGGCGCCCTGCTCGAGCGGCTCCTGCGCCTGGAGCTCGTTGGCCAACTCCATGACTAGCGCGACCGAGGCATTGAAGTGCCAGCGCACCTCGAAGTCCTGCGTCACCCGGCGCAGCGTCTGATGGGCCTTGCGCAGCAGCGCTTTTTCTTTGGCCGTGGCCGATGCCATCTCTGCGGCTCCCGGGTTGCTCGTCGGGTTGCCCACGGCGACGCCCTGCAGCCGCCCCGCGTGGCGCGACACGATGCGGTGGACGCGGTGGAGAAACCTCGAACAGCCCTCGATGCCCTGTTCGCTCCACTCCATGTCCTTTTCCGGCGGGGCGGCAAACAAACTGTACAGCCGAGCCGTGTCGCAGCCGTACTGCTCGGCCATGTCATTGGCGCCGACCACATTTCCGCGGGATTTCGACATCGCCACTCCGCCCTTGAGCACCGTTCCCTGAGTGAACAGCCGCCGCACCGGCTCGCCGTGATTGACCAGACCCAGGTCGCGCATCACTTTGCAGAAGAAGCGCGAATAGAGCAGGTGCAGGATGGCGTGAACGATTCCGCCGATATACTGGTCGATGGGGAACCAGTAGCGCACAATCTCGACGTCGAATGGCGCCCGGGAGTTGTGCGCATCGGTGTAGCGGTAGAAATACCACGACGAATCCACGAACGTATCCATCGTATCGGTCTCGCGCCGCGCTGGGCCGCCGCACTTCGCGCAGGTAGCGTTGACGAATTCCGGCACGCCCGCCAGCGGCGACTGGCCCATCCCGGTAAGCTGCACGTTGGGCGGTAGCACGACGGGCAACTGGTCGTCCGGCACGGGCACCAGACCGCAGCGCTCACAATACAGAACTGGAATCGGCGTGCCCCAGTACCGCTGGCGCGAAATTCCCCAATCCTTCAGGCGATAGGTCGTCCGGGCTTCGCCGATTCCCTTTGACTGCGCATCGGTGGTCATCTTCTCGATCGCCTGCTCGGAACTCAGACCCGAATAGGGGGCGGATTCGACCAGCCGGCCATAATCGGTGAAGGCTTTTTCGAGCGTCATCGGGGTAAGTGGTTTCCCGACCGCCGGCTGCACCACAATCGGCTTGGGCAATTGATACTTTTCGGCGAATTCAAAATCGCGCTGGTCGTGAGCCGGCACGCACATCACGGCTCCGGCGCCGTACTCCATGAGCACGAAATTGGCCACCCAGATGGGCAGGCTCTCGCCGCTGAACGGGTTCACCACAAACCGTCCGATAAAAATGCCCTCCTTTTCAACTGTGCCCATCTCCGCAGGGCGCAGAATCCGCTGCCGCAGGCGGGCGAGTTGCGCTTGGATGGCGGCCAGCCCTTTCACCCCAGCCACCAGCTTACTGACCAGCGGGTGCTCCGGCGCCAAGATCACGGCCGAGGCGCCGTAAATCGTGTCTATTCGTGTAGTAAAAACCTCGATGGCGTCCCCAGTCGCTCCCGAGGCCACCGCCACGGGAAACCGCACCATCGCCCCGCGGGATTTCCCGATCCAGTTCCGCTGCATTACTAACACGCGCGCGGGCCAGCCGCCCGCCAGCTCCGCGATGTCGTCGAGCAGGGCGTCAGCATAGTGCGTCGTCTTCAGAAACCACTGCTCAATCTCTTTGGCCTCGACCGGGGTATCTTCGTGCCGCCAGCAGCAGCCTTCTACCACCTGCTCGTTTGCGAGCACGGTCTGGCACTTGGGGCACCAGTTCACCCGGCTGCGCTTGCGATAGGCCAGGCCGCGCTCCAGCATGCGCAGGAAAAACCACTGGTTCCAGCGGTAATACTCCGGCTCGCAGGTGGAAATCTCCCGCCGCCAGTCATAGCTGAAGCCGAAGCGCTGACAGACTTGCTTGAACTCCGCGATGTTGCCTTTGGTCCAGTCGCGAGGGTGCGTCCCGTGCTGGATGGCGGCGTTCTCAGCGGGCAAACCGAAGGCGTCCCACCCCATGGGGTGGAGCACGTTGAAGCCGCGCATGCGTTTGTACCGCGCCACCGCGTCGCCGATGCTGTAATTGCGCATGTGGCCCATGTGCAGGGTCCCCGAGGGGTACGGCAGCATTTCGAGCACATAGTACTTTGGCCGCTTGGGGTCCGGATCGGCCTCAAACGCTCGCTGGTCATCCCAGCGCTTTTGCCACTTCGCTTCAATCACCTGTGGTTTGTATTCCGCCATTTGTAGTTCTCAGTGTCGAGCTCGAAACCAAATCGCGTCACGCTGCGCCCGGCCGATCCGGGCTTCCGCTGAAACCTGCCCGCGCTATCTTCCCTTTCCCAGTCTCTTTCCTCTCTTTCTTCTCTTTGCTTTCTTTGGTCTCCGTGCTGTCCGGGCCTTCTCCGCTGCAGCTCGGGTGTTTTTCTCGCGTCTCGCCGGCCTGCGCAACATCGAGAAGCCATCCTCGGCTCGCGGAGCCTGCTTGGCAGTCATCCCTACCAGCTTCCAGAGCGTGCGCACGTTGCGCCGGTCGTCGCCGGGGGCGTCGATCGGGGTCTCCAGGATGAACGCCCGCCCGGGCAGCCCGTGTGCGCCGTCAGGCGCGAGCATCGGATGGTTTAAGATCCGCCGGAACGCCTCGAGGCCGATCTTGCCTTTCCCAATGTGTTCGTGGCGGTCCACTCGCGAGCCCAGGGGCGTCTTCGAGTCATTCACGTGCAGGACAAAGACGCGCTGCAACCCTACCGTCCGCTCGATCATCTCCACCGTGCGCTCCAGGCCCGCTTCCGAGCGGATATCGTAGCCCGCGTGAAACATGTGCGCGGTGTCCAGGCACAAGCCCAGAGGCAGTTCCGGAGCCGCCTCGAGGATCGCCGCAAGCTCTTCAAATCGCGACCCCAGCGCCGTACCCATCCCTGAAGTGTTTTCCAGAAGGATGCGCAGCCCGTCGAGCTTCAGGCCGCGGGCGGCTTGGAACAGCCCCCGCGCCAGCTCCTCGATGGCCTGCCGGGCGCTGCTGCCGCGGCCCGAGCCTGGATGCGCCACCAGGAAGTCTGCGCCGAGCGTGACCGCTCGCACCAGCTCATCGCGAAACGCCTGAATCGAGCGCACCCGCAGAATCGGGTCGGCTGAAGCTAGATTAATCAGGTAATTGTCATGGACCACCAGAGGCCCGAGCTGCAGCTCGGCGCGCCGGGCACGGAAGCGCGCCGCGTCCGCCTCGGCAATGCGGCTGCCCGAACCGCGGGACCACATCCGCGGGCTAAGCGAAAAGATTTGTAGGGCGTTGCAGCCGAGTTTATGAGCCGAATCGAGCGACTGCGCAATGTCGCCGGCAATGGAAGTGTGGATGCCGATCCGAATGCTGCCGTCCATCCACTGAGGTGCCTGGGGGGGCTGAGGAGCTTCAGGGCGGTATTCGTCGGCGATGTCGTAGACTGGTTCGGAGGTGTGTTGCGGGTCTGCCATTCCCTCAGCTGATTGGCCAGGGTTCGATAAACTCGACATTCTAACGGATGCGCCGGACTTCCGCAAACGGCTTGCGGCGTGTGCCGGCTCAAGTTGCTCCTAACGGGCGGTTTGCAGTAAACTCTACGTTTCGTCTCATACTATCGGCAATCGCAGGGACACCCGCCTCCGCGGGCCATCCGCGTGTATCGGCTCGAGGACTACCCATGCTGGTTGTCATGCAGGCCCACGCCACCGAAGAGCAGATCCGCGCCGTTTGCCAGCGGATCGAGGCGCTCGGTTTCAAGGCCCATCCCATCCCGGGCTCGACGCGCACGGCCATCGGCATCACCGGCAATACCGGCGAGGTGGACCTGGGCTCGGTGGAGTCCATGCCCGGAGTGGTGGAATGCATCCCGGTCAGCAAGCCCTACAAGCTGGTCAGTCGCGACATCAAGGAAGATGACACGGTCATCCGCATCGCCACGCCATCGGGCGAGGTGGAGATCGGCGGCGCGGCGGTCGCGCTGGTGGCCGGCCCTTGCGCCATCGAAGACCGCGAGCAGGCGCTGGCGATCGGCAAGCAGGTGGCCCGAACGGGCGTGCGGCTGTTCCGCGGGGGCGCTTACAAACCGCGCACCTCGCCTTACAGTTTCCAGGGAATGGGCGAGCCGGGGCTGAAGATCCTCGCCGAGGTGCGCGAGCAATGCGGGCTGGGGATCGTCACCGAAGCGGTGGACAACGAAAGTCTCGACCTGGTCGAGCGGTACGCCGACGTCATTCAGATCGGCGCACGCAACATGCAGAATTTCTCGCTGCTGAAGCGCGCCGGGCGGGCGCGCAAGCCGGTGTTGCTCAAGCGCGGCATGTCGGCCACGCTCGATGAATTCCTTATGGCCGCGGAGTATATCCTCTCCGAAGGCAACTACAACGTCATGCTGTGCGAGCGCGGAGTGCGCACTTTCGCCGACCACTCGCGCAACACGCTGGACTTGAGCGTCATTCCGGCGGTCAAGCGCCGCAGCCACCTGCCCATTCTGGTGGACCCCAGCCACGGCACCGGGTGGCGCCACAAGGTGTTGCCGCTATCGCGGGCGGCGGTGGCCGCGGGGGCCGACGGCTTGCTGGTCGAAGTGCACCATCAGCCTGACCGCGCCCTCTCCGACGGCATGCAGTCCATCCTGCCCGAGGAGTTGCAGCAGCTCACCGACGAAGTCCGGCAAATCGCCGCCGTGCTCCACCGCACGCTGAACTGAGCGAAGAGAGATCGGCTAGGGGCGTCCGCCGCGGCCGGCACCGCTTCGCTGCAACCGAATGACACGCAAGCTCAATTTCCGCTTCGCCTTGGCAGGGATGGTCCTGCTCGCAGGCGCCGCGGTACAAATCGTCCGAGAGCACCGGCCCTCGATGCTGCGTCCCGGCCTGCGCTTGTGCGCCTACGTGGCGAGCGCTGCCGATGGCAGCGTGACCGTGGTTGACCTGGTGCGGCTCGCCGCCACGCGCAACATCTCTGTCGGCCCGGCGCCGTCAGGATTGCGCGCGCACCCTACCCGCAAAGAGATCTGGGGAGTGAGCACCGAGGGCGGCTACGTCTGGCTCATCGACGCTCCAAACGACCAGGTCGCCGCCCGCATCCCAGTCGGTGCCGCGCCCTTTGCGCTTGATTTCTCGCCCGACGGCAGCCGTGCGTACGTTGCCGCTTCCGGCGCCTCGAGCGTGGTCGCAATTGATTGTCAGACGCGGCAGGTGGTCGCGCGCGCCCGCACAGGGCGCCGGCCGTGGCTGGCCCGGGTCACGCCGGACGGGCGGTTGGTGCTGGTGCCCAACCGCGACGACAACACCGTCACGCTGTTTAATGCCGCAACGCTCGAGCAGGTCGCGACCATCCCTGTCGCCAGCCACCCGGAACAAGTCGTCGTCCGGCCCGACAGCTCGACGGCGTTTGTCTCTGCCGCAGGCTCGAACCAGATCTCCGTAGTAGACCTGGTTCAACGCGTCCTTCTGGTTAATCTGCCTGTCGCGGGCGCCCCGGGTGAGCTGATCCTCAAGCCCGATGGAGGCGAGCTCTACGTGACCGCTCCGGAATCGCACGGTCTCGAGATCGTGAATACCTGGACGACCGAAGTGGCCGAATCCATGCTCCTCGGGTCGGCGCCGTCCCATGGGGTGCTCACCGCTGACGCCCAATGGCTCTACGTCTCTGACTCGGCGGCGGGTCGGGTGATGCCAGTCTGGATCGAGGCGCGGCGGATGTCACGGCCAATTCCGGTCGGGCAATCTCCAGGCGTGTGCCGCCTGGACCCGGGTGAAGATCTGCTGCTGGTGGTCAACGAGGGTTCGAACGACCTGGCCGTGGTCCGCGTCCGCACGCAGAGCCTGCTCACCATGATTCATGTCGGCCAGCATCCCCGCGACATCGCCATCAAGCTATTCTAGCGCCTCCGAGCCGCGGCTCCGCCCCACAGAGCAGAAAAGAGGTTCGAACCGATTTTCTGGACAGGTGACGACTGCATCGAAGCGAGGCTAACGGGGTGCGTGGACTGATTCGCGTTGCCCCACGGCCGAACGTGACGCCGCAGCGAGCTAGGGGCTGGTGAGGCGAAGAACGGAGCCGCTGTAATCCACCACGTACACCTCGCCGGCCAAATCCTGGCCGAATGAGCTGATATTGCGGCCGGTCATCAGCCCCAGCGAGCGCGTAAAGGTGCCGGGCGAGGTCTCCTGCAGGATCCAGATCCTGCCACTGCCGAAATCGCCCATCAGGTATGCGCCCACCAGTTGCGGGATGGCCGTGCCGCGGTAGACGTAGCCACCGATGACCGCATCACCTTCGCTGTGGTCGTACTCGGCGATGGGCAGGATCAGCCCGGCCATGTTGCAGCCGCTCGAGGGATTGAAGCAGTGCGCCCCTTCCATGACGTTCCAGCCAAAGTTGCCGCCGCGAACGATCAGATCAATCTCTTCAAAGCGGTCCTGGCCGACGTCGGCGCAAAACAGCCGGTTGGTATTGCCGCGGTCAAACGAGAAGCGCCAGGGGTTGCGCAGCCCGTACGCCCAGATTTCCGGCAGGCCGCCACCGGCGGCGAAGGGATTGTCGGGCGGGATGCCGTACTGTTGGGCGCCGCTGGTCGCATTCACGTCAATGCGAAGCATCTTGCCGAGCAGCGTCTGTAAGCTCTGCCCGTTGCCCAGCGGGTCGCCCCCGCTACCACCGTCGCCCAGTCCGATGTAGAGGAAACCATCAGCGCCGAAGACCAATTGCCCGCCCTTGTGGTTCGAGAAGGGCTGATTGACAGTCAACAGGACGTGCTCGCTCGAGGGGTCCACCTGGTTCGGGTCCAACGACGATGCCGAGTATTCGGCGATGATGGTCTGGGTCTGCCCGCTCGAATTGCGCACGTAATTAACATAAAAGAGGCGGTTCTGGCGGTAGTTGGGATGAAAAGCCAGTCCGAGCAGGCCCTGTTCGCCGCCGAACAGCACCCTGCTTCGGATATCGAGAAATGCCGCCGGAAGTACGGCGCCCGCCTGGATGATTCGAATCGTGCCCGCCTGCTCAACGACGAAGAAGCGGTTGGTGCCGTCATTGGGCTGCTGGAAATCCACGGGATTGCTCAACCCCGTCACCACGGTCGTGAGCGAGAGCGACGGCACCGCGCCGGACGGCCCGGGATTCGAGATCGTGCTCGAGCCTGTGCCGCTACAGCCTCCTGCCAGTACCGCAATGGCCAGCGACACCATCGTCAGGATTCCGCAGAATAATTTTCTGTGGCTGTGCATGACTTGAATAGCTTACTTGCGCGATGGTTTTTTGTAAAACGCTCCGATGGGAACTATTCCTATCAAGTCCCGGGCCAGGCGAAGGTTTCCGCGCCGAGCTTCACTTCCAACCAGCCTTCGGCCGGCAGCACGTCCACCGGCAGACCACCCTGCCAGAGCGCGATGCTCAGCGCCAGCGAATTACGCCCGCCAAGCTTCAGCATTTTCCGGGCAATGCCCAGTTCCAGGATCTTGTCGAACGCCGCCGTCACCAGCTCATCCGGCCCCAGCACGCAGAAGTCCCTCGACTCTATCAGACATCCGGCCAGCCGGCCCCCCTCGAGGCGTGCCACCAAGCGTAGCTCTTCCTCGGCACGCAGGGTGACGCGGAATTCCGAGTCGCGCATCTCCGTCAGCGCGTCCGGAAAGGCGTCCACACGCACGTATAAAAACTGCTCGTCGAAGCCGTAGCGCAACTCGTGGAGGAAATATGTCCGGCCGTGCATGGCGCTGCGGCGCCGGTCGGCGGAGTACAGGCCCGCTCCCAGCCACTCGAAGTAAGACGTCTCGCGGCCGTCCACGCGTACGTGGAGATACGCCGAGGGCGGCGCCACCACGGCGCGTTCGGGCTGCCGCTTGATCGGTTCGGCCAGCTCATCGGGCGCCTCGGCGCCCAACGAGACGTAGATCTCGGTGAGGTGCTTACGGTAGAGCGCATCGAACTCGGCGTCGTTCGCTGAGCTGTGCTCCGGACCGTACCACCAACACCAGTCGCTGCCCTCAGCCGCCAGCACCGCCTCGTACGCCGCCCCGAGCTGCTGCTCGGTTGGCGCGTCAGCACGCCCTGCTGCCCGGCTCTCCTGGGCCCGGCCATAAAACGCTCGCGCCTCGCGCAGCAGCTCCCACGCAGCTACGTCCTCGCGGTCACCGATCCACACGTCAAAATTCGCATTGATCCACGATGCTGGGAAAATGTGCTCGATCGCTGGGATCTCGCCCCCCGCCGCGAGCGCCTCGCTGGCCGTCAGAGCACGGATGTCACCATCGCTTTCGAGGCGGCGGTAAAATTGCCGCAGGAATTCGCGGCCGTTGCCGGGGTAATACTCCCAGGCGTTCTCGCCGTCCAGGATGATGGCCACGGTGAGCGGTCGCCCCATCTGGACCCGCTCGCCCAGGGCGCGGATGCGGCGGTGCAGGTCCTCGGCCGCGGCCCCAGCGTCCATGCGGCTGTATACGAACCCGATCAGGTCCGAAAGGAAGTGGTCGCGGAAGAAGCCGGTGATCTCGCGGTTGCCCAGCCGAACCTGCACCGGCGAGTAGAGACGGTCGGCGTTGGCAGGAACGCCCGCGGCGTCGCGGCCAAACCCGATCCCCAGCGTGCGGCCCAAGACCCCTTCGTCGGTGGCAAACCACCGGAAGCCGAGCTCGGCGGCGAGGCCCAACGCCTGTTCGGAAACAGAGCCCTCGGACGGCCACAGCCCCGCCGGCGCCTGTCCGAAGACCCTTTCGTGATAGCGCTTTGCGCGGAGCAATTGCTCGCGGGCGTCTTCAGGATGGCAGAACGGCGGCTGGGGCAGGGGCGTCGAGGGATTGGCCGTCCGGGCGATGTCGGTATCGCACAGCAGGGGGAGGATGGGGTGGTAGAAGGGCGTGGTTGAAATCTCGATCTGGCCGCGCCCGGCGGCCGAGCGGTATTCGGGGAGCACCAGTCCCAGCAGCTCCAGTTGCTTGGCCCGCAGCTGCTCCTTGTCCTGCTCGGTGAAGTCGGCGCCTTTTCGCGAAAGCCGCGAGACCACCGGGTCGCTGGCGAGCCAGGTCTCGTCCATCCAAGCCAATTGCGAAAGAATCTGGAGGTCGCGCCAGTCGCGAGGCCCGAAGTTTGCGGCGAGTGACTCACCGCCCGGCGCTTGGGACCATTCGAAGAGCTCGACGTACCGCAGCCAGCGGCGCAGCAGGTTGTCCCGATTCACCTGAAAGGCGCGGGAGAGAGTCTCTTCTTTCTCTTCGGCGGTCAGCTCCGCGGCGGGGCGCAGCGCCAGACTGAACCACGACTCATCGAACCGCCCGCTGGCGTATTCTTCAAGCTGCGCGCCCAGCGACGGCACCACGTTGAAAGTGGCATGCACACCCGGGAACTCCTCGAGCAGCTTCACCATGCCCCAGTAGTCCTTTAGCGCGTGCAGCCGCGTCCAGGGCAGCACGTACCGCCCGGTCGAAGGGTCGCGGTACTCCGGCTGGTGCATGTGCCAGAGCAGGACCAGGTGAACTCGGTTCATCCGGCCAGAGTCTCCCGTGGGGCTGCTCGCCCCGTGCTAGAATAGCAGGCCCAAGCGATGCGCATCATCGATCGCTACATCTACCGGCAAGTTTTTTCTCACGCCCTGCTGGGCTTGGCCGTTTTCACCTTCGTCTTCTTCGTCCCGCAATTGATGCGCCTGATGGAGCTGGTTGTGCTCCACTCCGGTTCGCCGGGCAGCGTGGCCCTGCTCTTTCTCACCATCTTCCCCGCGTTGCTACCGTACACTCTGCCCATGGCCGTGCTGGCCGGCATTCTGATCGGCCTGGGGCGCATGTCAGCCGACAGCGAGCTGATTGCACTCAACGCTCTGGGCATCGGCCTCCGCCGGTTACTGCTGCCAATCGGCGTTCTCGCTCTCGGCGCTGGCTTGCTCACCCTGGCCATGACGCTGTGGCTGGGACCTGCGGCCGTGCACACGTTGCACGCGCTCGAAGATCGCCTGCGCGCCAGCCAGGCCTCCATTCAGGTGCAACCGCGGGTCTTCGACGAGCGCTTCCCGCCCATGGTCCTCTACATCCAGGATGTCGAGGCCGTGGCGACCCGCTGGCACGGCGTATTATTGGCGGAATCGACCGCGGAGAACGGTTCACGGCTCACGTTGGCGGAGGAAGCCATTGTAATTGCCGATCGCGAGCAGGGCAAGCTGGAGTTTCATCTGCGCCAGGGCAGCACGCACGAGTACTCGCGCCGCGAACCCGAGCGCTACTCGGTGACCACCTTTGGGCAAAGTGATTGGCCGGTGGAAGTGTCCGACTTCTCAACCCCGCGAAACGTCCCGCGTGCCAATACGGAACGCTCCCTTGCCGAGTTGCTCGCTGAGGGCGAGCCGAACTGGCGGCAAGCGCGGGTGGAGGCACACCGCCGTCTGGCGCTTCCTGTCGCCTGCCTGGTGTTTGCTCTGGTGGCTGTGCCGCTGGGGGCGCGCCCACGTCGCGGCGGCCGCGTCTCGGGCTTTCTGGTGGCCCTGATGCTGATCAGCGGGTATTACTTGGTGCTCGTCGGCGGTGCTGGCCTCGCCCGCCAGGGCAGTCTCGCGCCTGCAGCGGGCATGTGGGCTGCCAACTTGCTGACCGGCCTGCTGGGCTTGGTTTTGCTCCCGCGAATGGAGCAGACCCACGGGGATGGACTGCTGGTGCGCTCGGCCGCTGTTCTGGCTCGCTGGCGACACCGCGGCAAGTCTCGGCCGACCGCACGCCCCGCAGCGCAGAATGTCGTCCCCATCGGGCCGGCAAGCTCGCGGCGTGCGGCGCCGCCCTTTCGTCTCGGGCGCGCCTGGGGCTTTCTCCAGTTGATGGACCTGTACCTGCTCCGCAATTTCTTCTTCTATTTTTTCCTGTTGCTAGCTGGATTCATCCTGGTGTTTGAGACGTTCACCTTCTTTGAGCTGCTCGACGATATTGCGCGCCATCGCGCCCCCTTCATCGTAGTGGCCAACTACTTCCGCTACCTGGTACCGCCCCTTGCCTATCAACTGGCGCCGCTGGCGGGTCTGGTGGCCGTGCTGATCACTCTCGGTGTGATGACCAAGAATAACGAAATCGTGGCCTTCAAGGCTGGCGGGGTGAGTCTCTACCGGCTTGCATTGCCACTGCTGGCCGCGGGCGTGGTCCTGGCCGGGGCGTTGCTTATGCTCGACGACACCTACTTGCCTCGCGCCAACCAGCGCCAGATGGCCTTGCGCAACCAGATTAAGGGCCGCCCCGCGCAGACCTTCTATCAGCCGAGTCGCCAGTGGATCTTTGGCGAAGCCTTCAAGGTGTACAACTACGAGCTGTTCGACCCCGACCGCAGCCTGTTTGGCGGCCTCAGCGTCTTCGAGCTGGATCCGGTCACCTTCCAGATGCGCCGGCGCGTCTTCGCCAGCCGCGCTCACTGGGAAGAGCAGCAAAAGACCTGGATCCTCGAATCGGGCTGGGTGCGCGACTTCCAGGGGCGCAGCGTCGCGGGCTACGACCCTTTTCTTGTCACCGCGCTCCCCGAGCTCACCGAGCCTCCCAGCTATTTCAACCGCGAGGTGCGCCAGTCCTCACAGATGAACTGGCGCGAGCTGCGCCAATACATCCGCGGCCTCCAGCAGGCGGGTTTCGACGTGGCGCGACTCTCGGTGCAGTGGCACAGGAAGCTGGCCTTCCCTCTGATCGCGCCGATCATCGCTCTGCTGGCGATTCCGTTTGCGTTCCTGGTGGGCACCCGCGGGGCGGTCGGCGGGTTGGCGCTCGGCGTGGCTATCGCCATCGTCTACTGGGGCGCCTCGGCGTTATTTGAGGCCATGGGCGCCTACGGGCAACTGCCGCCGCTGTTAGCGGGTTGGGCGCCCGACGGCATCTTCGGCTTTCTCGGCCTGTATTTCTTCCTGAAAATGCCGACATAGGTAGTGGACCGAAGCTCGCCGCGTCGCTGGACACCTGCTGGCCTACGTGGACGCTTTGCTGCAGCGAAATCATATTCAAGAAGCCGTCTGTACAATCTTGCACACTGCGACGGACCCAGATCCGCAAAACTGTGCCGGGAAATAGGTTGGGGAAACGGCCTGAGGGTGCAACAGCAGCTTCACTCTCCTGCCGCTTGTGTTTTGAATTCTCCCCGGCAGAAGAGGATTACAGACTTTCCATTTTGGGCTCGTGCAGGTGGTGTTTGATGTGTTCGCTGAACCCCAGGCATTCGCCAGCTCCCGTGCAAGAGTCGGGCCGCCGTCGGAGGTAACCCGCGCTTCACGGAAAACAACCTTCCACGAGTTAAGTACAGGCCAGGGGTATATTGCAGATGGTAATTATGCACTCGGGAGTTGTTCAGCATGGACAGTTGCCGCTCGGCCTCGCCGGACACCTTCGCCCTTATCTGCGCCCAAGTGTCTGATTTTGCATGCAGTTTTCAACCATTTTGGACACAAAATTGGACACAAGAAAACGTTAAGTATTCAGCCCAGCGCGGGTAAAGGCAGGGGGGTATACTGTCATCGTCGGCAAGCAAGGTGTGAACCTCGCCCAGAAGATCGACGTTCGTCGCTCAAACCGGAGCACGACTTTTAACCCTCGCTCTCTACTCCGCCAGCAATCGGTGGACAAACTGGACAGCCATGGAACCATCGCCCACGGCCGCGGCAACGCGTTTCAAGCTTCCCGCACGGATGTCCCCGACCGCGAACACCCTGGGAACGCTCGTTTCGAGCAGGTAAGGGGGTCGGTGAAGGTGCCAGTCGCCTCCAAGGTCCGGGCCTGTCCTGATGAACTGCTGGGCGTCGAGTGCCAGGCATCCCCCGAGCCACGACGTGTTGGGGTTCGCGCCGGTCATTACGAACAGGTGCCGAATCTCGTGGATTTCGGTCTTTCCCGTCTCTGCATTTCGCCAGCGAATACGCTCCAGGTGCTCGTCGCCTTCGAGCGCCACCACTTCTGTCCTAGTCTCGAGAGTGATCGTCGGGCTGGCTTCAATCCGGGAAATCAAATATCGCGACATGGTTTCGGCGAGCCCTGGCCGGCGAACCAGCAGATAGACGTGCTTGGTGATCCCCGCGAGGAAGACCGCTGCTTGGCCGGCGGAGTTTCCTCCTCCGACGATGGCCACCTCCTCGCCGCCGCACAGCTGGCCTTCCACTTGCGTCGCGCCGTAGTAGATGCCGACGCCTTCGAACTGCGCGAGGTTCGGCAGATCCAGTTTTCGATATTGCGCGCCCGCCGCCACGATGATGCTGTGGCCCTGCACGGATCCTCCATCGTCGAGTTCGACCGTGTACGGCGTGCGCTCGCACTTGAGCCCGCGGGCGGTGCGAGCGACCGCGATCTGCGCCCCGAACCTTTCCGCCTGCACGAATGCGCGGCGGGCGAGATCCTGCCCGGAAATCCCCGCGGGGAAACCCAGGTAGTTTTCGATTCGCGAGCTCGTTCCCGCTTGCCCGCCCGGCGCGTCGCTCTCCACCACTAGCACATTCAGCCCCTCGGACGCTCCGTACACCGCCGCGGCCAGCCCGCTCGGCCCCGCGCCGACCACAATCAGGTCGTACACTTCGCCCTCATTGATTCCCGCATTCAACCCGAAGCAGGCGGCCGCTTGCGAGTTGCTGGGATTTCGCAGCACCAGATCGCCGCGGCAGATCAGCACCGGAATGTCCGCAACGCGAATCTCGAAATGGTCGAGCACCGTCTGGATGTCGGGATCGCGCTCCACATCGAGATACGTATGAGGATGCCCATTGCGCGTGAGGAACTCGCGCAGACGCAGCGTGTCGCCGGAATGGCTCGATCCGATCAGCACGGCGTCGCCTACGGAGTGGGAGATCAGGTACACGCGGCGCAGCATGAACGCGCGCAAGAAAATCTCGCCGAGCCCGGCATCCGTCTGCATAATGCGCCGCAGATTCGCCCGGCCGATTTCCAGCAGCGCGCTCGCTTCGCGCGCCCGGCATCGCACCAGGCTGCGCCGGCCCGAGAGCTGCGACACTTCGCCGGTGAACATCCCGCTGCCAAGCACGGCGACGACAGCTTCCCCAGCGCTCGAAATTCCGACGAGTTCGATGCTGCCTTCCAAAACGACGAAGACGCTGTGATGCGCGTCTCCCCGCTCGAAAAGGATTTCGCCCGGCCGCGCCTGCCGCTGCTCGCCGAATGCCGCAACCCGCGCCATCTGCGCGTCATTCAGCTTGGGGAACATCTGGTCGAATGATTCGGGAGTTTCCGCCATCGCCTTTCCAGAATGACTTCCTCAACATAACACGGCCATGGTCCGGCGCGCTGCGGACGCCTCCTTGCCCTGTTGGCCTTCTTCAGATTCTTACTTTACATCGATACCTGGCAATCCAGCATCTAGGTCTCACGCTGGCAATGAAAAGACGTTCAGTGTGTTTGTTCCAAAAAGCGTCGCGCGAACGGGGCCGTAAGCCCCCTTGATTCAATCTCAAGGTTGCCCCACGGTCCTCTGCCGAAACCACATCCTTACGGCCAGGGGGTTCTCCGTGGTCATGCACCTGAAGGGAAAACCGCCATTGTCGAGTGGCACACAATTCGCCAGATTGTGCGTAGTCGCCGTATCTTGCGAGTGGAGTTGCCCCCTTGGCCTCAGGGCCGAAGCTCGGGAGAGTGTCAAAACCCCATGCTTACAGCCAGGGGTTCTCCAGAGTCATGATCGCGGCTAAAGCCAATGTAGCGGCCAGTGCTACTGCGTGTCGCAGACTTTGACGGATGGGCTCGACGCCTTGGGTCCCGCGATTCCTTCGCGGGGCACAAGCGAGCGAATCTTCTGAATCACCAGGTCAATCCCTACGTCGTTGTAGCCACCCTCAGGGATGATCATGTCGGCATAGCGCTTGGAGGGCTCGATGAACTCCAGATGCATTGGCCGGACGGTTGTCATATACTGTTGCACAACTGACTCAACCGTGCGTCCGCGCTCGCGGATGTCGCGCTCGAGCCGCCGGATGAACCGCAGGTCGGCGTCGGTATCCACAAAAATCTTGATGTCCATCAGATCGCGCAGCGCCCGATTCTCGAAGATCAAGATGCCCTCGATGATCAGGGCCGGCCGCGGCTCCAGGCGCAGGGTTTGCGGCAGGCGCCGGTGCTGGGTGAAGTCATAAACGGGCCGCTCGATGGAATGGCCGTCACGCAGCCGGCCGACGTGCTCGACCAACAGCGGGGTGTCCATCGAGTCGGGATGGTCGAAGTTCTGCTTGGCGCGCTCATCAAGCGGCAGGTCCGGCAGGTCTTTATAGTAATGGTCTTGTTGCAGAATCAGAACGCTTTCCTCGGATAGCGCGGCGATGATGCGATCGGTGATGGTGGTCTTGCCCGAGCCTGTGCCGCCGCAAATGCCGATCACCAACCGACGAACGCTCACGGGTGCTCCGTTCAGTGTCTCTCCGCTCTTTTCGATTTCTTGGACTTCTTCGACGCTTTCTCCTCGATCACCGCCTGGGCGGCGGCCAGCCGGGCAATTGGCACGCGGAAGGGTGAGGCGCTGACGTAGTCCATTCCCACCTGGTGGCAGAATTTCACGCTGGCGGCGTCGCCGCTGTGCTCGCCGCAGATTCCGATCTCGAGCTTCGGCCGCGTCGCCCGCCCGCGCTCGATAGCCCATTTGACGAGCATGCCCACGCCGGCGGTATCGATGGACTGAAACGGATCCGTCGCAAAAATGGCGGCCTTATCCGGATCTACATAGTCCGGGAGAAACCGCCCGGCGTCGTCCCTCGAAAGCCCCATGACGGTCTGCGTCAAATCATTTGTGCCGAAGGAGAAGAACTCCGCCACCTCTGCCACCTCATCTGCCAGCAGCGCTGCCCGCGGCAGCTCAATCATCGTACCCACCAGGTAGTGTAGCTTCACGGCCGATCTCTCGATAATCATGTCGGCGACGCTTCGCGTCGCGTCTACCAGGATTTGCAACTCCTTTCGATCCAAGGTAAGGGGGTGCATAATCTCAGGTAATACTTTAATGTTTTCCGCCTGGCATTCAATCGCCGCTTCGATGATGGCGCGGACCTGCATCTCCAAGATCTCCGGATAGGTGATGGCCAAACGGCAGCCGCGGTGGCCCAGCATGGGATTGGCTTCGCGGAGCTGCTCAACCCGGCGCGCCACCACCTCAACATCCACGCCGATCTTGCGCGCCAACTCCTGCTGCTTCTCGGGATCGTGTGGCACGAATTCGTGCAGCGGAGGATCAATCAGCCGGATGACCACGGGAAGGCCGTTCATGACCTTAAACAGCCCGATAAAATCGCGCCGCTGGAACGGCAGCAGCTTCTCGAGCGCTTTGCGGCGCGCTTCCTTGTCATCGGCCACGATCATTTCCTGGATGGCAAGCTGCCGCTCGGCGCTGCGCTCGGGCTGCTCAAAATCCTTGAAGAACATGTGTTCTGTGCGGCAGAGGCCGATGCCTTCGGCACCCATTTCAAGGGCTTTGCGCGCGTCGTGAGCAGTATCAGCGTTGGCGCGCACGCCTAGCCGGCGAATCTGGTCGGCCCATCCAAGCATCGTGCTGTAGGCGGGCGGCAGCTCGGGAGTTACCAGAGCAATTTCGCCTTCATAGACCGCGCCTTCGCCGCCGTCAAGCGTGATCCAGTCGCCTTGGCGCACGACGCGGCCATTAGCGCGCATGCGCTTCGCGGCGTAGTCAATGTCGATCTCCTCGCAGCCCACCACGCAGCACTTCCCCCAGCCGCGAGCAACCACCGCGGCGTGGCTGGTCTTGCCGCCGCTAGCGGTCAAAATGCCCTGGGCAACGAACATCCCGCCCACATCCTCCGGGCTGGTCTCGCGACGCACCAGAATGACCTTCTGCCCCTGTCGGGCCCACTCTTCGGCCTCCTCTGCGGTGAAGACGACCTTACCCACTGCGGCGCCTGGAACGGCGTTGATACCGCCGGCCAGCCGCCGCTTGGCGAGATCAGCGCGGGGCACCGCCTGGTCAATCACCGGATAGAACAGGCGCTCGATGTCTTCGGACTTAACGCGCAGCAATGCCTCTTCCCTGCTGATCAAGCCCTCGCGCTCCATGTCCACGGCCATCTTGAAGGTTGCCGCCGGGGTGCGCTTGCCGACCCGCGTCTGCAGCATGTAGAGCTTGCCGTTCTCGACGGTAAACTCCATGTCCTGCATGTCGCGGTAATGCGTCTCCAGCAACCGGCGGACACGTTCAAGTTGTTTATAAACTTTCGGCATGCGCCGGGCCATGGCCGCAAGCGGCATCGGCGTGCGGATGCCCGCCACCACGTCTTCGCCCTGTGCGTTGAGCAGGAAATCGCCGTAAAAAATTGGTTCACCGGTCGAGGGGTCGCGGGTGAAGCAGACTCCCGTGCCCGATTTTTCTCCCGTATTGCCGAAGACCATTTGCACGATGTTGACGGCCGTACCGAGTAGCCCGGAGATTTTCTCGACCCGGCGGTAGGTCACCGCCTTCTCCGCCATCCACGACTCAAACACCGCGCCGATTGCGCCCCAGAGCTGTTCCTGCGGGTCCTCGGGAAACTCCTTGCCGGTCTTGCTGCGGAAGTGAGCCTTGTACTCGGCCACCAGGTCGCGCCAGCCGGCGGCGGTGACTTCGGTGTCGTCCTTGACCCGCAAACGCGCTTTCAGCGCGCGCAGCTTGGCCTCGAGCTCCTCTTTCGCCAGCCCGATCACCACGGTCGAATACATCTGCACGAAGCGACGATAGGCGTCGTATGCGAACCGCTCGTTCTTGGTATTGCGGGCCAGCGCCGCCACCGAGCCTTCGTTCAAGCCGAGGTTGAGAATGGTTTCCATCATCCCCGGCATGGAGCGCGCCGAGCCAGAGCGCACGCTCACCAGCAACGGATCGTTGGCGTCGCCAAGCTTCTTCCCGGTGACGCGCTCGAGCCGGCGCAAATTCGACTGCACCTGAGCCGCAAGGTCCCGGGGGTATTTCCGGCTGTGCTTGAAGTAATAGTCGCAAGCCTCGGTTGTGATTGTGAACCCGGCCGGCACCGGCAGGCCGATGCGGGTCATCTCCGCCAGACCAGCGCCCTTGCCGCCGAGCAGGTCCTTCATTTCGCCGCTGCCCTCAGCCCGACCCGCACCAAAAAAGTAGACGTATCTCACGAGACTCCTCGCATCACAAAACTGTCAGCCAAAGATTGCTCGTTGTCGGCGCGCCGACTCAGTCCGCGCCTGACTTTACGCACTTAAAGTAACACTTGATGCCAAAGCTTAACGCGACTCTCGCGTCGCGATCTCCGAGAAATCGGCGATGGTCGAAAACTCGCGCAGCAATTCCGCAAGCATGGTCAGTCGGTTCCGGCGTACGGCTTCTTCCTCGGCCATCACCATCACCTCGTCGAAGAACTCGTCCACCGCCGGCCGCAACTCGGCGACTACCTGCAAAGCTTCCCGATAGCTGCCCGCGCGTTTGTGTTCGCCCGCTTGTCGGGCAACGCGCCCTGCCGCGGTGTGCAGCCGCTTCTCAGCCTCCTCGGAAAACAGCTCCGGACGCACTGCCGGCAAACGCCAGGATTGCGCCGGGCCGGCCTTCTCCAGGATCTTGCGAATGCGCTTGAAGGACACCGCCAGCGGCTCAAAATTCTTTGTCCGGCGGATCAGCTTGAGAGCCTCGAGGCGCTTGAGGGCGTCAACCAGGTCGTCGGTGCCGGCCGCCAGCGCCGCATTGACCTCATCGTAGGCGAAGCCTTGGCGCTCGCGCAGGATATACCGGGCGCGGTCCACCAGGAATTCAAGCACTTGCTTTTGAACTTTCGCCGAGGCTTCGAGCTTCGGCGGGTGCAGGTGCAAGGCGCGCGCCGCTGCGGCAATCGCCGCGGAGACCGAAAGCGGGAGTTGTCGCTCGAGCAGGATTTTCACCACACCGAGCGCCGCCCGCCGCAGCGCAAAGGGATCGCTCGAGCCGGTGGGGACCATGCCCACTGCGAAACACCCGACCATGGAATCGAGCTTGTCCGCGAGGGCCACGGCGCAGCCGGTAAGGTTGCGGGGGATCGCTTCGTCCAGGCCCACGGGACGGTAGTGGTCGTAAACGGCCCAGGCTACTTCTTCAGGTTCTCCTTGAGCTTTTGCATACAGCCCGCCAACGATGCCTTGCAGCTCGGTGAACTCGCGCACCATTTCGGTGGCCAGGTCGCACTTGGCAAGCTCCGCGGCGCGGTCGGCCCCGGCCACGCTGGCCTGGTGAATGCCTGCGCCAAACCACTGCTCGGCGAGCCAGCGTGCCAGCCAGCGTGTTCGTTCGACTTTGTCGCGGTAGCTGCCGAGCCGCGACTCGTAGGTCACGTGCGCGAGCCTTGGGAGGTAGTCGGCCAGCCGACATTTCTGATCCGTCTCCCAAAAGAAACGCGCGTCGGCAAAGCGCGCCCTTAACACTCGCTCGTGACCCGCGCGCACCAACCCCGCCCGGTCGCGGTCGAGATTGATCACGGCCAGGAATTGTGGTGCCAGCTCGCCGCTCGAACGCTCCACGGCGAAGTATTTCTGGTGGTCGCGCATCACCGTAATCAGGATCTCTTCAGGCAGCTCGAGATATTCCTGGTCGAAATTACCGAGGATGACGCTGGGATATTCATTCAGATAGGTGACCAGGTCCATCAGGGTGGCGTCCTGGTGGACACGAAGGCCCTTGTGAGCGGTGAGCGCCCGGATTTCGCGTTCGATCTTGCGGCGACGCTCTTCTGGCCGCAACAGCACGAAGTTGGCCCGCAGCTTCCGCTCAAAGTCCCGCGTGCCGCCGATGACTATCCGGGGCTTCCCGAGGAAGCGGTGTCCTGCCGACTCCCTTCCGGCCTCGACCCCGGCGAGCTCGAAGTGGATGGTCTTGCCGCCCAGCAGCGCCACAATCCAGCGGATTGGCCGGGCGAACCGCGGCCCGTTGGCTCCAGTCCAGTACATGCTTTTCGGCCAGGGAATTTCCTGGATGGCTCTCGGCAATACCTCGCCGAGAATTTCAGAAGCTGATCGGCCGGGTATCACCTGTCGAGCCGTGACGTAATCCCCTTTCGGTGTCGCAACGATCTGAAGCGTTGACACTGGCACACCCTGCCGGGCCGCGAAGCTCTCAGCGGCCTTGGTGGGCCGGCCGGCCGCATCGTAGGCCACTGATTTCGGCGGGCCGGTGAATTCGCGGCTAGCATCAGGCTGGCGCAGACGGACCACGGGCGCCATCGCCACCAGCCGCCGCGGCGCCCCGAACGCCTCGATCTTTGCGCCTTCGAGCAGGTTTTCTGTAGTCAGATATTTCTCAAGCGTCACTTGAAGTTCTTCTGCCGCATGCGCGATCATGGCCGCGGGGATCTCTTCGCAACCGATCTCGAGCAGGAAGTCCGCATTGGTCTCCCCGCTCATGCCTGCCCCGAGGCCGCGGAGTGGTTCAGCAGAATTGCACGCTGGGCGAGATAGTACTCGGCCACCCGGCAGGCAAGCTGCCGAACGCGCCCGATCAGCGTGGCGCGCTCGGTGGTGGAGATGGCGCCACGAGAATCCAGCAGGTTGAACACGTGCGAGCACTTCAAGACCAGATCGTAGGCGGCAAGGAGTGGGAAGCGCGTCTTTTCGCCGGCTGGCGTATCGGGAAATGCGGCCAGCAGCCGTTCGGCTTCCTTTTCGTACAGCTCAAACAGCTTTCGAGCAGTTGTGGCATCGGCCCGCTCGAAGCTGTAAACAGAAAACTGCTGTTCCTCAGCCAGGCGGACCTCCCCATAGGTATGATCCTCTGACCACCGCAGGTCGAAGACGTTGTCCACGCCCTGCAGGAAGGCCGCAATGCGCTCGAGGCCATAGGTCAGTTCGACCGAGACCGGGTCCAGGTTCACTCCTCCGCACTGCTGGAAGTATGTGAACTGGGTGATCTCCAGGCCGTCGAGCAGGACCTGCCAGCCGATGCCCCAGGCACCCAGGGTGGGTGATTCCCAATTGTCTTCCTCGAAGCGGATGTCGTGCTCGCGCAGATTGATGCCGATGGCGCGCAGGCTCGCGAGATAAACGTCCTGCACATCGTCCGGCGTCGGCTTAAGGATTACTTGAAGCTGGAGGTGCTTGTAGAGGCGGTTCGGGTTTTCACCGTAGCGACCGTCGGCGGGCCGGCGGCTCGGCTGCACGTAAGCGACGCGGTAGGGTTCCTTGCCAAGCACCCGCAGGAAAGTCTCGGGATGCATCGTGCCGGCGCCCACCTCGACATCGTAGGGCTGCTGAAACACGCACCGGCGTCCGGCCCAGAATTTCTGCAGCTCGAAGATAAGTTGCTGGAAGTTGGGGCCGCGTCTGGACACTTCATGTTTTACTTTAGTTTTCAAGTGCGAGCCTCCCCCGCATTTCCAGCAGCCGGCGCGTTGTGAGCTTGCGCTCGATCTGGTGCTCGATCAGGTCGAGAAGATAGGCATTCAGCTCATCGAGCGGCGCGACTGGCCATTCCTGCTCAGCCAGGCGATCGAGCTTCTCCACCAGCATCACGCGCGCCAGCGCCAGTCCGCTGGCAGAGATCTTACGCATCCCCGGCAACCGGCAGTTGCCGCAGGCCAGGCCGTGGAACATGGGCGAGCCATGCACTTCCTGTGCACCCAGTTCCATGCCGCAGCGCCCGCAGCAATCGAGTCGCGGAAGCCAGCCGCCCAACCGCACGGCCCACAGGTTGAAATAGGCAAGCGGCAGGGCGACCCGGGAATGACGCCCGATCATGCGGGCACTTAGCAGCACCAGCCGGAAGACGGCGTCGGCGGGCTCGCGCTCGGGCAGCACCGCTTCGGTCACTTCACTCAGCAAGGCCAGGCCTACCCCCGAGGCGTAGTCGCGTTGCACCTCGAGGAACGATTCGATTAGCTCGCACTGGTTGATGCGCACCAGCTCCCGCGTCTCCCGCTCGTAAAACCAGATGCGGACATAACTGAGCGGCTCAAGGGTGGCGCCGAACCGGCTCTTCGGACGCCGCGCCCCGCGCGCCACCCCGCGCAGCCGTCCCGTGGAGCGTCCCAGGAAACTGACCAAGCGGTCCGCCTCTCCGAGCGGGTAGCTGCGAAGGATGATAGCCTCCGATTCCCTCAGTGGCATCGCGTGTCGGCGCGCCGACCGCGTGGCGCCGGTATTTGGGCTAACTCGAGCGACAAATTAAACTCGAACTTACTTACCACAGCCTCGATGTCGAAGCAATTGCTAAACACCCTGCGAATCCTGTTTCGTCGAACTCGCTCGAGAACAGGAGAGAGGTTTTTGGTTCATTCCGGCGCGGGACAGGCTGAGAATGACTCGCGGTTGCGTCCCAGCATTGAGCGGCGTGCGAGCCAGCAGCTTCTCCCGCGAGCGGTTGGCGCGGGCCCTATGGACCTGCGGCGATATGTTAACTCGCGCTGAAGCCTGCCGAGATTATCGGACGCGCTCATCCACGCATTTGCGCTTGAAAATCCATTGCCCTGGTTTACAGTGCTGTCGCTATGCCCGCGGAGCTCCCCGTCGTCGATGTCGCCGGCGTCGGCTTAAACGCCACCGATACTCTGATCTGTCTGCCCCATTTCCCTGCTTTCGATTCCAAGGTCGAGTTCCTCTCTGCTGAGATCCATCCCGGCGGCCAGGTGGCGAGCGCGCTGATTGCCTGCCAGCAATGGGGCCTGAGTACGCGATACATCGGCAAGGTGGGCGACGATGGGGCCGCCGAACTGCAGCACCGCGCGTTTGCCCGCGCCGGCGTCGAGGCACACCTGATTGCGGTTCCTGGTTGCGCGAGCCAGACAGCCTTCATCCTCGTGGACCAGCCGACTGGTGAGCGCACCATCCTGTGGCAGCGCGATGCTCGCCTCACGATTCGCCCCGAGGAACTCCATCGAGAATGGATCCTCCGCTCCCGGGCCATGCATCTCGACGGGCACGACACCGCCGCGGCGGCCATCGCCGCCCGCTGGGCGCGGCAGGCCGGAATCCCGGTGTTCGCCGACGTGGACAACGTCTATCCAGGAGTTGAAGCTTTGCTTGAGAATGTGGATTACCTGATTGCCTCCCGCCAGTTCCCTGCGAGGCTCACAGGTGAAACGGACTTGTTGCGCTCGCTGCCGGCCCTCCACCGGCGCTACGGCTGCCGCGTCGTCGGAGTTACTCTTGGCCGTGAAGGCGCGCTGGCTTGGGACGGCAAGCATTTCCATCCTGCATCCGCCTTCCGGGTTGACGCCGTGGATACCACCGGGGCGGGCGACATCTTTCACGGCGCTTTCGTCTACGCGCTGCTGCAAGGCTGGCCGCTCGACCGGCAGCTCGAATTCAGCTGCGCCGCTGCGGCGTTGAACTGCACCGCTCTGGGGGCTCGAGCCGGAATCAAGTCCCTCCCGGAGATCGAGCGGTTAATCCGCCAGGGCCCTCGACATCCCGCAGCATTCGACCGAGCCGAACTCGAACGCCGAACGCCGGCGTAATAGAGTAAGGAGAGGCCGCGAAACCTTTGGGACCACTTGAATGATTCCCCTGCGAGACCTGAACCCGCGCTTGACCACTCCGTATGTCACCGTGCTGATCATCCTCGCCAATGTGGCGGTTTTTTTCTATCAGCTTACGCTGGGTCCGCAAGCCGCCCAGGAGATGATCTACACGTTCGGCATGATCCCGGCGCGCATCCCGATGGTGTTCAGCGGCCACGAGGGAACGCTCTTCCAGGCCTTCTCGCCCCTGCTCACCAGTATTTTCCTGCACGGCGGGTGGTTGCACCTGATCGGCAACATGTGGTTCCTCTGGGTCTTTGGCGACAACATCGAGGACCACTTCGGCCATCTCGGCTACCTGCTGTTCTACCTGGTTTGCGGTGTGGGCGCGGGTGTGGCGCACACCATTGCCAACCTCGACTCCACTGTTCCGGCCGTGGGTGCCAGCGGCGCCATTTCCGGAGTCATGGGGGCCTATATCGTGCTCTTCCCCGGCGCCCGGGTGGTGACCCTGGTGCCGTTAGTGTTCCTGTTCTTCACCGTACAGCTTCCTGCCGTGGTCATCCTCGGCTACTGGTTCCTAATCCAATTTCTGAGCGGGCTGGTGTCGCTTGGCGCGCAAACAACCGGAGGGGTCGCCTTCTGGGCGCACATCGGCGGGTTTGTCCTGGGAGTCGTGTTGGTAGTCGGATCTCGCCGACGTTGAGAGCCTGCGCGACACATCTGCCCGCAGGATTGGAGGGCGCCCGGGGCGGAGTCGAGCGGCTGGTTAACTACCCGACTTCTTGGTAGCTGACTTCTTCGGCGGGGCAGGCGTGCCCAGCACACCAGGATGGGGAGGCTCGGGCATGCACTTGTACGGACCGGTCGAAAGACTCTTCTCCTGCTCCGGCGTCGCCCTGACAGCGGTGAAAGGCCCCGGCTGAGTAAAAGCGATGTCGAGCACGGGATGAAGTTCGATGCAGTTCTTCGCCAGGCCAGTCTGGGAATGAGAAAAGTCAAATAGACCGACCCCGGTGACCCTCACCTCGACGCTGCCCTGTACGAGTCTAAAGTCCATGTCCGGCGGGAAGCCCGGAAAGTGCGCCGCGAAGTTCTGGCGAGCCTGCTGGATCTGACTCAGTTTGGCTGAGGAGCAGACGCTGCTGCACTGCGGGTCGGGAATCTCCACAATCATCGTCCGCGTGGCATCTAGCGTGTCTGCAATCACAATGTGAAAATCCCGGTCCCCTGGATTCTTACCTTCTTGGACCTTCGCCGGATCGAACTCCTGCTTGTAGCCTATCAGGCGCGCCTTGACGCGGAAGACCTACTTTTCGCTCGGAGCCACTCGCGTGTCTGCGAAAGCCTTGGATGGCGCTTTCACTGCCGCCAGTTCCGTCACAGTCTTGTCAGCAGGCGTGAAGTTGACCGTCGTCGCGGCGGGATGGCTCAGTGTCTTAACCGCCCAACGCTCGGTGCCGCAGTGAATGCCGCAGGAGGGTGTGGGCGCGGTCTTGCTTTTCTTCGACTTACCCGTCGAACTCTTCTTGGCACCTCCGCCGGTTGGGGCGGGCGGGTTCTGGGCCAACAAAGCGAGCGGCGCAGCAAACAACAACGCAACTAGAAAGGGTTTGCCAAAGCGCCTAATGTGCATGGGAAACCTTCAAACTGGGCGGAAAGATACGCTGTATTAGTCAGGAAAGCAACTACTTCCGCGTTAATTCCCGCACTCGGCTGTCCGCTGGGGAGGTTCCCTGCCGAAGACGGGCCCTGGGAAAGAGGATGGCCGGCTCAGGTGCGCGTGCCGGCGCGCGCCACGCCCAGCTTAGCGATGTAATTCGCCAGCCAATCACCGGCCTCTCGGGTGCCGAGCGGCCCGCCCAGGTCGTGGGTAGTCTGCCGCTCATGCACCGAGGCGCGAACGGCTGCCTGGACCGCCGCGGCCTCGTCGGACCAGCCGAGATAATCGAGCATCATGGCCGCCGCCTGGATGGCGGCCAGGGGATTGGCGAGATTCTTCCCGGCATATTTCGGCGCCGAGCCGTGCACCGGCTCGAACAGCGAAATGCTCTCCGGATTGATATTGCCCGACGGCGCCAGGCCCATCCCTCCGGCCAATTGCGCGCCCAAGTCGCTGATGATGTCGCCGAACATGTTGCAGGTGACGATCACCCGGAACTGCCCCGGGTCTTTCACCATCTGCATCGAGAGCGCGTCAATGTACCAATGGCTCGACTCGATCTCGGGGTACTCCTCGCGCACTGCGGCGAACACACGCTGCCAGAGGTCGTGCCCATAGTTCAGCGCGTTCGACTTGTCGCTCATGCACAGGCGGCCCAACTTGTGCTGCCGGGCGTACTCGAAGGCATAGCGGATGATCCGCTCGACGCCCTTGCGCGTGTTCACATCCTCCTGCACCGCCACCTCGTCCGCGGTGCCTTTCTTGAAGATGCCGCCCATGCCGACGTAGAGCCCCTCGGTATTCTCGCGGAAAACGATGAAGTGGATGTCGCGCTCGGTGCGGTCGCGCAGCGGCGTCAGCCGCTGGTCGAGCAACTCGACGGGCCGGGCGTTGACGAACAGGTCGAGCTTGAAGCGCAGGCCCAGCAGGATATCGGCGGCGTGCTTCATCGAGGGCACACGAGGATCGCCGAGCGCCCCGACCAGAATGGCGTCAAACTCCTCCCGCAGCATCTGCTCGGCGCCCGCCGGCAACGAGACGCCGTCGCGCAGGTAGCGGTCAGCGCCCCAATCGAACTCCACCAGCTCGAGCTTGCGCCCGGCTGCCCCGGCCACCGAGCGCAGCACCTTGGTGGCTTCGGCGGTGACGTCTACTCCGATGCCGTCGCCGGGGATGACGGCAATACGCTTCCGCTCTTGCGCGTGCTGTCGTCTCAAGGGATCCATTCGTCTGGCCTCTCCTCGGCCAAGGGGCGCTGTGTGCCGGCTCCGGCGCGAAGCTAGCACGCAGCGCCGGCAGAGTCAATGCGCTGTGTTCTTAGCTAAAAATTATCTATTCTTTTATAGAGTTTGCTTTTAGCTGATTCTCCCGCGGCCCCGACTCGATCAGATACACCCCTGCGAGCACCAGCCCTCCGCCCACTACCACGTGTCTGGTCAGCTTCTCCCCCAGCAGCACGATGCCCATCACCGTGGTCAGTACGGGATGCAGGTAGCCGAAGGCGCCGAGCCGCGCCGCGGTCATGTGCCGCAGGACCCAGAAATAGATGAGGTAAGCCAGCACCGACGCGAACCCTGCCATGTAGACCAGCGCCGCCCACCCTTGCCATGGGACCGCGCTCCACCCTGTTGTGCGCCCGAGCCGCAGCACTTGGTACGCCGCCAGCGGCAGGACCAGGACGGCCCCGAAGAAATAGTTGAAGGCGTTCATGGAGATGGTGTCGTACTCCCCGGCGACTTTTTTCCCCTGCACGGTGTAAAGCGCAAATGCCAGTGCGCCGACAAAGGTGATCAGGTCGCCGCGAAGCGTGCCGGAGCGCAGGCTGAGGCCGTGCTCGGAAGCGAGCACGATCACGCCGCCAAAGGCGATGGCCATACCCAGCAGCTTTTTCACTGTCAGGGCTTCCAGGCCCTGCAGCCGCGCCAGAAGCATGATGAGAATGGGCCCCATGCCGATAATCAGCGCGGAGTGGCCCACGGTGGTGTAGTTCAGACCGATGGTGAAACAGATCTGGTTGACGCCCACGCCAAGAAAACCCAACTGCGCAAACGTCCAGAAGTCGCGCCGGTCGAATCCGGCTCGCGGCCCCTCCGCCGCAGCTCCGGGGGGCTTGCGGGAGCGGAACAACAGATAAATGGGCAGCATGATCAGCCCGGCCAATTCGACCCGGAAGGCCGCCAAGGCGAGCGGTGACCAATATCTCAGGGCCACTTTGCCGAAGATGAAGTTGAGCGACCAGCAGGCGACCATCACCGCGACGAGAAAGGCCAGCACGGAGGGATGAGGGCGGTTGCTCACCTGGGCTAGGAGAGGACTTCCTTGCGCACGGTGAGCTGCTCGATGCGATCGAGGCGCGGCTCGTGGCCGATGCCCGCCGAGGTGGGCACGCGAATTGTGCCCTGAGGGCTGACCTCAACCTCCGGCTCGATGACATCTTCCTTCCAGTAGCGCTTGCTTGCGGCGACATCGCCAGGAAGCGAGAAGCCCGGGAGAGTCGAGAGCGCGGTATTGTGCGCTCGGCCGATGCCCGACTCGAGCATGCCGCCGCACCACACCGGGATGCCCCTCGATTGGCAGAGATCGTGGATGCGCATGGCAGGGGTGTAGCCGCCGACGCGCCCGAGCTTGAGATTGACGATCCGGCAAGCGCCCAACTCGATGGCGGCGCGGGCATGGTCCTCGGTGTGGATGCACTCGTCGAGGCAGATGGGCGTCTCGAGCTGCTTTTGCAGCGCGGCGTGAGAGTAAAGGTCGTCCCACCCAAGCGGCTGCTCAATCATCATCAGGTAGTAGGTCTCCAGGCGCTGGAGCAGCGGCGCGTCCTGCAGACGATACGCCGAATTGGCGTCCACCATCAGCCGGATTCGCGGGAATTTCCTCCTGAGGTGTTCCACCGGCTGCACGTCCCAGCCGGGTTTTATCTTGATCTTGATGCGCTGGTAGCCCGCCGCCAGCGCCTCTTCAACAGCGCCCGCTAGCTCCTCAAGTGTCGAGCGGATGCCGATGGAGACACCGCAGGCGATCTCTTCGCGTGTGCCGCCCAGCAGCTTATATAGCGGCACGCCCTTGCCGCGTGCTTCGGCGTCCCACACCGCGGCCTCGAGGCCTCCTTTGGCCATGTTGTGCCCGCGGATCTGCCCCAACAGATCCCAGACCTCCGCCGCGGTGGAGAATTCCCTGCCCTTGAGCGCCGGCCAGATGAAATCCCGCAGGATGTGCCAGGCGGTATCGATGGTCTCCGGAGCGTAGAACGGCGCCTCACCGGCCACCACCTCGCCCCAGCCCGTGTTGTCGTTGACGCTGGCCTCGACCAGCAGGATGCGCCGGTCGCTGATCCGACCGAAGCTGGTCTCAAAGGGCGTGACCAGCGGCATGCGAATCTCGCGCAGTGTGACGTGGCGTACTTGCATTGGTAGCTGTCTGCTGTCCCGTTGGACTGCGAGAGCTTGCCCCCGCTCCGCCAGGCAGGAATAGCGGCGGTCTCCGCCGCGCTCCATCGATCCTGTTCGCTGGCGGGCGCGGAGCCCCGCCCCTCAGCAAGACCTGTGATCGGTCCGGGGCCCGACGAGCGCCTGCCCTACTCGCTCCGCCAGGGCTCGAGCAGATAATCGCCGCCGTCGGAGGCGCGCTCCAGCCCCGTCGCGGCGTGTCTTCGACCGAGCCAGTACTCAAATTGTTTCCGCACCTGTGCCTGCACCCGCGCCAAATGCGCTGGATTCTCTGCGCGCATCTGATCAATACCGGCCGGGACGTGAACCCGCATCGCAGTAAGCTGTGGAGATCGTCGCAGGGACACGGCATGCTGCGACCTTGCACCGAGGAAAGATCCCTCGCCGAGAATTTTCTCCACCCGCGGCGACCGCAGCCACCATTCCGCCATCAGGCGGTCGGTCGGCAAGCCGCCGTGCAACGGGCTGGTGGTGATGCCATAACAATTCGGCAAATACCTTCGCACAATCGCGCCCAGGCGCTCCAAATTGAAATAGGCGTTTTTCAATTCCAGCGGGTCGAAGGTCCATTCGACAAGCTCCATGCCACGCTTGAGGGCGTCCTGTCGCTGAAAGAGCTTCAATTGCCGGCCGACGCCGCGGTCGCGATGCGCCTCCAGCACGGCCGTCATGTGAGAATGCAAGTATGGCCTGGTGTCGCGCATCCCGGCCAGGGCCATCGTGAACCCGATCAAGTCCCGGCCCGAGAACGCCCCCAGCACTTGCCCGCCAGTCTCCGCCGCGACCACGAACAGCGGCAGTGGCACGGTGTCAATCTCCGCCCCGCCCCAAACGCGCCGCTGCAGCTCGAGGCACCTCTCAAACTCGGCCAGGCCGTGGCAGTGGCGCACCTCGATTTCGGCATCGGCCGGTTCGCGGCCAGTCGTAGTGGTCTCCTCGCGAGTCATTCTCGGCCGCTCGATGCGGGGGTTCGGCCGCCCGATGCGTGGGCCCGGCCGCTCGATGCACGGGCTTGTTCGCCCGAGGCGGGGGCCGGCTGGCGCTTCGCCTTCGAGGCATTCCAGAGCGCTTCAAGGTCGTCTCGACTGAGATCGGCGAGCCGCCGGCCGCTGTTGCCCGCTTGCTGCTCCATCTCCCGGAAGCGGGCGGCAAATTTCCGGTTGGCCTTCTTTAGCGCCGCTTCCGGATCCATGCCCAGGAAGCGCGCCACGTTGACCGCCACGAAAAGTAGATCGCCGACCTCCTCTTCGAGCTGCGGCCGGTCGGCGCGCACCTGGGCCTCGCGCAATTCGGTCGCTTCCTCCCGCAATTTCTCGAGCAGGCCCTCGAAGTTCTCCCAGTCAAAGCCGATGCGGGAGGCGCGCCGGGTGAGCTGGTGGGCCTCGAGAAGCGCCGGAAGGGTCCGCGGCACGCCGTCGAGCAGCGACGCCGGGGCCTTTGCGACGGCCATGCCGCGCTGGGCCTGCCGCTCTTCGGCCTTGAGCTGCTCCCAGTTCTTGAGCACCTGCGCCGAGGTCTTCGCCCGGATGTTGCCAAACACGTGCGGATGCCGGCGGATGAGCTTGTTCTGGATCTGCTCAATCACATCGCGGATGTCGAAGCGCCCGGCTTCGCAGGCGAGCTGTGAATGGAAGACCACCTGCAAAAGCAGGTCGCCCAGCTCGGCGGCAAGCTGCGCGTCGTCGCCGGCTTCGAGCGCCTCGAGCACCTCGTAGGCTTCTTCCAGCAGGTAGGTGCGCAGTGACTGGTGGGTCTGCTCGCGGTCCCACGGACACCCCCGGGGCGCCCGCAGCGTCGCCTGGAGCGAGACCAATTGCTCAAACAGAGCGCCGGGACGCCGGGCGCGACGCGGCTGGCGCTGTCCGACCCGGGCTTTGCTTCGGCCCCGGGGGCGGGGCTTCCTGGGACGATTCTTGCGCGACAGAGCGCGCCTGTCCGGACGCGGCGACACAGCGGCTTGGCTTCACTCCTGAGCGACTGCCCACTCTAAGGCACGCTCAGTCAATTGACAAGCCTGGCTGGCTTCAGAGGTGCGCCGATTCGGCATGCGCGATACGCGGCGTAATTATTTTGTCCGCGGCTTGTGGCCGACTGACTGCGGGTGTTTGACCTCGCCGCTGGGCGCCTTGGCGTTGTCGGGCCACCAGAGATGGAAGATGATCCCATCGGTCTGTGCCGCTGCATCGGCGAGTTTCTTGGCCTCATCCGGCGTGGCGTCCAGAATCTGCGCGCGGCCGGTGGCAATCTCCACGGCGTGGTCGTGGTAATACTTGTTCCAGGTGGCCAGCGGAACGTTGGGCCGGCTGACCGTTTTGGCGACAAAGTATTCCACCTGCTTCAGCAGAGCTTTGGCGTCGGTGGACTCATAGATGAGGCACTCCAGGACATCGTCCGACACGGCCTTGCAGTAATGATGGTACGGGCCCATTACCTTGCCATCAATCTGATGTGGCGCGAGCACGTGGATGGTGTGCCCATCGGCCGGGGTGGCCGCTGGGGCAGCGACCGGGGTCACCGGCTGGGCGAGGAACAAACAGGCGCAGGCGAAACACGCCACACACACGAATTTGTCGATACGCATCCTTCATCCCTCCCGATTTAAATGCACCGCAGAACTTGCGCGAGCGTATAACCGAAAGCGAGAAGGAATGTCAAACGGAATCTGCGCGCCAACGTTCAGTCACCGCGGCCCAGACCCGATCCCTTTTAACTTAGCAGCCCCTTAGGCCCGCGCCAGGCGACAATGGGAGCCCGGCGAGCGCTGAAGTATTGCTGCACCCCCCTCGTGTGGGCAGCCACAGTAGTGCGCTGGCCGAGTTTGCGCAACGCATGTCAGAATCAATGACGAGAAGGCGGAGGAGGATGGACCTTGAGAGGCCCACGTTACGCTCGACAGTCACTGAAGCCGAACACCGAGATTTTGTTTAGCCGAGCCAACGAGGAGTGGGACCACGGAAAGCTTCGGTCTGCGTTTCGCCTATTCCTTTCCGGTGCTAGGGCAGGGGACCCAGGCGCTCAGGTTAATCTCGGATACTTCTACGACACAGGTCTAGGCATGAAGCCGAATCGAAGACAAGCCCTTTACTGGTACAAGAGGGCCTTCCAACAGGGATACGCCCCCGCTGCCACCAACATCGGGACGATCTTCAGGGACCAGCGGCAGTTGAAAAAGGCCCTGGTTTGGTTTCGACGGGCTGTAAAGCTGGGTGACGGAGACGCAAATCTGGAGATCGCCAAAATATACCTTCGCGACGAAGAGGAAGTCGGGAGGGCAATCCCCTACCTAAGACGCACAATCCAGGCTAGGGTGGCTGCAGTAACCGAGGGCTCGAGACGAGAGGCACAACGTCTATTGGAACAGTACGGAAAGAAATGACAGGACCTCCCCAGCCGCTACCCAAAAACTGTCTCGAATGCTACACTGAGGATTCCTTACCCTGGTCTACTTCTATTCTAAGGGGTTCAGCTTTGGCCGACGCGAAGCACGAGGAGTCTTTCAAGGTGATTGACCGTCGCCCGTTCACGGCCGACGGCGAGTTGCGCAAAGAGGTGGTCGAGCAGGAGCGGCGCGAGCAGGAGTCTGCCGAGGCCGCCCGGAAAACCGCTGCGGGCTCGAAAACCCCCAACGCGGCCGGCTCGGCAGAGGCTAAGGGCGCCCCGGCCGTGAGCGCTGGCACTGCCCCGCCGGCCGCCGCCGACGCCCCGGCGCCCTCTCGCAGCTTTCAGATGCTGGTGGATTTTCTGGCCCGGAACGCGGCGGCCCTGCTGGGCGGGTATACCGACCCGACCACCGGCCAGGCCTTGTTGGATTTGGAAGGAGCACGGGAAGTGATTGACATGCTCGACGCTCTGCACGAGAAAACCCACGGAAACCTCGCCCCGGACGACGACCGCCTGCTGCTCGATGTGCTGGGCAGCCTGAAGCTGTCGTTCCTAGAGATGACCAAGGCCGCCTCCCAGGCCATGAAAGAGAAAGTCAAGTCCAAGCCCTGAGCACGATGCCTGCCGCAGATGGAAAGGAAAGGTCTTCGTCGAGCCCCGTGACGCCGCTCCGGGGCAAAGCTCACGCGGAATCGCTGCGGGTAACCGTGCTGGGCTCGGGCACCTCGATGGGCGTGCCCACGCTGGCTTGCCCCTGCCGCGTCTGCCATTCCGCCGACCCGCACGACAAACGCACACGGCCGTCGATCCTGCTTTCCCGGGCCGGCCGCAACGTCATCATTGACACGACGCCGGACTTCCGCTTTCAGGCGCTGCGCGTGGGCCTCGACCGCCTCGATGCAGTGGTGTACACCCACGGCCACGCCGACCACATCCTGGGCTTCGACGATATCCGGCCGTTTAATCTCCGGCAGAATTCGCTCATGCCCGTTTACGCCTCCGCGGAAACCCTCAAAATCCTCCGGCGCACATTTGCCTACGCCTTCGACGGCGGCCCGACCGTCAGCACGATTCCCCGGGTGAGCCTGCACACGATCGAAGGCCCCTTCGACCCGTTTGGCGCCGAGCTTGTGCCGGTTCCCGCGGTGCATGGTCCCACCGGAGTGCTCGGCTTCCGATTCGGGCGCGCCGCCTATCTCACCGACCTCAGCAGCCTGCCCGAGTCCTCCAGAGAGTTGCTGCGAAATCTCGATGACCTCATCCTCGACGCGCTGCGCGACACGCCCCATCCAATGCACCAGACTGTCGAGCAGGCCCTGGAGCTGGTCACGGAGCTGGCCCCACGCCGCGCCTGGTTCACACACATCGCGCACGATCTGCCGCATGCGGAGACCAATGCAAGGCTCCGCAGCAGGGGCTACGCGAACGTGCAACTCGCCTATGACGGCCTCAGTTTTGAGGTTCAGCCCTGATGCCGCTCGCCGTCCTGCACTCCCCGCCAGAATGGAAGGCGCGGTTTTGTGCCCGGCAGACGGCGCTATCCGTCGGCAACTTCGACGGCATCCATCTGGGCCATCAGAAGATCCTCCGCGGAGTGGTCGAGCGCGCTCGGGCGACTGGCGCTCTGGCCGCTGCAGTGACCTTCGACCCGCACCCGCTGAAAATCCTCCGCCCGGCCGATGCCCCGCCGCTGGTCGCGACGCTCGCCCAGCGCCTGGCCGGCCTGGAGGAGATCGGCCTCGATGCAGCCCTGGTGCTGCGATTTGACCTCGAGCTTTCCCGCCTCGCGCCAGAGCAGTTCGTGCGCGACATCCTCGTCGAGGCGCTTGGCCTGCGAACCATCCTGGTGGGCGCCAATTTCCGCTTTGGCCACCGGCAGGCGGGCGACGTCAATCTGCTGGGCGAGCTGGGCAGCCGCTTTGGCTTCGCTGTGGAGATTGTGCCGCGGGTAGCGGTGCGCGGCGTGGTGGTCTCGAGCACGGCCATCCGTCAGGCCGTCCAGGACGGCCGGGTGGAGCGAGCGGCGCGCCTGCTCGGCCGGCCATTTGTTGTGAGCGGGGAGGTGCGTCCCGGCACCGGTAGAGGCTCGCAGGTCGTCTTTCCGACCCTGAACCTTGGGGCCGAACAGGAGCTGCTGCCGAGGACCGGCGTGTACGTCACTGAAACACGGGTCGGCGGGCGGCTTTATCGCTCGGCAACCAACGTCGGCGTCCGCCCTACCTTCGACGGCCGCGGGCTGACGGTCGAATGCCACCTGTTCGACTTCGCCGAGAAACTCACCGCAGGGCCGATGGAAGTCCATTTCTGGAAGCGCCTGCGCGAAGAGAGCAAGTTCAGTGGCCCCGAGGCCCTGCGCGCGCAGATTGCGAAAGACCTCGCCCGCGCCCGCCGCTTTTTCCAGCGCTTAGATCGTTCTCAGGCCCGCCCCGAGAAAATAGGTCGGGGGTAGGCCTTCACCGCGTAAGGCCTGCGGCTGCGCAGGGCAAGAATGGAGACGCAAGGCGCAGTATGCGGCTTCCAGCCAGCATTCCCTTGACCATGGAACCGAACCCCGCCGCTCGGTCCGTGGCATCAGAGCAAACGTAAAACATCGGGCCGGACAAAGCCAGGCGTCGGCCCGTTGATGAGAGCACCGTAGGGCAGTGATGGCTCATCCGCTGCACGGCGAACCATCTCCTTGAACTGCCGGTCGTCGGTGACCTGCGAACAACCAAAGTTACCGTGGTGTCGATGCGGAAGGTCCGACGGCGATGCCAATAACTTCGCCTGAGACGATAAGCTCCACGCGGCGGTTGCGCAGACGGCCATCCGCCGTATCGTTCGAGGCGATGGGCCATTCCTTGCCAAATCCGCGGGCTGCGATCGAATTCATCGAGATGCCCTGCGCGACGAGGTAATCGCGCACCGCCGCCACGCGTTGCTCCGAAAGCCGCTGGCTGAACTCTCCGCTGCTGACGCTTCCCGTATGGCCCTCAAGCTCCAACTTCAGCCCGGGATGGGCCAGGAGGAGGCCCGCGATTTTGGCGAGTCGCTCACGTGCCAGCGGCTTCAAGGTGTACTTGTCCGAGTCGAACAGGACGTCGGCCATGTTGACCACCAGGCCACGGGGAGTCTCGCGCGTTTCAAGAATCGCGTTCAATTGCCGGAGGATCTGCGCACGAAGTTGCGCCTTCTCCTTCTCTGCCTGCTGCCGTCGCTGCTCCGCCTCTCCCGGCTGACGCCGTGTCTGTTCGGCTCCGGCCTGAGCTGCCTGCTGCTGCGCCCGGGCCGCAGTGAGACGCGCAGCTTCAGCACGCTGGTCGGCCTCAGCACGCGCGCGACGCTCGTCTGCAGAGTCATTGACCTTCGGGATGCTCAGGTAGCCGACGATCTTGTTCTTGCCCACCTCATTGACCACCAGCTCCAGGGGTTGCTTGGTGCCGCGAGTGTAGAAGAAGATTGGCTCGTTGATGGCCCGATTCTTCCTCTCCACGCGGGTGTCACCGACCACCATGGCGACATTGTAGAGGTTTCTCTTCGGGTTGGTGCCGCGCAGCTCGACGGTAATGTTGCCCACCTTCTGCGGCTTGCCACGGCCCTCGATCGAGAATTCAACGTAGTCCCGCTCACCCAGCCGGCGAAGCGCGTCGATTTCCTCGTGGTTGCGGGCGATCAACGTTCCCAGCTCGCCGCGAGCCATCTGCAGGTCTTGCTTCTTGGTGCTCAGGGCGCTGGCGACTTGGTTGCTAGCTTTGGTGGCCAGCTCGCCCTTGACACCTGGAGCAGGTGGCATCGCTGAACCACTTGGATTCCCTTCCGGGCCACCGCGATTCTTTGTGAGACCGCCTATTTCACGGCCCAGCAGACCGAGCTTGTGCATGGCAACGTATACAGTAACCAGGACCAAGAGCAGCAGGAAGGCGAGCGCGCAGCCCTTTTTGATCACTGCGGCATGTTTTCGAAGCAATGCGAAGCACTCCTTCGCGAGATCCCCGAAGTACCTCAAACCGCTAGCAAGTTTACTTAGCCCGCGACGCAAGTGCATTCCCTCTCTTTCATTGCCTCAGGCTTGCATGGCTCTTCGCCACTCCAGATGTTCGACCACGTTGTGCGTGACAAGCACGAACATCGGGATAATGAATTCGAAAAACAAGCCCAGATTTTGAAGGAAAACATAACTGAGTGCCATCATCACCAAAGAAGGGCCGAGAGTCGCTGCGATCTTGTACCACTTCGAAATGTCGAGTGCTAGAAAGATGCTGGCGCCAACCACCAGAGCAACTTCGAACGAAATGATCCAGGCTTCTGAGATCTCTGGGTAGTACTGGCCCAACCTGAGAGCTTCTGCGTAATTTGCATGGGTATACACCCCTACGATTCTCCCCGCAGGGGTCAGGTGTTCATCGCTCCACTCTCCTGCACCAAACCCGTCACGGTGCCACTTTCCACCGAGCAGCACGATCTTGTGATTCAGGTGCTGCAAAACATCCGGATTCCCCATCAGAACATCCTTTGCAGAGTACGAGAGGTTTGTGAAAGCGCTTTCATCAAGAAAACTGCCAAAGCGAAGGAGAAACTCGTCACCTTTTGTCCCCTGTTTTTTTTCCTCTTTCACGAAATTCTCATACATCTCGGGGGAATACGCCTGAAGGATAGCGAAGGCAAAGGAATCGACGGCTTCCGAGCGGCCCTCGACGGTAAGCCGGGCCGGGATCATGCGCAGGTCCGGCGCAAACCGGATATAACCTGGAAAAACGTTCTTGACGCTAGTAAGGTCGGAACCGAATGTGTCCGATACTTCTTTGTTTATCTGTTTGCGCCCGGATCTAGAAGACACAAGCGATTTTGGGATCACCACCGGGTGTCTTGTAGCCACATCCTTGATCGCTCGCAGCAATTCTGACCGTTCGCACCAATAGTCTGGGTTCTCAAGCAGACTCCCATCTGGAGTCGGTGAATGCAGGTCGAAATCCATTGCGATGACTGCTGGGGCCGCCTTGTCAACCGCCCGTATCAGACGGGCCAGGTAGTCCCGCTTAATGGGCACTCTTCTCGCCAGCGTGCCGGTCCAGTATTCATCGTCGCCGACAAGAACAAATGCAACCCGGAGGTCAACCGGGTGCCTCCGGTGAAGCTTGGAGGTTTGAAAGTGATAGATTTTGTAGCGAACCTCGCGCCAGACATCCGCTTGTCCAATCAGCTGCCCCGCCAGCACACCTAGTGTTGTGAGTAGGGCAATTCGAAACCAGTACCAAAAACCTTTATCGTAGAGTTGCAGGAACCATTGTTTCTTATCGGCGGCCACGGTGTGGTAAGTCCTCGAAAAACGCATTCTATAACTAATACTTGCATAGAGTATTATCAAGGACATGTCATACCGTTCTCTATACTGCCGAAGTCTAGCATGGGCAACGGAAATTCCATATTCGTGCTGAGAGCTATGCTTCGGGGCTCGATTGTCTTGTGGCCATTGTAATCCCGTACGTTGGAACCCTCATCGCTGGCTTCTGGAGCATTGCTGTGCTAATGCGCGTGTTTGAAGAGCGGTCCAGCCGTTGATTCGGGCGCTCTGCTCTGGGCGTATTCAGGAGCGAGAATCTCCCGCAAGGTGCATGCTGCGCCGCGACAAGAGCGAGAGAGGCAATCATTCAATCAAATGTCTTCAGGTAGGTGACGATCTGCCAGAGCCGCTGGTCGGGCAGGCGGGACCACGACGGCATCCCTCGTTTCAGGTTCCCGTTTTTCAGAAACCAAAACAATGTCCCCGGCGTGACCCGCTGGATGATCCGTGAGTGCAGGTCGGGTGCCTTGTCTCGGCCGCGGCCGTCGGCGCCGTGACAGGCAGCACAGTGCCGCCGGAAGAGTTTCCTTCCCGCCAGAACGGCCTCATCCTGGCCCGCATAAGGGTTCTCGAGCGACATAGCCTCTGATGGCGCCCTGCCAATGCCCAGTTCCAGTTGTGCTGTCTGCCGGGCCTCCTGGCCGCCCAGGGTGGCCCCTCCGGCCAGCAACAGCATGGTGACGGCAAGAAATGTGGCTGCTAGTTTCATCGGATCTTCAAGGCGAAAGATGATCTACATCCAGGCTGTCAATGGAATAGCTTGCCAACCCGCCGCCCGAACCCCGCGATCTCATAGGCGACCCCGAACCGGAGTAAGGCGCGATGGCTGTTTCGGGTGAGGCCAAACGCAGGCGAGAAACGAATTGTGGTCCCGTTCGGAAGCTCCCAGGAGAGCACTGGGGCCAGGTAATGCGCGGTGCCCGAGAGAGTAAAGTTCTGGGCATCGCCCAGACCACCGTAGAGCTCCACTCCGGCACGGAAGTTTTCCGCGCAAAAGCGGCACTCTTTCGAGCTTGCGGCAAGCGCAAGCGGCCGGCTCATACCCACGGCATATCCAAATTCCCACGGCGAACGGCTCAGCTTTTTCTCGGCGATAAAGTTTTCGGAGAGGTTCCAGCCCCGGAAGTTGCTCGAGAGGATCAGCTTGCTCTCGATTTCTCGGAAGCGTTCGCGGCGCAGATCGCTGTTCGATGTGGCGAAGTCTCTTTCGGAATCGAACCCGACGACTTCCTTGAGCGTTTTGTCCGCAGCATTGCCATCCACGAACTCGAGGTACAGCACCGGGTTGATCCAGTGCTCCCGCAGCAATGGGCGAAAGCGGTTCTCCCAGCGATAGCCTGTGAAAACGGTCGAGTCGCGCCGGGTCGCTTGGCCGTCCAGATAGAGCTCGGTGGTCCACCAACCCTTCACGCCATAGCCGAACTCGAGCGAGGTGCCGGCAAATCTGCTGGCAGTCTTCGGCAGGCCCAGCACGGGGCTGATGGAGATTTCCAGATTGCCCGGCTCCTCGAGCTGGTGGTCGTAGGTCACAAAGTACGGTTTTTCCTGCGCGCCCAGCGCCCAGGGCCACACCGCGATTCCTAGCAGCATGGTCCAGCCGAGCGTTGACACAACGCGCCGATGACCCTTGCTCCCCATCTCCCGTTTTCTCTCCTGTCCTGCGGCCGTGCAGTGCAGCGATCTCCAGATGCAACCCATTTGCATCTGGGAAAGGCATTCTCCCTGCCGCCCGGGGCGCGTGTCAAGGGGCTGGTGAATTTTCTGTTGCAAATGATTTGCAACAAGAAAACCCCATCCTGGCAAGTCGAGGGCCGCCCCTACGACATTAGAACTACCGGCTCGGCCGGCGGGATACGCCCTGTTTCCGGTGAGGTTCTTGCGTTTGAATCGCACGCGGCAAGCCGTACCCCGACGCGTACAAGACATTTACGCTCGAGCAGGGGTGGTTGGTGGCAGGACCGCTACTGGCGGCAGGCGTCGCAGTAGCCGCCGACTTCGGTGCGGGTGATGGTGATCTTGATGCCGCAGTCGCGCTCGATCTGGTGCTTGAGCTGCTCGAACAAGCGGCTCTCGAACTCGCGCACCTTGCCGCAGCGCAGGCAGGCGATGTGGATGTGGTCGCGGGGGCCGTGGCTTTCGTAGTAGTGCTGGTCGCCGCGGATGTGCAGCAAGTCGAGCTCGTCGATCAGCCCGTGGCGCTTGAGCAGATCGAGAGTCCGATAGACGGTGACGCGGTGCACCCGCGGGTCGATGCGCTGCGCCCGGCGGAGGATGGAGCCGGCATCGAGGTGCCGCTCGGCGCGATCCATCACCTGGAGCAGGACGCGCCGCTGGCGGGTCAGCCGCACACCGCGGTTTTCGAGCGCCGCTTGCAGCTTGCCCGGCCTGGCATCGGTGTTGATTCGTTCGCCCGAGGAAACGCGGCGGGCGGCTGTGGCGGCCATGTTCCCTTCCCTAGTCGCTGGCCCCGGTCGGCGTCAGCGAGACCAGGCCCTCGGCGGGGGTCGCCAGGGCCTGCTCCGGCTCGGTGGGACGCCCGGCTTTTTGGTCGGCGATGTACCGCTCGATTTCCTTCACCAGCTCGGGAACGATCTGGTCCTCGGGTACGCGACGTATGGCCTTGCCGTCACGGTAGATCACGCCGTTGCCGCGGCCGCAGGCCACGCCAATGTTGGAGGTCTTGGCCTCGCCGGGCCCGTTTACGGCGCATCCCATCACCGCCAGGTGCAGCGACTCCTGGATGTGGGCGGTGTGCTTCTCGATCTCGCCGACAATCTTGAACAGGTCCACTTCGAGCCGCCCGCAGGTGGGGCAGGCGATGATCATCGGTCCGCGGGCGCGAATCTCGAGCGACTTCAGGATGTCGTAACCGACGCGCACCTCTTCGACCGGGTCGGCGGCGAGCGAGACGCGGATGGTGTCACCGATGCCTTCGGCCAGCAGCATTCCCAGGCCGATCGAAGACTTGATGGTGCCGGAGAACTGCGTCCCGGCCTCGGTGATCCCCAGATGGAACGGATAATCCACCTGCTTCGCCAGCAGGCGGTAGGCCGCCACAGTCATGTTCACCGAGGAAGCCTTCAGCGAGATGATGATGTCGCGGAAATCGAACTCTTCGAGGATTTTGACATGGAACAGAGCGCTTTCGACCATACCCTCGGGCGTGGGATAGCCATATTTCTCGAGCAGGTGTCGCTCGAGCGAGCCCGCGTTGACGCCGATTCGGATGGGCACGCCGCTGGCCTTGGCCTTCTTCACCACTTGCCGGACCTTGTCGGCGTCGCCGATGTTTCCGGGGTTGATGCGCAGCTTATCGATGCCCGCATCGAGCACCGTCAGCGCCAGCCGGTACTGGAAATGGATGTCGGCTACCAGCGCAGCCTGGGTGCGCTTGCGGATTTGGGCCACCGCCGCGGCCGCCTCGGCATCGGGCACGGCCATGCGGATGATCTCGCAGCCGGCTTTCTCCATCTCCTCGATCTGACGCAGTGTGGCGTCCACATCGCGGGTATCGGTCTTCGTCATCGACTGGACGACGATCGGAGCATCCCCGCCAATGGTGTACTTCCCCACGCGCACGGGGCGCGTCTCGCGGCGGGGGCTCAATGCTGGATGTCTCATGCGGGCTTGTCCTGTTACCGGTTTGGCAGCAACCTCAGCACATCATTGTACATAACGATGGCGATTATCACCAACAGAAACACCAGCCCCACCTGCACGAAGCGCTCCTTGAGCGCCACGCTGAGGTCGCGGCGCAAGCCGCCCTCGACCAGCAGCAGCAGGACGTGCCCGCCATCGAGTATGGGGATAGGCAGCAAGTTCAGGATCGCCAGATTCAGGCTGATCATCGCCATTAACTCGATCAAGGCAACCGGGCCGCGGCGCACAGCATGACCCGATTCCCGGGCGATTCCGATCACGCTTTGCAACTGGCGGAGCGAGACCTTGCCGACGAAGAGCTTGCCGACAATGCCGTAAATCTGGCGCCCCACCGCAACGCTTGCCATCAGCCCCTGCTGCACGGCCGCCACTGGACCGAGCCGCCGGTAAACCGCCTCCGGCCGCGGCGCCGCGCCGATCTGCCAGACTTGTTCTCCGCGAAGCGTCTGGCCCAACACGGGACGAACCTGGAGCAAGATGCGGCGGTCGCCGCGACGCACCAGCATCTGAACCGGTTGGCCGTTCGAGTGGCGAATGGTCTCCACAAGCTGCGGCCAGGTCACCACCGGCTGGCCGTTGCATTGCACCACTTCATCGCCATCGCGCATCCCGCCGCGTTCAGCCGGCATACCCGGAGCCACTTGATCGATCACCGCAGCGACGGGGGGATAGCCTAGAATCGCATCCACATCCTGCGGATCCGGGGGCGTCATGCTGACATGGACGAGCTCGTCGCCACGTCGCAGCTCGAGCTTGATCTCTGTTCCCGGCGTGGCCTGCCCCAGGTGCGTTTGCACCTGTTCCCAAGTGGGGTTGGCGATCCCGTCGATGTTCACCAGGCGGTCGCCCAGGTGAATGTCGGCGGCCGGGCCCAGCGAATTCTTCGGAAACGCCACGACCTCAACCGGACGGCTCAGATACGCCGGATAGGGCAATCCGACCACGATAAAGGTCCCGGCAAGCAGGACCACGGCCGTGACGATGTTCATCGCCGGGCCCGCGATGGCAATCAGTGCGCGCTGCCAGCGGGGCTTGGAGAGAAACTCGTCCCCGGCACCGCTGCGTTCCTCAGCCGGGTTGTCGCCGGCCATCTTGACGTAGCCGCCGAGCGGCAGCGCGCTGAGGCGATAATCGGTTGGGCCATGGCGCCGGCCCCACAGGCGCGGACCAAAGCCGAACGAGAAGATCTCTACGCGGACGCCAAACAGCTTGGCGACCATGAAGTGGCCCCACTCGTGGACCAGAATCATGATCCCAAGCACGACGATGACAGCGACGACATTGGTCAGGACTTCGGTGGCCATGATGGCTGAACTCCCCTTCCCCGATTAAGGTGCGCTGCGAGCCTTGAGGCCAAGCTTTGCGACTTCTTCCCGCGCCAGGCGCCGCGCTTCGGCGTCAGCGGCCAGCAGATCCTCGATCCGGGCAAGCGGCGCCCGCGGCATGCGCTCGAGCACCCGCTCGATCACCCGGGCGATGCCTGGAAACGTCAGGCGGCGTTCGAGGAACGCCGCAACCCCCACTTCGTCGGCCGCATTCAACGCGCAGGGCAGCGCCCCGCCCTGGCGCAGGGCTTCGCGCGCCAGACCCAGGCACGGAAACCGGCGCGGTGAGACTTCGTCGAAGTCCAGGCGTCGCAGGGCAGCCCAATCGAACTGGCAGCCATTCGACGGCACCCGCTCAGGGTAGGTTAGCGCATATTGGATGGGCACGCGCATATCGGTTGGGCCGAGCTGTGCCAGGATGGAACCGTCCACATACTCCACCATGGAGTGCACCGTGGACTGCGGGTGGATCACCACGTCAATCTGCTCTTGCTTCATCCCGAACAGCCAGTGCGCCTCGATCACTTCGAACCCCTTGTTCATCAGCGTGGCCGAATCAATTGTGATGCGCTGGCCCATCCTCCAGTTTGGATGCGCCAGCGCCTGCTCGGGGGTGGCCTGGGCGAGAAGCCGGAGCGGCGTCTTGCGGAACGGCCCGCCCGAGGCGGTCAGCACCAGCCGGCGGACTTCGCCGTGCTCTCCGGCGCGCAGGCACTGGTGGATGGCGTTGTGTTCGCTATCCACCGGCAACAGCTCAACCTTGCTCGCCCGCGCCGCGGCCATTACCAGTTCGCCGGCGGCCACCAGGACTTCCTTGTTCGATAGCGCCACCTGCTTGCCCTGGCGAACGGCGGCGTACGTGGCTTCAAGGCCGACCACGCCCACCGCAGCCGAAACCACCAGCTCAGCCTCTGGGTGCGTGGCCACGCTCTCGAGGCCGGCGCTGCCCCAGTGGATCTCCGGCAGCGGCTCTAGCCGCTCAGCGCGCAACCGCCCGGCGAGCTCATCTGCGAATCGTGCATCGGCAACCGAGACGAGTTGCGGTCGGTGACGCGCCGCCTGCGCCGCCAACTGCTCGAGGTTTTTTCCCGCCGCGAGCGCGACCACGGCGAATCGCCCCGGCAGCGATTCGATTACACTCAGGCATTGCCGCCCGATCGAGCCGGTGGAACCGAGAATGGCAATCTTTTTCAGCTTTTTCTCTCTTAGACCGTTCGAGTCTCTAACTTTGCGCCGTGGGTCTCTATGGCTGCTCGCTGTTGCCCTATCGGCTGCGGCTGACGGCCAACTGGAAATAATACCAGACCACCGGGGCTGCAAGAACGAGCGCGTCAATGCGGTCGAGAATGCCGCCGTGGCCCGGGAGCAGGCCGCTCGAGTCTTTTAGGCCGGCGCTGCGCTTGTAAGCGGACTCAAGCAGGTCCCCTGCTTGCCCCGCCACATTGCCGAGGCCGGCCATCAGCAGCAGGTGTCGCGGCTCAACGTTCAACCAGCGCCCAAACAGCGCCCCGACCAACAGCGAGCCCAGCAGGTTGGCCGCAGCGCCTTCCCAAGTTTTCTTCGGACTGATCTGCGGCGCCATCGGAAGCCGCCCGACCGAGCGACCCACAAAGTAGGCCAGCGTATCGCCGACCCAGACCAGCACCAGGGTGAACAGCAGCAGCCGCGGCCCGTCTGCGCCCACGCCGTGCAGTCGCACCACATAACTCAGCGGGAGCGCGACAAACAGCAACCCTGCCGCACTGATGCCAATCGCAGGAAGAACTTCGGAGAGCGGCCCGCGGCTGCCCAGCGCAATCACCGCTGCGCCGACCACGAACATGAGCAGGACGCAATCGAGAGGAAATTCGAGCGGCCTGCCCACACCGCCGGTGCGAATCATGAGCAAGCCGGTGCGGCCAAGATTCCAACTTTCCATGCCCGCGGCGATCCACTGCACGAACAAGACGGCGAGCGCGCAGAAGCCCGTCCAGAGGCGGTAGCCGTGCAGGCCGGCCCGGGCCCCCAGCGCGAAAAACTCTAGCAACGCGAGCAGGGTCACCAGGCCAGTGCACGCCGCCACCAAGCCGGTCGAGCCCCACCAGACGATCCCTGCCACCGCCGGGATCAGCACGACGGCGGTCAGTACGCGAACGAGCGTCACAGGGCGCCTGGCCGAGGGCAAATGCGGTGCCAGCGCATGTCAGGAGGAATCTTCGTCCGCCGTGGCGGGCTCAGAATCATGGTCACTCGAGAGTATGCTCGACCGGGGACAGGAGCGCACCAGCGCCTCAGCCTCGCGCAATGCCGGCGCCGCGGGCGGCTGCCTCGGCGGCGCTCAGGCCGCCATAGCGGCGCTCGCGCTTCTGAAAATCGAGCAGCGCCTCGAGGAGTTGCGCGCGGCTGAAGTCGGGCCAGAGCGTCTCGGTAACGTAGATTTCGGCGTAGGCGATCTGCCAGAGCAGGAAATTGCTGACGCGCATCTCGCCGCTGGTGCGGATGAGCAGATCGGGGTCGGGCAGCCCGGCGGTATAGAGGTGGTCGGCAATGGTCTGCTCGTCCACAGGGAAGGTGGAAAGCCCGTTATGTCGCACGCGGTCCAGGATGGCGTTGAACGCGTCCACCAACTCGGCCCGGCCGCCATAGTTGAGCGCGACGGCCAGACGCATCCCGGTGTTCTGCGCCGTCTGCTGCATGGCGCGCCTGACGTCTTTTTGCACCTCGCCGGGTAACTGCTCGGGCCGGCCGATCACCAGCAAGCGGATGTTGTTCCTGTGGATGACCGGCAGTTCCTTGCGGAGATATTCGCGCAGCAAACGCATCAGAAAGTCGACCTCGGCTTGCGGGCGTCGCCAGTTCTCCAGCGAAAACGCGTACAGCGTGAGCGCCTGGATCTTCAGCCGGGCGCAGGTCTCGATCACCTCGCGGGCGGACTTTACGCCGGCGCGGTGCCCGGCCACCCGCGGCAGGTGGCGCCGCTGCGCCCAGCGGCCGTTGCCGTCCATGATGATGGCGATATGCTGCGGGAAGCGCCGCGGGTCGAGCTGTTCGAGGAGGCGCGCCTCCTCGCGGCTTGCCGCTTTGAGCAGGTCCGGCGACTTCACGTCCCGAATCCTGAGCAGTTTTTCGGACGGTGCGGGATTTGTTGCCCGGGCATCTTTACACCGCAAAGTTAGCACACCGAACCACGGGGCGCAACCGCGCCGGCGCCTTCGAGACCTCGGCGACTATGGCAAGCCGGGGCTGATGCCCAGCGCTTCACCCGGCCGGAACAGCGCCGCATAGACCAGCACAATAGTCAGCACGATCATGGCGATGCTGGTAGCCCAAGCCACGAGGTTGAAGCCGCGGCTGTTGGTCAGCTCGCCCATCAGGTCGCGCCGGTTCACCAGCAGCAGCACGAAGATCAGCACGATCGGCAGCAGGAAACCATTGGCCACTTGCGAGAGCACGGCAATACGTATCAACGGCGCGCCCGGCAGCAGGATCAGCCCGCCGCCCACCACCAGCATCGCCGTGTACAGCCAGTAGAAGATCGGGGCTTCGCTGAACTTGCGGTCGATGCCGGACTCAAACCCCAGCGCCTCGCAGATCACGTAGGCGGTGGAAAGCGGCAGGATGGAGGCCGCGAACAGCGAGGCATTGAGCAGCCCCAGGGCAAACAACACGCTGGCCCATCGGCCGGCCAGGGGACGCAGCGCCTGAGCCGCCTCGGCGGCGTCATTGATGTGCCGGTGGCCGGAAGCGTAGAGCGTGGCCGCGGTGCACACGATGATGAAGAACACGATGACCATGCAACTGATGCTGCCGACCAGAACGTCCTTGCGGGTGTGCGCGTACTGCCGCGGGCCGACGCGCTTTTCCACCACTGCCGCCTGCAGATAGAAATGCTGCCAGGGGGCAATCGTGGTACCCACCAGCGCCGCCAGGATCAGCAGGTAGCTGGCGTCAATCCTCGGCGCCACTACAAAGGGCTTCGCCGCAGGGATCCACTGCAGGGCGTGCGGGGGCAGAAGGTGCAGCAACGCCCGCATCCAGTCGGGCTTGGCCAGCACCGCGGAGACCACGTAAGCCAGATAGACCACGCAGATGGCCAGGAAAATCTTTTCGACGCGCCGGGCCGTCTCCCGCAGCACCAGCGCCCACACAATGATCGCCGCCAGCGGCACCGAGACGTACTTGCTGACGCCGAAGATCTGCATGGCCGAGGCCACGCCGGCAAATTCGGCCAGCACATTGCCCAGGTTGACCAGCAGGACCGCGGCCATTACGAAAAATGTCACCCGGAAGCCAAACTGCTCGCGGATCAAGTCCGAGAGACCCTTGCCGGTCACCGCGCCCATCCGCGAGCACATCTCCAGGGTGACGTAGAGCGCAAACGTCATGGGAATCAGCGACCACAGCACCGTGTAGCCGAACTGCGCGCCGGCCAGCGAGTAGGTGTAGATCCCGCCGGCGTCGTTGTCCACGTTGGAGACGATCAACCCGGGTCCCACCACCGCAAGGAAAACAGCCAGGCGCCGCCGGATGCGGCGGGTGCGTTGCCGCACAGCCTGCGCACGTGTCCGCCAGGACTCCAGCCTGGCCGAAATGGCGGTCCAGTTCATCGCCCGCTTTTTAGGAGAGCGCGCTCATTGGTTTGCCCGGAGCCTGCTGACGACGTCATCCACGGTGATGGCCCCGATGGGCCGGTTACTTTGGTCCACGACGCTCAGGCTGCGCAGATTGTACTTGTCGAACAGCTCAAACACTTCTTTGTCCTCCGCTTCGGGAGGCACCCAGAGCAGCGGCTCGGCCTTCAGCTCGACCATCCGCTGGTCCGGAGCCGCCAGCAACAGCCGGCTGAGCCGCACCGCACCGGAAAACTTGGCTTCACCGTCGATCAGAAACACGGTGTCGAGCTGGTCGAGGTTGACGTCTTTCGAGCGGATCCACTCCACCACCTCGTCGCGCGTCGCCGTCTCCCCGACGAACACAAATTCGGGATTCATCATTCCGCCAGCCGTGTTTTCGTCAAATCGCAGCAGCGCCCGCACTTCCTGCGCCTCCGCTCCCGGCATCTCCTGCAAAACCTCCTGAGAGGTTTCGGGCCGCAGCCCGGCCAGCAGATCGGCGGCCTGGTCTGGCTCCATTTCCTCAATGATTCCGGCAGCCCTCTCCGGGTCGAGTTTCTCGACGATCTGAGTGGTGAGTCGGGCGTCGAGCTCCGCCAATGCTTCGGCTGCGGTCGGCTCGTCCACTGAGGCGATGATAGCCTCGCGCTCGGCCGGCGAAAGCTTTTCCATGATGTCGGCCAAGTCGGCCGGATGGAGCCGCTCGAGCTTCTGCGGGGTCATCCGCAGCTTCACCCGGCGCAACGGGTCGGGTTCGATCAGATTGACGAATTCCCAGCGGATCAGCCGGGTAGGCAGCTTCGCTTGGATCCGCCGGATCATCGAGGGCGGCAGCCCCTGCAGCAGGCGGCGCACCGCCCCGGTCAGCCCAATGTCCACTTGAGTGACGCGCAGCTCGACCGTGCCGTTGGTGCGCTGTTCGGCCAGGTTGAGGTCGTTCACCCGGACCACCTTGCGGCCGTCAGTATCAATGATCTGCTGATCGAGCAGGTCCTTTTGCACCGCCAGCCAGGCCTCGTTCGGCCGGTAGTGTTCCAGCGCCTTTTCCTCGACGTTTAGCCGGACCGTGCCCGGCGCGACCGAGGCCACGTGGTCGTAGCGCGCCACCAGCGGCAGGTATTTCCCCCGCCCCAGCAGAATGCGCGCGACGCGGTTGGGCTGGTCGGCCGGCTCGATGAACAGCTCGGTCACCCGGCCGACAAAGTTGCCCTGCGCGTCGTAGGCCTCCGCGCCCAATAGTTCCGTGGCATGCAGCATCGACACCTCCCGCCCGGCAAAAAAATACCCGCGGCCGAGCGCGTCTCCCGACCACGGGCACAGGTCTGAGCGACTTGCGGCTACCCTAGTCGGGTCTCACTCCTCCCGGAGGCGGGCCTGGTCTCTCGCGGGATCCTCTTCGCCAGTCCGACCAATCCGGCCTTGATTCCGCCTGCCCCATGCGAGCATCTGGGCAAGGGCTCCTGTTTCGCAAGAACGCTCATTGCAAACAGTGGTCCTCGTTTTCAGTAGTTAACGGCAGTCGGATGGTTTGTCAAGGAAAGACTCGCCAAAATGACTAATTCATTTCGCGGGGAACAACATGTCTCCCGGCTCGACGCCCTGCTTGCGGCACTGGCTGAGGTAGAGCGAGAGGTAGGTCTTGGAGATATAGTCCGCCGGGCGGTACCCCAGAAGCTGCGCGGCGCGGTCAATGGCCTCCGGGGGGCCCTCGAGTTCGACAAAGTTCCCTATGGGGGTCTCGTCGAGCTCCACATGCAGGCCCGCGGCCCATCGCTGGGAGGCCGGCAGACGGTAGGTGGTGCGGTATTTCTCATAGCGGAACCAGCCCCGCAGCCCCAGAGCCTCAAGAATGAGCCGCAGCTGCTGCGGATCGGCGACAACGACCTCCAGTTCCTCCCGCACCTTGTAGCGCTTGCCTCGAGTGGCGCTGAAGGACTTCCCTTGAGCCGCCTCTGCGGCGTTGGGCTTCTCCGCGGGCCCTTTGTAGGTAAGAACGGCTCGAGGGATCGCTTCCCTGCTGCCTCGCGCCTTGCGGGCAGGCTTCTCGAGCCGCAGCCGGAGCAATTGCCCGTGCTTTGCCAGCCCGCCCTGGGGCGTATCGAACAGTGTGTTGGTCTCGTGGATGCGTGCGCCAGGCCCGCCCCGCGCTCCCAGCCGCGCCAGGCGCCTACGGAGGGCAGGCGGATGGGTCACTCGCAGCTTGACTTCAATTTCCTGGTTGCCGCTCGGCTTCATGATTGCCGGCTAGTATACACACCGGCGCAATCTTGGACTGGCCGGAAGGACACGGATTCGATAGGATACCGCGGCACTCATTCATGGGATGAGGGCACGCTAGGTCGAAGGAGGAGTCGCCCCGGGAAGCTGCTAACGGAGGAGAAATGAGGATATTCGTTCTGCTCGCCACGCTTCTCGCGACTGTCACGATTACCCATTTCTCTTCCCCAGCAATTGAAGTAGTGCCGCCGCAACCGCCGGTGGCCAAGAAAGTTCCCAAAATGGACGTGCTTCACGGCGAACGTCGCGTGGACGACTACTATTGGCTGCGCGACAAGACGAAACCCGAGGTGATCAGCTATCTGGAGGCCGAGAACGCCTACACGGCCTCAGTGATGAAGCCGACCGAGGCGTTTCAGGAAGCCCTCTACCAGGAGATGCTCGGCCGCATTAAGCAGACCGATCTCTCGGTTCCCTATCGGTACGGCGGCTACTACTACTACTCACGCACCGAAGAGGGAAAGCAGTACCCCATCCACTGCCGCAAGAAGGGGAGCCTGGATGCTCCCGAGCAAGTCACGCTCGACCTGAATGACCTGGCCAAGGGGCACAAGTTCATGGCCCTGGGCGCCTATGCGGTGAGCGACGACGGCAACCTGCTGGCTTACTCGACCGACAACACCGGCTTCCGCCAGTACACGCTCCGCGTCAAGGACCTGCGCACCGGTGAGGCGCTCATCGACGCGCGCGAAAAGGTCGTCAGCGTCGCCTGGGCGGCGGATAATCATACCTTGTTCTACACCGTCGAGGACGCCGCCAAGCGCTCCTACCGCCTCTACCGCCATCGCCTGGGTTCGACCGACGACCAATTGATCTATGAAGAGAAGGACGAGAGGTTCAGCATCGGCGTCGAGCGCACGCGCAGCCATGCCTACCTGCTGATGACCTCGGCGAGCCACACGGCCTCCGAGGTGCGCTACCTGCCCGCGGCGCAGCCCGAGGGCGAATGGAGAGTCGTGGCAGCCCGCGAGCCCCTGCACGAATACGAGGTGGACCATCACGGCGACCGCTTCTACATCCGCACCAATTCCGAGGGACGCAATTTCCGCCTGGTTTCCGCACCAGTGTCGGACCCAGGCAAGGAAAACTGGAAGGAGGTGATCCCGCACCGGCCCAGCGTCATGCTCGAGGGCATGGACTTCTTCGCGAACTACTACGTCCTGCTCGAGCGCGAAGACGGTTTGCAGCGCCTGAGGGTCGCCGACCTGCGCACCGCGCAGTGGCATCGCATCGAGTTCCCCGAGCCGGCCTACGCCGCATCTCCGGCGCAGAACCGGGAGTTTGAGACGGCGACGTTTCGCTTCAGCTACCAGTCGCCGATCACGCCGCCCTCGGTCTTCGATTACGACATGGATAAGCGCGAGCGCAAGCTGCTCAAGCAGACCGAAGTGCTGGGCGGTTACGATTCTGCGCGGTATCAGGTCGAGCGGCTTTTCGCCACCCCTGCGGACGGCGCGCGCATCCCCATATCGGTCGTTTACAAGAAAGGACTGAAGCGCGACGCCACGGCCCCCATGCTGCTGACCGGTTACGGGTCCTACGGCTTTTCGCTGCCGCCGTCGTTTTCCTCCAACCGCATCAGCCTGCTCGATCGCGGCATGGTATTCGCCATCGCGCATGTCCGCGGCGGCGGCGAGATGGGCAAGGCCTGGCACGACCAGGGCCGCATGATGAACAAGAAAAACACTTTTACCGACTTCATCGCCGTCGCCGAATACCTGATCGCCCAGAAGTTCACCTCGAAAGACCGCCTGGTGATCACCGGCGGCAGCGCCGGCGGCCTCCTGATGGGCGCGGTCACGAACATGCGCCCCGACCTATTCCACGCCGTGGTTTCGCTTGTGCCCTTCGTGGATGTCATCAACACCATGGCGGACGCCTCCATCCCGCTCACCGTGGGCGAGTTTGAAGAGTGGGGCAACCCCAAGACCAAAGCCGAGTACGACTACATCAAGACCTACTCCCCCTACGACAACATCGAACGCAAGGCCTATCCGGCCATCTTGGTGCGCACCTCGCTCAACGACAGCCAGGTGATGTACTGGGAGCCGGCCAAGTACGTGGCCAAGCTCCGCTCGATGAAGACCGACTCCAACGTGCTGCTGCTGAAAACCAACATGGCCGCCGGCCACGGCGGGGCCTCGGGGCGGTACGACTTTCTGCGCGAGCAGGCTTTCGACTACGCCTTCATCCTGACGCAGGTCGGAACCTCCAAGTAGCCCGGTGCCGCAGCCACCCGCCCCGCGCTCTCGACAGAATCGCTCTGCGCGGGGTATAACGCTTTGTAGCACTCGTTCCCCCGGAGCGACCGCACCGCGCATGACTGAGCCGACCACGCCGCTGATGCGGCAGTACCACGCCATCAAGACGCGCTACCCGCACGCGCTGGTGCTGTTCCGCCTGGGCGATTTCTACGAAATGTTCTACGAGGATGCCATCGTCGGCTCCCGCGAGCTGCAGATCACCCTCACTTCACGCAACCGCGAGCGCGGCCAGCCGGTGCCCATGTGCGGCGTGCCCTACCACGCCGCGGAGACCTACATCGCCCGGCTGATCCGCGCCGGGTACAAGGTGGCCATCTGCGACCAGATGGAGCAGCCCGTGCCCGGCAAGAAGCTCGTCCGCCGCGAAGTGGTCCGCGTCATCACCCCCGGGACCGCCACTGACCTGCAGGTGCTTGAGCCCAAGGAGAACAACTTCCTCGCCGCCGTGGCGCGCGACTCCGGAGAAGGAACCATCGGCCTGGCCTACGTGGATATCTCCACCGGCGAGTTCAGCGCCACTGAGTTTGCCGGGCCTGAGGCCGAAGAAAAGTTACGCGATGAACTGCGCCGGCTCCGGCCCCGGGAAATCCTTCTGCCGCGACCCGCAAGTCTGTTTCCAACGGCGGCGTCGGCGGATCTGGATGGCTCCGGCGGCGTCGAGACGCGGCTCGAGGATTGGGTATTTCGCCAAGACTATGGCGAGCGGCTCCTCACCGAGCAGTTCGGCGTGCTGGGTCTGGAAGGTTTTGGACTCGCCGATCACCGTCAGGCTGCGGCGGCGGCCGGTGCGCTGGTGCACTATCTGCGCGAGACGTCCGCTAAGAGCGGTCCCACGGGCCAGGCCTTGCAGCACCTCGACCGCCTCCGATACTACGAGCAGCAGGATGCCCTGGTGCTCGACAGCGTATCGGTGCGCAACCTCGAGTTGGTGGCGCCGCTATTTGCCGAGGTCGCCGCCCGCAGCCAGCCTGCCACCCTGCTCGCGTCGCTCGATGAAACTTCCACCGGCATGGGCGCGCGCCTGCTGCGTTCCTGGATCCTGCGCCCGCAAATCGCCCGGGAGGAGATCGAGGAGCGCTTGGACGCGGTGGCCGAGCTGAAATCCCACACCGTTTTGCGCGAGGAGATCCGCCACGAGCTGGCTGGCGTGCTCGATCTCGAACGCCTCACCAGCCGCATCACCCTGGGCGTGGCCGCGCCGCGGGACCTGCTGGCGCTGCGGCAATCGCTCGTCCACCTCCCGGTGCTGCGGGGCTTCCTGGCCAGTTGCTCGAGTTCCCGGCTGGCCGCGCTGCACGCAGCGCTCGACGAGCTGGCCGACGCGTGCGCGCGCATCGAACGCACGCTCACCGACGACCCGCCGGCGCAGCCCTTCGTGCCGGGCGTGATCCGCCGCGGCTACAACGCCGAGCTCGACGAGCTGCGCGAATTGAGTCAGCGCAGCAAGCAGTTCATCGCCGCGATGGAGGAGCGCGAGCGGAAGCGCGCCGGGATCGCTTCGCTGAAAATCCGCTTCAACCAGGTGTTCGGCTACTACATCGAGGTCTCCAAACCCAACCTGCACCTCGTGCCGGCCGATTTCGAGCGCAAGCAGACCCTGGTGAACGCCGAGCGGTTCACCACGCCCGAGCTGAAAGAGTACGAGCGCAAGGTGCTCGCTGCGGACGAGCGCATTCTGGAACTCGAGCGGCGGCTGTTCGTCGAACTGCGTGGCTGGCTGGCCGAGCAGGCGGGGCGCCTGCGGCGCACCGCTGCCGGCGTAGCGCAGCTTGACGTGCTGGCTAACTTTGCGCGCCTCGCCGCCCAGCGCAACTACACCCGTCCCGAATTTGCCGGCGCGGGCGAGCTGCTGATCGTCGCTGGACGCCATCCGGTGATCGAACAGCTCCTGGCGCAGCGTGGCCAGCGCTTTGTGCCCAACGACCTCTACCTCGACGACGCGGGGCAGCAGCTCCTGCTGATCACCGGGCCCAACATGGGCGGCAAATCCACCTACCTGCGCCAGGCCGCGCTCATCGTGCTGATGGCGCAGATGGGTTCATTTGTTCCCGCCCGGCAGGCTCGCCTGCCGCTCACCGACCGCATCTTCACGCGCATCGGCGCCTCGGACAACCTGGCCGGCGGCCGCTCAACATTTCTGGTGGAGATGAGCGAAGTCGCCGCCATCCTCAACACCGCCACGCCGGCGAGCTTGGTCTTGCTCGACGAGGTCGGTCGCGGCACCGCGACCTTTGACGGGCTCTCCATCGCCTGGGCGGTGGTCGAGCACCTGCAAGCGCACACGCGCTCGCGTACGATGTTTGCCACGCACTACCACGAACTGACCGAGCTGGCTGAGTTGCTGCCCGGGGTGAAGAACGTCCACGTCTCGGTGAAAGAGTCCGGCAGCGACATCGTCTTCCTGCGGCGGGTCGAGCCGGGCAGCGCCGACAAGAGTTATGGCATCGAGGTCGCCCGCCTGGCCGGCCTGCCCCGCAGCGTCATCGAGCGGGCTCGCGAAATCCTGCTTCGGCACGAGCAGAGCGAACACCAGTTGAGTGAGAAGCTCTCGCCGGGGGCCGCGGCGGGCTCGGAGCCTCCGGTCGAGCAGCAGGCCATGTTCACCCCGATTGATCGCGAGGTGCTCGAGGCGCTGCGCCAGGCCGACCTCGACAACCTCAAACCCCTCGATGCGCTCAATCTGCTCGCCCAGCTCAAAAAGCAGATCTCATGACCCTCCTGGGCACGCCCCTTTCGCCACCTTCCTCGTCTTTATACTCACTGAAGAAGCCGCTCGCCGGGCAGCGCCCGGCACTGCAGGCTGTGGCTAGCCAGTTTTACCCGGCAAATAGGTTCCATATCGCGGTTTCAGAGACCAAGAGAAGTGGCTTCTAAAAACAATGCCTGTCGCCCGTGAGAAAGCAGAGAGACGCGTGAGTGCGGGGTGCTAGGGCATGTCGTGGCGCGTGAAGCGGACGCAGTTGGCGAAGCAGAAAGGCATCACTCTCAGCCTTCAATGTCAAAATAAAGGTGCTGACCTTTTCCTTTGGCCACCGGGCGTGCTCTCTACCGCAATCTTTCTTGCGACTTCTCGATCTGCTGCTCCACTTGCTTTCTGAACTCAAACGGATGCGCTACTTTGTCGAACGGCTCGGGTGTACCACCCGTTCCCCGGACAACAACAGTTCCATAGCCCATCATTCTGCCCCACAGGCTTTCATTCACTCCGATGCTCTCGACCTTAGATAGAAGCAGTTCAAAAGTTTTCCGGCTGACCACCCCAACCTTGATGATTACACGTTTGTCGGTCACGGCCATTTCAGTAGCGTTTCGCCTCACCAGGCCAACGCCAACGCAGATTGCCGAAAGAATTAGGAAAATGAAACCCAGTGCGAATACCCAGTTGGGCATGCCGCTCTTGTCTCCTATGGTAGCCATGGAGCGCACCAGCATCCCCAATCCCGGCAGGCCGAACAACAGACCCAAAAGGATGGGCCGGAGGAGGGCAATCCAGTGAAGTCGGGTTTTGTAGACTACTGTTTCTCCGGGGATGAGATTCTTTTCGACGTAGCTCATGCCAATCCTTCCGGAGCGGACAGTGGACCACGATTCGTGGTCGTCTCGATTCTCGACCTAAGATTCTTCCAAGGAGCGATGCAAAACTACGCCACCCCCCGGCTGCCGTCAACGATCTTGGGAGATGGGCTTGGCGGCGGCATTTCGACCCGGCACGCGGCCAGCATCGGCCCGATTTCGCCTGCGAATCCAAACAGATTGTGCTGGAAAGCATCCCGCGCGGCGTATTCCGGGCCGCATTGTCCTCCGTCCTTCGTGGTGTACACTGCCGCGTAGGAGGGCGTGAACCCTTGAAGAGCAAGGTGTTGGTTAGCGCGCCCGCTTGGGCTTGCTGTCTCCTCCTTACTCTGGTCACCCTGTTGGTTTCACTGCCCGTGCCAGCCTGGGGTCAGCAGAAGCGGAGAGCACGTCCTGATCAGCCCCGTACGACAAGAAAGCCGAGCGGGCTGAATTTGCAGAAGATCAACGACCCGAACACCCGAGAACCAGTGGGTCCTCATTCGCAGGGCGAAGCCGTAGTCAGAGCGGCGATCTTACTCGGTCGGCTGAAATTCTCTCCCGGAGAAATCAGCATAAACTATACGAATAATCTCGCGAAGGCGACCAGCGCATTTCAATCGGCGAGCGGGCTGGCTGCAACCGGCACGGTTGATGCGGCCACATGGAATGCCCTGAATGCCGATCAATTAAAGCTTCAAGTCGAGCAAAAGCAAGGCCAGCCCGGCCAGAATCAATCAAACTCGCCGCCAGGCGCTCAGCAGCGCAGCCCTGGTAACAATCCGCCTCCAGCTCAAGCAATCAATTCATACATCATCGCGATGGAGGACGTGGCCGGCCCGTTCACGCGCATTCCCCGGGTGACCGGCCGCGGTGCCGGCGAGCGGCTGATGCTGCGCGAAGCCAAGCTTAAGCGGCTGAATTACGAATCGTCTATGCAGTTGTTGGCGGAAAAGTTCCATTCGAGCCCGCGCCTGCTCGTTGCGCTTAATCCGGGAAAGAGATTCGACAAGGCTGGCGTGAAGCTCGAAGTCCCGAACGTGCTCGCGCCGGAACCCGGCCAAGCGGCCCAGGTAGTGGTGGATGGCTCGACTCGCAGCGTTACCGCTTTGGATGGCAACGGCAAAATTCTGGCGTTTTATCCCGCGACGGTGGGAAGCGAACACGATCCATTGCCGGTCGGGAATTGGACGATTATTGAAGTGACCTGGTATCCGAAATTCAAGTACAACCCAAAACTCTTCTGGGACGCGGAGAACAAGTCTCCGAGGGCAACACTTCCTCCTGGGGCGAAGAGCCCTGTGGGCGTGGTATGGATCGGACTCTCGAAGCAACACTACGGCATCCACGGAACTCCGGATCCTTCCAAGATTGGTGTCACCGAGTCACATGGGTGCATCCGGCTGACGAATTGGGACGCTACCGAACTGGGGAAAATCGTGAAGGTCGGCACACCGGTCATTCTTAAAGACAGCGCGCCATCGGAGACGAAGCCACAATCTTCAAAACCAAGCACGCGCTAGTGTGCGGCCGAGCGCGAACACCAGGACACAGGAACGCAGTCGCAAAGCCGGCCAGACCATGGCCGCCACAAGTCCGGGCGGATCCGGAGCGCAGACGTTGCGCGCACGAACGAAAAAAGAGGAGGCTGGAAGTGCCGCCTCCTCTTGTTGTCCCTCAGACAATCGCAGGCTATTACGATTTCTTCCGGTGATGCCTTTTGGCCTCCTGCTTGTCCCACTCTATCTCTTTGCGCATGAACTCCTTGGGATTCGCTTTGAATTTATCTCGGATCTTGGGATTGTCTTCCAACCAATCCTTCAGCTTGGGGTGGTTGTTGACGTACTCCGTGTCGTTGATGAGCTCGGGGTTCTTGCGCAGCTCCCTGGAAATGTCCTGGTGCTTGTCGACAAAGTCATCGAACTTGCGCAGGTCGGCGTCGGTGATTTCGTTCTCTTTATCTTTGTCCTTGTCCTGGCCCTTCTTGGAGGCTTGCGGCTGAGTCCCTGCCGAGGATGGGGCCGCTCCCGCGAACGAAGACATGCCAAGCACTACGGCCGCGGCAAGAGCCACGATCACCAAGCCTTCTATGTAATACGACCAACGCTTTTGCATACCTCCTCCTTGGAGTAGGTGCCGCGCGCTTAGGGAAGAAAAGCTGGCTGGGAAATCACAGGCTCATTCCCTCAGTGCTGCGGAAGGCCGGGTACGCGGCAAGGCCTGCGTTTCATTATTAGGATATCACGCCGGCCGCGTTTGCGCGAATGAGGCGTACGGCTCTACTTACAATCTTGGACTGACAATCCCGCCCCGCAGGTATCTCTCGCCAGTCAGCAGAGGTCCTTAAACCCCTCGATGCGCTCAATCTGCTGGCCCGGCTCAAGAAGCAGATCTCATGACGGCGTGCAAATCAATATCACAAGCCGCCTGCTTTCAGTTGCCTTGTCCTCGCCGGCTGGGTGTTTGATATTAGGATCTTTAAGCCGCTACGTTCGATTCATCGTGAGCACTACGCGGAAGCGCGCCTTGCCGCTCACCATGCGATCGTAGGCGGCACCAGGTTGTTCGAGCGGGAAGGTCTCGACCATGGGGCGAATCCCGGTTAGGGCGCAGAAGTTTAGCGTTTCTTCCGAGTCTCGGGCGCTACCCCCTGGCCACCCTTGAATCGACCGGCGGCCTCCAATCAGTTGAATGGGAGTCACGCTGATGGGATCTGCGGATGCCCCCACCACCAGCAATTTGCCACCAACCCCGAGACCCTCAATGAGGTCCGACATGGCCTTGCTATTCGGAGCTGTTGCGAGAATCACCGACGCTCCTCCCAGCCTGGCCAGTTCTTCCGCCACGTTTACGGCATCTGAATCCAGGTATCGAACGGCGCCAAGCTTGAGCGCTAAAGCTTCCTTGTCTTTGCCTCGCCCAATCGCCACCGTGCGATACCCCATCTTGCTCGCGAACTGAATCCCAAGATGGCCCAGTCCGCCCAGGCCCTGCACAGCCACAAGATCTCCGGCTAGCGCCCCGCTATGGCGCAGACTATTGAACGTCGTTATGCCCGCGCACAGGATAGGACCAGCCTCTGCCGGCGATAGGGCGTCCGGAATCAGTGCCAGGGCGTCGCTACTTGCAATCATGTACTGCGCATATCCGCCGTCATTGGTGAATCCTGTTATCCTGAGGTTCTGACAATTGATGAAATCCCCGCGGCGGCAGGGGACACACTGACCGCAATGCCCACCATCCCATCCAACACCGACCCGCTGGCCTCTCCTCCACGCCGTCACGCCCGGTCCCACCTCGTCGATCACTCCGGCCACCTCGTGGCCTGTGATGCGTGGGTATTGCAGCCCGGGCCAATGTCCTTCCTTCACAAACATGTCACTATGGCAGACCCCACAGGCTTGCACCGCGATGCGTACTTGATTGGGCCCAGGTGCTGGGACCTCTCGTGTGACCACCTCGAATGGCGCACCCGGGCGATTAACTAGAACAGCGGTCATCTGTGCCATAGGCGTGCCTCCTCTGCCTGAATCCTTGCCTAGTCCTCTAAAAATCGTATGTTAAGTTTGGGTTCCGCCCAATCTTGGTCCGACGTATCCTGTTCCCTCCGCCTCTCGTTGGGCGTTCCCCTGCGGCGTTGCCCAAAAATCAGGAAGGCGGCGACGCCGCCCCCTCTTCGCCCCTTTTCTCTTCCAGTTTCCAGCTCCTGGTTTCTAGCCTCTGCCTCTTCAAATCTGCCCCATCCCGCCATCCACGTTAATCTCCACTCCCGTGATGTACGAGGCGTCCGACGAAGCCAGAAACGCCACTACGCCCGCCACTTCCTCGGGCTGTCCAAACCGCTTCATCGGTACCTTTGACAAGACGTCTTTCGCAAATCCCTCGATGGCCTCCTTCGGCAATCCGGTGCGCCCGAAAATCGGCGTCTCAATCGGTCCCGGCGCCACCGCGTTCACCCGGATCCCGAGCTCCACCAGCTCCGCCGCCGCAGTTCTCGCCAGAGAGCGCAACGCTGCTTTCGTTGCAGAATACGCGCTGGCCCCCGGGGTACCTTTGCTGGCTGCCACGCTGGTATTCAAGATGATCGACGCACCGTCATTCAGCAACGGCAGCGCTTTCTGAATCGTGAAGTACGCTCCCTTGATGTTGATGTCAAACTGCTCGTCGTATAGGCTTTCCGACGTCTCGGCAAGCGGCGCGAACTTCGCCACTCCCGCGTTCACAAACAACACATCAATTTTGCCCAGCTTCTGCGAAACCTCCGCATACAGCTTGTCTACGTCCGTGAGCTTGGCCACGTCCGCCTGCACCGCCAGAACGTCTTTGCCGAGGATCTTCACCGCCTCGTCCAGCGTCTTCTGGCTCCGCCCGGAAATCGCCACTCGAGCGCCCTCGTCGTGCAGTCGCTTCGCCGTCGCCAGGCCGATCCCGCTGTTTCCGCCGGTCACCACCGCTACTTTTCCTTCAAATCGCTTCATCTCTTCCTCCGCTCGTCCTGCTGTCTGGATTCGTGTCTTTGGGAAAGGCAACTCCCTGCCGTCACGCGGATCTTTCCCCGCGGACGGATGGTGCTCCTCTCCTAATACCTGGATTCTTAGATGAGCGTCTGAGTGTCCGGTTACATGAATTTCGGCGTTCCTTCGCCGTCTGACTTAGGCAGTCGTCCCCTCCGTTTCGCAGAACATTCGCGCAGGACGCCCTGTCCGACCATACCCGTCGCCCCTAGAAGAATCACCTTCACGTATTACCGCCTTTCAACTCAGTCTTGCATTGCTTTTGTTCCTTGGTTTTTGTGGCAGCCGAGAGCTACTAAACTTTACTCGAACTCGAGCATTACAATCTCGGGATTCGATCCCAGCCGCAGCGGCGGTCCCCACGTTCCTGCTCCGCTCGAAGTGAAAACCTGCATCTTCCCGATTCGGCTTAAGCCATACACAAACTGCCGGTAAATCCGCCGCGCCAGCCAACTCCAAGGTATGAACTGCCCAAGGTGCGTATGCCCGGATAGCTGCAGGGAAACGCCGGCGGCCTCCGCGATCTCCGGATGGTCGGGCGCATGCGTCAGCAGAATGCTCGCGCGATCGTGGTCCAATCGGATACGGCGTAGCACCGACGCAAAGTGGCCATCGTGCGTCGCGTTCCGGTACGGCACGCCAACAATCTGCAAACCGTCCACTTCCACCTTCTCATTGCTGAGCACGCGGACTCCGGCCGCCGCAATGGCATGCAGATATTTTCTGTCGTCCCCAAATTGCTCATGATTTCCCGCGACAAAATACACGCCGTGTGGCGCCACGAGCTCGCTTAATGGCTCCGCTGCTCGCCGCGCGTCGATGGCCGTTCCGTCATACAGATCTCCAGCGATAAAAATCGCGTCCGGCTCTTCCTTTAAAATCTTCGCGACCATGCGCCGCAAAAAACTGCCGTTTCGCACATGCCCAAGGTGCACATCGCTGATCAGCGCCGCTCTTCGCCCGCGCCACGCCGCCGGCAAGTTCGCGAGTCGCACCGTCGTTCGTGTGATCCGCGTCCAGCTTGCGTTGAAAACCCCGTAGAGTCCGGTCACTGCCGCGGCACCGAACAGTAATTCCACGATCCGATGGAAGTTCACGTCCACCCTCGCCAGCCGCGCAACTCCGAAAATAATCCAGGAGGAAACCGCACCGACGAAGAGGAAGGTCAGCAGACCTACCCAAACCGCGGCAGCCCTGTAAAACGCGCGCAGAGCAGCGTTTGTATAGCGAAATGCGAGTAGCGAAGCGGCAACAAAGCTCACCGACAAAAAGCCAAGTACCAGTTTGATCCAGAGTGGCCCGGGGGTATCGTTCCCTACGGGCGAAAATGTCCACGTCTCATAGAGGAGAAGATGCGCCAAACAAAGAACGGACTGAATCATTGCAATGAAACCGATTAAACGTTTTCGTCCCATTGGATTCCTCAACCCGCGATTCGCATTGTTGGCATAAGGTCGCCTTCACCGGTTCACGAGAACTTCCTGAGGTCAAGCGGCCTGAGTGGCAGATTCCTTCCGCTGCTGCCGGGTGCTGGGACCTCTCGTGTGACTACTTCGAATGACGCACTCGGATGACTAACTAGAAAGGCAACTCCCTGCCGTCGTGCGGCCCTCGCCCCGCGGCCGGATCGCGGTCCTCTCCTGATACCTCGATTCTTAGATGAGCGTCTGAATGTCCGGTTACATGAATTTCGGGGTTCCTTCGCCGTGGAACTACGCCCTTTTAGATGATTAGCTGGGCAAATGACATTTCGCGGCCATCTGGATCGGCGATCGTTCGCGCCGGGTGTCTGCAGCCAAAATGAACCCTCCTGAGGACGCCCCTTTCGCCAGCTTCCTCGTTTTTTTACTTGCTCACTGTCACGCTGCAGGTCGCGACCCTATCTCCCGATGATTTCAGCCTGTTATCCTAGGGTTGCCGAGGTCACTTGAGGCCAGATTTGACCTCTTCAGTGAAAATTTTAGCGAAAAATTGCACTGTTTTTGTGCACTGGTCTACCTTACTTTGCGGCCTTTAGCTCCTGATATACTGTAGGGCCGAGCAGGGAAACAGGAGACAACGATGATCGGGGCCGCTTTGTTAGCTTTGGTCTTGGTTGTGCTAATTGCGGTTCAATCCTTGGTCGTGCGTGCCCGCAGAGTATGGACGACCGGTAGGGGAGGAACCACTTATCGAAGTTTTTCTTTCAACTCCCCTGACGGGCAACCCTGTGGTTTCAGGCAGCCGCCCGCTCCCCAAGCGAATAGAGATGAACGCAAGAATGGCAGATTTTAGCGCAACGCTTGGTGTGGTCAAGATCACCAAATCAAATTAGGACGGCACGCCGGCAACAGTCAGAACAGCGAACGTGGAAATGAGATGTAAAACCTATATGAAATGCCATCCGCCGCGTCTGCTGTTTTCAACCAAGGGGAGCTTGCATGCTAAGAACTGGAGAGCCACACGGAGGTTATCGCCATGTTTGACCTCGAAACGAACAAGGCCATCGCGCTACGACTGGTCGAGGTTTTCAACGGCCGCCGACTTGACCTACTTGAAGATGTGCTTCATCCCGAGTTCCGCGGGCGCGGACTCTCAGCCTTCCCGCCGGACGGCCCCGACGTCGGACCCGGTGCTCGGCGAAAGCTCTACGAGATGTTCTATCAAGCGATCCCCGACGCGCGAGCCGAGGTGCTCGAAGTTGTCGCGGAAGGCGACAAGGTCGTAGTCGTCGATCGCTTCGGTGGTACGCATCGCGGGGAGCTCTTCGGACGTCCCGGCACGGGCAATCGCATCGAGTGGATGGCAATCCACATCTACACCATTCGTGACGGCAAAGTCCTCGAAGACGCCGTCATGACGGACGCGCTTGCCATGGTGCAGCAGCTCGGCCTTTTACCGGAATTGGCGCCCACGAAAGCGGCGGAGTAGAGAAGCAACACGGTTTCACAGCGATCCCTCGGGAAAAGAGGTTGAGGTCTAAGGCTGAGTAGGTTAGCAATGTTCAATGCTTGACGAGCCAGCGGCTAGCGCTATTTGGTCTATTTAGTTAAATTGTCTTGCACGATGTTTAAGGAGGATCCATTCATGAAGGCAACTTCCTCTGAACTGCTTATGCGCAACTTCAATGAGATTTTTATAGAGCTCGATCCACTCAAGCGTGCGGCATTGCTCGCGGAGTCTTACGCCGAAGATTGCCTTTGGATTCATCCCGGCGGTCGCATTGTGGGCCGCGAGGGTATCAATGAAGCGGCGACTGAGATTCGCAAACACTTCCCAGAATACCGCTACACGGTCACGGGTGAGATCCAGATCATGCACAATGTAGCGACTTGCCGGTGGGGAAGCGGGATGCCAGGTCAACCGTTCCACTACACGGGAACAGACTTCCTCGAAGAGCGTGAGGGTCGCGTCTCAAGGCTGTACACGTTCATTGACCAGAAGCTATTTCAGTCCTGAATGAGGCCTTTGGGGAAGATCTTTGCCATGGTGGAATGACGGACGCGCTTGCCATGGTGCAGGAGCTCGGTCTCGTGCCAAGCCTCACGAAGGCGTCCGAATAGGGAGGCGGCGATGGTCGGGAGTCAAACGGTGCTTTCTATCCTCGACGAAGCCGCTGCCGCAATTGGAGGCTGGACCGCTCTCCAGTCCATCAGGTGCGTACATTTGGATTCCGAGGGCCAGGATTGGGAACCGTGGCAAGCGCATGACATCGGCGGGACAGTTGACGTTTCCACTTTCCGTGCTCTGACTGATTTCGCATGACACACCAATTTTAAAACAGCTCGGGTAGCCCCCCGCGCGGATGCTTGCATCTGCTCGCCTGCTGGACCGATTCTGCCTCCAGGCCGGAGATTTCTGCGCTCGACCGCATAGGTTCTTCGGAAATGCAAACTCACCAGGAGTGCCCGCCGAGGCGGATAAACCCTTTAGAATGCGCACTTACGAAAAATGCGCCTGTAAGTCCCGTGCAATGCGCACTTACGGAATCTTTGGGCTTGAAGCGGGATTATCCTCTTGACACAAGGGAGGCTCCTATGGTAGTGTTTAGTCATGGAGACTTCTTCTTTGCCTTATGTTCGCCACGAGCAATTCGCTTCAAGTGCTCATGCACTTTCTTCGGGAAGGCTCTCCGCATTAGTTCTTCGGTCGTTTGTTCGTGCGCTAACTTTTTCCGCTTAGGTGGCATATGGATACTCTAAAGAACATGGACTTGATGAAGCTGATGGAAGAGTGCAACACACAGGATGAGTGCCGCACCATCCTCGAAGAACTGCGCTGGAAACATGGCGTGTGCTGCCCGCGCTGCAACAGCGGGAAGGTTTCGCGGATACGGAAGCGTTTTCAGTATGACTGCGATTCATGCCGCTACCAGTTCTCCGTGACTTCCGGGACGATTTTCCACGATTCCCACCTGCCGCTCCCGAAGTGGTTTGCCGCAATCTATTTGATGTGTGAATCCAAAAAGGGTATTTCTGCGCTTCAAATCAAGCGCAACCTTCACACTGGCTATCAAACCGCTTGGTATCTCTGCCATCGCATTCGGGCGGCCATGATGGAAGTTACGCCCAAGAAACTCAGCGGCACAGTAGAGATTGATGAAACCTACGTTGGCGGAAAGAAGCGCCGTTGGCGTCGTGGGAGCGACAAACAGGTTGTTGTCGGCATCCGCCAGCGCAACGGCGACCTTCGCCTGATTCATGCTGAGGATGCACGCTCGGAAACTGTGCGCGAGATTATCCAGGCAAACGTGGGCGGGCACGTCGAAGTCATTATGACGGATGAGTCCGCGATCTACCCGTGGGCGCTCTCGAAGATTGAAAAGAAGAAGCATCGCACAGTCTGCCACTCGAAGGAATACGTTGCGGGCGATGTTCACACCAACACCGTCGAGTCTGCTTTTTCCTTGCTCAAGCGCGGCATCGTGGGGACGTGGCATAAAGTCAGCGCGAAGCATCTCCCGGCCTATCTTGACGAAATGTGCTTCCGGTTCAACAATCGCAAGAACCCCTACCTTTTCCGCGATACCCTCATCAAGCTGGTTCAGACGCCGAACCTTGAGTATAAGGAACTAACTGCGCAGCAGGCCGAGCCAGCAGCCTAATTTACCGCGCTTATCGGGTCTCGCGTGGCTTCCAATTGTTCCGCTAGATTCCCTATACGCTCAGCGATTAACCGAATATCTTGAGGGCCTTTTACCGCCAAATATGCCGAATCTAACTGCTGGTCAGTCAGGCCGTGTTTTAAAAATTCCTCCCTTAACCCATACACCTGTTTTCCAAATCTATGAGCGTACATTTGTAGAGTATCAGTTTCGTATGCTTGGGCCTGTTTCATCGCTTCAAACGTTCCCTCAAAGGCCCCTTCCCACAAATTGCGGAGACTCGCCTGTGGGGGCCAATTGCCGCCACTGGCTGCATAATAGGGCCGCTCCTTCGGAGCATGTTGTAACCGATCATAGAGAAAGGCTAGAAGGGACTCCGAAAATTGTAACGCTCTCTTTTTCAATCCTTCAGCGGGTTCATTTATAGCGAGCAGGCGTCGCAACATCGCTTCATGATGCAAGTCTGCTGCCTGTCTCATGTCATCAATGCGTCGCGTTTGTTCCACATATGCCCTGTCTTGCTTGGCCCGTGCCCAGTAAGCAACGAAGATTTCAGCAAACGCAAGAAGTCCACACACAGCAATGAATATCACTCTTAGATACGCTGATGGTTGTTGGATGAACCCATACAAAATTGCCACTAACGCGAGCACGGCAATGAACGCTCCTGGCGGCGGAGCCAGCCAACTAAGGGATTGCATAAGGCGTTGAACTGCGTTAAACAATTGCTTGATTGTTTCTGGCGGATTGAGATTTTCGTCGTCCCACATGGTTCGGGAATATCCTCTGACGATTGTGACTCCGACTCGGCAGTATGCGCCGAATCCGAGCCTTGCGTCAATAGGATTATCACGCTTGAAGTCCCTTGGAATCAACACTTACAAAAAAAGGAGGGGTAGGGGGGGGCCTGCGGCTATGCCTCGGCAAAGCGTTTTTACCTTCTCTGTTTGCTTTACCTCCCGTTCTTCGGGTGTCCATCGATGAGCTCTCCCCAACATCGTGCTCTTCGCGTCCTCGGCCTGATGTCGGGCACTTCCACCGACGGCATTGACGTGGCGCTGGTGAGAATTTCCGGAGCGCCCCCGCGAATCGCGGCAAAACTCGAGAATTTTCTCACGCTTCCCTTTCCGCCCGCCGTGCGTGCCGCCCTGCTGCGAGTTGCCGAAGGCCGCCCGACGACGACCGGCGAGGTTAGCCAGCTCAATTTTCTTCTGGGCGAGCTGTTTGCCCGCGCTGCGCTCGAGGCTTGCCGCCGCTTTCGCGTCTCGCCGGGCCGGATCGCGCTGGTGGGCTCGCACGGCCACACGATTTTTCACCAGGGCCAGCGAAGCGCGTTCCTCGGGAGCCCCCGGGTCGCCTCCACGCTGCAAATTGGCGAGCCCGCAGTGATCGCCGAGCGAACTAAAATCACCACGGTGGCCGATTTCCGCCCCGCCGATATGGCAGCAGGAGGCCAGGGCGCGCCGCTGGTGCCCTTTGTGGATTATCTGCTGTATCAAAACAGCCGCTTCGGGCGTGTGGCGCTCAACCTGGGAGGCATCGCCAACGTCACCGTGATCCCGGCCGGCGCCAGGCCCGAGCAGGTCTTCGCGTTTGATACCGGGCCGGGCAACATGGTAATGGACGGCCTGGTCCGGCACTTCTCCCGCGGCCGGCAGGCATACGACCGGGACGCTCGCATCGGTCGCCGCGGGCGGATGCTTCCGCAACTGCTCGACGAGCTGCTTCGCGACCCCTACTTCCGCCGCCCGCCGCCCAAAAGCGCCGGCCGCGAACAGTACGGTGAGGCCTATTGCCGCCGCCTGCTGGCCTGGGGGCGCCGGCACAGCGCACGTCCCGCTGACCTGCTGCGCACGGCTACCATGCTCACGGCGCTTTCCATCGTGGATGCTTTCCACCGGTGGATCCTGCCTCGGGCAAAAATCCGCCAGATGATCGTTTCCGGGGGCGGCGCGCATAATCCGCTTGTGATGGCACAGCTTCAGGCGGCGCTTCCGGGTATCGAAATCCTTGGCTCTGCTGAGCTGGGCGTGCCGCAGGATGCCAAGGAAGCTTTTGCTTTCGCCGTTCTGGCTTACGAGACTTTCCACGGCCGCCCGGCGAATTTGCCTGGGAGTACCGGTGCGAAGCAAGCGGCGATCCTCGGAAAGATTTGCCAGCCACCGAATAAGAGAAGGTAAAAGAAGAAGATGATGTAAAGGAGAAAGCCACACGGCCCGGGGGAGAGATGTCACTGATGAGCAAGAGGAAAAAATCACGTCTTGCGGGGCTCCAGAGGCGGGGACACAAATCGTCTCCCTGCTTCCGTTCATCAACATCCTCTGCTTCCTTTACATCCTCACCTTCATTGCTTCCCTGCCTCCTTGCCTCACTGCTCTTGCTCTTCGCTGGCTGCTCGCGCAACACAGCAGCCGAGCCTGACACCATCAGTTTCCTGATCGAAACGATGCCTGCCAACCTCGACCCGCGCATCGGAACCGACGCACAGTCGCAGCACATCGATAGCCTGCTCTTCAGCGGCCTGCTCGATCGCGACGCGCAGATGAACCTCCGCGGCGATCTCGCCGAAAGCTGGGAGTCGCCCGATCCTCTGACTTATGTCTTTCACCTGCGGCGTGGCGTGCGGTTCCACAACGGCCGGCCGCTGACCTCCGCCGACGTGAAGTACACATTCGATTCGATCCTCTCCGGCGCGATCAAAACGCCCAAGCGCGGCTCCTTCCGCGTGCTGGCATCCGTGGAAGCCCCCGACGCGCAGACAGTGATCTTCCGCCTGCGGGAGCCCTACGCGTCGTTTCCGTGGAACCTGGTGCGGCCTGCGGTGGGGATCGTGCCGGCAGGCGCCGGCGCGGATTTCGCTCAGAACCCGGTGGGGACGGGGCCGTTCCGATTCGTGCGCGCGCAGCAGGAGGAGGAGATCGTGCTCGAGCGCAACCCGGCTTACTTCGGGGGCGCGCCGCAGATCGCCCGGGTGCGCTTCCGGGTGGTGCCGGAGGCAGTCGTGCGCGCGCTCGAGTTGCGCAAGGGCGCGGCCGACCTGGTGCTGAACTCTCTGTCGCCAGACATGGTGCCGGTGCTGGCGCGCCAGGCGGAGCTCGAGGTCTCCGAGCAGCCCGGCACAAACTATTCCTATATCGCCTTCAACCTCGAAAACCCGGCGCTGGCGCGCCGCGAAGTGCGCCAGGCGCTGGCCTATGCCACCGACCGCCCGGCGCTGGTCGCATATTTGCTCCGCGGGCAGGGGCGTATCGCCGATAGCCTGCTGCCGCCGAACCATTGGGCCTATGAGGCCGGCGTGCCGCACTACAGCTACGACCCTCGACGCGCCGAGCAATTGCTTGATGCCGCAGGCTTCCCGCGCCAGGGAGGGGCGAATGGGCGCGGGATGAGGCTGAAGCTGACGCTAAAGAGTTCGACCGAAGAGTCGGTGCGCCTGCTGGGCGAAGTGCTGCAGGAACAGTGGCGCCGCGTCGGGGTCGAGCTCGAGTTGCGCTCACTCGAGTTCGCTACGCTCTATGCCGACATCACTCACGGCGATTTCCAGCTCTATACGCTGCGCTGGGTAGGGGCCAACAATGATCCAGACATCTTTGAATACGTCTTCCACTCGCGCAAGATTCCGCCCGATGGCGCCAACCGGGGCCACTACCGCAATCCACGGCTCGATGCCCTGCTCGACCAGGCCCGCGTGGAGGCCGACCGCGAGAAGCGTCGGCGGATCTTCAGCGAGATCCAGCAAATCGTAGCCGACGACCTGCCCTACATCAACCTCTGGTACTTCGACAACGTGTGCGTACATCGCCGGCGCATCGCCCATGTCGAGCTCACGCCTTCAGGCGATTACGACTTCCTGCGCGACGTTGCGCTGCGTTGATCCAGCCCGGAGGCCCCTGGGAAAGTCCTCAGCCCACAAAGGACGAGCTTCAGGACTTTTCCCGTTTTACAATTTTTAGTCAGGGAGTATTGAATTTTCGCTTTTCGGGTTTCGATCCGCGGCGGGTTACTGGCCGAGCGCCGCGCGAATGTCCGCTTCGGTCACGCTGCCTTCGCGGAGGACGCGCCATTCCTCGCCGTGCAGGTCCACGATCGTGGAGGCCATCACGGCGCCGGTTTCGCCCGCGTCAAGCACCAGCGGCAGACGATCGCCCATCTGCTTCACCAGTTGCTCGGCGCTCGAGCATGGGGGGAAGCCCGACAGGTTGGCGCTGGTGCCGGTGATGGGATTCTCCAGCAGATCGATGAGCGCGGAGGCCACTCGCGAGTTCGCCCAGCGCAGCGCGACCCGGCCCGTGTTGGCGGTGACCTTCAGTGGAAGCCGGTGCGACGCATCCACCAGCAGGGTCAGTGCCCCCGGCCAGAACTTCTGCGCCAGTTTCAGGAAAGTGAGCGGCAGATCGCGAGTCAGCAGCACCGCCTGATTAATCGAACTCACCAGGATCGGCAGGGCCCGCGTCTCCGGCCGGCCTTTGGCGCGGTAGATCTGTTCGACCGCCGCTAGATTGAATGGGTCGGCGGCCAAGCCGTAGAAGGTGTCGGTGGGAATACCTACCACCCTGCCGCGGAGGACAAAGTCGGCCGCGTAACGGATGGCACTTGCTTCGGGGGCGTCCGCTAAAACTTTCAGAAGTTCAGCCGGCAAGGTCTTTGCGCCTCTCGATCCCGGACGGGCTTGTGGGACGCGACCTGGACAATGGCGGCAAACTATCATAGCCCGCGCGCGCCGCGCAAGGCGCGTCCCTTTACCCCCGGGGGCGCGTTTGCTAGTCTGCTTCCGATGACTCCGGCGGGCAAACTGTCGCAGACATTCCCTTCGTCGGGCGCCGCGGGGACCATTGTCGGCCGCGAGAACCGCTGGCTGAAGAGATTTCGCGCCGCCCTGCGCGGCGGCAAACCTGCCACAGAGGGCTGCGTAGGAGTTGAGGGGGCGCGGCTGGTCGAGGAGGCGCTGCGGTCGGGCCTTCGGGTCGAGGCTGTGCTCGTGAGCACCTCAGGCGATCGCCACCTAGCCCGGCTGAGCCGCTGGATAGAGTCCGGTGTGCCTGTGCTGCGCACGACCGACCGGCTGTTCGCCGGCGTCGCAGACACCCAAACGCCGCAAGGCGTGGCCGCGCTGGTCCAACCGCGCCCGGCCGGCTTCGACGACCTGATTCGCGGCCTGCCGCTTGTCGTGGTGCTGGTCGGCGTGCAGGACCCAGGCAACGTCGGCACGATCCTGCGGGCGGCCGAGGCTTTCGGCGCCACCGGCGCGGCGGCGTGCGCCTCGGGGAATTCCACCACGGCGAATCCTTTCGCTCCCAAGGCGCTCCGCGCCTCGGCGGGCTCGGCGCTGCGGTTGCCGATCCTTCATGGCGTCTCGCTGCCGATTCTGCTGGCGCAACTCCGCGTCGCCGGCGTGAAGCTCTACGCCGCCTGCTCCGAGCCTGCGCCCGCCGCGGCGGGCGCGCAGCGCGCTCTGAATCCCTGGGAGACCGACTTGCGCGGCCCCGCGGCCCTGCTGGTAGGAAACGAAGGGGCGGGGCTGCCGGCGGAGGTTGAGCGCTCAGCCGATGCGCGGGTGCAAATCCGGCTCGCCCCGGGAGTTGAATCGCTCAACGCGGCCGTGGCGGCAGCGGTGCTGCTCTACGAGGCCGCCCGCCAGCGCAGCGGGCTTACATAACTGGGAGCCGGGAGCCGCTGTTCCGGCAGGATTCTCTGCGAGGACGAGGTGACCATCGGCAGGCTATTCTGGCCGCTCAGATGAAATTGCCGAGACAACTGCCAAGAAGACCATGAGCCTATTTCGGAGGATTCCCGCAGAGGACCAGTCGGGGGCGCCGCGGCCGCTCGCTGACCGTATGCGCCCGCGGACGCTCGAGGAGTTCGTCGGTCAGGAGAAACTCCTCGCGCCGGGGAAACCCCTGCGGACACAGATCGAGCGCGACGAAGTCGGCTCGATGATTCTCTGGGGTCCGCCCGGGTGCGGCAAGACCACGCTGGCACGCATCATCGCGCAGATGACGCGGTCGGATTTCATCTCCTTCAGCGCCGTGCTCTCCGGCATCAAGGAGATCAAGCAAGTGATGGGAGCGGCCGAGCGCGCCCGCCACGAGGGCCGCCGCACCATCATCTTCATTGATGAGGTCCACCGGTTTAACAAGGCGCAGCAGGATGCCTTCTTGCCGCACGTCGAGGCCGGCAACATCATCCTGATTGGCGCTACCACCGAAAACCCTTCGTTCGAGGTGATCGCGCCGCTGCTCTCGCGCACAAAGGTATACGTGCTCCAGCCGCTTGCCTCAGCGCAACTGGTCGCGCTGCTGCGCCGGGCGCTGGCCGATGCCGAGCGCGGCCTAGGCCGCGAGAAAATCGACGTCGCCGAGGCGGCGCTCGAACGCATCGCCTTCGTAGCCAATGGCGACGCCCGCGCCGCTTACAACACGCTCGAAGCTTCTGTGCGGGGCGCGCGCCCCGCTCCGGACGGCAGGCGCGCGATTACGACCGAACTGGTCGAAGATGTCCTCCAACGCAAGCTGCTGCTCTACGACAAGGCCGGCGAGGAGCACTACAACCTGATCTCGGCGCTGCACAAGTCGGTGCGCAACTCCGACGCCGACGCCGCACTCTACTGGCTGGCGCGCATGCTCGAATCGGGCGAAGAGCCGCTCTATATCGCGCGACGCCTGGTGCGCATGGCGAGCGAAGACATCGGCATGGCTGATCCCGCCGCGCTTGGCGTCGCCGTCGCGGCGATGCAAGCAGCCGACTTTGTGGGCCTGCCCGAGGGCAATCTCGCGCTCGCCCAGGCGGCCGTTTATCTGGCGCTGGCGCCGAAATCGAACGCGCTTTATCTCGGCTACAGCGAAGCGCAAGCGGACTTGCATGGCAGCCAGGCGGAGCCGGTGCCCCTCCACCTGCGCAACCCTGTCACCGACCTAATGCGGGAGCTCGGTTACGGCCGCGGCTACCAGTATGCGCACGACCACGAGGACAAGGTCACTGACATGCCCTGCCTGCCCGAAAATCTGTGGGGCCGCACTTATTATCGCCCTACCTCGGAAGGCTTTGAACAGCGCCTGCAGCAGCGCCTGGAGCAGATCCGGCAGATGAAGTCCAAGGCCAAGTCGCAGAAATGATCGCGCCTATTCCTTTTCTGTCGTCCCCACGATCCGCGCCTCCGCGGTGGGCCGCACTCGCGCTGGCATTCTGCGTTTGGCTTGCGGCTGGAGCAGTTGAGCAGGATGCTCCCACGCTAAACGTGGATGAGACTTGTACGGCCTTTGCCTACGCGCCCGACGGGCGCATCGCCTACTCGGTGCGCCACATCCTCACCACCCGGCAGCTCGAGATCCAGCGCGACGACATCTGGCTCATCGGCTTGGACGGCAAGCGCCGACGGATCGTAAACGGCGAGAAGTTGATCCAGGGCGCGTCGCGCTCGAAAGGACCGGCAGCGTTCAGCTACGCCATACAATCCATGCGCTGGTCGCCCGAGGGCACGCGGCTCACAGTCGAGATGCTCACCAGCGAAATGATCGACCCGCGCGGCGACACCCGGGAGGGGCAGCTCACATTGTTACTTGACGATGCCGGGCGAGAAATCCGCATCGCCGGCGCGGATAGCGTCATCCCTGAGGCCACGAACGCCGCCTGGCTCGCCGACGGCGTGACCGTCGTGTACCTGCAAGAGGCGGTCAAGCCGAAGCTGCTCTACTCGATTCACACCGTGCGGCCGGTGGCGGGGCGCGAGGGCGCGCTGTTTGCCGACCACGTCTTCGCCGCGGCGGCGCGGAACGCGAAACAGAATATCGGCGTGGCCATCGAGCGCGAGCGCAGCCTGAGCGGCCCGCCGCGGCTGGTGGTGCTCGACCTCCTCAAGGAGACGCACCGCGAGCTCGCCACTCTTGACGACTTTCAGGGCGGGCTTTCGCTCTCGCCCTCAGGGTCAAAAGTCGCTTACTTCCGAGACAACGAAGTGCTGGAGATCCGCGAGCTGGCCGCCCCCAAGCGCGTCGCCCGGGTGCGAGTGGCCTCCGGCGCCTACCAGTGGGCGCGCGATGAGCAGCGCATCCTTCTCAAGCGTGGGCTCGAACGCCGTTCGGGCGACCTGGCGTGGCTCGCCGTGCCTTCCTCCGATGCGGCAAACGCCAAGCCAGGGAGCCGTTCGCAAGTGCCCGAGGCGGAGTTGCGGCCCGTGCTCCACGGGCTCAGCTTCCGCGACTTCGAGCTTTCGCCTGACGGGCATTTCCTCGCCGTGATTCAGCCCGGCAAGCGCAACCTGCTGGTTTACCCAGCGCCGTAATCCCCTGCTGGGCACAGCACATTGTGCCGGCAGACCGAGAAGAATATCCCCGTCAGGATGAAAGCGCGGAACTTGACTGCGGCTAAGGTGCTGTCAGGCGGAAGCGCTTCGCGTGCTCTTTAAGGATGCAGAGGTCCATCACGACGGTGAGGCCGGCTTGCCGGGCGCGCTCCGCGGCCTCGGAATGAATGACGCCCTCCTGCATCCAGACCGCTCTTGCGCCGATGCGGATGGCGCCCTCGATCACTGCGGGCACTGCCTCCGACCGCCGGAATATGTCCACGATGTCCACCTTCTCGGAAACATCTTCCAGCCTCGAATAGCATTTTTCGCCGAGCACTTCGCGCTCATTCGGATTGACGGGGATGATGCGATAGCCGGCCGATTGCATGTACTCAGCAACGCCGTAGCTCGGGCGGTGGCGCTTGGAGGAAAGCCCCACCACGGCGATGGTGCGGGCTCTCTTGAGCAAGTCTGTGATTGGGTCAGCCGCTGGGTCCTGGGGCGAACTCATCGGCCGGGGCCCCCGGACGCTTCCGGACGCCCCCTGGTCACGCCCTTGGGTGAGCGGGGCAAGACCTGCCCGAGCGCGTCAAGGAACTTTTCGATTTCTGGCCGCGTGCCCGCGGTCACCCGGATGGCGTCGGGAAAACCCATCCAGCCCATCGGGCGCACGATGACGCCGCGGTGGAGCAGCGCGTCCGCAACCGGCTTGGCGTCGGTATCCAGCTCGATGAGCAAGAAATTTCCCGCCGAAGGGACATGCTGAACGCCTAGCGCCGCCAGACCTTCGCTCAGTTGCGCGAGGCCGGCGCGGTTGGAGGCGATTGAACGGCGGACGTGCTCGGCATCGTCGAGCGCCGCAAGCGCCGCGGCCTGCGCCACGCCCGAGGTGTTGAAGGGCGACCGAACCTTATTCATTTCTGCCAGCAGCGCCGCGGGCCCGATGGCGTACCCGATGCGCAGCCCCGCCAGGCCATACACCTTCGAGAACGTGCGCAGCACCAACAGGTTTCGCCCCTGACGCACACACTCGATCGAGCGGGAATAATCCGGCCGATCGATGTACTCGTAGTAGGCCTCATCGAGCACGGTCACCACACTGTCGGAAACCCGCACCAGGAACGCATCCAGGGCGTCGGCGGTGAACATCGTCCCGGTGGGGTTGTTGGGGTTGGCCAGATAAACCAGCTTGGTGCGAGGGGTGACGGCACACGCCAGCGCCTCCAGATCAAACGCATGCTCGCGCTGCGGCACCACCACCAGCCCCGCTCCAGCGGCACGGATGGAGATGTAGTACATCGGAAAAGAGCCGGCCGAGGTGGCTCCTTCGTCGCCGTGGTTGAGCAGCGTGCGGGCCGCCAGGTCAATCAGCTCGGTGGAGCCGCCGCCCAGGATGAGCTGGTTCATCCGCATGCCCAGCCGGGCAGCAAGTTTTTCGCGGAGGTAGTGGCCTCCGCCATCGGGATAGCGATTCGCGTCGCCCAATGCCTTGTGCGCCGCTTCCACGCCGAGCGGGGAAGGCCCCAGCGGGTTTTCGTTTGAGGCCAGCTTCACGGCGTGGAGCTTCAGCTCGCGCTCCACTTCCTCGATGGGCTTTCCGGGAACGTACGGATCGAGCTCGCGGATGAACCCGGGCACCAGTTCATGGATGGATTTTGCCATTCGCCTCAGATCCTGCCGGGATTCCGCCGATCGGTCGCGCCCTGCAGCGCTCAGCCGGCCCGGCGCACCTTGGAGGGCGGCGGCGCCTTGACCGTGCGAGCCAGGAACCGCTCCAGCGCGGCCACTTCCCCCGCTTCCAGATAGCGGTATCTGCCCTCGGGCAGGTCCGCCAGTTCGAGATTCGCCAGCCTTACCCGCCTCAGCTTCTCGACCGGATGCCCGAGTAGGACCAGGTTGCGGCGCAGCAGGTCTCGCCGGGCTTCACTCAGCGTAACTTCGTACCATGGGTTCGCCGCCTGGGGGCCCGCCGCATGCGGCGAGCGCAGCGGCCGCAAGCGCGCGCGCACTTGCTGCTCCACGCGCCGGCATTCCTCCGGCTGCAGCCGGCCCTTAACCTTCACCCAATAGATCTGCGGCAGGCGCGCCGCGGCCTTCAGGATGCGGTTGGCCAAGTCGCCGTCGCTGGTGAGCAGCAGCAGCCCCGACGCGGCATAGTCGAGCCGTCCCACGGGGAACACGCGTCCGGGCACGCCATACAGCAGATGGCGCAGCGTGCGCCGGCCTTCCGGGTCGGCCATGGTGGAGACCACCTGCGGCGGCTTGTGCAGCACGAGGTGAGTCTTCGACTCCGGGAAGTACACCAGTTTCCCGGCGGCCTCGATACGGTCGCGCTCCGGGTCGGCCTTGCTGCCGAGTTCGGTGACGACCTTGCCGTTCACGCGCACCTGCCCGCTGGCGATCAACTGCTCGGCGTGGCGTCGCGAGGCGATCCCGGCGCGCGCGATGATTTTCTGCAGGCGTTCCAGCATCGGAAGCAATTCCTTCTGGGTCCGGAGAGGAGCCGTGGCAGTTGGGCGCACAGCTACGAAACGCCTTCCGGTGTGGCGGGCTCGGAGCCTGCGGCGGCGGCCGCGCTTTTCTCAGGCGATTCCGCCGGCTCCTGCGCGTCTTCCGGCTCCGCGGGCGCGATGCCCTCATCGCTGCCGAGCGCGGCGCGGGCCAGTTGCTCAAACTCTTTCAGGCTGGGCAGCTCGTCCAGGTCGGAGAGCCCGAAGCGCATCAGAAACTCTTTCGACGTGCGATAGAGAATCGGCCGGCCGATCACCGGCTTCCGCCCCGCGGTGGTGATCAGCCGCTTCTCGAGCAGCGTCTTGACCACGCCCGCACAGTTCACTCCGCGGATTTCCTGGATCTCGGGCAGGGTCGCCGGCTGCTTGTAGGAGATCACCGCGAGGGTTTCCAATGCGGGCATGGTCAGCCGCAGCGGCGGCCGCAGGGCCTTGATGAACTTGCGCACCACCTCGTGATGCTGCGCCTTGGTGTAGAACTTGTAGCCGCCCGCGACGGCGCGGATCTCCACGCCGCGCTCCTCCACGACGTAGCTCGCCACCAGCTCGTCGAGCGCTGCGCGCACGGCGGGCTTCTCCACCCCCGTCGCGTCGGCAAGCTGTTCGACGGTGACCGGCTCGTCGGCTGCGTAGATGATCGCTTCGAGCGCGCCTTTGAGTTCTGCAGATGTCATCGTCAGTTGTACTGCTCGTCGATTTCCTTCAGCGGATGGCTCTCCGGGTCGCCGCCCGCAAAGACCACGTCAAACATTTTATGCTTGCGCAGCAGGATTTCGCCAAACAGTTGTTGCTGCACCAGTACGACCGCCTGCAACCGCACCAGCTCGAGCACCGCCAGGAAAGCCACGATCATGGCGTGGCGCGAGGGACAGGCGTCGAAGAACGCCACCAGCCGGATTCCTTCTTCGCTCGTTACCAGGTGCTTGCGCAACTGTTCCATCATCTGCGCCACGGTGAACTGCTCGTGCTGCAGCTCGATCTTGACCACTTCGCGGCGCCGCTCGAGCACCTGCTGGAACACCTTGACCAGGTCCACGAGCGAGACAACGATCTCGCCTTCGGCTTCGCTGCCCTCATAGAGCGTGCGGTCGGGCCGCGACCACACGTGCTCCTCGATTTGCTGCTTCTGGTAGAGCATCTGCGCTGCGTTTTTGAATTTTTCGTGCTCGATCAGCCGGTGCACCAGCTCGGTGCGAGGGTCAAGCTGCTCTTCCGGGCCGCCCAGCGGATCGGGTGGAAGCAGCATCTTGGACTTGATGTAGATCAGCGTCGCGGCCATGTAGATGAAGTCGGCTGAGACGTCAATGTCGAGCTGTTCGAGCCGGTGCAGGTAGTCGAGGTATTGCCCGGTGATCTGCGCGATGGGGATGTTGTGGATTTCGAGCTCCTGCCTGCGGATCAGGTCGAGCAGGAGGTCGAGCGGTCCCTCGTAAATTTCCAGTTGGACGCGGTAGGACGTCGCCATGCTAATTTCCCGTCGCCATCTGCGACTTCAGCGGCGCGCTGCTTGCCGCCTTCGCCGGTTTGGCGCTGCCGAAAATCGCTTCGCGCACGCGGCGCATGGTCTTGCCCGCGGCTTTGCGCGCTTTCTTCGAGCCCGCTTGCAGGATCTCGCTGACGCGGTCGGGGTTGGCATCGTATTCGCGCCGGCGCGCGCGGATCGGCTCGATCCAGTGGATCAGGTTGTCGGCCATCGCCGCCTTGCACTCGATACAGCCGATTCCCGCTGTGCGGCAACCCTGATCGGACCAGGCAATCGTTTCCGGAGGCGAAAACAGCTTGTGCCAACTGAACACCGGACAAACGTCGGGGTTGCCGGGGTCCTCCCGGCGCTTCCGCGCCGGGTCGGTCATCATGACTTTTGCCTTCGCACGGATGGACTCGTCGCTCTCGCTCAACGAAATAAAGTTGTTGTAGCTTTTCGACATCTTCCGGCCGTCAGTCCCAAGAATGCGCGGCGTTTCCGTGAGCATCACCGCAGGCTCAACCAAAACTTTCTTGAAAGTGAAAAACTTCCGATGTTTTTGGCCAATGCGCTTCTTGAAGTTCGCTAGGCCTTCTTCCCTCACTTGGCGGCGGATATCCTCACGAGCGGTTCTAAGTCGCTCTTCTTGTGTCATCGCTGGGCCGGTTACCAGACCAGCGGACTTGGCGTCCTTGGAATGCAGAATTGAGGTGAGGCTGGCGCGATTTTGCTCGGCAAAGAGCTGTCCCTTCACGTCACCCCAAAAGTAGCCATTAAAAGTCCGGACAATCTCGCGAGTCAGCTCGACGTGCGGCACCTGGTCTTCGCCGACGGGCACAAAATCGGCGTCGTAGATGACGATGTCGGCGGACTGGAGCAGCGGATAACCGAGGAAGCCATAGGTATGCAGGTCTTTGTCCTTGATGTTCTCGAGCTGCTCCTTATAGGTTGGCACGCGTTCAAGCCAGCCGAGCGGCGTAACCATGGAGAGCAGCAAGTGCAGCTCGGCGTGGTCGGGCACGGCCGACTGCACAAACATCGTGCACCTTTCGGGGTCGAGGCCAGCGGCCAGCCAGTCGGTGGCGATCTCAAGCGTATTGGCGCGGACCTGAGACGTGTCGGCGTAGTCGGTGGTCAGGGCATGCCAGTCGGCGACGAAGAAAAAGCAGTCGTACTCCTCCTGCATTTTGATCCAGTTGGCCAGAGCGCCGAAATAGTGGCCGATGTGCAGGCGGCCGGTGGGCCGCATGCCGCTGAGGACTCGCTTGGGTCGCTGCCGCGAGCGGGACCGAGCGTTCGCTGCGGGGGGCACTCTAGCGGCCCTCCTTGACGGTGGCGGGTTCAAGAGCAGCCGGCTGGCGCGCGGGGCCGGCCGGGGCGAGCAGGTCGCGGGCGATGATCAGACGCTGGATTTCGCTGGTGCCCTCGTAGATGGAAAGGGCACGCGCATCGCGGTACATCCGCTCGACATCGGTTTCGCGGGAATAGCCCACGGCGCCGTGCACCTGCACGGCCTTGTACACGACGCGGTTGACCATCTCGCTGGCGTAGAGCTTGGCGCGCGAGGCGTGCGGCCCCAGGCGCGCGGAGCCCTGATCGCGCAGCCATGCGGCGTAATAGGTCAGGCCGCGTGCGGCTTCAATTTCCGTCTGCATATCGGCCAGCATCCACTGAATCGCCTGGAACTCGCTGATAGTCTTGCCGAAGGCGCGACGCTGCTTGGCGTAGCGCACCGCTTCCTCGAAGGCTCCCTGCCCGATGCCTACCGCCTGCGCGGCGATGCCCACGCGCCCCCCATCGAGCCCTTCGAGCGCGATCTTCAGACCTCGCCCTTCCTCGCCCAGCCGGTTGTCCGCCGGGACTTCGCAATCGGTGAATACAATTTCGGCTGTGTGCGAGGTGCGCAGGCCCATTTTATCCTCGTATCGCCCCACGCGGAAGCCGGGAAACTCAGGCTCAACCAGAAAAGCGGTTACTCCTCGGGCACCTGCGCGGGGGTCGGTTTTGGCGAAGACAAGATAGAGGCCGGAGACGCCCCCGTTGCTGACCCAGCTTTTTGTGCCGTTCAGGCGATAAATGTCGCCGTGGCGCGTGGCTCGCGCCTGGATGGCGGCGGAGTCGGAGCCGGCTTGCGGCTCGGTGAGGCAGAATGCACCCAGCATTTCGCCCCGTGCGAGCCGAGGCAGATATTTTTTCTTCTGCGCGTCGCTGCCGTACTTCCACAACTGCACGCAGACGGCGGAGATATGCACGCTGAGCGCGACGGTGAAGGCGGCATCGACGCGAGCCACTTCTTCGAGCATGAGGACGTAGCTGAGCGTGTCGGCGCCGGCGCCGCCCCACTCTTCAGGCACGAGCATGCCGCAGAAACCCATCTCGCCGAACTTGCGGACCTGCTCCATGGGGAATTTCTCCGCGCGCTCGTATTCGCGGATCACCGGGCGCACCTCAGTCTCCATGAACTGCCGCACGGTGTCGCGAATCAGCCGCTGGTCGTCGGTGAGGGAAAAATCCATCGCGAGAGGCGTAGAGGCGATGCTAGCACAGCGTGGAAGGAAGTAAAGGAAGTCCTGGGGGCTCGGACCAAAGCAAACGGACGCGCGACGAGATTGTTTTCTGACTCTTGACTCTGTGCTCCTGTGGCTAACCCGCTTACATCTTGAGCAGCTCGCGGAGGCGCTTGGTCTGGGCGCGGCTGACGGGCACCTCGGCCTGCTTCTTATCGGCCATCCGCAGCACGTAGCTCGATTTGAACCAGGGCACCACTTCCTTGATGTGGTTGATATTCACCAGGTAGGAGCGATGGGCGCGCCAGAATACGTCCGAATCAAGCGATGCCTGCAGCTCCTCGAGCGTGCGGTAGTTCGAGGACCCCTCGAGCTCCCGGGTGACGACGGTGATGAGCCCGTCTTCGATGGAGGCGTAGACCACCTCATCGGCGTCCACAAGGAACAACCGCTGCTGCGCCTTGACCAGAAGCTTGACCGGCTGCGCCCCTTTGTCCACGGCGAGCTGGCTGACCAGCGTTTCCAGGCGCTCGGCCGGCGAGGACTTCGCCTCGAGCATTTTCTTCGCGCGCTGGATGGCCTTGGCAATCCGGCCCTTGTCAAACGGCTTCAATACGTAATCTACCGCATTCACTTCGAAAGCCTGCACGGCGTAGTTGTCGTAGGCGGTGGCAAAGACAATGTGGGGCACCTTCACCTTGCGGTCTATCAGCTTCTTGAGCACGCCGAAGCCGTTCAGGCCGGGCATGTGCACGTCGAGGAACACCAGGTCGGGCGCGTGCTCCTTGATCAGCGCGACCGCTTCGACGCCGTTCTTGCCCTGGCCTACCAGGCTGATCTCGGGAAAGCTCTTCAACAGATAGGCCAACTCGTCGCGAGCAGGCTTTTCGTCGTCCACGATGAGCGTGTTGATGTTCATGACGGAAAAAGACAGATAAGCTGACTTTGCGCGCCCAGTATAAGCAAGCGTCAGCTTGCTTTCAACCTCGGACGCACTGCAGCCCGCCGGCGTTTCAGCGACGTATTTCATCCGGTAGCCATCCATCGTTGGCAGGGAGAAGCTTCAGGTCTTCGTCCGTTTCGCTTGAGAGCGCTTCTTCCTTTGCTTCCTTTGCTTCCTTTGCTTCCTTTGCTTCCCTTGCTTCCTGTACGCCCTCAACTTCCCTGCTTGTCGGCATCCTTGTTAAGATTGCCGGGGAGGCACTCATGGACGCCAAGACCTTTGCCCGCGAAGTGGAAACACACGTCCGCCCGGCCAGCTTTCCGGTGGCGGCGAAGCTGCTGGGGCCGGACGATCCCGTCCCGGAGAAGGCCAAGCGGCCCTGGCGCGACATGAAGATTCAGATCGCCATCTGCCAGGCCGTCGCCATGGCGCGACGCTACGGCTGGAACGTGGCGGTAGGCGCCGAAGACGTCAATTGCGTGCTGACAAAGACGGCCTTCGGCCTGGCGCCGCTCACCGAGCATTTCACCGCCGGACACCTGGCGTGCGGGATGTACGCCGAAACCGCCGAGGCCGGCGCGCGCACCGAAGAGGCCACGCACCGTCTGCCCGCGGGAAAATACAAGCATCTGCTGGTGGCGCCGGCAGCGCGCGCCGAGTTTGCGCCGGACGCCCTCGTGATCTACGGCAACTCGGCACAGGTGATGCGCTTGCTGACCGGCGCGCTGTGGAAGCGCGGCGGCGCCATCACCAGCTCGTTTACCGGACGCATTGACTGCTCGGACGAAATCATCCGCACGATGCTGACCGGCGAGTACCAGGTCATCCTGCCGTGCTACGGAGACCGCGTCTTCGGCCACACCGAGGACTGGGAGATGGCCTTCTCGCTGCCCGGTTCGAAAATGGCCGAGCTGGTCGAGGGCCTCGAGGGTACGCACAAAGGCGGCATCCGTTACCCCATCCCATCTTTCCTGCGCTTCACGCCGCAGTATCCGAGCCACTACTACGAGCTCGAGCGCATCTGGGCGGCGGACGAGCTGCGAGCAAAATGAAGTATGGAGGCCGGCCGCGCACCGGAGGGGCCGGCCCCGACCTGAGGAGGCCGCGTTGGGCAAGGCGCGAGCCAGGGTAGTGAGCAGCAAAGTGATGTACACCGGGCCGGTCTTTGGCGTGCGGCGAGACCGCGTCGTCGAGCCCGGCGGCGTGGCATCCACTCGGGATGTCGTCACCCACAACGGCTCAGTCGTGCTGCTGCCGATTTTCCCCGATGGGCGGCTGCTGCTGGTGCGCCAGTACCGCCACGCTGTGGGCGGCTGCCTGTGGGAGCTTGTGGCCGGGCGGATCGAGCCGGGTGAGCTGCCGCTTGCGGCGGCGCGGCGCGAGCTGATCGAAGAGACCGGCTACACCGCCCGGCGGTTCCGCAAATTGCTCGACGTATTCCCCACTCCGGGTTTTGTCAGCGAGCGGATGGTGGTGTATGCGGTCGAAGGGCTGACACCCGGAAACGCCCGGCCCGACGCCGACGAGCGCATCCGCGCCAGGCATTTTCCCCTGCGGCAGCTTGAAAACATGATCCGGCGGGGCAGGCTCCGCGATGCCAAGTCCATTGCGGGCATTCTTTACTACGCTCGTTTTTGTTGCCAGCCCCTCCACCGGTGAACTCCTGTTCCGGAGCGCGGCAGCAATGGAACTCGCTCTGATTCCATGGAGTGGGACTTGGAAGAGTTGCTCGGCTTCTTGCCGCCCCCGCAGCCCACTGGAAGACAGAGCGCACCACCCACCAATGTCATCGAGCGCGCCTTCAGCGAAGTGCGGCGCCGGACCTGGCGGATGTCCAGCTCCACCAACCTGGCCAGCTGCGACCGGTTCGTGATCGGCGTCATCAGCCACCTAAACGGCTCCCGGGAGAGAAAACCCCTGAAGCAATTTACGCAAAATCCTTGACGCTGCCTCCGTTATTTTGCACTTGAAGAATTTTCAATTAGAGGCTACCTTCCCATTTGCCGAGTCGTCTAACTAGGATCGAGGAAGGATTTGAGGCAAATCTTCTACTTCCTGCTGTTTCTTCTGGCCCTGGCAGTCACGGGGCGAGAGGCTCCGGAAATTGCCAAGCTTGCCGACGATGTATCGAACGACGGGCAGGTAGTTCAGTGCCAAAGTGAAGTGAAGCCTCCGGTCGCGTCACATCGCGCCGACTTGAAGGACCGACTTTCATGCACATGCAGCAGCGCTTTCTTTGTTGAAAACCTCAAGAATCGTGCTCCTATCGTTCCCGCCAGTACGGGTCAGGGCCTCCTGCGTTTACTCACGCTACAGCGAAAGTAAGTAGCTAAGCTCGCCGATCTCGATAGCTTTCGCAAGCAGGCGCGGTCGTGCCGTGCTTGCCATCGCGACCGCGTAGAAGCGTCCGCGCAGGATTGATTCCGGTCTTGAGGACTTAAGGAAGTATGACGGCTGCTCAATCGAACGGAGGTAAATCAACATTTTCAAACTAAACGAAAAGGTCTTGGTTGCCGACCCCACTGAAGCACTCAAGGATGAAAACGGAGTCTTTCTTATCACTGAGCCCACCGGTGACACCTTACAAATACGATTAGAGGCGGGGCAGTTCATGATTAACCACTCAACCTGCCTGCCACAAGCGAAGAGGACTGATCTTCTTTGGGCGATTACCAAGCTTGGCGATTTACCTGAAGCTGCATCATGCTCTACGACGAAGTGAACGACATCCTCCCGGCCGAGGCGCATTCCTCGGAGGAGATCGTCGACCTACTCTCGACGTTCGAGCACTGCCGCATCGACATCTACGAAGATGTCTCGAGCGCCGAAGTCGCACGCGCCACTCCTGAAGCTTCCGAGTCCGGCGACGCCAGATCCAAGGAAGAGGAACCGGTTAAGGAAGTCGCGATCGACCTGACGCCGGGAACGCTCAAGCAGACCAACGACCTGGTGCGCATGTACCTGCGGGAGATGGGCAGCGTTCCGCTGCTCACCCGCGAGGGCGAGGTGGCCGTCGCCAAGCGCATCGAGCGCGGTCAACTGCTGGTGCTCAAGACGATCTCGCGCGCCCCGATCGTGCTCAAGGAGCTGCTGGCGGTCGGCGAGGAGCTGCGCAAAGGTGCCCGCTCGACCAAGCAAATCATTCAGTTCGACGATGAAGAGTTGACCGAAGAGAAGCTCGAGAACAAGCGGCGGCAGGTTCTCAAGATTATCGACAAGATCGAGATGCTCTACCAGACCGCGCGCAAGCAGGCCGCCAAGCTCGACCGCACGCCGACGTCGAAAAAGCGTGCGTACCTGCGGGCCCGGTTTCAGCTTGGGCGGACGCGCATCCAGATGTCGCAGCTAGTCCGCTCGATCGACTTCAACCCGCTCGAGAAGAAGCGCCTGATCGACAAGGTGCGCCACACCGTCGAGCGGGTGCACGCGCTCGAGCGCGTGGCCGACCGGCTGGAGCGCCGCACCGACCCCGCCAAGGGCGAGACCGCCGCCGAAGCGCGCAAGGAGCTGCGCTCGCGCCGCTCAGAGCTGAAGGAGATCGAAGAATCGAGCGAAGTGGGGCTGACCGACCTCAAGCGCACCCTCACGCTGATCTTGCGGGGGGAGTCGAAAGCCGAACAGGCCAAGAACGAATTGACTGGGGCCAACCTGCGCGTCGTGGTCTCCATCGCCAAGAAGTACACCAACCGCGGCTTGCAGTTCCTCGACCTGATCCAGGAAGGCAACATCGGCCTGATGAAGGGGGGCGACAAGTTTCAATGGCGTCGCGGCTACAGGTTCTCCACCTACGCCACTTGGTGGATTCGTCGGGCCATTACGCACGCCATCGCCCATCAGGCCCGCACCATCCGCATCCCGGTGCACACGATCGAGACGATCAACAAGCTGATCGCCACCAGCCGACAAATGGTCCAGGAGCTCGGCCGCGAGCCCGCCTCGTTAGAGATCGCCAAGCGCATGGACATCCCCGTCGACAAGGTGCGAAAGATTCTGAAGTTTGCGGAGCAGTCCATCTCGCTCCAAACGCCGATTGGGGAGGAGGAAGATTCCCACCTGAGCGAGTTCATCGAGGACAAAGCTGTCATGTCACCCGCGGACGCGCTTATCAACCTCAACCTCAAAGAACAAACCGCCTCGGTGCTCAAGACGCTCACGCCGCGCGAGGAGAAGATTATCAAGATGCGCTTTGGTTTTGACGACGGCACCGAGCAAACACTCGAGGAAGTGGGCCAGGCGTTCGCCCTCACCCGCGAGCGCATTCGCCAGATCGAAGTCAAGGCGCTGGGCAAGCTGCGGCAACCCTCGCGCTCGAATAAGCTCCGCGCCTTCCTCGAACTCGCCATGCGAGAATGACTCTAGACTGCCGCTCCATTCGAACCTCGAACACAAGGAAGCCTAGCTTGCCGTGAACTGGGCGCACCTCTCCGATGCCAATAATGGAGCTTGGTGCGGCGATCGCCCAGCCCACCTGAGCCATAGTTTCTTACATTGCGCTTCGATGTCAGGGGCGACGATCCGTGCGGGCACGTGGTGTACCAGCCCAGGGAAACGGACAAGATGGTTGTAGACCCTGGGGTCCTCAAGCTGGCAAACAGCCAGTCGCTCCGCGCGCAGGCGAGAGAAACAGGTCTTAACAAAGGAACGATCATACGGGCTCGACGCGGGAAACTGCAGCGCAAATCGACTGTTCGAGCCCTGAAGAGAGCCTCCCGGTTTCTCGCCCGCAAGAGAGCCGGGATCAAGAAGCCGAGGTGGATTTCAGAGGATAGGTGGAAGAAAATGTCAGACGCTGAGCGGCACGGGTACCAGTCCGTTTGAAGTTGCACCGCCCACCTCCAGGGAGCCAGGAACTGCCCTCCCCTGCCTCAGGGCGGCGCGGTGACAACTTGCTTGAGCCAGCCAAACTGAAACTGCATGCCGGTTCTAGGGCAACGGCTTATGTCTATTAGCTAGGATGAGAACATGAAAAAGTCGGGCGCGAGCCAAGGCCAGTCGGCATCGGAGCTCATCTCGAAAAGAATCGCCGAACTCGGGGACTGGCGCGGGGAAACCCTCAGCA